>Ga0209874_1000317_pt1 | contig 13904 bp, 13 predicted proteins | sample GWRWN1_20_30_FD_187216 | JGI IMG/M metagenome (GOLD analysis project Ga0209874, IMG submission 187216) | Riverbed sediment microbial communities from areas with no vegetation in Columbia River, Washington, USA - GW-RW N1_20_30 (SPAdes)... | ecosystem: Environmental > Aquatic > Freshwater > River... | reverse complement strand
ACAGCGGCCGGCATGGATGGCGACCAACCCGAACAGCAGAGTCGTTTCGCTCGCGGCCCTAACCGACGCCGAGAGCGATGGCTTGATCACGAACCTCGTCGGCGGTGCAGACGTTCCGCGCAGCGCGCGTGCGCGGATCGCCGAGGTTGCCGAGGGAAATCCGTTGTTCGTCGAAGAGACGCTGCGGATGCTCGTGGACGACGGGCTGCTCGAGCCGACCGACGGCTCGTGGACGGTGACCGCGGACATCTCGGATCTTTCGATCCCCACCACGATCCAGACGCTGCTGAGCGCGCGCCTCGAACGCCTGCCGGAGGCAGAACGAGCGGTGCTCGAGCGCGCGTCCGTGATCGGGCGCGTGTTCTGGTGGAGCGCACTCGAGGCGCTCTCTCCGGAACCTCAGCGGGAGGAGTTGACACATGCGCTCCAGTCTCTCGTACGCAAGGAGCTGATCCGTCCCGATCGAACGGAGCCGCGCCAACAGGACGCCTTCCGTTTCGCGCACATCCTCGTACGCGACGCCGCGTACCTCGGCATCCCGAAGGCCACGCGGGCGGATCTGCACGAGTCGCTCGTCGACTGGTTCGAAGCCAAAGTGGAAGACCGGACGGGGGACCTCGAGAGCATCCTCGGTTATCACCTCGAGGAAGCGCACAAGGCGCTGCTCGATCTCGGGGCGAGGAACGAACGAGCCGACATGCTCGGCCGGCGGGGGAGCGCGCTGCTTGCGACCGCCGGAAGACAGGCGTTCGCTCGCGGCGACATGCCTGCCGCCGTGAACCTCCTGACGCGCGCGATCTCCCTGCTGCCGGCCACGGATCCGGTGAGGCTCGACTGCCTGCCGGCGCTGGCGTTTGCCCTGATCGAAACAGGCGACTTCACACGGCTCGAGACGGTCTCAGTAGACATGAACACTGCGGCTGCCGACTCCGGCGATCCAGGCGTCAAGGCTCATGCCGCACTCGTCGGGCTCTGGATCCGGCTGTTCACGAGTCCTGAAGGCTGGGCGGAGGACGCGATGAACGAAGCGACGCGAGGGATCGGCGTTTTCGAGCAGCTCGGTGACGAACAGGGCTTGTCGAAGAGCTGGTCACTCTTGGGGCTCGTCCACTTGTACACGACGCAGTTCCGGCCCTCGGAGGAGGCGTGGGAGCGCTCGAGCGTGCACGCACATCGAGCCGGGAACCTACGCGAGGAGCTCGAGAGCCTTTCGTGGGTGCCGATCTGCGTCTGGGCGGGGCCGACACCCGCGGACGAGGCGCTCGAGCGGTGCCGAAGCGTGATCGACCGTGCACGAGGCGACAAGAAGGTCCTGTCCACTGCGCTCTTCGTGCAGGCAGAGCTCGAGGCGGGGCTGGGCAGATTCGACGAAGCGCAGAGGCTGATCGCGCAGTCGAAGTCGCTGCTGGAGGAGCTCGCGCTGACCGTCTGGATCGCAGGACCGCTGACGCAGTTCGCGGGCTGGGTCGACCTTTGGCGCGGCGACGCCGCGGCGGCCGAGAGGAAACTTCGCTGGGGGCACGAGACGTTGAGCGAAATCAAGGAGATGGCGTGGCTCCCAACCGTCGACGGGATCTTGGCCGAGGCGATCTACGCTCAGGGCCGTGTCGACGAGGCGGACGATCTGGCGGTGGCGATCTCGGGAGCGGCAGGCAGCGAGGATGTCTACTCGCAGTTACTTTGGCGCGGTGTGCGTGCGAAGGTGTTTGCGGGCCGCGGCAGCGTTGACGATGCGGAGCGTCTGGCGCGTGAGTCGGTCGAGCTCGTCGAGGGCACCGACTTTCTCCACGGGCACTGGTATGCGTGGATGACGCTTGGTGAGGTCTTGCAGCTCGCCGGGCGGGCCGACGAGGCGCGGGTGGCGGCGGCGAACGCGATCAGGGTGGCCGAGGACAAGGGCCATCTCGTGCGTGCCAGGCTTGCGCGGGAGCTCGGCGTGCGCGTCGAAACGCCTGCCCTCTGAAGCCTGAAACCGGCGCCGCAAGGGAATCAGGGTGAGGTCAGCCGTTTGGATTGATGATCTTGGTGATGCTCGGATATGGGTAGAAGGTCAGGTGTAAGAGCAGAATCACGAGGCCCGCGAGAACCGCGTACTCGAGTAGCCAAGCGAGCATGAGTCCGACTGGCCGCCCTCGCGGTGACCAGGGCCGCACCCATTCCTCGAGGTTGTTCACCGTGCGAAAGAGTGTCGGGAACGCATCCTCGCCCCACACGATCGCCACGCTCGTTGGGATCAGGACCCAGAAGATGCCGAGAAGCCCGTAGAGAACGTACGCCGCGTGATAGTGAACATGATCTTTGTCAGGCCACCACTCGACGACCGCCAGAGTCGCTAGAGCGATCGCGGCAAGGGACACGATTGCGGCTACGACGAACCATTTCGATGCCTCGTCGGCATCGAACTTGTCCGCTTCGGTGGGCGTGGCTCGCTTGTCGGTCCGCAGCGTGAGCCGCCCACCAACGGTGCGGCCTGGGTCCGCCGGGCCGTCTGCTTCAGCCTTGCTCCGAGCCTTGGCTCTGGCTTCAGGAAGTTGCGGCGGGACCCTGAATGCAGAGAAGACCGCCAGGACGATGATCGCGACGACGAGCAGTTCAACCCAGACGTGGTGCCGCTCGAGATGGCCAGTCATGTGCGAGATCGTCGTGAACCAGGCGACGTCCTCGTGCGCAAACGCCGCGTACAGCTCAGGCACCACGATGACGGCGGCCGCGATGCCCCAGACGAGGTAACCGAGCCTTCGCCGGCGTGGCGGCTTGGGTTTTGGAGGCACGTGCCCAAAGCTACGACGGCCGCTCAAGAATGTCTACTCAGTGAACGCCGGCGTCGGGGGGCTGCGGCCCAAGCGGCGGAGCGGCAAGCAGGCCAAGGCGCTGAGCCGCCGCCACCGCCTCCACCCGAGTGTGCGCGCCCAATTCCCTGAATGCGTTCCGCAGGTGATTGCGAATCGTCTCCGGCGAGAGCGTGAGCTCCCTCGCGACCTCCGCCGTGACAGGCCGGAGGCGATCAGGCCGAGGATCTCGCGTTGGCGGGGCGTCAGTCGCGGGTCCACCCTGAGGCGGATAGGCTCGGATGGCGACCGGCGCACGTCAAACGCGAGAATGAGAACGCCCACGATCGCGTCGCCGTGCCGGAGAGGAAGATGCTGGGCGCGCACGCCCCGCAGCTGGCCGCTCGCGTCGACGAAGACGGTCTCGAAGTCGGTCGGCTCGCCACGCTCCACCGCGCGGCGGAACTGCGCCGCGACATTCTCGCGCGCTTCCGGAGGCAGGAGGGCGGTGAAATGGCGGCCGCGCATCCGGGCGTTCGAGTTCCCGGAGGCTCGTTCCGCCGCGGCGTTCATGTGCACGAACCGGCCCTCCACATCGTGGAGACTTGCGGGCACCACGAGGCTATCGACCAGCCACAGGTCGACGCCCTCCAAGCGGCGGGGCATGGCGCCCACATTTTGGGCTAGCTACTCACCAATCGTCAATTGGGACGCCGCGGAGGCATTCGCGTAACCGCCCACCCCAAGACCCTCGTTGTAGTCCACCGCCCGCACGCCGGGCGTCGAGGGAGCGCGGCCTAATCGCGTAGCTGGATCGCCCGGGCTGTCGTGTCTAGTAGCCGCTGAATCGTTCGGGCCGGAGTTGCTCCTCGGGGACGCCGGCGGCCTGCAGCGTCCCGACGACTGCCTCGACCATGGCAGGAGGACCGGCGATCAAGTAGGTGAGGGCTTGCAGCTCGTCGCCGAGGTGGTCTTGGAGGAGCTCGGCGTCGATCCGTCTTGACTCCCCGTCCCAGCCCGGGTCAGCCGTCATCGTGAGGACGAGCCGGAAGTTTGGGTTGACTCGCTCGAGCTCGGCGAGCTCGTCGAGAAAGGCGGCGGACTCGCGGTCGCGGTTCGAGTAGACGAGCGTGACTCGGTGAGGAAGCTGCTCCTCGGCGATGTAGTGGAGCATGCAACGGAAGACCGTGATTCCGATCCCGCCGGCGATGAACACGTAGCGCTGATCCGTCTCCTCGGGCAGGAGGAAGCTCCCCTTTGGTTGCTCGACGTCGACCTCGGCTCCGATTGGCAGCTCAGCGAGGGAGCGTTTGAAGGCGCTGTCGCGCAGGCGCGTACAGAGGCCGAGCACACCGCGCTCGTTCGGCGAGGTGACGACCGTAATGTGCCGCCGGGGGCCCTTCTCGTCCTCGTAGGGCGGATCCAGCAGGGTGACCCAGAAATACTGGCCCGGCTTGAAGTCAACTTCTTGTCCGAGCAGGTCGAACGTGACCTGCAGCGTGCCCTTCGCCACCTCCCGCTTTTCCTTGATCAGCGCGCGCACCTGGCTAACGTACCGCGCAGCGATCCAACCGGTTTGTGCACGAGCGGCGCGATGGGACGCCGTTACGAGCCGGCGACGTCTACCACCAGCGTTCGCTCACGATCGGCGCCGGGCTCCCAGTCGCGGCGGCGCTCGAAACGCACAGTGAACACTCCAGGCTCCGTCGCCTCGAGCTCGAAAACCTTGTCGCCGGTCGCTCCAGGCGCCACAACTCCGGGGGCTAGATCGTCCTCGCGTCGAACGCGAAGCGTGGCAGGGAGGTCGGCAACGCGCCAGAAGTAGCCACCAGGCCCGTTATCCGGCAGCACGACGACGAACGGCTCGCCGATCTTGACGGTGACTCGATCTGTGTCCGTGAACTCGCGCACGCTGAGGCCGGGCGCGGGCGGATTCGCCCGCGCCCGGTCATCCTCTACCAGACGTACATCTCGTGGACGAGCTGGTCGGTCTCTTCGCGATAGTTCACAGGCCGCCCCCGGTCGCGTGCATGCGCCGCAAGCAGCGCCAAAGCTGCCACGCCGCTATCGGACACAGGGGAGAAACGCCGCCACACGCCACCCGCGACGTGCATCCACGAGAAGCGAGCGGCATACGTCGAGTACAGCGCATCGATCTGCTTGTTGGAGACCCACAGCCCGACTCCGTCCCCGGTCACTGCCGCGGTCGGCGGCTGGAGAGTGGGTTCCGCCTCGACGGTTCCCGCGGCGGCGGCCGCGCCGGCGAACAGCTGGCCGGCGAGATCGTCCAGCTCGCGGGGCGGGGCCACCGTCCCCGTTCCGGTCCCGGCTCCGTTGCCGTCGCCGGCCCCGGGCGGCGACTCCGTCGGGCGGGCCTCTGTTTCAGTGATCACGTCTGACACGGCTTCACCTCCCTAGAGGACATAGGCGAGCTTGATCGTCCCGCCCTGGTCGAACACGTTCACCGGTCGCGACGCCGCCTTGGCGGCGATCATGTCGGCCAGCATCGTCAGGAGCACGTCGTCGTCCGTCGGGGAGAGCTTCTTCCAGCCCGCCGCCGAGAGGTACACCCACGCGTTGCGGGGCGACTCGTGCGCCCAGAGCCCTTGCACCTTGCGGTTGCTGAGCCACTGCGTGAGAACCACACCGGTGGCTCCCCATGGGCCGGCCCAGGTCTCGAGACCGCATTCGCCGTACGCGATCTTGAAGAACCCGGATTCGCCCCAGCCGCTACCCCAGCTGTTCTTGCAGATCCAGTAGCCACCTCCGTCGTCGTAACCGATGATCGAGACGCAGTGGCCGCCGACCTGGTTGCCGGACACGTGCTTGTAGATGCCGCTCCTGTAGGCGCGGAAGTCCTGGTACACGATGAAGCAGGCCGCGAGGGCCCCGTGCGTCGAGATCCAGTCCTTCATCGCCGCGGTGGACGTCAGGTGCTTGAACGATGTGATCTTTGCGTTGCGGTTCGGCCAGTCGGCGTTGACGTTGCAGTTCTGGTCACCGGCCGTGTAGGGGAAGTAGTCCTCGAACGTCAGACCCTTGTCCCGGATCGCAATCAGCGCTCGTTCCGGCCACCACCCGTTGCTGCAGTTGCGACCCTCGGCCTTCGCGTAGCAGTAGAAGAGCTGTGCCTCGGAAAGATCGATGATCAGGTTAGGATCGCGCCGCTCGTACGACGCTGTCGACTCGACCGCCGCGGCGCTGCCGAACGCGACGCAGGACCCGCACCCTCCCTGGTCCTTGATCTTCGTGACGTAGCTCTTGCCACCCACATTGCGCAGATCGAATGACGCCGGCGCGCCGACGCTCTCTGCGGGCTCGTGCTCAACAGTGATCGCGCCGCTTTCCAGCGCCGCGTGCAATTCCTCGACAGTCGGCTCCCCTGGGGGCGGCGTGAAGCCGAGACGCTTCTCCCATTCCGCTGCCGGAATCCTCGTCATCGAGGTCTCGCCTGGCTCCCAAGGTGCGTCCGCCTCCTTGACCTCCTGGCGGAGCGCCTCGAGGTTGATTCCTTCTGCCATGTTGTGCCTCCCCGTTCGTCGGTCCTAAACGGTTGTGCGGCGCTCGCGCCGCCCACACCTCCTCTCGTCCGCCGGGCTGAACGATCGCGCATCACACCCGCCCCAGAACCGGGCGTCGCGCACTCGCAGCACGGCTACTGCGAAACTCGTCGCGGGGTGTCGCGTCCGCGACGATCTACGGCTTTGCAAGAGGTGACGCTAGCCAGGCCGTCTCAGGCTGACCATGGACCGGTCGATGCAAATCGGATCTCTCCGCCGAGACGAGGAGGTACTAGTTCCTTCGATCCCCCGTGGAGCTTGACTCCGTACAGCAGGAGACCTACCGTAGCCCGAAGGCAACGACGGGGAAGGACGCGTGGTCGCGACGCGCATGGAATCGTTGCTGCGGCGAGATGGGGGGACCCTGGAATGAGGGGCGACCGCCTGACTCACGTCGCCCTCGTGGTGGAGATCGGGCTCTACCGCGACGCACTTGCCCGCGCGTTGCCGCGTCTCGGGCTGGACGTCGTCGGGTGCGCAGCGACCGGAGCCGAGGCAGTCGCACTGCTCGGCAGCGCCGAGCCCGACGTCGTTCTGGTGGACGTCACCAGGAGCAGTGGGATCGGCACGTTGCGGGCGCTCGCGGAGGCCGCCCCGGAAGCACGGCTGCTCGCGATCGGTGTGCGCGACCTCGATTCCGATGTCCTTGCCTGCATCGAAGCGGGCGCCGTCGGCTATGTCCTGCGAGATGCGTCGCTCGAGGAACTGGCCGACGCCGCGCACCGAGCGGTCCGCGACGAGCCGCTCGCATCCCCGCATGTCATCGCCACTCTCATGCGCCGCGTGGCCGCCCTCGCGGGAAACGGCGATCCGACGAGCGTCGGAGACTTGACGACTCGAGAGCTCGAGGTCGTCGAGCTGATCGAAAAGGGGCTATCGAACAAGGAGATCGCAGCGCAACTGTCGATCGCGGTGACGACAGTCAAAAATCACGTGCACAGCATCCTCGAGAAACTGAAGGTGCACCGGCGTGGCGAGGCTGCGTCGCTCATCCGCAGCTCAGGTCCGAACGGTCCGACCTCCGCATAGCGAGCGGATCCGCCGCACTACTTCGTAATCGCGCGCCATGTGCGACCGCCATCTCGCGAGCCCAGTATCCGGCCGTCGTGCATTGCCGCATAGAGGTTGCGTGGAGTCTGCGCCAGGAACGCGGCTGGTGGCCCACCGATCGTGCCGACGTCCCTCCAGCTCTGACCGCCGTCAGGGCTGAGGAGCACGTCCCCAGCCGCACCTACGAGGTAGAGCCGGTTTGCGACCGGCCACCCCAACAGCCCGACGGTCCGCCCGACTCGCAGCCATGACGCGCCGGCGTCCGCAGACAGCAATAGTCCGGCCGCGGTCGTCGCGATGACGCGGTCCGGTGCGCTCGGGTCGGGAGCGAGGTCCAACACCTGCGCATTCGCTGTGCGCTCCGTCCACGTCATTCCGCCGTCGCGGCTCACCATGAGGCGCGAGTGGCTCACGTCGTACCCGTACACGCGCCTCCCAACAGCGCGGAGAACATGGAAGTCCGCCTCGCCGAGCAGGGAGATTGGTTTCCAGGTTGCGCCGCTATCGACAGACTCGATCAGCCCCAGGAGCGGCGGCTGGTCGAAGTTGTCGGGATGCCCGGAGCCGAGGAAATGGCCCGGTCCAGCGATGGTGAATCCCATCGTGTCCTGCCTGCTCTCGCCGACAGACTCGGGCCTCGTCGCGCGAGGCGCGATGCGCCACATGCCTGTATGTGTGGCGATGTAGAGCGCACGGTCCCTGGGATCGACGCCCAATCCGTGGACGTGCACCGGACCTCGCTCTGCGGCCGCGTCCGGCTTGGTGTCGTCTCGTAGCGCTGAAACCGTGATCAACGCCCCCGCGAGCGCAAGGATGAGGGCCGCCGCGGCGACCCAGGACCACCGCCGTTTGTCCATCAGCAGCACTCGCACGAGTCGCCGCGCCAAGACTCACGGCCTTCACGCAGCGCAATTCCGGCGATCACGAGCGCGGCGGCAGGATCGGCCCACCACCAACCCGCGAGCGCGTTGGCAAGAAGTCCGACGAGCAACGCAACTGACAAGTACGCACAAATCATGTTCTGCGACGCCTCGCTCACCGTGGCGGACGAGTTCAGCCTGCGGCCGACATTCCGCTTTGCCCTCGCAAGCAGCGGCATAGTCGGCGCGGTGACGGCAGCAAGACCTATGCCAACCCAGCTCGTTTCGGGATGATCGCCACCGATCAACGTCCGCACGGACTCAATCGCGACGTAAGCAGCAAGGACGAGGTAGCTGACTGCCACGAGCTGCTGAGCGCGCCGCTCCGCGGTTTCCGAGTGGAGTCGCCTGCCGGTGAACAGCCAGATGATCACGAAGCCGGCAAGTCCCTCGATAAGGCTGTCGGCGCCGAAGGCGACGAGCGCGATGGAGCCCGCCGCGATTCCCGCGACAAGAGCGATCGCGAACTCGATCAGGTGCCAGGCGTTCCCACCCCAGGCCAGGAGTCGAGCTCGCCTCTGTAGACGCTCGCGCTCGTGCGGTGGAGCGACTTCATGAATGACCGAGGACGGCGCAGCTAGGGATCGTGCGCCTGCCATCGGCGACCCCGAACTAGCGGCCGACCGACAGGATGCGTGCGCGCCAGGCGCCACGCGGAGCCTCGATCTCGACCTCGTCGCCGACATTGCGACCGAGCAGCGCACGACCGACCGGGGAGTCCGGCGAGACGCCGCCGACGCTCGAGATCTCGACCTGCATCCGCTCGCCGTGCTCGTCCTCGATCTCGACCTTGCTGCCGACCGCAACCGTGTCGCTTGCAGCGGCGTTTTCGTCCACGATGACCGCGCGGTCGAGACGGTCGCGCAGCATCGTGATCCGCCGCTCCAGCAGACCTTGCTCGTTCTTCGCGGCGTGGTACTCGAAGTTCTCGGAGAGGTCGCCAAAGCTCCGCGCGGTTGCGATCGCCCGCACCGCTTCGGTGCGCCGCGGACCCTCGAGCTCGGCCAACTCGGCCTCGAGCTGCTCCTTCTGAGCCTCGGTCAGCGGCTCGGTCCTGTCGTTGGCCACCGTCGGAGCGTACAGAGGCCCCTGGCCACCCCGGTTAGGGCCGGCTAACCCTTCTGGGGGAGCTGGGCGAGGGGCCGCGTCCAGCCTGACCCTCGTTCCTGCTAGCTTGGTGCCACGGGTCGGCAATTCCGCTGCCCGGTGAGATGAGCTTCTCGTTCCTCCTTCGGGTGTTTCGAGGCAGGCAAGTCTCGAACCCAGTTAAGGAGTCGAACACAACTTGTTGCAGAAATCTTTCCGCGAGCTCGGCGTGTCCACGTCCGTCGTCGACGCGCTCGCCGCTCGCTCCATCCATCAGCCTTTCCGGATTCAGACCCTCGTCCTGCCCGATGCCCTGGCGGGCCTCGACGTGCTCGCGAAGTCACCGACCGGATCGGGCAAGACGCTCGCGTTCGCGCTGCCGATCGTCGAGCGCACCACGACCGCAGACGCTCGGCCGTCCGCGCTCGTCCTGGTCCCGACGCGAGAGCTCGCCTCGCAGGTCACTGCCGACTTCGAGCCGCTCGCACGGGCGAAAGGGCTCACCGTTGCGGCCGTGTACGGCGGCATGCCGCTTCGCGCCCAGGCAAAGCGCGCTGCGACCGCACACATTCTCGTCGCCACCCCGGGCCGGCTCGAAGACCTCGCGGAGCGCCGCATGATCGATCTCAAGCACGTCCGCGTGCTCATCCTCGACGAGGCCGACAGGATGCTCGACATGGGCTTCCAGCCGCAGGTCGACCGGATCGTCCGCCGGCTGCCTCGAAACCGCCAGACGATGTTCTTCTCGGCCACACTCGACGGCGCCGTCGGCGAGCTCGCCCGTTCCTACACGAACAGCCCCTCCCACTTCGAGGCGGAGCAGCTGCAGGAGGACCCCGGCGAGATCGAGCACCAGTTCGTGTCCGTGACGGCAGACACCAAGGTCGACACGCTCGTCCAGCACATCACGTCCTCGCCGGGACTGACCCTCGTCTTCGTCCGGACGAAGCGGGGTGCGGACAAGCTCGTCCAGAAGCTGACTCGCCAGAACGTCCGGGCCGCCGCTATGCACGGTGACATGTCGCAGAGTGCTCGCGAGCGGGCCCTCTCGCGGTTCGAGAGCGGCAAGGTGACGACGCTCGTCGCGACGGATGTTGCCGCACGCGGGCTCGACCTCGACGACATCACGCACGTGATCAACTTCGATCCGCCGGGCGAAGCCAAGGACTACGTGCATCGCACCGGCCGGACCGGGCGGGCGGGGCGCAACGGCAAGGCGATCACGCTCGTCCTCCCCGATCAGCAGGCTGAGACGAGCCACGTGGCCCGCCGGCTCGGTCACCATGAGAAGTTCGAGGAGGCCGGACTGCGCTCTGCGCGTCCGAAGCTGATGTACACGAGCCGCCGCGGCCGGCGCTCGAAGTGGTAAGCGGCTAGGTACTACACCGCCGCGAGCCCGCGCGCTTTGCGCGAGGCAGCCGTCTGACGCATCTGGGCGGTCAGCTCTGCCTTGCGCAAGCGCACAAAGCTCGGCGTGACCTCGACGCACTCGTCGTCCCCGATGAACTCGAGCGCCTGTTCCAGTGAGAGCAGGCGCGGCGGGATCAGCCGTACAAGCTCGTCCGCGGTCGAGGAGCGCATGTTCGTGAGCTTTTTCTCCTTGGTGGCGTTGACGTCGAGATCCTCGGCACGAGCGTTCTCGCCGACGATCATTCCTTCGTAGACCTCGGTACCCGGCGCGATGAAGAGCTGGCCGCGCTCCTGGAGGTTCAGCAGCGCGAACGAGGTCGCGGGCCCCCGCCGGTCGGCGACGAGACTGCCCGTCGGCCGCATTCGCAGCTCGCCATGCCAGGGCTCGTACCCGTCGAAGACGTGATGCAGGATGCCGGTACCGCGCGTCTCCGTCAGAAACTCGGTGCGGAACCCGATGAGGCCGCGCGCCACCACGAGGTATTCCATCCGCACCCAACCCGTGCCGTGATTGACCATCTGCTGGAGACGGGCCTTCCGCAGCGCGAGGAGTTGCGTGATGACTCCCACGTATTCCTCGGGCGCGTCGATCGCGAGCTTCTCGACCGGTTCGTGCACCTTGCCGTCCACGTCACGCGTGACGACCTGCGGCTTGCCGACGGTCAGTTCGAAGCCTTCGCGGCGCATCAGCTCGACGAGCACCGCAAGCTGAAGCTCGCCGCGGCCTTGAACTTCCCAGGCGTCAGGACGTTCCGTCGGGAGCACACGCAGCGAGACGTTGCCCACCAGCTCCTGGGCGAGCCGTGCCTCGATCATGTTCGCGGTCAGGCGGTCGCCGTCCCTGCCGGCGAGAGGTGAGGTGTTGATTCCGATCGTCATCGAGAGACTCGGCTCGTCGACACCGATCACCGGAAGCGGACGAGGATCGTCGGGGTCGGCAAGCGTCTCCCCGATCGTCACCTCCGGAATCCCTGCGACGGCAATGAGCTCTCCAGGGCCTGCCTCCTCGGCTTCGACTCGGTCGAGGGCCTCGGTCACATACAGCTCCGTCACCTTCACCCGTTCGATGTCGCCGTCCGCACGGCACCACGCGACCTGCTGCCCCTTCCGGATCGTCCCCTCGCGGATGCGGCAGAGCGCAAGCCGGCCCACGTACGGCGAGGCGTCGAGGTTCGTCACGTGCGCTTGCAGAGGGTGGCCCTCCGTGTAGGCCGGTGCGGGGATGCGCGCCAGCAACACGTCGAAGAGCGGGCGGAGATCCTCCGCGAGCGCATCGGGCTCGAGACCGGCGCGACCGGCGCGGGCGTTGCAGTAGACGATCGGAAACTCGATCTGGCTCTCGTCCGCATCGAGGTCGAGGAAAAGCTCGTAGACCTCGTTGACGACGTCGGAGATGCGCGCGTCCGGCCGGTCGACCTTGTTGACGACGAGGATCACCGGCAGTCGTGACTCGAGTGCCTTGCGCAGGACGAAGCGAGTCTGCGGCAATGGACCCTCGCTCGCATCGACAAGGAGGAGGACGCCGTCGACCATCGTGAGCGCCCGCTCGACTTCGCCGCCGAAGTCGGAATGTCCCGGCGTGTCGACGATATTCACCTTGACCCCGCCGTAGCGGACGGCCGTGTTCTTGGCGAGGATCGTGATCCCCTTCTCGCGCTCGAGGTCCATCGAATCCATCACGCGCTCGGCCACGTCCTGGTTTTCCCGGAAGGAGCCGGACTGCCAGAGCATCGCGTCCACGAGCGTCGTCTTCCCGTGGTCGACGTGGGCGACGATGGCTATGTCACGGATGTCCTCGCGTGCGGGCATCCGACGAGGGTAGCGGTCGTGTTTACGGAAGCCGCGGTGACCAGAGCGCCGAGAGCAATCCCGCGAGGAGCAGCAGACCGGCCGCTCCCGCGAGGAACGCGTACGTGACCTCGGTCTCGCCCGGCTTGCGGCCGAGGCGTGACCCGAGCCGCTTGTACGCGGACTGCAGCGACTCCGCGGATCGTGCGGCGAAGAACTCGCCGCCCGTCCGGTCCGCAATCGCGCGCAGGGTGATCGGATCCGGCGGAACCGGCACGCGCCTGCCCGGACCAGTCGGGTTCGGGTTCGGGAAGCCGCCGCGCGGCGTGCCAAAGCCGAAGTCCAGCGTCCCGCGCGGCGTGCCGAGTGCCACCGTGTACACGGGAATGCCTGCGTCGCGCGCGCGGTCTGCGCCCTCCAAGGGCTCGAGATCGCCCCGCGTCTGCGCGCCGTCGGAGAGGAAGAGGATCGAGACGATCCCTTTCGCCTGCTCGGGCGCCGCCGCGGTGCGCACCGACGCGAGGTTGCCATTCTGCCCGCCGACCGCCTCCTGCCCGATCCGTACGGCTTCGGCAAGCGCGTCGCCGATCGCCGTCCCGCCGAAGCTCGGGTACCACCTGATCGTCTCGAGCGCCTCCCTCACCAGTTGATGGTCGAGAGTCGGCGGCGCGGCGACCGCGGGCTCACCCGCGAAAGCGATCAGGGCGATCTGCAAGCGTTTCGGCACGCGATCGAGGAAGGTGCTCAGAGCCGCCTGCGCCGCGCCGATCCGGTTCGGCTTCACGTCCTTCGCCTCCATCGAACGCGAGACGTCGACGACGAGGATCACCGTGGCGCGGTCCCGCGCCACCAGCGTGCTGCGCTGCGGTCGCGCAACGCCGACGCAGAGCGCCGTGAGGGCGAGCAGGAAGAAGGCGAGCGGAACGTACGGGCGCCAGAGGCGCCCTCGGACGACGCCGGCGAGCACTTCGAGATTCGTAAACCTGATCGCGTAGCGCATGCGGCGCCGCTCCGACAACAGGTAGAGCGCGATCGCCGCCGGAATCACCAGCAGCGTCAGCAACAGCCAGGGGCGGTCAAAGCTCATCGGCTGATCTTTGGCCGATGAGCGTGGGAAGGGGCGAAGGGGGAAACCGAGAGGTTTCCCCGCTCCTTCTCCTCGGCGCGCGGGGGCCATGATCCGCCACGCGAGCTGAGGCGCTCCATAAAGAAGGGGGCTCGTGGGGGAAACTTTGCGCCTGCCCAGAGCAGTTCGCAGGCGCATAGTCCCAATGTGGCCGGAGCCGAAGGCTCCGGAGCACGAGGAAACATGGTTTCCCCCG
>Ga0209874_1000314_pt1 | contig 13928 bp, 10 predicted proteins | sample GWRWN1_20_30_FD_187216 | JGI IMG/M metagenome (GOLD analysis project Ga0209874, IMG submission 187216) | Riverbed sediment microbial communities from areas with no vegetation in Columbia River, Washington, USA - GW-RW N1_20_30 (SPAdes)... | ecosystem: Environmental > Aquatic > Freshwater > River... | reverse complement strand
TGTAGTTCGCGTTCAATGCATGTGTGACTTGCAGGAGTAATTCGTTTTGAAAAAGCGGTGATATGGTGACCTGTCGTTTTCGCAAATTGCGTCCCCAAATTATTTCAGTAAGGCTGGTAATCTTTATCGCCATGCTGGCGATGTTTTTTCGATATTCGCCGAAAAAAGGGGGGGGTCTTGCCCTGCGCCCATGTGTTGTGATAGCAACCCCCAGCGATCAAGGGGAGGCGGATTACTCGAAAAGTGAAGTAACAAAATTAACATCAAATTCGAGGAGACTGATGCAGACTTCTAATGAAACGAGACGGCTCATGACATGGGATAAACTATGGCAAGTGAGGTGCTGCCTGATAGCGGCCTCGGTGGTGCTGGGTTTTTTCTTACCGTCGTTTGGCGAAGCAGCAACGGGCCCACTAACCCAGCTTGGTGGGGTAGCGGGTTGTGTGAGCGAGGATGGAACGGGCGGCGCCTGTGTGGATGGCAGGGGACTTAGTGGTGCCGGTTGGGTAGCGGTGAGTCCGGACGGCCAGTATGTCTATGTGGCATCATTTGGCAGCTCTGCTGTGGCGACCTTTGCGCGCAACACGACTACGGGGGCGCTGACGCAGCTTAGCGGTACCGCAGGCTGCGTAGGCGAAACCGGCGACGGGGTTACCTGTGCGGACGGCAAGGGGCTTAACGAGGCTGTCTCCGTAGTGGTGAGCCAAGACGGCAAGCACGTCTACGTAGCGTCACGCGGGAACGCAGTAGCGGCATTTTCCCGCAACACGACTACGGGGGTACTGACGCAGCTTAGCGGTGCTGCGGGCTGCATCGCTGAAACCGGCGACGGGGTTACCTGTGCCGACGGCAGGGGACTGGTGGGCCCTCGCACGGTCACAATGAGCCCGGACGCTAAGAACGTTTATGTAGGATCACATGGTGGCAGTGCAGTGGCGATATTTTCCCGCAATACGACTACGGGGGTACTGACGCAGTTGAGCGGTACCGCCGGCTGCGTGAGTGAGGACGGAACGGGCGGGACCTGCGCGGACGGCAAAGGGCTTTTGGGTGCCCGTGGTGTGGCGGTGAGCCCGGACGGCCAGCATGTCTATGTCGCCTCGCAGGACAACAGTGCCGTGGCGGTTTTTTCCCGGAACACGACCACTGGAGCCCTGACGCAGCTGAGTGGTACCGCCGGCTGCATCGCTGAAACCGGCGACGGGGTTACCTGTGCCGACGGCAGGGGGCTTGTTGCTCCTATCCATGTGGCAGTGAGCCCGGACGGCAGCCATGTCTATGTAGTCTCACGTGATAGCGCTGCGGTAGCGGTATTTGCCCGGAACACGACGAGTGGAGCTCTGACGCAGCTAAGTGGTGCTGCAGGCTGCGTAGCTGAAACCGGCGACGGGGTTACCTGTGCCGACGGCAGAGGGCTTAACGGAGCGGTCTTTTTAGAGGTGAGCCCGGACGGCAAGCATGTCTATGTGGCTTCACAAGTTAGTAATGCGGTGGCGGTATTTTCCCGGAACACCACTACCGGAGCCCTGACGCAGTTGAGCGGCGCCGCAGGCTGCGTAGCTGAAACCGGCGACGGGGTTACCTGCGCAGACGGCAAGGGGCTTAACGGGGCCCTCGGTGTGACTGTAAGCCCGGACGGTCAAAACGTCTATGCGGTCTCCTATATCAGCAGCGCTGTAACTGTCTTTTCCCGGAGCACTGATGTTAACCTGGCTAGCGTCGGGAATCTGACGATAGCCGGTGGTATCGAAACCGGCGGCTTGGCGCGGGGTCCGGCATTTCAGATTTTCAATATATCAGGTGTTTTGCAAACGACGCGGTTTGCGCTCAATGTCGATTTCCGGTCTGATTTAAATTTTCTCCTGGACAATTTTGATGCTGACGCCGCAGACGAAGTTTTGGTAGGCGGCCGGGAGACCACAGGACTTATGCGCGGGCCGGCCTATCAGATCTTTGAGACGGACGGCACGTTTAGGTTCACTAACTTTGTCTTGAATCCAAACTTTATCAACGCAACTTTTTCTCCTTTCAATGTCGGGAGCAATGGGGTCTTGGTTTGCGGTCTGGAGGCCACGGCTCTCAGTCGCGGGCCGGCCTATCAGGTCTTTGATTCATTGGGTAATGTGGTACGGACGCAGTTTGTGCTCAATCCAGACTTTACGGGCGATAATAGCTGTATCGGGACCAATCTCGACGGGGTAGCAGGAGATGAAGTCATCGTAGGGGGGCGAGAGGTAAGGGGCTTGGCACGGGGGCCGGCGCTACAGCTCTTTGGCGCGAACGGAGGTTTGCTATTTACTCGATTTGTATTGAACGCGAATTTTACCGAGAACAAGTTCGCGGTAATAGACAGCGGGGGAAATAAAGTAATTGTGGTTTCAGGCAGGGAGACCTTGGGACTTGGGAGAGGGCCCGCGTTTCAGATTTGGGATGGCAGTGGCAATATCTTGCTGACCCGGTTTGTATTGAATCCCGATTTTACGGAGTTTCAGCTCTTCGGGGCGAACACGACGAACAACGTGACCGGGCAAGAGATTGTGACCGGGGGGTTAGAGACAACTGGATTCGCGAGGGGGCCGGTGTATCAGGTGTGGGACAAGAACGGGAATCATCTTTTTACTCGTTTTGTGTTGAATGCGGATTTTACCGAAGTGAAGTTTACGAAAATAGACATCAACAACGATGGGGTGGATGAGATTTTAGTGGTTGGGAGAGAGACCAAGGGATTACAGCGTGGACCGGCGTTTCAGCTTTTTCACGGGAATGGAAACTTGTCAGTGTCGCAGTTTGTGTTGAATGGGGATTTTACCAATGTCAGAGCCTTCGCAGTGGACCAGAATGGGGATGGGGACAAGGAGATAGGGATCGTTGGCATAGAGACAAAAGGATTGATGAGGGGGCCAGCGTATCAGATCTACGAATCTAATGGCAGTCTGATTCAAACCCTTTTCGTCTTGAACCCGGATTTCTGAGTCACTCAACCATTACATTTGCGTAGAGCGACAAGGACCACGTGCTTCGCTTCATCGGCGTTTGATTAGCGACTTCGCTGTTGGTTTACAACCGCTCTTCAAGCCAATCCAGCATAAACGGCACATGGTGCGCCCAGTAGTCGTGGCTACAGTGAATCGTGCCACCGATTTTTGGGTCATCGTAGATTTTCAAAGTTTTGTCCTTCGCGCCGATCTCGGTGAAGAGTCTCTTTGCCCCTTCGACACTCATCCGTATGTCTTGTCCGCCATGGGTAATTAGAGTCGGACATTTGATGTTCTGCGCAATGCCCTCCATGGTAAAAGCCTTGAGTTGCTCACGCGCCTCCTGGTCCGTAACTCCGCCGAGAAGGCGCCGTACAGTAGCCTGTAAATTTGGACAGAACAGATAAAGGTCCTCCAACACGCTGTAGCAACCGGACCAACCGATATAGGCCTTCACCCTCGGCTCAAATGCGGTCGCCCGCGGCGCGTAATAGCCCGCCATGCTGATGCCTATGACGGCGATTCTATCCGGGTCCAGCTCAGGTCGGACGACGAGATAGTCGATGCAAGCCTTGACGGGGATTTCATAGTCGGGTCGGGACGGAATCCCCTTGACATAAATCGAGGAGCCCCGCCCGGGCGTATCGACCAGGACGAGGGCCCAGCCACGTTCGGTGGCTGGCCTGCCATCGAAAAACAGCTCCTCCGAAAAAGCATCAGCCCCGCCAATGAGAAAGACTACCGGCCATTTGCCCGGAGCGGGATTGATCGGATGACAGAGATAACCCTCGTATTCTTCGGCACCGCATGGGATTTTGATTGTTTCAATCGGCGGTGAATGGAGCTTTGCCGCAGCCCGAAAATTCGCCTGGCACTTTAGAAAGCGCGCCTTTCTGCGTTCCAGCTCATCTCCGGCGAGGAATACGTCGGACATTCGGTAGTATTGATTGGCATGAAAAAAAAATTGCGTAGCAGTGCGCTTGTGGCCTAATTCAAGCTCGCGCTTGGCCTTGGCTTCGGTGGCGTCCGCGAGTTCAAGCCAAGCCTTTTCCCAGGCAGCGTTATCGCCGGGCTCAAGATTTCTGCACAGGCGACCGATGTCGAAAACATCCCCACCTCCCTCTTGCGCTTCGGCCACTAACCTTAAAACGGCAAATTCAGATGGGTGTGACGGATTGATAAAGTCGAGCATCTCCCCTCCAGTTGTGTGTTTAGCTGTTTTAGAATCAATTCCCCGCCGTTTACTGCATAAAGGCAATTCCCAATCCCGTGGAAGTCCGTCATTCCCGCATGCTTTTAGCGGGAATCCAGGCGAAAGTTTGACCGGACCCCCGACCCATTCGACGGTGGCTCAGGGTCGTGGTGAGCAGAGTCGAACCACGATAAAACCATTCGGGGGTGACAACTTTAAGGAAAAATCATCATAAAGATCGTCGCTGTCGATTCATCGATACAGACGATCGATGAATCCGCTATCGTCGACCTCTTTCAAGATCGTTGTATTGACAAATCTCTCGGGCGAAATATTTCTCACCTCAGGTTTCTCATTGGCCGTTAGATCGATAAGAGCTTTAATTCCTTTTACCGACGGGTAGGGCTTTTGCGGTACAACCTTGGGGGCGAAATAGTCGTACGTTGCGCCTAGGGCTTCCATGTCGTTGATCTTCATGTATTTGGCAATTGCTTTTACGCTCTCCGGTTTGTGCGTCTTGTAGTAATGAATCCCTTCCACGAACGCCTGCATGAACTTGATCGCGGTCGGTCTGCGTTGCGTCAGAAATTTCTGACTGCTGCCCAGTCCCGTAATCTGAAATTCCGCTCCCAATTCAACCAGATCTAGAAGCACGTTCATACCCTGCTTCTGGGCCATGGTCGTGATCGGAGGTAGAAACACAGCCGCTTCGAGTTGTCCTGCCATCATCGCGGTGAGACGTGTGGATTGTTCCCCCAACTGCAGAATGGTTATCTCTTTGGGATCGATGCCCATGTGCTTCAACGCGAAGCGCGCGGCAACGTCGGGAGAAGCGCCAAACCGGTTTACGCCGAGGCGTTTCCCTTTCAGTTGTTGATAGGTGGTAATCGGTTTAACGGTAACGATTTGGAAAGCGAACGTGTTGACGATGCCAGCGATCATGACCAGATCGGAACCGGCGAGATTACTGCTTACAACGGCCGGCCCCCCCACGACAGTAATAGGAACCTCGCCGGACAGCAGTGCGGCTACCGCCGTTGGACCACCCGGAATAAAAAGCAACTCAACATCAAGGCCGTGCTTTTTGAAGATGCCGGCTTCCTGAGTGATCCATATCGGTGCGAGCGAACCGGCCTGAGCGCTGTAGCCGACGTGCAGCTTTTCGAATTTCGTCTGCGCGACGCCCTGCGTTGCGGCCGCAAGGAACCAAACGGAAACGATCACCCAAATGAGTAGGAAACCACTCGACCGTGGTTGCATGTTCGAGTTCCTCCATAGAAAAAACGTGTCCAAACCTTGAATGTCTTGAATTGTTATCAGTTAGCTACGGAATTGGGGGTAGGGCTTTAGCCTTGGGCATGACGTCGCTCCCGGGACGATTTCACGAATAACCGTATCTGAAACTACCTGATTTGTGAAGCAACCGGGTTGACACCAACGTGGTTGGTTGAATACTCTCTGCACAAAAGGACTGGAACACTCACGGACGCGTTGTGAAAAGAGTACTGGCCATTATTTTGGGCGGGGGTGCCGGAACCCGGCTGTATCCTTTGACCAAACTTCGAGCGAAGCCGGCCGTTCCGCTAGCTGCTAAGTATCGCTTGATCGATATTCCCATCAGCAATTGCATCAACTCTGAGATCCAACGGATTTACGTTTTAACGCAGTTTAATTCGGCCTCTCTCAACCGGCACATTGCACGCACTTACGGCATGGCAGGTTTCTCCCAGGGATTTGTTGAAGTGCTGGCGGCCCAGCAAACGCCGGAAAGCCCGAGTTGGTTTGAAGGGACGGCCGACGCCGTGCGCAAATATCTCTGGCTATTCGCCGAGTGGGATATCGATCAGTATCTCATTCTTTCCGGCGATCACTTGTACCGGATGAATTACGCGAATTTCATTCAACGCCATCGGGAGACCAAAGCGGATATCACACTTTCGGTAGTGCCGGTTGATGAACGCCGAGCGTCCGACCTGGGTTTGATGAAGATTGACAAAAACGGCCGCGTGATGTCCTTCAGCGAGAAGCCCAAAGGGGATGCTCTCAAGGCGATGCAGGTAGACACAACCATTCTCGGCCTCCCGGTGAAGAAGGCAAAGGAGCTGCCCTACATAGGCTCTATGGGTATCTATGTGTTTGAAAAACAGGTTTTACACGCTTTATTAAACGCAGCGCCCAACCGAACGGATTTTGGTAAGGAAATCCTTCCGGCATCGGCGAGAGATTACAATGTGCAGGCGTATTTGTTCAAAGATTATTGGGAAGATATTGGGACCATCGAAGCGTTCTATAACGCAAATCTAGCGCTCACCTATCAGCCGGATCCGCCTTTTAGTTTCTATGATGAAAAGGCTCCGATCTACACGCGGTCGCGCTACCTGCCGCCCACGAAGCTGCTCGATACCAAGGTGATCGAGTCGATGGTCGGCGAGGGATGTATCCTTAAGGAATGCACGGTCAAGCGATCGGTCATAGGAATTCGATCTCGCATCGAAACCGGTTGTGTTATCGACAATGCGTTGTTGATGGGAGCAGACTACTACGAATCCCCTCTAGAACGCGCGAAAAATCTCGAGACCGGGAAAGTGCCCTTGGGCATTGGTGCGAACACAACGATCCAGCGAGCCATTGTCGACAAAAACGCACGCATCGGGCGCAATGTACGGATTGCGAACGAAGATCGCCTGGTGGAAACGAGCCGGGAGGATCTGGGCTTCGTCATTCAAAACGGGATCGTCGTCATAATAAAGAACGCAACCATTCCCGACGGGACGGTCATCTAACCCGGGGCGCTACAGGACACCGTCGCTCCCCCTTGGTCAAAGGCATTGTGGCGGCCGAAGGCCACCGCATGGGGTAGAGGATTTTAATGACCAGTACCTATGATGCGATAATTATTGGAACGGGTCAGGCTGGGCCTTTCTTAGCGCGACGCCTGACAACTGCGGGGATGAAAGTTGCGATCATCGAGCGCAAGTTGTTCGGTGGTACCTGCGTCAACACAGGTTGTATTCCTACTAAGACCATGGTCGCCAGCGCCTACGCCGCTCACATGGCCCGGCGTGCCGCCGATTTCGGAGTGGATACCGCCGGTGTAAGCGTGGACATGAAACGCGTGAAGGCGAGAAAGGATGAGGTATCGGGGCAATCGAGGACTGGCCTCGAGGCCTGGCTGAAGAAAATGGAAAACTGCGCGGTCTACGAGGGCCACGCCCGCTTCGAGTCGCCTCGCGAGGTGGCCGTAGGCTCGGAGAAGCTCACGGCTGAACGGATCTTTATTAACGTCGGTGGGCGTGCGGCTACCCCTCAAATGCCGGGGCTGGAACAGGTCGAATATCTTACCAACAGTTCCATGATGAACGTCGACTTTCTTCCCGAGCACCTGATCATTGTGGGAGGCAGCTACATCGGTCTGGAATTCGGGCAAATGTTCCGCCGTTTTGGCAGTGAAGTCACAATCATCGAGATGGCCGGGAGCCTGATTCAGCGTGAAGACGAAGACGTGTCGTTGGCCATCAAGGAAATTCTCGAGCGCGAGAACATCCACGTCCGATTGAACGCGAAGTGCATCGGCTTTTCCAAACGAGGCGAGGACATTATTACGCACGTCGAGTGCACCACCGGCGCTCCTGAAGTCAACGGCACCCATCTCCTGCTTGCAGTGGGACGGCGCCCTAACACCGACGACCTCCGCCTTGAAAAGGCCGGCGTCTCAGTGGACAAACGCGGCTACATCGTTGTCGACGATCAGTTGCGCACCGCCGCGCCAGGTATCTGGGCCCTGGGCGATTGCAACGGCAAGGGCGCGTTCACGCACACGTCCTTTAACGATGCCGAAATTGTCGCCGCGAATCTTCTCGATGACGACCCGCGCCGGGTAAGCGATCGCATCCCTACGTATGCACTGTACGTCGACCCGCCGCTGGGGCGCGCGGGCATGACTGAAGCGGAAGTCCGTAAGACCGGCCGGAGCGCGCTCATCGGCAAGCGCCCCATGACAAGAGTCGGACGTGCTGTCGAAAAGGGCGAAACGCAGGGCTTCATGAAAATCGTCGTGGATGGGCAAACGCGCGAGATCCTAGGCGCCGCCATCTTAGGCACCGGCGGTGACGAGGTGATTCACTCGATCCTGGACGTGATGTACGCCAAAGCGCCGTACACAGTCATTCAACGGGCGATGCACATTCACCCTACGGTTTCGGAGCTCATCCCGACCATGCTCGGCGAGCTCCAACCCCTCTCAGGGACAGCCGACGCGAAGACCGCTCACTAACAGGCGAAAATCTGACTCCGCAGGAGTGAACGTCTCGTCTCGGACGCATTCTCCCGCGAGAGGCGGAAGGAACGTGGACAATGTCAAATTCACTCACAGGCAAAGTTGCTCTGGTCACGGGCGGATCGCGCGGTCTGGGGGCGGCCATCGCCAAACGTCTCGCCCGCGATGGCGCAGCCGTCGCCCTTACCTACACGAGCTCGCCGCAAAAAGCCGACGAGGTGGTGCGGGTCATCGAGTCGGCCGGCGGTCGAGCTCTGACGATCCGCGCCGACAGCGCCGACGTCAAAGCGGTGCAGAACGCGGTTGCGGAAACCGTGAAAGCCTTTGGGCGCCTCGACATCCTAGTGAATAACGCGGGTGTCGTCTCAATCGCGCCCATTGAAGAGTTCAAGATGGAAGATTTCGACCGCCTTATCGCCGTGAACGTGAAAGGCATTTTTGTCGCTATCCAGGAGGCCCTGCGCCACATGGGAGAAGGCGGCCGGATTATCAACATCGGCAGCATCAACAGCGATCTCGTCCCGTTTGCGGGCGGGTCCGTTTACGCTTTAACTAAGGGTGCGGTGGCCGGCTTTACCCGCGGTCTCGCCCGCGATCTCGGCCCTCGCGGCATCACAGTCAACAACGTCCAGCCCGGCCCCACCGACACCGACATGAATCCGGCGGACGGCCCGTTTGCCGCACAGCTGAAAAACATGATCGCACTCCAGCGCTACGGTCACGGCGACGAGATCGCTGGTATGGTTTCCTACCTCGCCAGTCCCGAAGCGGCCTTCGTCACCGGGGCGAGCCTGAAGATTGATGTCGGTTTCTCCGCCTGATCACCAACCGGAGGCCAACCTTGAATGAAGCCGTCCAGTTCTTGATTCATCATGGGTATACGCTGCTCTTGGTGTGGGTGCTGGTTGAACAGATGGGCCTGCCGATACCTGCTGTCCCGTTGCTGCTTGCTGCTGGCGGGCTGGCAGGCTCGGGTCGGATGAATTTAGCGCTTGCCATGGGCGTGGCCATCATCGCAGTTTTGGCAGCTGACATGTTTTGGTATCACACCTTGGTCGCTACCGCGGCGGCGGAGTGTTGAAGCTACTCTGCCGTATATCCCTGGAACCAGACTCATGCGTTCGACGGACTGGAGACGTGTTCGCGCGACATGGCCCGCACTCTTTACTAATCGCAAAGTTTGTTCCGGGCTTGAACACCGCTGCACCATCACTTGCAGGAATTTTCCGCATGCCGGTATCGCGCTTCATGCTGTTCGATGGCTTGGGAGCATTCATCTGGGTAGCCACTTTCACGGGCCTGGGCTACATCTTTAGCGATCAGCTCGAGCAGATAGCAGCTTATGCCTTGCGTTGGGGCGGCTGGTTACTGCTAGTTCTCGCCGGAAGCTTGGCAATTTACATCCTATGGAGATATCTCCAGCGCCAGCGTTTTCTGCATCGGCTGCGCATTGCACGTATCAAACCGAAGGACCTGATGGAAAAACTCGCCGCCGGGGATGAGGTTATGATTGTGGACCTCCGTCAGCCGCTCGATGTCGAGACCGTCCCCTATATGATACCCGGCGCGGTTCACATGGCGGTGGAAGAGCTTGAAAAGCGTCACCAAGAAATCCCTCGCGATCGAGACATTGTCCTCTACTGCTCGTGACCCAATGAAGCGACAAGCGCCCGGGTGGCGCTGCAGCTGCAAAAGAAAGGAATTACCAGAATTCGCCCCCTTGCTGGAGGGATTGATGCCTGGCTTGCGAACAAATTTCCACTGGAGGCCCCAGATCTCGTCAAACGACCCGCCGTTAGCCTAACGGGTGTAATCACGTCGAGTGAAGGATAGGGTTGCTGCTCCAGCGCGGTGACAGTGTATTTATAAGTCTCTTCAAGAAACCTGGGCCCTGAAGAGCAACGAAGCGGCAACTAGCGGTCTGACGACGAAATTCGTTATTTGAAACATAGAGCGATTCGAAACGACAAAGAGTTTGCCCTGCGGGTTAGCACTCACCATTCCTTATTCACTACAGCAGTTTTTATATTTTTTGCCGCTGCCGCATGGACACGGCTCATTGCGTCCAACTTTTTTTTCGACAATCCTTTGTTTGGGCGGGTTCAGTAATCGCGTTAAGTCGGTAATATCCTCTGGTTTGTCTGGGTCTAACGTGATCCTGTATTTCCATCCCCTTTGTTCAAATGCAGATGTCACTTCTTTGAATCTGTTTTCTGTTTGTACCGTGACAACTGCCGGATTCTTTTCAGTCCCCAATTTTGCACTCTTTATGCCATCGAAAATCCGCATCCGATTTCCAGCGCCCGCAGGACTTCTCATCTTCCCAACATCGGTAATTCTATTGCCCATCGCCTCACTATTTCAGATATCCTGAGACTTATCCACACTGAGCGTGAGCACGGTCCCCGGTACAATAACCGCCGCGACAAAGGCGAATTGCGGTTTCAAGGTCTTCGTTGAGACTCCGTGGAGACAGTCTCAGTCTATCGAAGTGATACAAATTGAAGGACTGACTCTGCTTTGTAACCTTCGCACGGATGTAAACGGTTGCCCATCTCCGCCGCAATCGGGATATGCGTGCCGAGATCATTTCATCCCGGAGGGGACTCGAAGCGACCAACGAACGTGGCGATACGACCCGCTTAGAAATCAACCGGAGTGGCAACATCCACGCTTTAGACTGGGAAGGCGGGTTGCGAGGAAATGTTCGACCCGACAGGATCGAATGGGAGAATGGGACGACGTGGATGCGGCAGCCCTTTTATAGGTATGGTAGACCCCGTTAACTTAGGACATCGCATTACTTTGTGTATGCCGTCTGAGTGCTCGCCTATCTCAATTTGAGGCGGTCGTCGAGACCACGCTTCACTGCGCCGGCAAAGGGCAGTCCCGCGATCGCTATAGCTTGAACCATTTGACAACACGCTCCGCATCCATAATGCCACCGATCATATAGACCATCACCGCAAATGGAAGCGTGAGCACCGCCCACGCGCCCGACAGGAGAGCGTTATCTCCGTTAACGTCAGTAATGATATTCATCGTGTCCAGGAACTCAACGGTGATGAAAGGCCCGCTAGAAGCCACAAGAAAAAAAACGCCTAACATAAGACCGTAAGGCCTGTACCGGCTACTCGACCCAGTGGCAGCAGATCCCTTGCGCTTGGTTGCCTCTTGATAACGCGCGCAACGCTTTTGGATCTCGTCTTCGAGCCTCCTCTCTCCGTTGGGGTAATGATCGGCATCAAACCAATAACGTTCCTTAAGTAACTGCTGAAACGTGTAGATAGAATAGTCTGCCTCGGCAGTCAGTGGATCCGCTTCGGCCGATTGATTAGCGATCTTCAATGCGATTCCCATAGACAACTCGAATCAGCAAAGAACATACCAATGAACCTCCAACCGATTGGTATGGCGCACAAGACGGTAAGCGAGCAGTCTTTAAAAAGAAATTTCTAAGCGTGACAAAGAAGCAGACGATGATGAACCGGTTAAGTGAGCAAAAAAGTACGCGCCGGAGGTCCTGGGTCGGATCTTGAACCGACGACGACGTTAGACCTCTAAGATCCTACGTGTATGGAGACCTGTGGGCAAAAGAATGGCCCTAGATAGACAACTGTGTTACACGCAGGCGACCCGCCTTGTATTCTACGCTTTAGGCCGGCGGGCCCAAACTGACATGAGGAGAAACCACACGGGGCAGACAGTTGCTTCACAGTCAACCGGATAGGCTGCCGCAGCAAGAGAACCGCCTGGAACATACACGTCTGCCCTTCACTGGCCAGAGAGGTAAATCCCAATCCCAAACCGCGTACCATGCTAAAGAGTCGCTGGCCATATACATGACCTACCTTGGTATCGAAGCGGAACCGGGGCCGCATCTTTTGTCTTTGACGTCTACCCGCTCCGTGCTACCTGTAGAAACTATCTCAACGCCTCGCTGACCTTCCGGACAATGCTAAAGTCGAACACCTGCTCCGGAAGCACCGGCTGCTTAGGTTTGATTCGAACTGCAGCATCGGCGATCATTTGGCGCTGAATATCTTCGCTCACCGAGCCATTTTCCAAAAGCGCCGGCCCTGCGATGTCATATACGCGGGCGGCGATCTTTTCCGGTTCTTTGCCGATGTCCAACCAGGGGCCCTTGATAAATTCAATCCCATATTTCCGGTCGGATTTGATCAGCCGAATTGCTTTCATCATCGCGCGCACAACCTTGGTCACCAACTCGGGCTGCTCGGTCAGCATGGCTTTGGTCGTGGCGAGACCTCCCTGCACGGATCGATAAACGTCGGCAGCAGACACCAGCTTGCGAAACCCTTCATCCTGAGCGGTGAAGGTTAAGGGCATTTGAAGCGGGGCGGCGTCAATAACTTTCGCCTTTAAGGATAAATAAGTCATGTGACTTGGACCCGTTGCAAGAATAGCAACCTCTTCAGGACGGACATTGTGCGCCAGCAGAATCCGGCGCGCGAGAATTTCCGCCAAAGAACCAACGCCGCCCGTGCCAATCTTCTTGCCGCGCAATTGTTGAACACTGGTAATGTTCGGCTGCACTATAAGGTCGAATGACGGCTGGTCGGTGACGGCTAGAATAACTCTAATGTCAGCGCCGCTAACGGCGGAACTAACGGCCGATCCGGTTGCGGAAGCGAATTGCGTGCTGTTCCCCATGGTCGCCTGAATCGTTTGGATCGCCTGCATCACGATCAGTTCTGCGTCCAAGCCTTCCTCGCGGAAAAAGCCTCGTTCCTTGGCAACGAAAAAGGGCATGGAAGTCGTACTCCTGGCGGCTAAGCCCATCCGCACTCGGGTCAGTTTGTCGGAACCGTCCGCGGCAAGAGCATTTTCCGTACTGCATAGCCAAAGGCCGATGGCAATCATCAAAAGGGTCGCCAAGTATTTCGCTCCAATCATCGCGTCCTCCTCATGATCTAGGTCAAAGCGAATCGGAGAATCGAACCTGGTCGGGGAAATAGCCTCGGTAGTTTTTTCATGTACTCTTAGGCAACCGCGCCAATTCAATGTCGATTCAAACCCGAGCTGTTTTCGACACGCATCAACCAAGCTTCACTACCAAAGGAAGCATTCTCACCTACCGCGCCTTCACCGCCCGTTTCCCATGACTATCCTGCGGCACGCCGCGCGCCAACGACATGTGCGAATGTACGCCGAGCCAGCGCCCGTCGGGCTGCCTCGCCAGCACGATCGTGGCGCGGCCGGGGCGATCGAATGGCACGCCGTCATCACGGAAGCCGGTGCTGGTCCAGGGCGCGATCGCGACCGCCATCGCGCCATCCGGCGAAGCCATGACCATAGTATTTGCCAGGTCGAAACGGAACTCCGCGGTGCGCGGCCAGACATTGTCCCATTGCCGCTCGGTCCAAGCCGACAGGCTCTTCACCAGCTCCTGGTAGGTCCCGAAGATGACGATGTCAGGGTGCCAGAACGGACGCGCCGCCGCGTAGTCCACCTCGCGCACGCA
>Ga0209874_1000313_pt1 | contig 13931 bp, 18 predicted proteins | sample GWRWN1_20_30_FD_187216 | JGI IMG/M metagenome (GOLD analysis project Ga0209874, IMG submission 187216) | Riverbed sediment microbial communities from areas with no vegetation in Columbia River, Washington, USA - GW-RW N1_20_30 (SPAdes)... | ecosystem: Environmental > Aquatic > Freshwater > River... | reverse complement strand
GCCGGCAGAAGCGGCCGAATCTTCTCGTCCAAATCTCCGGGCTTCATTCCAACCATGTTTGGAAACTGATGTCCCATCTGATTCATGACGTGATGGGTCATGTGGCAGTGAAATGCCCAGTCGCCGGGAGCATCGGCGATAAATTCAATGTTGCGCGTCTGTCCGACGGCAACCAGAGCCGTCGTCTCCGGCCACTGGGCAGAAAGGGGGATATCCTCGCCATCGGTCGCCGTGATTCGGAAGTGATAACCGTGGATGTGCATCGGGTGATGGTCCATCGCGCCCAGGTTACCCAGGCGAAGCCGGACCTTATCTCCGGTCTTGCAAACCAAAGGCGCAGTAGAGGGGAAAACTTTGCCATTGATAGTTAAGATATTGAAGTCGTTCATTACCAGGGTATTCGGACGTGCGGTCCCTGCTTCGATTGCCCATTCGCTGATCATGAGCGAGAAGTCGCGATCGACGCGGTATTCCGAAGTTGGGTTTCTTGGGTGAATAATGAACATGCCGATCAGCCCCATACCCATCTGCGTCATCTCGTCATGGTGGGAGTGAAACATAAAGCTCCCGTATTGGCGCAGGGTCCATTCGTATTTGACCGTTTCCCCGGCTTTGATGTACGGCTGCGTGAGCCCGCCCACGCCGTCCATGCCATTGGGGAGATAAATCCCATGCCAATGAACCGAGGTGCCAACTGGCAACCGGTTGGTCACGTAGATCCGTATTCGTTCGCCCTCTACCGCCTCAATCACGGTGCTGTTCACGCGTCCGTTGTATCCCCAGCATTTAGCGCGCAGGCCCGAGTCAAAAGCGTGATCGACCTCTTCGGCAACCAAGTGAAATACTTTCACACCGTCCACGATCTTGAAAGGTAGCGCGCCGCCGTTGGGAATCACGACCGGCTTATAACCTCTGCCCGAAAGAACAGGTGGCAATGGTTTTACATCGATCGGTCCGCCGCTATAGCTCTTCTCCCAATACGGGCGGCCACCGTAAGATTTTTGTTGCCCGGCCGCCGGCTGATATTGCGCTGAGCCTTGTCCATGCGTTGTCGCGCCGCCTTCTTTTCCCAACAGCGCGACCCCGCCGGCGATTGTCGCAGCGCCGAGACCCAAAATTTCCCGCCTGGATATTTTCTTGGCCATTTTCACTCCTTCGAAATTAATGCCCTTCTGGATTACGCCCTTGTGTACGAGCGCCTCTCATTGCTGCACCCGCCTCACCCGCTCGCGCACCGTCGCCTCCCGGCAATCGACCGCTCAAGAGCAGTGCTAGCTCCGCCCGAGCCAGCCAGTAGTCACGCAGCGCCTCGATATAGGCGACGGCGGTTTCGATCTGCTGCTCCCGCGCGCGCAACAACTGAACAGGTCCCAGTTGCATCGCGTTGTATTGCAATTGCGCCTCGTTGACGATCCGCTCATGCAACGGCAACATAATGTCCCGATAGTACAAGGCGCGATCGCGCGCCCCTTCCATTCGATCCTGGATAGCGCGAGCCGTGGAGCGAATCCGCACTGCGAGAGCGTAATATTCATGCTGCGACCGCCGCAGCTCCGCCACGGAGCGGCCGATCCGGCCTTGGCCTTGATCGAACAACGGAATCGGAAATTCGAACACCGGCCCAACTTTCCAAGATCCATCTTCTTCCCGCTCTCCCAACGCGCCCATGTGCGATTCGGGAATCAGAGCTGTTGCTTTGTTCAGTCCTAGCTGCTCGCCCGCAGACACGAGACGTTGGCGGGCGTTTAAAAGATCTACACTGCGGTCCAGCGCGACCCGTTCGATGTTCTCCGTCTGCATCGGCTGCTGTGGAATGTCGGGCAAACGTCCGTCGGTTTGCCACTCCGTCTGTTTTCCCCACAGTCCCATTAAAATGTTCAGTTCTTCCCGGCCCTGCCGCGCTGCGACTTCGGCGGATCTCAGCGCCAACTTGCCCGCCTCCAACAGCGCTCTTTCCCTTGCAAGATCGAGGTCCGTGATATTTCCGGCTTCATGAAGCCGGCGCGTCACGTCAAAAGACGCACTGAGCGTCTGGACAATCGTTTGGCGCAACTCGAGCATCTGCTCATTCGTCTGATGCAAGTAAAACACAGCTCGGACTCGCGCCGCTAAATCCAGTACCGAACCGGTTACCCGGCTTTTCGCTTCCTCAAAGGCGGCGGCTGCCACTCCCTTGCGGAGCGGCAGATAAAAGATATCGAGAAAATTCATCACCGCGCTGAGCTCCAGTTTCGGCTTGCCACCGTTAGAAACCGGGAACAAAACAGCGGCGTCGAAGATTGGATTTCTAAGGAGGCCCGCTTGTACCAAATCGGCCTGCGCGACCCCTAGATCCGAATAAACGGCCTGTAGCTCGCGATTGTTGAGCAAGCCGATCTGGACGGCATCATCGACGGTTAGCTTGTCTTTAAGTAGCGCACCTAGCTTCTCCGCGGCTTCTTTATCGAGATCAGTGCCGTTGTTCCAATAAATCTTGACCGCGGCGCGATCTTCTACGGTCGCTTTCACTTCATCGAAGCCGGCATTGAGGGCGACGGAAGCGCAACCGTTAAAAAAAACCATAGAGGAAAGCAGCCATCCTGTGTTTCGAACAGATAACATTCTCGGTAACCTCCTTCACCCACCTATTGCATCTTTTCGATCTTGACGATGGCCTTTTTCGGCACGTCGATCGTAAAGCGAACCTTGTCGCCAAATTTCAGTCCTTCCAGAAGAGAGGGAGGATCGACCCGATAGCCCATCGTCATCGCCTCCATGAAACCTTTGATCTCTCCATGCTCCACCACAATCTGGCTGGCATTCGGCACAGTAGCGACTACTTTTCCCTCTCCCACCACAGTCTGCTGTGCGCCCGCTTTAGGCGGAGGAGATCCCTGCCCTTTTGGCGGCTCTGCCGCAGCCAAGAGTGGCCCTTTTTCAATCTTGACGATGGCTTTTTTTGGAACATCGATCGTGAACCGAACTTTGTCGCCCTGTTTCAGTCCTTCAAGAAGAGAGGGAGGCTCGACTCGATAGCCCATGGTCATCGCCTCCATAAACCCCTTGATCTCTTCGTGATCGACCACGATCTGGCTGGCGTTGGGCACCGTTGCGACGACTTTTCCCTCTCCCACTACCGTTTGGTTTTCAGCTTGGCTCTGTGGCGCTGCAACAGCCAAGACAGGTTGTGTCGAAGGAATATCCGTTCGGCTGTATGCGAGTGTCTTGGAAACGCTCCGCGCCGGAACTGCCGCTGCCTCAGGATTGGCCGGATGGTTCATGCTTAACGGTTGCAATTCATACGCAGCGCATCCTGTCAGCATCAAATTAACCACAATCGCTAGATGAGTTTTGAATTTCATTTCCTTAACCTCTCTAGTTCTTAAGTTTCTCGATTTTCGTGATCGCGTGCTTCTCCGTGTCGATGGTGAAACGTACTTTGTCCCCAGGCTTAAGCCCTTTGAGAAGAGACGGCGAATTGACGTTGTAGCCCATTGTCATCGCGTCCATGAAGCCTTTGATCTCGTCGTGGTCAACAACGATCTGGTGGCTACCGGTAACCAAAGCTATGACTGTCCCTTCACCCGTAACGAATTTTGCCACCCCTTTGGGCTTGAGCGATGCGAGGTAGCTGGACAGGTCGATCAACTCTTCAACGGTCATGCGATCGTTGGAAGCCGGCATCGTCGATTTACCGTCCGGGCCTCGATGCTTCTTCGCAGCATGGGCGCTCGGGTTGACCACGGACTCGGTAAAATATTCGAGAGGGTGCAAGGGCCCCATCTGGCTGAGCTCCGGACCCAGCACACTTCCGGGCGCGGCAGCGGGAAATTTCTCCCCGCGAATCTCATGGCATACGTAGCAGGCGAATTTCTCGAACGCCTCCCGACCTTTGGTCACATCCCCTTTGGGCATGGTGAACTGCCATCCTTTGGGGTGGTGCATTTCTATCTCGCCTGGCTGGCGCTTCTCAGCCGCGAGGCTAGAGGAGTTCGCGGAGAACGCGAAGACAATGTAGAGGAAAAAACCCGTTTGCATTTTTGACATGATGGATACTCTTTTTCTTGCACACGCCCAGAACCTGTCTGAACATTAGCTTAAACAAGTTGGGCTGTTTGAATTCCGCGAGACGCACGAATGCGCCGAATGAAACGCCAGGCAGGAACTCATCCCAGCGCTGCCCGGCAACAACGGAAACGAGGCGCGTGATTAGATCTGAAGAATGGAAAGGAAGAGATGGCGTGCGAGGTCGTTCGGTAAGGAAAACGTCAGGATTCTCTTAAAAAGCGCCTCCAGCCAAAGGCCGTTCCTAAACACTGGGGACCCCGGCTCCGGAAGGAAGGACGCGTGAATAGACGTGACCAGATCCAAGCGGCTGGGCTTGGCCGAGGCTACCTGGAGCGCAGGACCGAGTCGTTGTTCCGCGGTTGGACAGTGAATGATGGGCCAGGAAGAGCTTCGAGAATGATTGTGAGTGGCGGAGATTCCGGAATCGAAATGGTGGCCTTCGAACTGATGATCGGAATGACCATCATGGCTCAGACACGCTCCCAATGCCTGAGCGGCTCCGGCATAAACGAGGAAAAAGCAGACCAGGCTAGCAGCGAGTCGTCTCATGGCAATAATTGGTTTTACCTTTGGCTCTACGCGTTTTCAAGACACGAAGTTAAGAACGCCCCTTTTCAACTTCTGTGATTAGTTCTTAAGTTTCTCGATCTTGGTGATCGCGCGCTTGTCGGTATCGATCGTGAAGCGAACTTTATCGCCGGGCTTAACGGTTTTCAGCAGAGAAGTGGGGTTGACCTTGTAGCCCATCGTCATAGCATCCATGAAGCCTTTGATCTCTTCGTGATCGACAACGATCTCCTGGGTTTCGGGAACCAAAGCAATGACTTTGCCCACCCCGCTGACCGATTTTGGCACGCCTTTAGGCCTTAGCGACGAAAGGTAAGTTGAGACATCAATCAGCTCTTGAACGGTCATGTCGTTATTGAAAGTTGGCATCTTCGATTTGCCATCCGGCCCTCTATACTTTTTGGCGCCGACGGCATCCGGGTTTATGGTGGACTCCGTGAAGTACTCCAGCGGATGCATGGGACCCATCTGACTAAGTTCCGGTCCAACAGCCTGGTTCTTGTCCAGAGGCGGGAACTTCTCCCCGCGCACCTCATGGCATGAATAACAACTAAACTTATCAAAAACTGCGCGACCCTTGACCGGATCACCTTTGGGCATGGTGAACGTCCACCCTTTAGGGTGATGCATCTCGACTTCTCCGGCTTTGATGCTGGAAATTGAAGCAAACAAGAAAAAAATCGCAAATCCTACACAAACTTCTCTTCTAGGCATACTCATAGCTCCCCTTTCATCTGAAAGACACCAAGATAATTGATGCTTAGCCCCAGCTGCGCCAGCTGGACGGACCTAAGAACAGAAACCCGACGGATCAGTCAGATGTAATCAGATATGTAGAACGGAGAGATAAAGGTGATGCGGGATACCCGCATGGAAAGAAAACGTGAGGTTTCTAATCAAGGAGACCAGCGATATTGGACCGGATAGTCCCTTCGATACCGCCAGAATAGAATGAGAGCCAAAGAGTGACACCCCTTCGATCGGTCGAGGTAGCCTAGTTGTGGCCGTCTTCGTCGCCGGTCCAACCCGGTTGGCGAGAGAGAAGCAATGGATCAGCGGGAAAGAATCGTCCGTAGGGTGGGAGTGGTGAAGGAAAGAATGGGAGTCGTGATGAGCCTCGCTGGCCACGTGATCGGCATGACCTTCAATACCCCAACACTTCTCCAGAGCCCATGCTACTCCAGCGTAGAGAACAAGGATGGATAAAACGATGATGCCAAACCGTTTCATTTGAGAGACGCTTTAATTATACAAGTGCCTTTTGAATTTTCAACTAATATTTTTATCGCTGTCGGAGCTTTCCTAGATGCTTCTCAAACATCTTGGTAACAAAAATAGTTAACCTTTGGATGAATCTATGAATCATTAGAGTCTCTTGATCAGCCACTCAGGGGTGAAACGGATTGCGTAGATGTTCAGTAGGGCCATGTAATCCGTTATGAGAAGGATACCAACCACAATCAAAAGAATACCCGCCGTCACGTGCACAGCCTGGAGATAGCGTCGGAATTTCTGCGAGAACTCGAAAAAGGAATTCACAGCCACGGCGCTCAGGAAAAACGGAACAGCCAGCCCTGCCGCGTAGGTAGCCAGATAAAAGATACCTGTCCCAATCTCACTCGATGTCGCAGCCAGAGTAAGGATTGCTCCTAAGATTGGCCCCACACAAGGGATCCAGGCCGCCCCGAAAGTCATCCCTACGAGGGCCGATCCGAGGTACCCAGCAGGCTTATCTTTAAGATGAAACTGCAAGTAACGATCCAGGACGGAGATTTTGACGAAGCCAATGAGATAGATTCCCACAGCCAGGATAAAGATCCCACCCAAGACACGGATCAGGCTGCGATAGCTGAGAAAGAAGCCCGCTAGAAAACTTGCCGAGGCGCCGAGAGATACGAAGACCAAAGAGAAACCTAAGATAAAGGAGAGCGAGTTGAATGCCACTCGCCACCGCACGCGGCTTCCGACCTGAGCAGCGCGCACCTCTTCCAAAGAAACTCCTGAAATGAACGAGAGGTAGGAGGGAATCAAAGGCAACACACAGGGAGAGAGAAATGAGAAGATCCCCGCGGTAAAGGCGACTAGTATATTTACGTCGGTCATTTTTTCTTTTGGCTCAGCAGTGCTTGAATCAGCGCCCTTGCCCCCGGACTGTACCAGTCAGCAGGTCCCCACATTCTCGCCAAACCTTCACCTTTGGGTCCAATGAGATAAGTAGCAGGCAAGCCCCATGCGCCGTACAGAAGCCCCACCTCGCCTTCAGGATCAAAGACCACGGGATAGGTCAGTTTAAGCTCTTTGATAAACGCCAAGGCATCCTTCCTGTTATCCTTCACGTTTACCGCAACAATTACAAAACCTTTGCTCTTAAACTCTTGGTAAAGGCGCTCCATTGTGGGCATCTCTTCGCGACAGGGGACGCACCAAGTAGCCCAAAAATTTAGCATGATCAGCTTTCCCCGGAAGTCCTTAAGCGATACCTTCTTTCCGGCCGGGTCACAAAGAGTAAAATCCGGGGTGGGAGAGCTGTCTTTCATCTGCTGGAGATTGGGAACCAGTTTATAGTTGATCTCCTGGGCGGATAACCCCTGAACGCTCCAAAACCAAAAGGCAAAGAGCAAGAGGGAAAACAGCCGCTTGAAACCGTGGTTAATCATATCTTAAACTCTCCTCGATCTTCTCACTTCCACAACTAGAAGCGGTGGCCCAATTCCTGATGCCTTCATAAGCTATCTCTTGATCGTCGCCGTCTAAGCCGCAACTTGGGAACGCAGTCTCAAGACCTGCAATAGACCTAGCGCTAGCAAAGCAAGACTGATCCATTGATACTCTGTCATAGCTAGACCGACGACGGGATTTGCGCGCCAGAACTCCACTAGGAACCGCATTGATCCTGCGAGAACTAAATAAAGCCAGAAGATCGTGCCGTGGGGATAATGTCTTTTCCTGAGAATCCAGAGAACACTGAAAACAAGCAGCGACTGGACAACCTCGTAGAGCTGCGTCGGATGAACCCTTACTCCCGACGGGTATGGCACGCCGGTTAATGGATCGACCCAGCCGGCGACCGCATTGGGAAAGGCCATAGCCCAAGGGACATCGGTAACCTTACCCCAGGTTGCATCACCCGCGAGGAAGCAGCCGATGCGTCCGACACCATAGCCTAACGCAAGCGCTGGCGCGGCTATATCAGCCGCTTTGAGCCAGAGTATTTTGTGCCGCCGCACCCACCAAGTTACGGCTATGGTCCCACCAATAAGCCCTCCGTACCAGCTAAATCCAGCGCCGCTAAAAATAAAATCCCAGGGTGAGCGGAGAAAATCATTCCATTCCTCCAGGATCAAAAGAAGCCTCGCCCCGACGAGCCCGCCTATGGCCGCAGCAAACACCATCGAAGAGGCCAGCTCGGGATCAAGACGATATCTTTTCAGCTCCAGCCGGAGTACATAGCCCGCGCATAGAGCAGCTAGGGCCCAAAGTACCCCCAGGCTGTAAATCGTAAAAGGTCCATTCTGGAACAGGACGGGATACATGCCGCCTACTTCGCTTTCTCTCGGTGGACAACCAGTCTCATCCTTTCAAATCCCATAACCCGCACGGTTTCCCCCCACAGAAAGTTCATCGCTAGACTCCACATCCCAAAGCTCACCTCTCAACAGAACTTTAGCGCCGTCCCTCGTCTTACTGACAACTTTTGCTTTCCCTCCCATCAACCCTTCAATGCCCATCGGCACCGGTCTTCTCATGTCCTTCCACGTGACCCACGCCAGCCACAAAAAGACGAGAAAAAGTGGAACGGAAATGAAAGTTGCTTGCCCGGGCGGCAAAAGAAAAAACACTATAAGAGCAATAAACGGGAGCAAGAAGAGAATGTGGCACATGTTTACCTTTGACTAATTTAGGGCTTCAGGCTTCTACCCACCGCTGAGGCGCTGAGGGCGCCGAGAAATTCGAATGAGGATATCATTTTGAACAAACTCTCTGCGAACTCTGTGTCTCTGTGGTGAATTCTCCTTCACAGTAAACCCGGAAGAGCCACTAATTTAGGGCTTTGCCTTTCCTGATGTGGACTCTTTTTTCAGTGCTTCTTCGATGAGCGACTCGAAAACCTCAAACGGCTGGGCCCCGACAATCAATTGCCCATTGAGAAAGAACGCCGGAGTTCCTCGGGCACCCAGAAGAGCGGCTACGGCGGTCTCACCTTCCACCTTTTTCAAATGCCTTCCCGAATCAAGACACTGATTGAAGGCTTGGCTTTTGAGTCCCAACTCCGTGGCATAGCCTTTAAGCTTCCCGTCGGTAAAAGCCAAAGGGGAACCGGCGCCGGCAAAGAGCTTGTCGTGGTATTCCCAGAACTTTCCCTGTTCTCCGGCGCACTCGGCCGCCTGAGCTGCAAGCTCCGAAGGCTTACCGAGAACAGCAAAGTGGCGGTAGATAAATCTGACTTTTCCCGAACTAATGTATTTTTTATCGAGCAAGGGCAGAGTTGTCTGCCAGAACTTGCGGCAAAAGCTGCATCGGAAATCCGAGAATTCGATGAGTGTAATTGGAGCTTTATCACTTCCTCTCTTCGGGCCGTCGTTGGCCAGTTGTGCCAAGATCTCGTCTCTTTTTATTGGCTGAGCCTGAGCGCTTGTGCTAAGGAGCCAAACGACTATCAAACTCAACACCGCAACCACCATTCCATTAACTTTTTTCATGGCTCATCCGTTCCTGAAACTGAAATAAGAAACCAGGCCACGGAAAAGGGGCTAATTCCCGCAGACAAAGGAACCAGAGAATTTAGGAAACGACTGGACTAAATCCGGTAAACGGTCTTGGACTGATAGATAGGAACTGAAAGAGGAACGAATACCGCACCTGCAGCATGCAAAGGTGTCCTGTAGGGAAAGCCCCCTTGCAACGAGACTAATCGATAAGCATCCAGGCCTCTCTTTTCTGTCTTTGGAAAAAAGCTCTGGTATAGAAAGGGACTCTCTTCGTTATTATCGAGACAAGAGATAGAACCTGGAATCTGGTTGGTACTCTTGGCTGGAACCTCGTGTTCCAAAAAACAAACGCCAAGCATATGAAGCGGACCCAGAAGAGAGAAAAAGAAAATAAGAGAGGCAATGTGAAAACGGTGTCTCAACACGGAAATAAGCTACCGGTTGTTGTTCATCATGTCAACTTGATCTCATTTCATTTCACCGTTCAATGGTCAATCACCAGCCAGCCACGATATTCTCTTCAGTTCTTTTGACTCGGCTTCTCCGCGATTAGGGTCGAAAAATCCTTGCGCGTGTCCTCAGGAGCGGGGAACGTCTGGGTGCGCGATTCCAGGATGGTCCAATCTTCAAACCGTTCTTCCAACTCGTTCCTTCGAAAGAGACAGTAGTTATCCGGATCGAACATCGCTAAATAAGTCGTGCCCTCAATCAGCACGTTGACGATTGCCCGACCTCCGGGTTTGACGTGTTCTTGGATGGCGGTTAAGAGTTTAAGCGCCGTTTCGCGGCGGAAAAACATCAGCAACCCGATGACAACAATGGTGTCGTACGACTGGTCGATGGTCCAATTCTCGATGTCCGCCTGAAGCCTCGCACCGGAAGCCCTTCACTCTCAGCGTCTCCAAACTGAAATTGCCAAGCCCGCATCCAAGATCAAGGACTGAGCCTTTGACGTAGTCAATCGCAAGGAGTTCGAACGGGTTCAGCGCATACTCTTGGTCCCGAACTTGCCGTTGGAACGGGCCTTCAAAGAAGGCTACAGATTTCTTGTTAAACACGTGTTCCATGTTATGACCGGCGCCTGTGTCATTATCGCGGCCAATACATTATTATCGCTACCCCCAGAAGATTAACAGCACCGCCTACATTATCAAAAAAATCTGGAACATCGCGATCGACAACGCGGCCCCACAGCAAAGACAAGACAATGAAAAATCTCCACACGCGCGCGTAAACGCGCCCAAAATAGGCAGGCTGGAAAGTGGGAATGATCCCAATCAATGAGAGGAAATCAAACCAAGCTTTACGATTCGATACTCCCGAATAGATTCGTTTAGAACCGTCCACGCTGTCCGTAGGAATAAAAGAGCAATAATTCCGCCTACGACAACATCTGGCCATACAGAACCCCAAAGAGCCACTCCCCCTGCAGCCACAAGAACCGCAAGATTCGCAATGATGTCGTTGCGCGAGCAGAGCCACGTCGAGCGCATGTTGAGATCATCGGAGCGATGGCGAAATAAGAGAAGAAAGCAGAGTCCGTTTCCCACTAAAACGACGAAACCGATGACGCCCATGGTTTCGGCGACCGGCACGACACCCGCGGCTATCTTATAAATCGCTTCAATCAGGACGCCTATACCAAACAGCGCCATTACAATGCCCTTAACCATAGCGGCCACAGCCTTCCACTCCGCGCTTTGCCAAAGGACATAGAGGCTAAACCCATACACAAGCGAATCGCCGAGCATGTCCAGCGAGTCGGCAAGCAGGGCGGTCGAATGCGCCAGCACCCCCGCGGAGGCCTCCACGACGAAAAGAACAGCATTAACGACTAAAACGATGGTGAGGACGTTTTTGTCCTTACCGCGGAGGGTCCTGAGTTCTTCTTCTTTTGCTTCGCAACAAGCATCCACGGGCAATAATTTACCACTTTGACCCTCACATCACCAAGACTTGATATTAAAATCTACCACGACCGTAACATTTGCATTCTACAATGACGCGTGTTGACTCTATATGGAAGAACCATACGGCGTGAACCATGTCTGATTCAGCAGAAATCAAATCGCCTATTCGCCTGGGTTTGCGCGAGAATCTGCCGCAGTTCTCGCTTCTCGTACTAGTGAACGCGTTTGTCGGTGGCATGGTGGGACTCGAACGCACGGTACTACCACTGATCGCGGAACAGGACTTTGGTCTAGCGTCAAAGACAGCGATTCTCTCGTTTATAGCCACCTTCGGCATTGTTAAAGCCCTCAGCAACTTATTGGCTGGACGACTGTCTGATCGGCTCGGGCGCAAGAAGATTCTGGTCGTTGGCTGGCTGGCGGGTCTCCCTGTACCTTTCATGGTGATTTTGGCGCCGACCTGGAACTGGATTGTGGTGGCCAATGTGCTCCTCGGCATAAATCAAGGGCTCTGCTGGTCGACGACTGTGATCATGAAAATCGATTTAGTCGGACCAAGCCGCCGAGGGCTCGCCATGGGTCTCAACGAGTTTGCCGGGTATCTGGCTGTCGCGCTCACAGCCTTTGCAACCGGCTACATAGCGTCTGTCTCTGGGCTTCGGCCACAGCCATTCTATCTAGGCATCGCGTTTGTCCTCCTTGGGCTGCTGCTCTCAGCCTTTTTTGTAAAGGAGACCCGGGAATACGCACTGCAGGAGGGACAACTGATCGGGCGACAAGATTCGGAATTTAATAAAAAGACGGGCAGTCCGTCCTTTGCAAAAATTCTCTTTGTGACCAGTTGGAAAGACCGGGCACTCTTCAGCTGCAGCCAAGCCGGTATGATCAACAACCTTAACGACGGTGTCGCGTGGGGTTTGTTTCCGCTTTTGTTCGCTTCAAGCGGCCTCACTGTCGGAAAGATCGGATTTCTCGCCGCCGTCTATCCAGCCACCTGGGGTCTACTGCAACTCTGGAGTGGAACACTTAGTGACCGTCTGGGACGCAAATGGATGATCGTAGTCGGCATGTGGGTTCAAGCTTTGGGAATTTGGCTGATCGCTTTCGTGGACGCTTTCACTCCGTGGCTCCTCGGATCTTTATTGCTTGGCCTCGGGACTGCTCTGGTTTACCCGACACTCCTGGCGGCCGTCAGCGATGTAGCTCACCCCGAGTGGCGCGCTTCTGCAGTTGGGGTCTACCGCCTCTGGCGCGACGGTGGCTACGCATTGGGAGCCATACTCTCCGGCATTGTGGCCGATTTATTAGGCCTCGCGTTCGCCATCGCCGTGATCGGCGTCATCACGTTTCTCTCCGGTGTTGTCACCGCGATTTTTATGTATGAAACAATTCCACCGAAGCCCCATGAACAAGGACAACTCTGATGCTCCCATTCTTCTTACTTCTCCTCGCGTTCCCCCGGCTTTTTCTGGCCCGAGATGAACAGGTTCCATCATCGCGCCGGACCGGCCCATCATTTTCATCATGCGCATCATGCCGGTTATTCCGCCTTCGAAAACCGTCTTTCTCGTCGGCCATTCATCTATGCAAGCCTACGGTTTGTTTTCCCCTTCCAGTCCTCCGCTCTGTTTGAATCCCTTCAATTAACGGGCAGAACTCGTCTCCACGGCTCCGGCGGGGTCTCTGACGCAACAACTCCTGAAGCTCTCTTCTAAGCAGCTTGAGTTGTCGGATTTTTAAATCAACGTCTTGGAGATGGCCGCGTGCTAACTCTCTAACCCGAACGCAGGGCTCTTGGCCTCGACGGGATAAGTCCAAAAGCTCGGAAACCTCTTTGAGCGTTAACCCCAAATTCTGGGCCCGACGCACAAAGTCTAGTAACGCAACCTCTCTTTCGTCGTAAACCCTGTAGCCGTTTGGAAGTCGGGTGGTCAGTCTCAGAAGGCCCAGTTTTTCATAATAGCGAATTGTTGAGGTCGGAACCCCGACCCGCCGAGCCACAACACCAATGGTCAACATTTTTTATGTCCCCCTTGACCTTAAACCCTACTTTAAGGTGTAGCATTCGGTTCAAAAGGAGGAAATTGGTATGGAACCCATAAAGGTTACGCTCTGTCCCGCCTGTGGCGCCTGCCCTGCCGTGGAGATCACGGACCAGGGAGTATCTATCGGCGAAGACCAGAATACGGTCAAGCTCACTCACGCTGAATGGAATGATCTGGTAAGTCGCATCCAGCGTGGAGAACTATCGAAGGTGTGATTTAGAGCTACGGTCAGACCCCAGCCTCTCTGCTGGGGCCTGGCTGCAGACCGGTCTTTGCTTTTAGTTGAGCCCTGACTGCTTGTATTGCCCGGGTTATATCTCCCAGGCAACACGAGCCGGCAGGGTTCTTAACCTCACAAGCGCACCGGCCAGCCTTTATCTCTTTTGTGATCATCGCCTGCGCCGTCGAGCGACCTTTAGCTACGATCTCGGCCCTAATGCTCGCAACTGTGTGGTTGAAGCAATAACACACCGGCCCTTCGTAATTCCTTTTTTTAAAATTAACCGGCACTCGTAGCTCCGTTTTGTCGATGGCGATCCCGTCGGCAAAGTAGACTAGCGGGCACTCAAGATTGCGGCACAGGCGGTATGTTGCCCGGCTGAGTTTAGCAGCCTCCACCTGCGCTTTTGCCATTGCCCCAACTGTAGCCAACG
>Ga0209874_1000312_pt1 | contig 13937 bp, 15 predicted proteins | sample GWRWN1_20_30_FD_187216 | JGI IMG/M metagenome (GOLD analysis project Ga0209874, IMG submission 187216) | Riverbed sediment microbial communities from areas with no vegetation in Columbia River, Washington, USA - GW-RW N1_20_30 (SPAdes)... | ecosystem: Environmental > Aquatic > Freshwater > River... | reverse complement strand
TCGGGGATCACGACGGAGCGGGTCACCCGCAACGGACCGGGCATCGGATCCTTCATACACTCCGCGCGTGAAGATCGGCGTGATCGTGCCGGCGGCGGCGAGCGACTCGGACGGAGGGAGGCCATCGTGGCCGGCGATCGCGTCGTTCGGGCGGGCCGCCGAGGCGCACGGCCTGGACTCGGTCTGGATGTTCGACCACTTCTTCCACAAACCATCGAGCGGACCGATCGACGGGCAGCTCGAGGCGTGGACGGTCGTGAGCGCCCTTGCCGCAGCGACCGATCGCGTCGAGATCGGGACGCTCGTCCTGTGCTCGAGCTTCCGGCACCCCTCGGCGGTGGCCAAGATGGCCGCGACCGCCGACGAGGTGAGCGGCGGTCGGCTGATCCTCGGCCTCGGGGCGGGGTGGCACGACGCGGAGTACGACGCGTTCGGGTTCCCCAAGGACCATCGCGTCGACCGGTTCGAGGAGGCGCTCGCGATCGTCGTCCCGCTGCTGCGCGGCCGGACGGTGACGTTCGACGGCGAGTACTTCGCGACGCGCGACGCGGTGCTCGAACCCGCGCCGTCGCGCGACATCCCCATCCTGGTGGCGGCGTTCGGCCCGAGGATGCTACGGCTGACGGCTCGCCACGCGGACGCGTGGAACACGGCCTGGTACGGCGTGCCCGACGAGCGTCTGCGTGGGCGCCTCGAGGCGCTCGACGCGGCGCTCGCGGCGGAGGGCCGAGACCCCGCGACGCTCGAACGCACCGTCGGCATCGAGATCAGAGACCCGTCGCTCGGGCCGGCGGAGGAGCACGGCGAGGATCGCGCGTTCGGCGGGTCGGTCGACGAGCTCGCGGAGGCGATCGCCGCATACGACGAACTCGGCATCGGCCACCTGATCGCCGTCCTGCAGCCGATGACCGAGGCGTCGCTCGAGCGGCTGGCGCTAGCCCTCTCCCGGCGCTGACGTTCGCGCCGCGCGTTCGGCCGCGGTGCGCCGCCAGAGGAGTCCGAGACTCGTGAGGGTCCCGGTCAGGCCGAGCGCCGAGGCCACGAGGACGACGTTGGCATAGCTCGAGTCGGCCTCGCCCGCCACCTGGGTTCCGATCGCGATCGCCACGAAGCCGATCCCGGCCCCGACCACGAGCGCGAGACCGGCCGCGATGCGCTCGCCGGGCGGGAGCACGATCCCGAGCGCACCCGTCGCGACGGCGCCGATCCCGATGAGGGCGAGCGCCAGCGTCATCTTCGTTTCGACGTCCATGCCGACGATCGTCGTCGTTCGGGTGGGGCGGGACAAGGCCTGCCACCGAAACGCAACGGAACCTCGACGGGTTCGTCGCCTCGGGGGGTTCAGCCGCCGCAGGCGCAGGCGCCGCCACAGGCGCAACCGCCCGTCGCGTGGGGGCTCGAGTCCGTCGTTCCGGTGCCGGCGAGGAACGAGAACTGCCGACGGACGCGATCGCTGCCGCACGACGGACAGGCGAGCGCCGTCTCCACCGAGCCGGTCATCGGGCGCCGGTGCTCGAACCGGTGCTCGCACGCCATACAGAGGTAGTCGTACGCGGCCATCGCGTTGAGGATACCCCGACGTGGAACGCCCTCACACGGGGATCGCTTCGCGGTCGGCCGCGAATCCCGTGCCCGATCTGCGGGCGGAGCGGCGGAAGACCACGTACGCCAAAGCGATGACCACGGTCGAGGTAACCAGCAAGAGGGTGCCGATCGCGTTCACGGCCGGCGACGGCGCCGTCCTGGCGGCTCCGTAGATCGCCATCGCCACGGTCTCGTTGGACCCGTCCTTCGCCAGCTGCTTGACCATCACGAAGTCGTCGAGCGTGAACGCGAAGATGATCGCCGCGCTCGCGAAGATCGCCGGCGCCAGCAACGGGAGCGTGATCCGTCGCAGGGCCTGCACGGGTGACGCCCCCAGATCCATCGCGGCCTCCTCGTAGTCCAGGCCGAGGGAGAGCAACCGAGCGCGGATGATGATGACCGCGTACGGGATCGCGAGCAGGACGAGCCCGAGGAGCTGCGCGGTGGTCCCAAGGCCGACGAACCGGAAGGGGTTCACGAACAGCAGGAACAGCGACACGGCGATGATCAGCTCGGGCGTGATGAACGAGAACAGCATCACGAAGTTCGACGAGCCGGACCCGCGCCCCCGCCACTTGTCGAGCGCGAGCCCGAAGCCAAGGCCGATCGGGACCGCGACCAGGACCGCGCCGGTCGCGAGCTTCAGGCTCTGCAGCACCGCGTGTCGTAGATCCGGGTCGTGCAGCACGGACTCGTTGGGGTCGCCGACATACCAGCGCAACGAGAACCCCGCCCACAGCGAGATCGATCGGGTGCTGTTGAACGAGAACAAGGCGGCCGTCATGACCGGGACGAGCGTCCAGACTACGTAGGCGATCCCGATCACCCACAGGAACCGCGGCCGCCCCCAGGGATTGGCCATCAGGTCGCGGAAACGTCTCTTGGACGCGTTCGCCGACGCGCGCGCGCTCACGCCGCGCGCTCCCGTGCCGCCCGGGCCGTGCTCCGCAGGTAGTACACGATCGGGACGATCAGGAGCGCCATCAGCACAAGGATGAGCGCCGAACCCCGCGAGACGAAGATCGGGACATCGAGCGAGTCGATGATGAAGTTCCCGATCATCTTCGTGCCGACCGTGTTTGCCAGGAGCTGCTGCGTGAAGTAGTCGCCGAACATCGGGAGTCCCGCGATGATCACGCCGGCAAGGATCGCTTGGCGCGTCTGCGGAAGGGTCACGCGGACGAACGTCCGCGCCGAGCTCGCCCCCAGGTCGCGGGCCGCCTCCAGCTGGGCGGCCGGGAGCCGGTCGAGGGCCGCGTACAGCGGCAGGACCATGTACGGGACGTACCCGTAGACGAGCCCGGTCACGAGCACCCACGACTTTCCGGACAGGAACGGGTACGGCGCCCCCAGCACACCCACGTCCTGGAGGACCCGGTTCACGTACCCCTGGTCCTGCAGCAGCCCGATCCAGGCGAGCATGCGAAGCATGTAGGAGAACCAGAACGGCGCGAAGAACAGCGCCAGGAACCACCCCTTCGCCCTCCCTGCGTGCCGCGCGAGGAAGTACGCGAACGGGTAGCCGATCACCAGGCACAGGACCGTGGCACCCACGACGTAGGCGATCGTTCGCAGGAAGGCGGCATGGTAGATGCCGTCGGTGTGCGTGAGGTTCGACAGCGTGAACGAGAGGATGCCCGTGTCCCAGTCGAGCGGGTTCCACACCAGCACCGGGCTCTGGAAGATCGGGTCGAGGGTCCCGAACGTGACCGACAGGATCACGTAGAAGGGGAGCAGGAACAGGACCAGGAGGTACAACATGGCCGGCGCGGCGAACGAGGGCCACAACCAGCGCGGATAGCCGACGTCCCGATCCGGCGCGGGCGCCCTCGGGCCCCGCGCGATCGCCTCGCCGCTAGACACCCGCCTGGATCTCTTGGTACGCCGACTCCCACAGCGCGCTGACGTCGGGCGCGAGCTCGAGCAATCGGTAGCCGGCGCTGAACTGCTCCTCGGTGACGACGGTCGATGCGAGGTGCTCGGGCACGACCTGGTTCCCGACCAGCGTCTCCGGGTTGATCGTCGACAGGGGGGCCTGGTACCCCGAGTACGTCGTGTAGTTCGCGACGGAGTTCTGCGCATCGAGCACCCAGTCGATCAGCAGATGCGCGAGCACCGGGTTCTTCGACCCCTTGATCAACACGACCGTGTCGTTGTCCACGTTGCCGGGGATCCCGTCCGTCGAGCCCGGCCAGTAGTACGACAGGTTGGGGGCGGTGTCGCCGGCCGGCAGGAAGTAGAACGCCGAGCCCACGTTGCCCGACCACGACTGATGGAGCCACGTCTTGCCCTGCGGGAGGTCCACGTAGTCGCTGTGATCGAAGCGGGCGTTCGTGGCCGCGACGACCTCGGCGATGTCGCTCTTCGCCTGGTCGATCGTCGCCTGGTCGCCGGTGTTGACGTCGGTCAGACCAGTGCGGAACATCGCCATCCCCAGGGAGTCTCGGGAGTTGTTGAGCAGCGCCGTCTTGTTCCGAGGGGCGCCGTTCCAGAAGATCTCGTAGGGGTTATCGAGCGCCGCGATGTCCGCGTCGATCTCGTCGTTCCGCCACATGATCCCCGTGTTCCAGATCGCCCACGGCACCGAGTACCGCGACTCCTGGTCGTAGAACGGGCTCTGGAGCGCGGGCCACACGTTGCTCGCGAGGTTCGGGACGTAGTCGTGGTTGATCGGCTGGAGCAGTCCGCCGGCGATGAGCTGACCGATGACGAAGATCTGCACGCCGAACATGACGTCGAACTCGTCGGGCGATGCGCGGAGCTTGGCCACGCCGCCGGCCATGTCGGGGAAGATGGTCTTCTCCACCGCGCAGCCGTACTTCTCCTCGAACGCGCGGATGATGGAGGGCGAGATGTAGTACGGCCAGCTCAGGTACTTGAGCGTTGCGCCGGTCTCCGGCTGGAGGCCGCTCTCGATCGGCTGGTTGTCGTCGAGGATGTTCCACGTGACCGGGGCATCCAGCCGAGCCAGCGGGTACGGGGCGCCGCCGACGCCGCCGGTCCCGTATCGGTTCGAGCCGCTGGCTCCGGTTCCGTTCTCACCCGACGGCTCCTCCTGCGCTCCGCCGGAACAGGCCGCCAGGATCGCGGCCATCGTCGGCATCGCGACCCCCGCGACACCCGCGCGACGGAGGAACTCTCGGCGACTCAGGATCCGGGGATCGAACGCTTTCGGATGTTCGGGAACCACGTGCGACACCCCTCTCGCAGGCTCCGATTCCGGGAGTATGACATAGGCCCACCGGCGACGGTTTGGCTCATTGCATGCGTCCCCGGGCCGCGATCGGCCAGACGGCCTCGATGCGGTTGCCCCGGTAGCCGATCAGCTCGGAGAACGCGTTCACGACGGGCGGGTGCGAGTTCGGGATCACGCGGACCCGCTCGCCGATCGAGAAGGGCCGGGCTCCCTCGGGCACGGAGATGATGCCGTGCTCGTCAGCGAGGCGAACGATCGTCGCCTCCTCGTGGCCGAGGACGAGGCCATAGCCTTCTGATCCCAGGGGAGGCGACCAGCTGAGCCCCTTCGACCCCACGTCGATGATCGCTCGATCCGTGACCGGGACGCTGACGACCGTCGCGAGGACGCACAGCGCGCACTCCTCGACGCTCGCCGCGCCCATGGAGACCTGGTACCGGTCCTGGAAGATGTAGCTCCCGGGCCTGAGCTCCGTCACGGCCGGATGGTCCGCGGCTGCCCGCGCGGTCGCGCTCGCACCCACGCTGACCCGATCCACCGGGATGCTCGCGCCTCGGAGTCGCTCGGCCACCTCCCCCATCACGTCGTACGACCGGCGGGTCGCGCCGAGCACGGCACTTCGGTCGGTCAGGTCGTAGATCTGGCCCTCGTACGCGAGGATGCCGACGAAACGCAGCCCGGGGAGCTCGTGCGCAACCGCCCGGGCGAGCGGGAGCGCGTGCTCGGGGGGAACGCCGCACCGGTGGTAGCCGTCGTCGACCTCCACCAGGGTGTCGACTGCGATGCCATCCGCAGCGGCGGCCTCGCTCAGCGGCCGCGCCCCCTCCATCGAGTCCACGAGCGTCGTGACGCTGACCCGATGGGCGAGGTCGATCAGCCGGCTCACCTTGCGTTGCCCGATGATCGGGTACGCGATCGTGATGTCACGCAAGCCCGCGGCCGCCATAACCTCGGCCTCGCCGAGCTTCTGACAGGTGATCCCCACCGCTCCGGCCTCCATCTGCAGCAGCGCAAGCTCGGGGATCTTGTGGCTCTTGATGTGGGGCCGCAGCGCGAGGTCGCCATCTCGACCGAGCCTCGCCATCGCCTCGATGTTCGATGCCATCCGGTCGAGGTCGGCGATGAGGGCTGGCGTGTCGACGTCGTCGATATCAGCCCCCGGATTCACCATGGGGCTCCCCGCTCGCTCGGTGGTCACGGGGATACTCTGACCCCTCAGCCGGACGTACGTGCCGCGCGCTTCTCCTCGTAGTGCGAAGCCATCGCGTCGAGCATCGACAGGTAGTTCGTGATGCCGTCGCGGGCCTGCTCGGCCTCGTCGGTCAGACCCGTCACCTGGTCGATCCTCCAGTGCGTGAACAGGACCGGCAGCACGACCTCGTCGTGGTGGATCCGCAGGTCGTAGATCCCCGCCTTCGCGATCTCGATCGCCTTCTGCTTGAACTCGGGGATATCGAGCCCGGGCATCGCGAACCCCGTCACCTGGCGGTTGATCGCGAGCATCATCTCGGAGGGCGCGATCTCGAGCGCCGCCTTGCCGAGCTCTCGGTAGAACACGTAGTGCAGGTTCTCGTCGGTCGCGATGCGCGCGGTGAGCCGCTCGATGACCGGGTCTTTCGTGAACGTCCCGGTGTTGCGGTGGGCGATCCGCGTGGCGAGCTCCTGCAGTGTCGTGTAGACGACCCCGTCGAGCGGGCCGAGCGCGCGGGCGCCGCCGTTCCCGTCGGGGTAGTAGCCGCGGGAGACCTGGTCCATGCGCCCGCGTTCGAGCAGCACCGGGTCGACGCCGCGCGTGACGGTCAGATAGTCGCGTAGCACGATCGCGTGGCGGCCCTCCTCGGCCGTCCACCGGCGGACCCACTCCCCCCACACCCCGCCCCGGCCGAAGATCTCCCACAGCGCCAGGTGATAGAAGGGGAGGTTGTCCTCGGTGAGCAGGTTCACCTCGAGCGCGGTGCGCGAGACGATCCCGAGAGCGCTGTCGGTCTCCTCCCACGGCTCGGCCACGTAGTTGCGGCCAACCTCGTAGGGGACGTACTCGTGGGGGAACCATTCCGTGGCGGCGGAGAGGTGGCGTTCGAGGCCACGGAGCATCGTGGGCTCGAGGAGCGCCAGCATCTCGGCGGGCGGGGTCGTGCGTTCGTTCGTGATCGCTCGTGCCTCCAGCGGTAAGCCTTCAGCCGAGTGGTTGGGGGCTGAACGCGCGCGCGGCCGACGGTTTGGGCCGCGGACCCGCCCACGGACGTGGGCGCCCAACAAGTATACGCGCTGCTTCCGTCCCGACGGGAATGTCGGCGGGTTGTGCACTGTTGAAGAGGGGCCCGCCGACCCACCCGACCCGAACGAGGAGCCATGGCCACCTGCACGATCTGCGGCGACGAGCTGCATCCCGAACGAGCCGAGAAGTACGACTACTGCACCAAGCGCTCGTGCCGCGAGCGCGCCGCGAAGGCGCTCACCATCGCCTCGGTCGGCGTGAACAAGGCCGCCGACCAGTTCGTGGTGCTCGACGAGCGGATCGAGCGGGACATGGCAAGGGGCCGCTTCAAGAAGGAGCCGGAGGCCTCGGGCGCGCCGCGGAGCCGCCCTCGAGCTCCGACGACCCACACCTCGGCCTCGGTCCCCGAGCTGGTCCCTACGTCCTCCGCCCGACCGTCGCGTCCGAGATGGAGCCGGGCGCAGGAGCGGCTGGCGCTCACCTATCGAGCCATGGGGATGACGCCCGACCAGATCGCCGGCAAGCTCGGCGTGAGCCCCTACCTCGTCACGCAGATCCTTCTCGCGGCCTCCGGCCGCGGCAAGCGCTGACCCGGTCCGACCGCTCCCTCAGCCGGGCAGGTCGCCGGCGATGAGGACGTCGTCACCGGCGACGTGGACCGCTCGGCGCTCGAGCCGGATCAAGCTCGCGACCTCGGTGATGCCGAGGTCGTTCACCGCGTCGGTCCCGCTGCCCATCACGCGCGGGGCGATCGCCACCACGAGTCGATCGGCGAGCCCGAGCGAGAGGAAGGACGTGATCACACGCGCTCCGCCCTCCACGAGCACGGAGCGGATCCCGTCGTCGAACAGCGCCTCGAGCGTCGCGTGCAGATCGAGGCCGTCGGGACCCGCCGGCACCACGACGACCGAGACGCCGCGTCGGCGCAGTTCATCGCGTCGCTCCGCCGACGAGGCGTCGGTGGTGACGATCATCGTCACGCCATCGGCATCGAGCACGCGGGCATCATCGGGCAGCCGGAGCCGCGGGTCGAGGACGACGCGGATCGGAGATGCGCCGGGCACCAGCCGGACCGTGAGCCGGGGGTCGTCGGCGAGGATCGTCCCGACGCCCACGAGCACCGCGTCGCACGCGGCGCGCAGGGCGTGCGAGGTCCTTCGCTCCTCCTCCCCGCTGATCCACCGGGCGTCCCCGGTCGAGGTCGCGATCCGTCCGTCGATCGTCTGCGCGTACTTCACGACGACGTAGGGGCGCGTCGTCGTCGCCCGAACCTCGCCGAGGAGGGAACCGACGTCCGGTGGCGGGCCGGTGTCGTCGGCGAGGGGCACCCCCATCGGGGCCTCGTGACCCATCACGGCCTGCTTCGTCGAGAGGTAGCGGACGTTCCGAGCGTGTGCCGCCGTCGGCAGACCGACGACCGCCCGGACCGGGATCCCCGCCGCCTCCAACGCGGCGGCCTTGTCCCGGTTGTTCGACATCAGGCGGACCGAACGGACACCCAACGCCCGCAGGCACGCCGCGACGTCGCCGAAGGTCCGCTCGTCGACGCGGAACCCGAGGTGTTCGTTCGCCTCCGCGGTGTCGAAGCCCGTGTCCTGGAGCACATAGGCGCGGAGCTTGTTCGCCAGGCCGATCCCTCGGCCCTCGTGACCCGTCGAATAGACGAGCACGCCGCGGCCCTCGGCGGCGATCGCCCGGAACGCGTGTCGCAGCTGGATCCCGCAGTCGCACCGCAGGGAGCCGAGGGCGTCGCCCGTCACGCATTCGGAGTGCATCCGGACCAGGACGTCCTCGCCGTCACCCATCCGGCCACGGCACAGACACAGGTGGATCGACCCCGCCCATTCGAACGCGTGGGTCTCCCATCCTCCGAAGGGCGTGGGCAGCGTGAGGTTCGCGACCTCTCGCGGGGCGATCGTGGTTGCGGACACCGGCAGGTGTGTTCCCATCCGGGTCTCGCCGCAATCGTCCGGGCGGTTGGATGCCGCCGATGAGGGGTACCGGAACGGCGTGGAGGGACGCGCGCTCAGGTTCGTCGCCCCCCGCCGTGTCGAGATCCAGCGCGTAGAGGTTCACCCTCCGGCTTCCGAGGAGCTCCTCGTCCGGACGCGATGGTCCGGCATCAGCGGCGGGACGGAGCTGCTCGCCTATCGCGGGGAGCTGGACCCCGGCCTCGAGGTCGACGAGACGCTCCCGTCGCTGAGCGGGAGCTTCCGATTCCCCTTCGCGTACGGCTACGGCTGCGTGGGCGAGGTGGAGCGCTCCCGCGTGCCCGGGATCGAGGAGGGTACGACCGTCTTCGCGTTCCATCCCCACCAGGATCGGTTCACGGTGGGAGCCTCGGAGATCGTGGCGCTCGACGCCGTCGACGGGCGGGTCGCCACGATATTCCCCCTGGTCGAGACGGCACTCCAGGTTTCCCTGGACGCCGGCGCGCGCATCGAGGAGCCCGTCGTGGTCCTGGGGCTCGGGCCGGTCGGCGTGCTGACGGCGGCCCTGCTGCAGCGTTCGGGGGCCGACGTGGTCGGCGTCGATCCCCGGGCGGACCGCCGAACGACCGCGATCCGGTTCGGCGTCTGGGCCGTGGACGCCTCGGAGATCCGGCGAGACGTGGAGATCTCGACCTCGGGCGCCGGCGTGCCGCTGGTCGTCGACGCGACGGGGACCCCCGGGGCCCTTCCGCTTGCGCTGGAGCTCCTCGCGCACGAGGGAGAGGCGCTGGTCTGCAGCTGGTACGGGACCAAGGAGGTGGCGCTCCCGCTCGGCGGGGCGTTCCACCGGCGCCGATTGCAGATCCGGAGCACGCAGGTCTCGACGATCCCGTCGCGCCAGGCGGGTCGATGGGACGTGCCGAGGAGGCGACGTGCCGCCGCCCGCCTCATGACCGAGCTCCCGCTCAAGCTGCTCGCGACGACCGAGACCGCGTTCGAGCGGGCCGCGGACGCCTACGCCGCCCTGGATCGGGGGGACGAAGGCGTGATGCACGTAGCCTTGCGGTACTGATGTTCGAGGTGGGCGCCTCGACGTCCTTCCGGGCGTTCCACGCCATGCCCGATCGACCTCCTCCGGAGAACGAGCGGCACCCGCACGACTACCGCGTCGAGGTCGTGGCTGAACGGGAACGCCTGGACGGGCGCGGCATGGTGTGCGACCTCGACGTCCTCACACGCTCGCTCGCCGATGTGACCGGAGAGGCTCGCGACCAGGACCTCTCCGAGGTCTGCGGGACCGACGTCGTGACGGTCGAGGTGTTTGCCGCGTGGATCCACGGCCGGCTGGCGAAGCCGCTCGGAGGTGACGGGGCCGAAGTCGTGGCGGTGCGCGTGTGGGAGTCGGACGAGGCGTTCGGAGGGGTCCGTGCGGAGGTCTGACGTCGAGGTCGCGCAGCTGCGGCTCGCGCTCCTTACGCTCGGCGATCCGAATCGGAGGACCGGCGGATACCGGTATCACCGGATGATGGCCTCAGCCGCCCCGGAGCATGGGGCCGAGCTGAGGTTCGGATCCGTCCCGTCGCTCCCCTGGCCCATCCCCGCGCTGCCGGCGGCGTGGCGACTGCGAGCGGCCGCCGAGGGATCGGACGCGATCCTGCTCGACAGCATCGCGGCGGCGTTCGTCGCGCTCTGGATCGGCTGTGTGCGCACGCCCATCATCGCGGTCGCGCACCAGCCGCTGGGCGGCCTCGGCCACGGGCGGGCCCGTGCATCCGCCCAGCGCGCGCTCGACGGCGTCGCGTACCGATCGGCGGCGGGGGTCATCGTCGCCGGGGAGGGACTGATCGACGACCTGCTCGCGATCGGCATCGCGTCCGAGCGGATCGCGTTCGTCCCGCCCGGGTGTGACGTCCCGGTCGCGCCCGGACCACCGCTCGATCTGCGCCGCGGCCGCGCCGCCTCGGTGCTCTGCGTCGCGAACTGGGCGCCGGCCAAGGGGATCCTCGAGCTCGTCGAGGCGTTCGCGACGCCGCCGCAGCCATCCGCCACGCTGTGGCTGGTGGGCGAGACGGGCTCCGATCGCGGGTACGCGGAACGCGTCCGACGCCGGATCTCGGCGCCGGACCTCCGCGACCGCGTGGTCGTGCGCGGCTCGGTGCCGATCGAGGAGGTCGGCCGGCTCTACCGTTCCGCTGACGTGTTCGCGCTCTGCTCGTTCTCCGACGCGTACGGGACCGCGTGGGCCGAGGCGCTCGCGGCGGGCCTCCCGGTGATCGGCTGGCGCGCCGGCAATCTCCCGCGCCTCGCGGACCACGGTCGGGAGGCGCTCATGTCCGAGCCCGGCGACGTCGTCGCCCTTGCATCCGCGCTTCGAGCGATCACCACGGATCGGAGCCTGCGCGACCGACTCGCGGCCGGCGCGCGGAGACGCGCCCAGACCCTCCCGACGTGGACCTCGGCGGCGGACCGGTTCTTCGACTCGGTCCGCGGGTTCCTTCGCCCCGGCCCCACATGACTGCCGACCTGCGCGCGGTGCTATTCGACTTCGACGGCACGCTCTGGGATTCCGAGACCGCGGTGTACGGGGTCTTCCGTGATCTGTACGAGGAGCACGGCCACGAGCTCACGCTTCCGACGTGGTCGGCCGCGATCGGCACGGTGGGCGGGTTCGACCCTTACGCGGAGCTCGGCCGCCTGCGCGGCCTCCCCTTCGACGTCGACGAGGTCCGCGCGCGCACCGAGGAGCGGATCCGCGAGGCCGCGGAACGTGTGCCGCTGCGCCCGGGGGTCGCCGGTTTCCTCCGGCAGCTCGACGAGGCGGGGGTGCCGCGGGCGCTCGTGAGCAGCGATCGGAGCGAGTGGCTGGTCACGCATCTCGAACGCCTCGGCTGGCCGGACGGCTGGGCGGCGATGGTGTGCGCCGACGGCGACGCGAGCCGGGCCAAGCCGAACCCCCACCTCTACCTGGCCGCGCTCGAGCTGCTCGAGGCCCCGGCCGGCTCGACGTTCGCGATCGAGGACTCGCCGAACGGGATCCGGGCCGCGAAGGCCGCCGGGATCCCCTGCGTCTGCGTCCCGAACGAGGCCACCTCCGGGCTCGGCCTATCCGAGGCCGACCTGCTGGTCCCGACGTTCGAGGGCCTCGACGTCGAGGACGTGTGGAACGCACTCGGACGCGGGCGGGTTCGGCGGCCCTCGACGGGGTAGGAACCGCTCGAGCGCGCGAGGAGCGCGGGGAAGGGGTGATGATCGATGGACGTCGCGACGGATGAACGGGATCGGATGCGCCTGCAGGAGCTGATCCGCTCGATCGGGGCCGATCTGTCGCTGCTGATCCGGCAGCAGGTGGCGCTCGCGAAGGACGAGGTCCGCGGGATCGCGGCCGAGAAGGCCACCGGTGGCGCGCTGCTCGCCGCCGCAGCCGTCTTCGCCTTGTTCGTCCTCGGGTTCGTGAGCCTGGCCGGCGCGGCCGCGCTGGACCTCGTGCTGCCCCGGTGGGCCGCGTTGCTCATCGTGGCCGGCATCTACCTGGTGCTGGCCGTGATCGCTGTGGTGATCGGACGGAACGCGCTCGCGGCTCCCGCGACCCCCGAGCGGACGAAGCAGACGGTCAAGGAGGACCTCGAATGGGCCAAACGCAAGCTGCAGCGGTAGCGGACATCGACCTGACGAGGCGCCGGCTGGATTCGGAGCTCGAGGAGCTTGCGACCTACCTGCCGCCGACCACGGCGTGGATGAAGCGCGCCGCGACGATCGGGGCCGGCGTGGTGGCCAGCTTGGCGCTGCTCACGTTCGCGCTCCGGCGGTGGCGTGAGGGTCGGACCGACCGCCACCTGCGCGCGATCGACCATCGGCTCGCCAGGATGGAGGAACGGCTGCCTCGTCGGTAGCGGCGCGAGCCTTTCGCCGAGGGAACCGAACCGATCCGGCGCGCGTAGAAGGGGCCGATGGCTCCCGTTCGGTGCGTGCTCGTGCTCGTCCTGGTGGGCGTCGCGTGCACGGTGGACGCCTCCCGACCGCCGCGCACGCCCACGACCACGGTCGAGGCGGCGTCCTTCGGGCCGGCGGGCGAGGCGCTCATCGCGTTCCACTCGGACCCGGCGGGGAGCGACGACACCTACGTCATGGCGCCAAACGGGCGCGAGGTCACGGCGGTTACCGACGGGATGGAGACGATCGCCCAGCCGTTCTGGTCGCCGGACGGGACGCGCCTGGTCGTCGACTGCTGCGCGTCGGGACCCAGGACGCTGTTCCTCCTGGACGGCCCCGGTGCCGAGCCGGTAGAGCTCGCACCCGACGTCGAGGGGGCGACGGCGCCGGCGTGGTCTCCCGACGGCTCGCACATCGCGTTCGAGTCGGTCTCGACCCGGAGCCTCTTCGTGGTCGACGTCTCCGGGACGACGCCGGGCGCGCCCGTCGAGCTACTCCCGGGCGCGGGGCCGTCGTGGTCGCCCGACGGTTCGCGCATCGCGTACTTCGCCGAGGCCGACGGGAATACGGACATCTACTCGGCGGACAGCGATGGCACCGACGTCACGCGGCTCACCGGCGATCCTCGACCGGACTACTCGCCGCGCTGGTCGCCCGACGGCGAACGCATCGCGTTCGTGTCCGAGCGCGACGGCGACCAGGACATCGTCGTGATGGCCGCCGACGGGAGCGCCGAGATCGACGTGAGCGACGATCCCGTCGTGGACGACGCGCCGGCATGGTCGCCGGACGGCCGGTCGATCGCGTTCGTCGCGTATCTGCATGGCGCCGACCCGTTCACGATCGGTCAGGGCGACGCCGAGATCTTCGCGGTGCGGGCGGACGGTCGAAACAAGGTCGCCCTGAGTCGGAACCCCGCGTGGGACGGCGACCCCGCGTGGTCGCCGGACGGTCGCTCGATCGCGTTCACCCGCCGAACCGACCATGCGCAGATCTACATCATGCAGTCGGACGGGGACGACCAGCATCGGCTCCAGGGCGTGAGCGGCTCCGCGAACGACTGCTGCCCGGCCTGGCG
>Ga0209874_1000311_pt1 | contig 13943 bp, 15 predicted proteins | sample GWRWN1_20_30_FD_187216 | JGI IMG/M metagenome (GOLD analysis project Ga0209874, IMG submission 187216) | Riverbed sediment microbial communities from areas with no vegetation in Columbia River, Washington, USA - GW-RW N1_20_30 (SPAdes)... | ecosystem: Environmental > Aquatic > Freshwater > River... | reverse complement strand
ATCACCGAGACGACTAGTAGGAGGCCGAGGAACGCGGCCGTGGATGCACTGGGGAGATTCAGAAGGCTTGTGGTTCAAAGACTTTGCGTAAAGACACCGAAAATCCCGAGAATCATAAGCTGTGCCGCGGTGACTTGGCGGGCCAGGGCCGATTGCCCGAGGAGCCATAGCGGTATCTGCTCGAATCGAAGCGGTGTGCGAGTCGCGGCGGCGCGCGACGCGAGAAGGATCATCCATGAGTATGCGGGTCAGGTCTTGCATTCACTCAATCGTCGCGGTGCTTGGCTCGGAAGTCAAAGCGTGCCGGGAGTGTGGCAAGTTGCTCTGACGGGCTGACGGTCGGCATGCCCCGCCTTACATCGAACACCGCGACGTCACCACTATCATCGGACTGCTCGGAGACATCCAGCACGACGTCGCTCGGATTCGCCGTCTCCTGGAGGACGAGGATGGCCAAGAAGAAGAAGCTCCCGAAGATGACGCCTGAAGAAATCGCGCAGCGGGAGCTGCATCAGCAGTGGGTCCGGGAACGAATCGCGTACCACGAGGCAAAGGCGCGCGAGCAGGAAGAGGCGCGTCGCCGCGCAGCCGGCTAAACCGGCGCCGGCCTCACTCACTCGGGCAGATCCCGAGAAAGACACCAGCAAAGGGTCAGTCAGGTCTTGAGTCGCGAGCGAGGACGGTCGACGCCAGCCTGGCTTCGGCCCCAGACGGAGCCGCCTGCACTCTCACAGCAAGACCTGAGCCGCCGCTATTGAGTTTTTGCGACAACGAAGCTTGCTAGGTTCAGTCAGTGGTCCTGCGCTGCACGCGAAGGGTGCTGGAGCTGCTCGATCGCGGTGCCGTCACGCTCGTCGACCTTCCGCCGGCTGACGAGGACTGGTACGCGAACCTGCTCTGGCTCGACCGCCAGAAGTGCCTCCTGCTGACGCACGCCGGAACGTTGTTCTCGGTCTTCCTGGCCCGAGTGCACACGGCGGATCTGCGCCTGATCGGCCCCTACGTAATCAAGGCCATCGACGCGGAACTTCGTTCAGAGAGCCTGCCGCCCAACATCCTGGGCGGGCTCAACCCTGACGCGGTTCGTCTCGCCAAGACGGCAAGCCGCAGCACCCTGGGCTTCATGAACGAGATGGCCGTCCATCTTCGCTACCAAGTCGCTAATGCCGGCGGCCTCAACCGCTGCGACATCAGCGCCCTCAACCATCACCTTCGCCGCACCTTGCACAACCGAGGCGGATACGTCTACCCGATCGAGCTCGTTGCCCAACGGCTTGCTGCGCGCGCCTGATCGACCCACGAGGCCGGACTCCACCAACCCACAGCGAGCTTGCGAACCCTATGGGGCAACGCCGGTGTCGGTCGAGCGCAAAGGAGCCGCTTGCAGCAGTGCTCTGAGGAGTCACGCCCACAGGGCGGACGGGCTTCTGATCAAGCCAGCAGGCGGACTGACCACCACGACCGAGCGGATTTGCCACTGACCAGCCGCCGCCTACGCGCAGAAGAAACACAAACCGCCGCCTGATCACTCACGACACCGCTCACAGATGCGCCGGCACCCGCCCACGAAGACAGCCCTCCAGACTCGCTCCGAAAACGAGGCTGACCAAATGCAAGACCTGACCCGCGCACTTTTCCATTCAAGGGCGATGCCGAGCGCCAAACCGCGATCGTTGGCTGAGGGATGGTCCTGCGAAGTGAGCGCCGCACCGCCTGCAGCCTTCCGAGCACCACTTCGTCGCCGCGCTGGTCTTGCCGCAAATCAGCGCTTGCGACTCGTTTCGTCCAAAAGGTCCGTCAGGAGCTGGTCAAGCCTCTGCCAGCGCTCGTCCGCCACGTGCTGATGCGACCACCAGAGCAGCTGGATGTTTCCGTAGAACTTCCTCGCGGCCCAGTTGGAGGGCGCGGATTCCTTGAGCGGCTGCTGCTCAGTCCAATAGATACCATCCGGGCTCGGACTTCCATCTGGCACCACATTGCCCAGCGAACGCATGTCTCGGAAGACCCCGAGCTGAAAACGTCCGAAACGCTGGCGCAGCACCAATGATGGGACGAGGGGATCTACATTCGCCAAAGCCGACAAGAGAGGCTTCGAGCGGCGGAGTTCCCCTCCGGTGCGCCTTTGGAAGAACGTGATGACGTCTTCAGGCGTGATCTTGTTCATGATTTCACGCTCTTCGCGAGTGGTCTGTGCGGTTGCGCGTTCTTCATGGGCCGGCCCTCTGCTGCCACATGCTCCTAAGACGAGGGGTAAGCCGAGTGCCATGACCATGCTCACCCGTCTCGTGCGGCTTCCCGCAGAGACTGAGAGCGGCGTACCCGTCACCTCTTCCACCAGTTCTTCTGCCCTTCCGTAAAGGTCCATTCTGGCCGGCTAATGAGCAGGTCTTGCGTCGCAGCTCTGTCGCTGCCTCTGACAACGCCATGGAGCGTCCATCCTCCTCGACTTCTTGCGATCTGAACTGCGACGTCGGGCTATTGAGCCCGGAAGCCCGCTAGCTCGCGCGGATGACGCGGAGCCGTGTCAGCTCGCGATCCCGCTCCTCGAGGATCTCCTCGAGGCGGGTGACCTTCATGCGAAGCGTCTCCGTCGTCGTCACGAGCTCGATGAACGCGCGCTGGCGCTCGCGCAGCAGCGCTTCCACGCTGAGGAGCCTGACCTCGGGATCCTCGAGCGGGTCCGGCGCGGCCGGTCTCTCCGGCGGCGTCGGTGCCGGCGCGATCGCGGGCGGCGCGAAGTGCGCCACCTGCTCGACCATCGCCCGGGCCAGCGCCGAATCCTGCGGTGGGATGGGCGCAATGGGCCTCCGCTCTGGCGGAGGCGGGGTGTTGGCAACCTGCTCGGCCATCATCCGGACAAGCAGGACCGGATCCTCTCCCGGCGCCGGCGCGACCGGCTGCGGGGCGGGCTCCGCCGCCTGAGTCTGAATGTCGAGCACCTGCTCTGCGATCGCGCGTGCCAGGGCGAGCCAGGAGGTGCGTCCCTGCTCGATCAGAATCTCTCCCAGGCGGCGGCCGGAGCGTTCCTGCTCCGCCAGCGCAGCCTGGAGGTCGGCCTCCGAGATCTCGTTCTTCTCGACCAGGATCTGGCCGATCGGTCGTCTCCGCATTCGGGTCTTATCGGCAGGAGACCGCTAGTACGAAAGGGGGCTCAGCGGCGGCGGAACCGGCGGCGCTCCGGCTCCTCGAGGAGCACGGGCTCCTCGGTTTCTTCATCGGGCTCGCCCAGGTCGTCTGCTTCTGCCGCGACCGGGGCGTCGAAGCCTTCCTCCCAGGGATCCGCTGCGGGCTCTTCTCCACCTCCGGGCAGGACGCGGACATGCCGCGGAAACTCGGGCTGAGGGGAGTCGTCGCTTGCGTCACGGCGTTGCCACCAGCGCCGGCCGCCGTCCGCTTCGGGCCCGGAGGCCGCTTCGGCTGCCGGCGGAAGCTCGGGCTCCGGTTCGGGTTCTGGCTCCGGCTCGGAGTCCGCCTCCGGCTCGGCCGCCTCGGGCCCGGGTTCAGGCTCGGCGCCCGCGGCCGGCTCCGGCTCTTCAGCCTCCCGCAAGGGCTCGCCGATGATCGTCATCGCGTCCGAAGGCTCCTGCGCGGCCTCGAACGCAGTCCAGCCGAATGCATCGTGCTCGTCCGTGTCGTCGACACGCTGCGCTTCGACGACCGGATGAACCGGTGCGGCCGCCTCGGGACGCGCGAAGGAGAACTGCTCTCGCGCCGCAAGCCATTCGAGCACGCAGACGATTGCGAACGCGCCCGCCATGGCGAGCAGGACCACCCACCACGAAAGCTTCGCCACGCCGATCGCGACGGCTACCGCAATGAGGAAGAGAACCTCCCCGCCGATGCGCCAGACGGCGGGCGGGATGCCTTCCCGCGGCGCCCGCACTCCATAGCCGTACGCCGGCGGTGCGGTCCACGACTGCTGGGTCCAGCCGGCGGCTCGGAGCGCGCGCAGGTCGGAGCGAAGCGAGGCAGCCTGACGGTGGAACGAATCAACTGCCTCGAGCGTGCGCAGAGCCGCGTCGAGCTGTGCCGCGTGCCGATAGAAGGAGTCGAAGGCGGCCTTGACGCTCTCCTGCTCGTAGCCCTGCTCGGCCACGGGCAGGTCCTCGACCCGCGGCAGCGGCTCGCGGCTCGGTGACTGTGGTGTGGGCCAGGCTTCGTGCTCCATTAGCAGGGATTATGGCGGTACGGTCGTCAGCCGGCAGCTTCGGCGCTTCTCAGTCCGCGCAGTGCCCAGATACTGAAGCCGAGAATCAATCCGAGCGCAATGGCGAAGGCGGCCAGGGTCAACTCCGGCTGTCCCGAGATGAGACCGCGGCCCGCCTCCATCAAGGCCGTGACCGGGTTGACGGAGGCCACACCGTGGATCCAGCCCTTGAGCAGGTCGAGCGGCACGTAGACGGGCGCGAAGAAGAGGATGAGGAAGACCGGCATCTGCATCACGGGCGCCGCCTGCTGCGTCCGCAGCCGCATCGCGACGCCGGTCGCCCACAGCGTCCCGGCCACGTTGAGCAGCAACGCGAGCGTGTAGAGCCCGACGAGGTCGACGCCACTGCCGTGGACCTCCATCCTCGCGATGAGCGCCACCACCGTGATGATCACCGCCACGGTGAGCCAGCGGACGAGCGCCGAGAACGTGTAGCCGAGCAGGATGCCGATGCGGTTGGGTGCGGAGATCATCAGCCGGCGCATGAACCCGCTCTCGAAGTCGCGCGCGATGCCAAAGCCGGTGAACACTCCGGCGAACGCCGCCGATTGCAGCAACACGAAGACGAACTGGAAGGCCGTGTAGCCGGCGGGGAAGTCGAAGCCCGGCACCTTGCTGATACCGGAGAGACCGCCGACGAACGCGGTGAAGAAGAAGAGGGGAAACGCGATCGACGGCAGCAGAAACGTCGGGTCCGTGAAGAACTTGTGCAACACGCGCCACGACACTGCGCGCGCGACCGCAATCGTGTCGCTCATGTTCGCTCCAGTCGCCGGATGAGCGCATGTGCCGCCAGGGCGAAACCGACGACGGCCAGCGCCCCGCCGGCGGCAAAGCCGAGCCCGATCGCTTCCCAGTTCCAGCCCTCGATCACGAGCGACCGCACCGCCTCGATCAGGTACGAGACCGGGTTGACCGTGGCGACCCAGCGGAACCAGTCCGCTTCGATCAGGTTGCGCGGCATGTTCATGGACGACAGGAACAGGAACACGAAGAAGACCGGGAAGAGACCCTGCACGGCCTCCGTCGACCCGGTCCGCAGTGCAGCCCAGCTGCCAAGCCCTGCAAAGCCGAGCACGATCACGGTCTCAAGCACGATCAGCACGAGTGCGCCCGCGACGCCGCTCGCGAGGCGCACGCCGAAGGCAAGGCCCACCGCGAGGTAGAAGGCGGCCTGGACGAGGGCGATCGTGAGCAACCCGCCCAGCTGCCCGAGCAGCAGCACGATCCCGCGAACAGGCGTGAGCGCAAGCCGGTTGAGAAATCCGGTCTGCACGTCACGCGCAAACTCGACGTTCGCGTTGATCGTCGCGAGCAACGCGCCCTGCACGAACGGGACCGCGAGCGCAAATGCGAGGAACGAGTTCGTCGGGAAGCCGGGCAGACTGGTGGCGGCCTTCAGGCCGCCTGCGTTCACCGCAAGCAGCAGCATCGGGAAGATGAGCGGAAAGATCACGTTGGCCGGCTGGCGCGCGGTGCGGATCACCGCGCGGCGGCCAAGCGTCGACATCTGGAGAAGCGGGCCGCCCTTCACGCGCGCGCGGGCTCGCGAACCTCGTCTGCCTCTTGATCCTCTTCCTGTTCGCCGGCACCCTCGAGGTGGCGGCCGGTCTTGGCGAGAAAGACGTCGTCGAGCGTCGGATCGTGAATCTGGAGATGCGAGATGCGAACGCCTTCTGCGTCCAGCGTGCGGACGATCTCCGCGAGGTCGCCGTTCGACGACGCGAGCTGCACCGCAATGCTCCCCGGGCTGAACCCGGTCGTGGGCTCGCCGAACCGCTCGAGCACGGCTGCAACCGCCCCACGTTCGTCGGGATCGGCGGGCACGGCTTCAACGGTGGAGCAGGCGATCTCGGCCTTGAGCTGCTCCGGCGTGCCCTCGGCGACGATCCGGCCGTGATCGATGATGCCGACCCGGTCCGCGAGCACGTCAGCCTCTTCGAGGTACTGCGTCGTCAGGAAGACAGTCACTCCCTCCTCTTTCGCGAGCCGGCCGACCTCGACCCAGAGCGCGGTCCTGCTCTGGATATCGAGACCGGTCGTGGGCTCGTCGAGGAAGAGGATGCGAGGCCGGTGCACGAGGGCGAGCGCGAGGTCGAGGCGGCGCTTCATGCCGCCCGAGTACCCCTTCACCTTTCGGTCCGCGGCCTCGGTCAGGCCGACGCGCATCAGGAGCTCGTCGCTGCGCCGCTGGCGCTCCTCGCCGGTAATGCCGTGCATCGCCATCTGCAGGCGGAGGTGCTCGCGGCCGGTGAGATACGGATCGAGCGCGGCCTCCTGGAGCGCTGCGCCGATCACCTTCCGAACCTTCGGGCCCTCCTGGACGACGTCATAGCCCGCCACGCGCGCCGTGCCCGCGGTCGGCGGCAGCAGGGTCGTAAGCATGTGCACGGTCGTCGACTTGCCCGCGCCGTTCGGTCCGAGGAATCCGTAGATCTCACCGGGCTCGACGCGAAGGTCGATGCCGTCCACAGCGCGCGGGCCTTTCTTGAACTCGCGGACGAGCTCGTGCGCCTCGATGCTGTTGTCGCGCGGGGGCTCCACCCCCGTCAGGCTACCCGTGGGCCAATTCGCGGCGGAGCACAGCCGCAAGCGCAGTCAATGCGACACGCGTCTCGTCGAGCCGCGGCTCACGTGTCGTGAGACGCTGAAGTCCGAGCCCGGGGAGCAGCACCACACGCGCGAGTCGGCGCGAGCACTGCACGAGCAGCCACAGCTCCATGGTGAGCCCGAGCGCCAGCAGTGAGATGACTAGGGGAGTCAACGCGGTTGCCGGCAGCGGCCAGAACTCCCCGCCGACGACGGCGACCGGCATCAGCAGCGCGGCGAAGTTCGTGCCGCAGCGCAGCGAGAAGCGCGAGGGTCGCGCACTGCCGTGCCACGTCTCGCGGAGGCGCCCTTCTTCGAGTGCGGCGATCGCGCGATGCTCGGCACCGTGCAGGAAGAGGGTACGGCCGCGGAGGAGCCACGCAAGCAACGCCGCTGTCGTGATGAACCCCGCGGCGAGACCGACCCAGCTCGGCGCGAAGACGAGCGCGAGCGGCGCGACGATCGCGACCGCGAGGAAGAGGCGCTCGCGCCCGCGCGCGACCCCGGTGCGGCGGAAGAGCGGTGAAAGTGACGCGGCCAGACGAGCGAGGCCACGCGCGACCGGAATCGCACGCAGCGCGCGAGGCGGGTGCGGCATCGTGCCTTCCTTCAGGCTGCCGTCAACCCCCGCGAAGGCCCAGTAGCGCTCGCTGACGATGATGACGCCGTCCGCGCGCGCCATGCCGCCGAGCCGCGGCGCGCTCTGGGCGAGATCGCCTCGGTCGAGCTCGGCGAGGAGGGCTTTCCGGTCCACCCAGCCATGATCGGCAAAGCGAGGCCGCCCGGCAAGTGCCGGGCGGCCCATTCACTGACCGCTTCGAGTCCTACCGAGGATTTACCAGCGCCCGCGCGAGAAGAAGCCGAGCAGCGCAAGCACCAGGATGACGATGAGGATGATCCAGAGGATGCTCATGCGGTTTGACGCCTCCCTTCGAGGTTTTCGTTGTCGACCTGCTGTCTGTTTCCGTATGGCGCAAACGGAAAACCGCACGCGAGCGGTACACGGGTGCTCGCTGAGGCCACTCCGGTGACTCAGAAGATCCCCTGAATGGGCCAGTAGAGCGCGGCTGCGACAAGACCGGCCGCAGGGATCGTGAGGATCCACGCGACCACGATGTTCCCGGCGACCCCCCAGCGCACCGCGGAGAGACGCTGCGTGGCCCCGGCGCCGAGAACGGCACCGGAGATCACGTGGGTGGTGGACAGCGGATAGCCGTAGTGCGTAGCGGCCCAGATCGTCGCCCCGGCCGAAGCCTGGGCGGCGAAGCCGCTCTCCGGCTCCATCTTGTAGAGCCGCTGGCCGAGGGTACGCATGATCCGCCAGCCGCCGACGTATGTGCCCGTGGCGATCGCGAGGCCTGCCGCGATCTTGACCCATGTCGGGATCTCGAACTCCTCGAGGTTCCCGTTCGCGAAGAGGGCGAGCGCGATCACGCCCATCGTCTTCTGCGCGTCGTTCGAGCCGTGCGTGAAGGCCATGAAGGTCCCCGAGGCGAGCTGCCCTAGCCGGAAGCCGCGATTGGCGACGCCCCGGGTGATTCTCTCGAAGGTCCAGTAGATCGCCAGCAAGAGGAGAAAGGCCGCGGTGAACGCGATCAGCGGCGCGATCAATGCCGGGATGACGACCTTGTGAGCGAGGCCGTGCCACAAGACACCTTCGGACCCGGACTGCGCGAGGGCGGCGCCGACCAGTCCTCCGATGAGCGCGTGCGAGGAGCTCGAGGGCAGACCGAACCACCAGGTGAGGAGGTTCCACGCAATCGCGCCTAGGAGGCCCGCGAGAACCGTCTTCGTGTTGATCAGGTCGCTGGCGACAATGTCCTTGCCGACCGTCTTTGCCACCGCGGTCGTGGCGAACGCGCCGGCGAGGTTCGCCACCGACGCGATGAGCACCGCCATGCGCGGTGTGAGCGCCCGTGTCGAAACGGATGTGGCCACTGCATTCGCGGTGTCGTGAAAGCCGTTCGTGAAGTCGAAACCGAGCGCGACGACGATGACGATGACGAGAAGGACGTCGCTCAAGAGCTACCTGTTCTTTACAAGGATCGCCTCGAGCACGTCGGCGGCGTTCTCGCACGCGTCGACGGCTTCCTCGAGCTGCTCGTGGATGTCCTTCCAGCGGATGATGCCGATCGGGTCCTCTCCGGACGAGAAGAGCTCCGAGACGGCCGCGCGGTTCAACCGGTCACCCTCGTCCTCGAGATCGCGCAGCGCATGGAGCTGCCTGCTCGAATCCTTGAAACCCTCCAGCAGCTTCACTGCTTGGTCCAGCTTCTCGGCGCTGCGCAGGATCACCTGCGCCTGCTCCGAGGCCTTGGGCCGGATCTGGTCGACGCCGTAGCCCGCGATGTTGCCTGCGGCCTCGTCCACGTGGTCGCAGACGTCGTCGATCGCAGTGGCGAGCTCGTAGATGTCATCGCGGTCGAACGGAGTGACAAAGGTGCGGTTGAGCAGGTCGACGACCTGGCGGGTCAGGCGGTCCCCCTCGTGCTCGAGCTCCTTGATCTCCCTGAGCTTCGTTCCGTTCGAGGGGAACTGCTCGAGCAGGTGGACGAGCTCACGGGCGATGACGACCGCGTTGTCCGACGCCCGTTCGAGGAGCCGGAAGAACTCTCGGTTTTGCGGGACCAGCGAGATCCGTGCCATGACTCTCCTTTGCGACCGCGGGAGTCTCTCAGGTCAGCGCGGCGTCGGGTGGGAGGCGTCGGTGAACTCCCGGAACTCGGCCGTCAGGAGGTAGGCCGTCTGCTCTCCGATGTCGACGGCGTGGTCGCCGATCCGCTCGAGCGCACGGGAGATCACGACCATGCGCAAGCCGTACTCACGCATCGCCGGATCCGCACCCAGCTCGAGGACGTGGTGGACGACGCGGCGGTTGGCGCGATCGATGAGCTCGTCGAGGTCGACCAGCGACTCGGCTCCCTCGAGGTTACGGTCGCGAAAGGAGTCGAGCGCCACGCGGATCATCTCCTCGCAGCGCGACCCCATCTCCTCGAAGCCTTCGACCAGACGCGCCGGCGGGTCGATGTCCGGGACGAGCTTCGAGAGCTTTGCGATCGTCACGCAGTAGTCGGCCATACGCTCGAGGTGCAGGTTCACGTGCAGGATGGCGAGCACTAGCCGGAGGTCGGTTGCGACCGGCGTCTGCCTCGCCAGCAGCGACGGGATGCGGTCCTCGATCTCGAGGTAGCGGCGGTCGACGTCGTCGTCGAAGGCGATCACCTCGTCCGCGAGCTCGTCGTCGCGCTGCTCGAGTGCGTTGAGAGACCCACGCAGCGCGCGGAGAACGAGCGCGCCCTCTTCCTGGAGAGTCGATTCGAGGACGTCGAGCTCTTCCTTGAACGACGTTCTCATCCGAACCTGCCGCTCACGTAATCCTCAGTGCGTTTGTCAGAAGGGTTCGTGAAGATCTTTTCCGTCGAGTCGTACTCGACGAGAACCCCGCTGCGTCGGCCCTCCTCGACCTCGAGGCTGAAGAACGCCGTCAGATCTGCCACGCGGGCAGCCTGCTGCATGTTGTGCGTGACGATCACGAGCGTGTAGTCCCGCTTCAGCTCGTGCATCAACTCCTCGATCGCCGACGTTGCAATCGGATCGAGCGCAGACGCAGGCTCGTCCAGCAGCAGGACCTCCGGTTCGACCGCGATCGCGCGCGCGATGCACAGCCGCTGTTGCTGTCCACCCGACAGCGACAGCGCGTTCTTCTTCAACCGGTCCTTCACCTCGTCCCACAGGGCGGCGCCGCGCAGGGCCTTTTCGACGCGGTCGTCGAGCCCCTTCTTCATGCCGAGGACGCGCGGGCCCCACGCCACGTTGTCGTAGATCGACTTCGGGAACGGATTGGCCTTCTGGAACACCATGCCGATCCGCCGTCGCACCTCGACAGGATCGACGCGGGAGCCGTACAGATCTTCTCCCTGGTACAGGACCTGGCCCTGGATGCGGGCACCGGGCACGAGGTCGTTCATGCGATTCAGGCAGCGGATGAACGTGCTCTTTCCGCACCCGGACGGGCCGATCACGGCAGTGATGATGTTCCGGTAGATCTCGAGGTCGACGTCGCTGATCGCCGTCGTCGAACGGCCGTAGCCCACGGTCAAGCCGCGGATGTCGAAGACCACGTCCCGCTGGACGGGCTCCGCTCCCTTCCTCGCCTGGGCGACGTCGATCACGGGCATCATCGTAAAGCTCACCCGGTCAACTTCCTGCGGCTACGCGCCAGCAGCGCCTTCGCGCCGATGCTGGCGATCAAGACGAAGGCCATCAACACGAGAGCCGCAGCCCACGCCTGCTCGTGCAGCGCAGGATCAGGCTGCTCGGAGTACGTGAAGATAAGCACCGGGATGTTAGGCAGTGCCTTCGTCACATCCGTCTGCACAGCGTTGGCGAAGATCGAGCTCGTGAAGAGGAGCGGCGCGGTCTCCCCGGCTGCGCGAGCGACGGCAAGCACGGTGCCGGTGAGAATCCCGCCGACGCTCGACGGCAGGATGATCCCGAGGACCGTCCGCCAGCGGCGCACGCCGAGTGCAAGGCTCGCCTCCCTGAGCGTCGAGGGCACGAGCAGCAGCATCTCCTGCGTCGCGCGCGCAACCACCGGCAGCATGATGATCGCCAGTGCGAAGGAGCCCGCGTAGCCGCTCTGCGTGTGGCCGATCACGAGCAGCGCGTACACGAAGATTCCGAGCACGATCGTCGGCAGGCCGGCGAGCACGTCTAGGACGACCTGGATCGGCACCGCAATCCTCCGCGGCGCGAACTCCGTGAGGTAGATCGCCGTCAGTACGCCGACCGGAACTGCCATCACGGTCGCCAGCCCGACGAGCAGAGCCGTCCCGACGATCGCGTTCACCATCCCGCCTCCGGGCTGCCCGAAGAGCGCCTGCGGCTTGGTGAGGAAGTCCCAGCTCAGCGCGCCCGCGCCTCGCGACGCAACGGAGATCACCACGATGGCGAGCACGGCCACTGCGATCAGCGCGGCAATCGTGGAGATCGCCTCCATCCCGCGGTTGACGAGGCGGCGCCGGCGGTAGCGGCTCACGTCCGTGCTCCTCGCAGCGGGTCGAAGCGACGCACGATGACCTGGGCGACGAGGTTCGCGATCAGACCCATCACGAGCAGGATCGCGGCGAGATAGAGCAGCGACGACGTCTCGAGACCGGAGCCCGCGCCCTGGTAGCTCGACGCGATCTTGCTTGCGAGCGTGTCGGCCGGCGGGAACAGCGACCAGCCGATGCGTGTGCCGCCGCCGATGACCTGCGTCACCGCGATCGCCTCCCCGACGGCGCGCCCGAGGCCCAGGATGACGGCGGCCGCGATCCCCGACCGTGTTGCGGGCAGGATGACGCCGCGCACCATCTCCCAGCGGGTCGCACCAAGCGCAAGAGCCCCCTCTTCGAGCTCACGCGGCACTCCGAGGAAGAGCTCGCGGCTGATCGAGGCGACGATCGGGACGATCATGATCGTGAGGATCACCGCCGCGGTGAAGAGGCCCTGGCCGGTCTCCTGCGGCTCGCCGAACAGCGGAATGAACCCGAGGGAGTTGTGCAGCGAGGGCTCGACGTGCTGCGAGAGAAACGGGCCGAGCACCAGAATGCCCCAGAGGCCGAGCACGACGCTCGGAATGGCGGCGAGCAGCTCGACGAGCGACCCGACGACGCCCCGCACTCCGCGAGGCGCCAGCTCGCTCAGGTAGAGGCCGATCGCGATCGCGAGTGGCGTCGCGAGCACGAGCGCCACGAGGGCGCTGACCGCCGTCCCGTAGATGAACGGGAGAGCGCCGAAGACGTGCTTCACCGGATCCCACGAACGGCCCGTGATGAAGTCGAGGCCGAAGCTGTCGTACGAGTCGCCGGACAGCCTAAGGATCTTCCAGACGATCGCGCCCACGAGTACGACGCACGCGAGGGCGGCGGCCATGGTCAACCCGTGCAAGGCAACGTCGCCGAGGCGGCCGCCGAGCCGGCGGCGGGCCTGCAAGGGGCTCGTCGTCGGAACGACGCTCACAGGGCGCGAGCGTACTGCCCCGGCCGACCTCGCTAGCGCCCGTTCACCACTTTGTCACCACCCCTTCACCAAGGCTCTTCCCACGCGTGGGAGGAGGACGGGCACCCTCGTCGCGACGTGAATCAAACACGAGAGGAGACCCCTTGACTCGCAGGACTCTGGCAGTCCTCGCCGCGATCGGCGCGGCACTCGCCCTCACGACCGGAGCAGGAGCGAAGTCGACCGCCGGATCGCTCACGGGCGCCGGCAGCTCGTTCGTCGCGCCGCTCGTGTCCGCGTGGACGCCCAAGGTCGACTCGGCCTTCGGTCTCAAGGTGACCTACGGGCCGATCGGCTCGGGCGGCGGCATCAACGCGATCACCAACCGCACCGTCGACTTCGGTGCGAGCGACGCACCGCTCACTCCCGACCAGTTCGCAGCCTGCAAGGGTTGCGTCCAGATTCCCTGGGCGCTGTCCGCGACGTCGATCGCATACCGCGGCGACGGCATCCCGGATCATATGCGGCTCGATGGCAACGCGGTCGCAGGGATCTTCCTCGGCAAGATCAAGAAGTGGAACGACCCTGCGCTCAGGAAACTCAACAAGGGCAAGGCGCTACCGGATCTGAACATCACGGTCATCCACCGCAGCGACAACAGCGGCACCACCTACAACCTCACTGAGTACTTGAACTCCGTCAGCCGCCAGTGGAAGAGCGACGTCGGCAAGGGCGTCGCGGTCGACTGGCCTTCCGGTGTTGGTGCGCGCGGCAGCTCGGGCGTGTCGGCCGCGCTCAGTCAGACAAACGGTGGCATCACGTACGTCGACATCGCCTACTCGCTCAAGAACCACTTCAAGATCGCCGCGATCAAGAATCGCGCCGGCGTGTTCCAGCTGCCCGGGCTGCGGGCGATCAAAGCGGCGGGGGCGACGATCCTGCGCGTGGCGCCGAACAACGGCGGCATCTCGATCGTCAACCCTGCGAAGCGCCAGCCGCTCGCCTACCCCATCTGCACCTTCACGTACGTCATCGTGCCGACGAAGACGTCCAAGGCGCAGGAGCTGAAGCAGTTCGTCCGTTGGGCCGTGACGAAGGGACAGACGTCGGGGCCGAAGCTGCTCTTCTCGCCGCTCCCGAAGGTCGTCCAGAAGGCATCCCTGAA
>Ga0209874_1000310_pt1 | contig 13945 bp, 10 predicted proteins | sample GWRWN1_20_30_FD_187216 | JGI IMG/M metagenome (GOLD analysis project Ga0209874, IMG submission 187216) | Riverbed sediment microbial communities from areas with no vegetation in Columbia River, Washington, USA - GW-RW N1_20_30 (SPAdes)... | ecosystem: Environmental > Aquatic > Freshwater > River... | reverse complement strand
GTCTTCGTGGCAGATATCAACAGCATGACCCCACGACCGGATTACGACGTTGTCTTCCTAGTAGGTGTCTTGGAATGGAGCAAAGGCTACATAAACGCTGCGAATCCTTTTCAGCAATGTCTACAGATTGCCTCGGATTCGCTCAAGGAAGACGGAATCATAGTCATTGCGATTGAGAATCAATTGGGCATCAAATATTTTCTCGGAATCGGTGAGGATCATTGCGGAATGGAATTGGAAGGCCTCCAGGGTTATCCCACCTTTCACTCTGTAGAAACCTTTTCAAAGGCAAAGCTCTATAGCCTCGCTCGAGAAGCAGGTATGGCGGCTGTCCGCTTTTTGTACCCATATCCTGATTACAAACTCGCGAGAGTTATATTGACAGACGAAGCTGTGTCGCTTCGCAGCGAAATGATCTCTTACTGGGCCTCGCGCTATCGGTTTGAGGACTATCTTAGGCCAGAAAGGCATGTTGATGGCAACCAGGCCTTAATTCTATCCGAAGTTGGCAAGGCAGGCTTATTGGGAGAATTAAGCAATTCCTTTCTTGCGTTGGCCGCTAGACAAGAGGCAGATCTTCCGGACTTTTCTTGGCTTGTCTGGTCAGAGCGCCCTACAGAAAGCCAGAGCCTTTATTCGCTGACGACTCTCGAACGAGCGGATGGCGAGTTACGGATCAGAAAGCTTTATCCCCACCTGTCGTCCCGCGAGCGGGTTTTACTTGGATCGACATTTCGACTTAATCTGCTCGACACCCAAGCCTTTCTTCAAGGTTCTCTGGTCGAACTCGACTTGTTACGTGCTGCGATGTCGTCGAACGAAATGCTTTTTTTGCAGAGGATTAAGGACTGGATGGTTTATATTGAATCTCAACAACTTGGTGGAAATGGAATCCATCTCAAATCCGAAGCCTGGGACTGTATTCCCAGAAATCTGGTACGAATGGGCGATGGGAGAATTCAAGCTTTCGATCAAGAGTTTGCAAATGACGACTCGATTCGGATGGAAGACTTATGTGCCCGCGGCTTGCTGTGGTGGTACGTTGATAATGCTCCTTGGGTAACCCCATTAAGGCCTAGTGCGAAAACTATTCGTGAACATCTACAGTGGGTGTTGCAAGAGCTTTTTCCTCATGTTGATTCAAATACCTTAATCTCCTACATGATAGATCGTGAGAATAGCTTCCAAACGCTTTTCGCTTCTCAGGAAGACGCCGACAAAATATCCATACTCTTAGATTCTCCACTGAAAGACATCCGGCATCCTGGGCAGCGAATTATCGATCTGGAGACCAAGTTACACGATCTTGCAATACGGCTACAGAGATCACAGGACCAATTCAACAGAATCAGGAACCATATAGTCATTGGGAGGGTGATTTCGATATGGCGCAAACTGTTCAATCCAGGTTTGCCATGAGGAAGCATGCGAAAAGCTTCGCCTGACTTCCGGCGGCGTAGTTCTCGACCCCATATGATGTGCATCTCGCCGACGGAAAAAGCCCGAGTCCGGTATACGTTATAAAAGAGGAAGACCGGTGCTTCACTCTCCTAAGATCAGCGTAGTCATTCCTTGCTTCAACGACGGCGTGTTTCTTAAGGACGCCTTAGGAAGCCTCCTCAACCAGACACTTCCACCGACCGAAGTGCTTATTATCAACGACGGTTCCACCCAGCGGAGAACACTCCAAGTCCTTCAAAGCCTCAATCATCCCGGCATCCGGGTCATCCACCAAGAAAACCGTGGGCTTGCGGGGGCGCGCAACACTGGCGCCCGTAACGCTGTTGGTGACTACGTTTATTTTTTGGACGCCGACGATCTAATCCTACCACAGTGCTTGGAGAAACTTTCCTGGCTTCTGGAGGAGCAAGAGGGCGCGGTCGCGGCCGTATCCGGTATTCAACTGTTTGGCGGACCGAAACACGGCACCGTCTGGGGTGAAGCCTGCAATCCTTATGTCATTCGCATTCAAAATCAATGGGGCGCGGGCATCATGCTTCGGAATGAAGCCGTCAAGAAGTATCATCTCTGGTATGATGAGTCGATGCGTTCCGGCTATGAAGACTGGGAGCTCAATATTCGTTTGGCAAAAACGGGTAAAAGAATTCTCTTTTGCCCGGCCGCTCTTTACCGCTACCGAATCCGAAAGAACTCCTTGCTCAGTACATCGCGAAAACGCCATGTGGATGTTGTTCGGTATATTCAAGCTAAGCATTGTGATTTGTACACCTATGACAGTGTTCTAAACGCTAAACGCACTTACGCGGCGGGTTTGTCGGTCGCTAGCGATGGTGATGAGACAGTTGATTTGGAAGATTGGTTGGCGGGCCAAACTTTTCGTGATTGGTCGCTCGAAGAAAGAGCCGCAACTGCCTCAGAGAGCCGTTACCGCCTGTTCTACTCAAGCCTTGGCGCGCTGCGCAGGCTTCCCCCGGAAGCTTTAGAATGTACCCTAATGGCACTGGAGTGCTATGGGCACCCGCGTCACTGCCTTATCGCAGTAAGAGAAGGCTGTGCTTCTCTTTTTGCCAATTCGGCTCAGGCTCCTGGTCTTAAAGGCCATCGCCATCCTCTGGCTCTTGTGACAAGGGAGGACACGACAAAAGTAACAACCGCTCCAGAGAAAGTTGCGAGCGATTGCGATCTCATGGTCGAGTTTGTCGATCAGCACCCATCCTCCGAACAGTGTTGGAAACAGAGTTTAGTACGCTTCTCGCCAAACTCGATCATGACCGGATTCCGCGGCCCGGAATCGATTCGCAAAGATCTCAGATCCGTCGGCAGTCGGGTTCTCGGCGAGAACTTTCAGCGCGAATGCATACAGCTTTATGATCGTATCTATTACAGAATGCTGTGCTCCGACGAGGCGTTCACGGTTCGAAGGAAGATCAAAACCGCGCTTGGGACCAAAGCTGAACATGTTGTCTCATCCCTGTTTTATGGTCTGTTTCTCGCAAACCCGCCGATAGAAGATGGCAATTCAATAGGAAATCACGGGTTTCCTTCTGAGAAAATCGCGCCCCTTTTTGCTAGTCCCACAGACGACAGAATCCATATTTTAATTGCAACCGCATGGCTCATTGAAGGAGGAGTCGAGCAGATCATCTTTGATCTCTGTAGACTCCTGGATGCTTCCCGCTTTCGGATTACTATTGTAACCACGCTTTCCTCTTCTCATTCGTGGGATGCAGTAGCCCGAAAGACCGCTGCATCGGTCTACCACTTGGCAGACTTTCTGAAACCTGCCGATATGGTCAAAGGGATGTTGCATATCATCTTCAATCACCATGTCGATTGTATATACATCATGAACTCGGAAGCCGCTTACCGCGCGGCGAAAGTGATTAAGCGCTTCGCCCCGTGGCTCCCTATCATCGACCGAATTGAAGCGCCCGATCCTGGCGGCGGCTATCCCACGATTAGCGCCAAAGTAGGAAGAGAATTCATAGATCTTAGGACAGTCAGCCACGTCAAATTAGCGCAGTTAATGTACCAAAAGTATGGGTTGTCACAGGATTCCGTGCGCGTCATCTATATCGGGACGAATAGAGCCCGAATTGAGGAGATATCGCGAAATCGCCGCGGCCTCTTGCATAATATGTGCAATGTAAGTGCTGAGACGCCGGTGGTGCTTTTCGTCGGAAGGTTTGCAAATCAAAAGCGGCCCGAGGTCTACGTGCGTTCCGTGGCCAAGGTTTTTGAACTCGACCCGAGTTGTAGAGCCCATTTCGCCATGGTCGGAGACGGGCATCTGATGGGTTCCGTGAAAACAACAATTATGAAGCACGGGTTAACTGATCGCCTTCATCTCCTCGGCGCTCATCCAAACGCAGCGGAGCTACTCGCAGATGCGACAATACTCATGATGCCTTCGGCGTACGAAGGCGTAGCGCTGGTTTCTTACGAAGCCATGGCGCTGGGAGTACCGCAAGTATTCGCCGACGTTGGCGGCCAAGACGAATTAATTACCCCTGAAACGGGTATCCTCATCGACAACGGTTTAGGTGAGGAGACACGGTATGCACAAGCTTGTGTTGATCTTCTCTCAGACCCGAGTCGTATGGAACAGATGGCAAAAGCCGGGGGACGAAGAATTGCAATGCACTTCAGCGCAGAAAAAGCAGCCAAGGAGTACGCCGGGATTTTTGAACGTTTCGCAGCATTAAGCCGAAAACGAGCCAACGAGATCCCTCATCTCAAGCCGCCGCATATTGACCCCCTCCACATGACGAGCGTATAGGGCTCCGATTCGTATCTCATATGTCAGATCTCCGAAACTCAGTTGAAATCATCATACCCGCTAGGGCGACGGTGCCATGGTTACGGCATGCGTTAGAAAGCATCGCCGCGCAGACCCTGCAACCGCGTTGCATAACGGTCATAGACGACGCGGTTGAAGCTCCCGAAGTCATCCATACGCTGGGTACGCGTCTTTTTTCCGAGCGGTTTCGCCTGATTAAGAGTTCGGGCTACGGCATTTCTGCGGCGTTGAATACGGCGATAGAGGCAAGTGATGCGTACTGGATTGCGCGGATGGACGCTGATGATATCGCCCATCCCGATCGACTCAGCAATCAACTCGACTTTCTGTCGGCTCACTCGGGTCGTGTCATCGGTTGCGGCACTCAGGTTCGACTCATTAATTCAAACAACAAGATTTTAGGACACTCGTATCTACCCACCGAGTGGTCACAAATCAAGCAGCAGATTCAGTCCCGAACATGTTTTGTTCACTCGTCGATGGTAATCCGCAGAGACGCGCTTATCGCTACTCCGTACCGGCCTAGTATGGACGGAGCCGAAGATGTCGATCTCATTCTTCGCCTCACAGAAAAAGGTCTGGTTGGCAATTTGAACAAGGCGTTGCTGGATTATCGCCTCCACTTGACTCAAGAAAGTTTTCGGGCCCGAGCGCGAACTACGGCTGTTCAAGAACTCGCCTTTCGTCTGGCGCAGAGCAGACGGGAAAAAAAGCTTGATCCGCTCGAAGCCGCGCCCGACTTAGCGGAACGATTTATCCAGTGGCGCCTATCGGATCCTGCCTATGTCCGATCTCGGACCTTCTTGACAGCGCTTCGTTACGGGAGAGCCTACCTGGCAGGATTGGACTTTCGGGGATTCAGCCAGATGACCTTGGTTAGCGTCAGGTCTATACCCACCAGTTGGTCTTCGCTGCACATTTCGTGGCAAGTCGCCCGGAGAGCCGGCGCCGCACTGCTGAACCAGCCGACACCTTTTGCCGAGTTAAACGTATCGTAGAGGAAAGGGTCTAGCTTGCGCGTCCTCGTGTTAACCAAACGCCAGTACATGGGCAAGGATTTGCTGGACGACCGGTTCGGCAGGTTTCGCGAGTTACCGTTAGGACTAGCCCGGCTCGGCCATGACGTAACGGGAATCGCAATCAGTTATCGTCGAAGGAAAGAAGGCGCTGTCGTGGATTGCGGACCGCCGGCAAACGCCGGTGTAACCTGGCATTCCTTCGACTTGATCAATGGCCTGGCAACACCATTGGAGTGCGGGACCCGCACATTCCAAATTGCCAGGAAAGTCAAACCGGATCTCATTTGGGCAGGCTCAGACGCCTATCAGGTAATGTTTGGGGCATGGTTGGCCAAGCGAGTCCAGACTCGCTGCGTAATTGATCTCTACGATAACTTCGAAGCCTTCGGAGCGAGCCGGCTCCCTTTCGTGGCACCTTCGTTTCGACAAGCCGTAAAAGAGGCCCACGGCGTGACTTGCTTCAGTGAACGGTTGGCCCGCCACGTCGTGCGTACTTATCCTCGAGCCAAACCCACCACGGTGATCGAGAATGGCGTGCGTCCGGACTTCTTGGATTTACGGAATCAGCAGGAATGTCGGCGACAACTCAACCTTCCTGAAGGCGCAAGGATAATCGGGACCGCCGGCGCACTGGATAGTAGTCGTGGTATAGATACCCTTTTTAAAGCTTTTAATTTGATGTCGCGCCAAGACAACGACGTTCACTTAGCGATCGCAGGTCCGCGCGAGCGTGGCGTACGAATTCCAACTGGGCCGAACGTTCACGATCTCGGTGTTCTGCCCCATGAAAAGGTACCTTGTTTCATCAATGCTCTGGATTTAGCCGTCATCTGCTATCGGCAATCGGCTCAGGGCGAGTTCAGTTTTCCGCAAAAAGCCTACGAAATTATGGCGTGCCGCGTTCCGCTTATTGCGGCGGCAGTGGGCTGTATGAACGAACTTTTGAGTGACTACCCCCGATGCCTCTACGAATCGGAGAACCCCCAAAGCCTTGCCGAGACGGCATTCCTCCAGCTCAAGAACAGAATCACCGTTCCGATCGAAGTGCCGTCCTGGGCGGATTCAGCAAAACAGCTGGAGGATTTTTTTGCAAAGGTCATTCAGGGAGATACGACTAGTACCGGAACACAGCCGATTGCCGGGATCGCTCGCTAGTTTTGGTTAGACACAGAAACCCCAAATTCTTCTTCGTATTGGGCAGCAATCTTCGGCCAGCAAAACTTGTCCTGAACTCTCCGTATGGCAGCCTCACCCATGACTCGTTTCGTTTGGCCATTGTTGAGCAGAGAGATGACTGCGTCGCTTAGGCGTTCGTAATCGCCAGGCTCGGTTAAGAGACCGGTTTTGCCATCTTCGACGGCATCTGGAATTCCACCCACCCTCGTGGCCACCACTGGTTTTCCAGCGGCCGCAGCTTCCACGAGGACAATCCCGAATCCCTCTACATCGCTGTCGTTATGTAGCGCCGGCAGAACAACCAGATCACAGGCTTGATAGAGTCCGATGACATCTTCGTCAGGCAACCCACCGAGTAGTCGAACGTGGCGCGGCAAACCCGTTTCTGAAATCACCGCTTCGATCTCCCCAATCGTATCGTTCCGGTGGGTCAACGACTCTGCCGGATTGTCCCCGACGACGACCAAACAGGCATCTGGAATTTCCTTCGCGATCCGCCCAAGCGCATGTTGTAAGAACTCCCTAACGCCCTTTCGCTTCGCGAGTCGCCCGACAAAAAGGATGATGCGTTTTCCATCCAAACCAAATTTCCGTTTGCTGACGTCGGCGACGTCGGACGATTGGAACCGCTCCGGCTGTACGCCAGGGGGGATCACCGAGACCGAAGCGGCGCTGGCGCCCTTCTCTTTCGCCAACGACGCCGTATACGTGCTGTTGGCTATGACTCGGTCGCAATATTTGACCCAGCGAACACACAGGATCTGATAGAAAAAGCTTCGATAGACCAAATCCAGCCCATGGGCCTGCACGATCGCCTTTCGTTTGAATAATCGCCCGAGCAGCAATATCAATGGTGTCGTAAGCACGCTGCCGCCGAAGACAACGGCGATGCCGGGATTGCGCCACAGCAAAATCACACCCTGCCACAGCGCATAGAGCCCGAACGCCAGAAGCCCACCGCACGGTGCGCGAAAGATATTTTCTTTCGAAGACTCGTTCGAGGCCGCGCGGGCGGTGACGACGAATACGGATTGTTTCTTACTCAGCTCGGCACATAGCTGATGGATTAGGCTCTCGATTCCGCCGCGGTGCGGCGGATAGTTCCAGGTGACAATCAAAATACTCATGCGAAGGCGCGCTACTCTTTGATGGCGCACAGATAATAGACCTGGTATTGCCACGAGAGCGGCCAAAACGGCAACGCCAGCGTTTGACCTGCTCGAAGCGGCCAACCGTACCATGGCCCGCGAAAAATCCATGACGGCGACAGCACGTGCAGATCCCTCCAGTGCCGGCAGACGCGGAGCCCGACGGATTCGAACAGCTCCTGCCAGCCCCGCAACGATCGCACTTCCTCACGAACACCCGCTTGTTGAGTGCCCGAGTAAAAACCCAATCGCCGGGTAAGAAAGCCGGCGTTCGGCACGAGCAACAGGAACAACGCCCCCGGCTTGGCCACGCGAATCATCTCACAGAGCGCCGCCTGGGGTTCCAGAAAATGCTCCAGCGCGCCGAGGCAGGAGATGAAATCAAATTCGCCTTCGGTGAAAGGAAGGCTCTCCGCTGGACCGCAATGAAGCTCCGCTGACGGCAGTGCCCGCTTGCAAGCGTCGAGCGCCACTTGAGAAATGTCCACTCCGGCGGGCACGGCACCAAGATCGACCGCAGCACGTAACCACGTCCCACTTCCGCAACCGACATCGAGAAGCCGCTTGCCCTGCCAGGGCTGAAAGCGCCACGCCAATCGGCGCAGATGATGGGAGACCTTGGCCTCGACACCGGCATCGCGGTGGTAAACGCGATTATAGTAGTCGCGGATCGATCCATGTTCCAGGCGCTCTTTTTCAGTCATCGCTTCGTCTGACGCCACATCTTTATTTCTTATTATAGAGGATCCAGATCCGTTGCCCTTTTAGGCTCAGCGAGCCTGATAGACGGAACCATCAGTCGTCTTGAGCATCAAGCGCAAGCCCAGAACGTTTTCGAGTTCCTCTGCCGCGTTGTAGACAACCACCCCCGCAGAAAAGGCGTTTCCGCCGACTCCATCTGGATGCGCCGGGACGGTGCGAACGAATTCACTCGTCTCCTTCCGCAATGTGGCCGGATAGAGATGAAAGCCGCTCCATCCGCAGCAATGCTATCTGTTCGGAGATTAGGCCCAGCATGAAAATGATAACGGCGGTAGTCAGCAAGAATACAGACATATTCGTGAAACGATGTGTGGTCACATAAGTATAGATGTAGTTGGTCATACCCCCAATAAAAAAGAAAATGCTCACTGGCAAAAACACTCGGAACGGAGAAAACAGCGTGGCGATCTTTGTGATGATTAACAAGAACCGGACGCCGTCGGTAACCAAGCTTATCTTGCTTTGTCCAGCGCGGTACAGGGTTTGAATGGGGACATACTTGACGGTGAGTCCCGAGCGCAAGAACGCCAGCGTCAAAGTCGTCGGATAAGAGAATGTGTTGGGTAACAGATCAATAAACCGCAATGCATCGAGCCGCGAGAGCAGCCTGAATCCTGAGGTCAGATCCTTGACTTTGAAACGGGTCACGTAGGACGCGAAAAGATTATAAACGACATTGGCGGCATAACGATGAAACCTCCGCTTTGATCCCTTCGCTCGCGCGCCGACGACCATGTGGTAATTGCGCGATTCGGCTATCAGCTTCGGGATATCATCCGGCCGATGCTGGCCGTCACCGTCCATTAAGACAAGGAGCCTTCCACGAGCAGCACGAATGCCGCTCTTGATGGCCGCTCCATTGCCGATGTTGTAGGGGTGACGGATCACATTCGCGCGCCCGGCCATCGCCGCGTCCGCGCTCCCGTCCGTGGAACCGTCGTCGATCACGATGATTTCTGAGCTTGCCAGTTGCAGCGCTCGGATATTGTTCAACAACTCCAAAAGCCTTCCCGCTTCGTTGAAGACCGGAATGATAATCGAGATTTCACAACCACTAGCCATGGAGCTGCAAAACCGAATAGCCGCGACCGCGAAACACACTTTGAAGATGGTTGGTAGTGAAATCGACCCATAGCCTTTGTTGGGCCGGGTCCAAATTATCGCGTAGGAATCTTATGAGGAGCTCGTCTCTTACCAAGAGATGGGTCAAGTGTCTTGCTTTGAGCCGGCGAGCTACGTCCGCCGGTTCTTTCGCTGATTGGATTGCCCTAAGAAGGAAACCGGGAAGCTCGCCGCCGTCATGAAAATATTCTCGCTCACAATAATACCCCCTTCGCCCGACAAAGAGAAGATAAATTTTCGTGGTCGGTGAAAGTTCCCGATTGATGTATTGGAAAGCGGGATATTCAGGCAGCGCACGTGTCAAGTAGGCCGCTCGGGTCTCCTGCCCGATCACGTAGCGTAACGGTGCTACGTCTTGAAAATACCGGCAGAGGTAATACCCGTTGAAGGCGGCGAAACCAAGCAAAGCCGCGAAGAGGTAGGCGGGCCGTTTGATACGCAAGTAAACATTAAAAACGCCGTAGGTAAGTAATATCACCGTCGGCGGTACGATAGGCAGAATATAGCGAGCGCGCAGATCAACGAGAAACAAGGCATACACAAAGAACAGAACCGCGAAGCTAATCAGAAGCTTTTTTTCCTCGAGCCATTTGCCCTTGAACGCCCACGGCAGCAGAAGAACCAAACTTGGCCCCAGCACACCATCGAAATATTGAGGGTCGTCGTCGCGGCCAAAGAAAAATAGCCGCAGCGGCAGCGCCATGATTTGCCACCAGCTCTCGCCGTAGAGAAGTTCGCGCTTGGCGAAGACTCCCAGACTAACGTAACTCACGCCGTCGCCCTCGACTCCCGTCTTTGCGGGGAAAAAACCGCCCAGCAAGGGGAAAAAAGGATTGCCCGTCTGGAGCCAATTTTTGGCCAGCCAGGGGAGAAACGGCAATGCGCCGGCGGCAACGAAGAGTACGCATTTGGAGAGAATCTTGCCGAAGCCTCGTTCAGTTTGTCTAACCGCCAACCAGGCAAATAGAAAAAATAATAGTAGCCATGCAACCAACCCATTGGGCTTCGTGGCTACCGCGAATCCGGCCGACAAGGCAGCCATAGTCAACCATTGCCCCCACGCCTTTCCTTCGCGCCAGCGAAGAATGCACAACAGTGCCGCTGTCGTGTAGAAGGCTGTACCGAGGTCGACGTAGGCCCAGTGACTCAAGCGAAGCACCGACGGCACTGAGATGAAAAAAAAGAAACCGAGGAGACCATAAACTGCGTTCATCCGTCGGGACAAATAGGCGTACAGGGATAGGCCGGTAAGAAAAGCGAACAGGCCATGGATGAGTTTTGGAACCGAATCATACCCCCAGTAGACCCAGGGCGTGTAAAGCATGTCGAGCAGCATGGGGAAATAGGAATACGGCGCCATCGGGACCTCGATGATCCTCCCGGCACGCACATAGAGCTGGGGGATCGCAAGGTGGTGCGTGAGTTCGTCGCGAGCCGTCGGCGGGACGAGGCAGAGGATGATCTCAGTTCCGAGAATGACGAAAATGGATAGCCAAAGGATCCGTCCGACCCAATTGGTCTCCCATAGGACTCCGATAAATTCTGCGAGGAAGAAGACTGTTGCAGCGACAAGACTGGCGGCTACAAATAGATTCAGCAACGAACTGCCCACATATCCCGCCAGTCCCAGCAAAAAGTAAATCGTGCCAACGATACCGAGCAGGCAACCGACTAAGCAAGTACGAAACAGCAAGACGGAGAAGCGATCTTCCATCATGCCCAACGACTACCCGGTTTGAATCGCCATCTGATGGAAGGGAATGCGGGCCTAAATGCCATTCTCCCGGCTTTGTGACACTGGCGTCTATTTGTAGGATTTTTCCGCAATAAAGATCAAAGCGTTTAAGATCACGTCCAACCAGGGCTCGGCAGGCAAGCCCTGGTTGGCATGCGACAATGGCCAAGTCGTGGGATCCCGACTCGCTTTTTCATCTCTCCGATCTTATAACGATTGAGCTTCGAAGCTCTCGGAAAGAGATTTCAGTTTCAGCGTCTGGCGCATATTTTCCATGAAGGCGTTGAGGTTCTTATATTTCGCTGGAATTTCGTATTTGACGGTAGTGTAAAGATAGTGAAGCTGGGAAAAAATCGAAATGTCCGCGATGGTCATTCGATCAAAGATAAATTTCTTCCCGGAATACATTTGATCCAAAGTGTTAAAGTGAGTATCCCACTCTGCTTCGGCTTTCTTGCGTGCTTCAGGAGTCTCGGCCCGGCGAATGGCATGATTGGCATGAATCACCACTTCATCGGACCAATCTTCCAGCGCCAAGCAGAGCCCTTTATTCGACGCGCCGTCGGGATAGATACTGTTCCCTGGATGATCTTTCTCCAGTCGGACCGAGATCACCGTGGAGTCAATAATGCACTCACCGTTGTAGTCCATCGAGGGAACTTTTCTTTGCCCCGTGTATTCGATGAGCGATTTACGCTCGTCTTTTCGCACATCGACGATGTCATAGGGAGCTTTTTTCATCGCGAGAACAATTCTGACTTTCTCGCAAAACATCGAAGTCTGAGACTGAAACAGCCGTATTGCCATTGTTTATTCCTCCTCTTTTTTAAAAGTTTGGTATCTAGCGGTTGATTAGCGATGAGGCATTTTGCTCGAAGCTGCCTCTCATCCATCAGCTCATGAATCGTCATCGCCTCCTTGACAACCGAGCAGTGCCCCCGATTCTAGAGGGGATTTGCAGCCCTTGCAACAAAAATAGGGGGGCAGCCATAAAAGCAGATTGAAAAGGCAGCGCCGTTTTGAAATACTTTCAACTCACTGACCTATTTGAAAAAGTAAGCAGTAACGAGGAGTACGATGGCGAAGTACTTACAATGCAGCGAGTGCGGCAAGCTGGCTTTTTATTACGATGACTTTGTAGGAACGGAAAAGCCTTTCTACAAACGCTTCATGCGTTACCCAGAGGGGGAAACCAAATACCACCCGCCGCGGTGTTTCAGCTGTGGCGGTGTGCCACGGCTTATCCACGAATTGATCAAAGAAGAAAAAGCCGCCGCTAAACATTAAGCACGGCAGCGCAAAGAACTGCCTTAGTGTGAGTACCGGTTTGCCAATTCATATCCATTGTCGAAAGGCTGATTAATTAATAGTAAATCTACGGTTAAGAAAGCAGTGGCACTGCTCACGAGGATTTGTTAGCATGGGCCATCTCAACCAAAGGAGATAGTCCCTATCGTGCTTAAGCGCATCCTTCTGTCAAGTTTCTTCGTCTTTTTGACCTTGCTGCCAGCTGCAGTCTGGGCGCAAAAAGGAACCATCAAGATTGCCGTTCAGGCACCGCTTTCCGGAGAGCAAGCCGCTTTGGGCGAGCATGTGAAGCTGGGAGCCCAGTTAGCGGTTGAGGAAGCAACCAAGCCTTTCAAGGCCCTCGGTTTTGACCTGGTATTCGTGCCCTACGATGATCAAGCCAAACCCGAGGTTGGCGTCGCCAACGCCAGAAACATCGTTGCCGATCCGAACGTGCTGGTTTTAGTGGGCCATTTCAATTCCGGTGTCGCTCTTCCCTCTTCGGAGGTCTATAAGGATGCGATGCTGGCCATGATCTCGCCTGCCAACACGGCGACGGAAATCACGGATCGAGGCTACGCCAACGTTAACCGAGTCTGCGGCCGGGACGATGTTCAGGGCCCGGTCGGCGCCAGATTCACCGCTCAGGATCTCAAGCTTAAATCCGTTTATATCATCCACGACAAAACCCTCTATGGCCAGGGAGTAGCCGATAACTTTCGCAACGAGGCCAACAAGCTAGGTTTGAAAGTTTTGGGTTATGACGGCACCGAAGAGCGCGCCAACTTTTCACCGATCATCACGCCGATGAAAGCGAAGAATCCCGACCTGGTCTATTTCGGCGGCATCTATCATCAGGGCGGGTTGCTGTTAAAGCAGATGCGTGAAAAAGGCGTGAAAGCGGCGTTCATGGGACCGGATGGCCTGGACTCTTCGGAGATGGTAAAGATCGCCGGTGCCCAAGTGGTGGGTAGCTATTACACCACGGTGGCCGGGCCGCCCGCAGCCTACCCGGAGTCCGCCGCCTTCGCCACGAAATTCAAGCAGCGCTTCGGCAAGGAAGTCGAGTCCTTCGCCATGTACGGCTACGACGCAGCCTTGGTCGGCATTAAAGCCATCGAACAAACCCTGCAAACCAACGGCGGTAAGAAACCGAGTCGCGCGGAAGTGTCGGCTGCAGTCCGGAAGTTGAAGAACTTCAAAGGCGTCACCGGCTCCATCACCTTTGACAACAAAGGCGACCCTGTCAAAGCCAAATATTTTGTCCTCCAATTTGAAAAGCGAAGCTATCCCGGCACGGTCGTCAAGGTCATCGAGCAGCAAGCCCCTCAAGCCCTGGTCAAAAAGTCCTAGGCTCTCGCTGCCAATGAACTACCCCGCAGCAAGCTGACGGGTATCAGAACATAGCGATGAGAATTTATCCCAAAGGCGTCAC
>Ga0209874_1000309_pt1 | contig 13960 bp, 14 predicted proteins | sample GWRWN1_20_30_FD_187216 | JGI IMG/M metagenome (GOLD analysis project Ga0209874, IMG submission 187216) | Riverbed sediment microbial communities from areas with no vegetation in Columbia River, Washington, USA - GW-RW N1_20_30 (SPAdes)... | ecosystem: Environmental > Aquatic > Freshwater > River... | reverse complement strand
ATGAACGGCAATGAGCCGGTGGCCCGCTTACTTGGAGGCGCGACGGGTCGGAGCGACCTTCCCGAGAATGGCCATCCTGATGAGCTCGGACAGGCTTCTTGCCTCCATCTTGGTCATCAGATTGGCGCGGTAGACCTCGACCGTACGCGGGCTGATGCCGAGATCGTAGGCGATGGTCTTGTTGGGATGTCCGGCGATCAGGCCCTCGAGCACCTGCCGCTCACGCTCCGACAAGGAGGCGAGCCGCGCCGCAATGGCCGGCGCATCCCCGCCCTCCCCTTCACTGCCGCGCTCGAGGGCAGCCTGGACGGCATGCAAGATCGCCTCCTCGTCGAACGGTTTTTCGATGAAATCGACGGCGCCGGCCTTCATCGCCTCAACCGCCAGAGCTACGTCGCCATGGCCCGTGATGACGATGGCGGGAAGGCCGCAAGCCCTGGCCTTCAGCGCGTGAAGAAGCTCGAGCCCGGTCATGTCGGGCATGCGCATGTCGGTAATCAGGCAGCCGCCCTTAACCCTCGCGAGGCCGGCAAGAAAGGCCGTTGCCGAATCGTAGAGGCGCACCGCAAGGCCCGCCGAGCTCAACAGGAAGGCGAGCGATTGCCGGACGGCCTCGTCGTCATCGACGATATGAACAACACGGTTATCCTGCATCGGAAGCGCTTGCCTCGGTCGCCGATTGCAAGGTGAAGCGGAACACGGTCCCGCCGCCAGGGTTGGGTTCGGCCCACATCTCTCCGCCATGCGCCTCGACGATGCGCTTGGAAATCGACAGCCCCACACCCATGCCCGCGGGCTTGGTCGTCACGAAGGGTTGAAATAACCGCTCCGCGATCTCCTCGGAGAGGCCGCTGCCGGTATCCCCCACGCTCACCACCACCTTCTCCTTGTCCGGCGCCGACGTCGTCACCAGCAATTCCTTCCGCTCGCAGCCGTGCATTGCCTCGATGGCGTTGCGCATGAGATTGAGCAGCACCTGCTGGATTTGAACCTTCTCCACCAGGACCGCGTCAGTGTGGCTGGCGAAGCGGAACAGGGTCTTGACCCCCTCCTCCTTGGCTCCGACGAGAGCGAGCGCGCTCGCCTCTTCGACAAGCTTGCTGATATTCTCGGGGCGCTTCTCGGTCTCCCCGCGCGCCACGAATTCGCGAAGTTGACGGATGATATGGCCTGCGCGGAGCGTCTGCTTGGTGGTCTCGGCGAGGGCATCGCGGATCTTGGGCGCGTTGGGATGCTCCACGGGCTCGAGCAGCCGGTTGCACCCTTGCAGATAATTGGTGATCGCCGACAGCGGCTGGTTGATCTCATGCGCCAAGGTCGAGGCCATCTCGCCCATGGCGGTAAGCCGCGACAGGCGGGCAAGCTCGGTCTGCAGGTCTTGCAGCTGATGTTCGGTCTCCTGCCGCTCGGTGAGATCGCGGATGAAGCCGGTGAAGAAGCGGCGTTCCCCCGACTGCATCTCGCCGACTGCAAGCTTCATGGGGAAAGTCGAACCGTCCTTGCGCAGGCCGGTGACCACCCGGTCGATGCCGATGATGCGCTTTTCGCCGGTGGTGAGATAGCGCGTGATGTAGCGGTCATGCTCCTCGCGGTAGGGCGAAGGCATGAGCGAGCTGACGTTATGGCCGATCACCGAAGATTGCCGATGACCGAAGAGACGCTCCGCCGCGGCGCTGAACGACTGAATGATCCCTTTCTCGTCGATGACGACGGTCGCATCGGGAACGGCGTCGAGAATCGAGCGCAGATGCGCCTCGCGCGCCCGCAAGTCTTGGGCATTCTTGAAATTGCGAATCCGCGTGCGGCGAAGCTCCTCCCCGAACCAAGAGATGCCGCCGCCCACGATCGCGAAGATAACGGCCTCGAGGATCGTCTGGTGGTTCAAGGTGAGACCACCGACGAGCATCAGCCCAAACAAGAGACTGAGCGCGGTCGCGAGAAGCCCCGGACCAAGACCGCCGAGCCCGGCGGCAAACAGGACGGCGGGGATGAAGATGAGGAAGGCGGCCCTGTCCCCGAGCCATGGGTGCAGGCCCCAAGCCAGCATGAGCAGGACTGCGACGGCGCCTGCCGCAGCCAAATAATGGGTGCGCGAGGTCGTGGGGTCGAGGAGGGCTCTAGAAAAGCGCTCTGCGCGACCTCCTTCAGAGCGCGTCGCAACCGGGCCGTACATGACGAATTCTAGCCGTTCCCCAACTTTCGCGGAACACGAGCCTCCGTCAGGAGGATATCTACCGTCCGGTAAACCAGCGGTTGAGCTGTAGCAAGGCCCCAGCCTGAGTGAGCGCGCTCACGTCCCGGCAGAGTCTCCCGCGAAATAGGGCTTGGCCTGGGCCCAATTATGGGGCCGCACGATGATGTGGTTGTTCACGGCGGCGACGCCCGGCGCATTCTCCGCCGCCACGCCGGCCGCATTCTTCTCTTCGGCCGCATTGGCGATACCCCACAAATCGGCAACGCCGTCATGCACGGTGACATTGAAAAGCCAAGGCCGCCACGGCGCCCCGCTCAGCCGCGCGAGAATCTCCTCGCGAATCTCGGCATCCTTGCCCGCCTGTCGTACCGGGGTCTCGACCTCAAGTCCCGCGAGGGCCTGGAGCAGATTGGCGCGGGCGACGATGCCGACCAGCTTGCCCTGGTCGAGAATGGGCACCCGCTTGATCGCATACTTCTCCAGGAGGAGCGCGATCGTGCTGATCGGCGTATTGGGCGCCGCCGTGATCAGTTTGCGGGTCATCACCTCAGACACCTTGCGCCCATGGGCCTTGACGTAGTCGGAAGCCAAGTTGCGGTTTGCGGTCAGAAGCTCGAGCCACCAGGACCGCTCCCGTTCGGTGCCGAGCTCGGACCGCCGCATCAAATCGCCTTCGCTGACGATGCCGACAAGCTTGCCGGAGCGGTCGACGACGGGAAGCGCGCTGATGCGATTGCCGAGCATCAGCACCGCCGCGTCCTGGGCGGTTGCGTCCTCGGCGACGGTGACGACATTGGTGGTCATGAGATCGGCGGCCTTCATCGCTCCGGACCTCCTCTATTGGCGGCGGAACTATCCGATAGCGCGCCGATTTGCGCCTTGATCCGCCTCAACGCGTTCCAGCCTTCTTAGGACTTGCTTGATCTCCGTCAACGCGCGAAGACGCCTTGACGGGCAACCCTTTAGGCCCGTCAATGTTCCGGGCGAAGTGGGCTAAGGAGTGAAGGAGATGGCCGCGAAAGACGCCGAAATGCCAGACCACCATGCCCTCAGCGAGGAGATCGTGGAGATCGCCAAGCATCTGCAGACCTTGCGTAAGGACATCGAAGGCCTGACCGGCGCGGTGGCAAGCGCCGGCGGGCATCAGGCCGAACGCGCGAAGGATGTGGCGAACGAAGCTCTGGCGGCACTCGAGGATGCGGTGAAGCGCAACCCGACCACGACGCTCGGCATCGCGCTCGGGGTCGGCTTCCTGGTCGGCATAATGTTGCGGCGCTAAATCCTCTAGCGAGGAGCCTATCTATCGTCCGCGTCGCGGCTCTTGAGACTCAGCATGTAGGCAATGACGTTGAGCATGTCCTGCTTCTCGATGATGATGTTGGGCATGGTCGGGTGCGAGGTCTCCATCCATACCCTGAGCGCTGTGCCGGTAATGCCGGGCCGGTCGGCCACCTCCCTGAAGCGAGTCGCCTTGGGCAGCGGCGATTTCTCGGCGGAGATGCCGTGACAAACCGAGCAAACTTCCTTGGCGTATTCGAATCCGGCTTGCGGGTCGCCCACGTCCTCGGCGGCACGTGCGCTCGTAGCTACGGCAAGGGCAATGCTCAAGAGTAGAAGTCGCATGGCCGAACTCTTTCCTCGAAATATGCCAGTCCCCGTTATTCGCTTCCAATAGGGGCCTCAGCGGCGCGCCTCGGCCTTGATGCCGGTCAAACCGGGGGGCGATGCCGTTTTATTTTTGACCCACCTCAATGAACGTTTACCCACTTCGCGCATTCTGAGCATGATGGGGGCGTGAGGCATGAGCAACAGGAGGTTCGTCATGAAAGTCAAAGACATGATGCACAAAGGCGCCGAATATGTCGCGCCGAACGCAAAACTTCAGGTGATCGCCGAGAAGATGCGCGACTACGATGTCGGCGCCATCCCGGTGTGCGAGGGCGGCAAGACCATCGGCCTGGTTACGGACCGCGACATCGCCGTCCGGGCGCTTGCCAACGGCAAGGACCTCTCTAAGCTCGAGGCGAAGGACGTGATGAGCAAGGACGTCATTTTCTGCCGCGACAGCGAAGAGGCCGAGGACGCCATTCGCATCATGGAGGACAACAAAGTCCGGAGGCTTCCGGTGCTCAACGAGGCCAAGAAGCTCGTCGGCATGGTGAGCCTTGGCGACATCTCGCATGCGCTGTCGCAGGATCTCACGGGCGAGGTGACGAAAGCCGTCTCGGCCCATCACCGTTAGACTTAAAAGCGGAAAGATCGCGCAATGCAGATACCGTTGCAAATCAGCTTCCGAAACATGGACCCCTCCCCCGCCGTCGAGGAGCGCATTCGCAAAAAGGCGGTGAAGCTCGAACGCTTCCACGACCGCATCATCGGCTGCACCGTCGTGGTCGAGGCCCCCCACCGCCATCACCACAAGGGCAAGCTCTATAGCGTGCGGGTCGATATCAGCGTGCCGGGGAAGGACGTGGTCGTCGACCGAGCCAAGCCCATCGACCACGCGCATGAGGACGTCTATGTCGCCATCCGCGACGCCTTCGACGCCGCGGCGCGCCGCTTAGAGGATCAGGCAAGGAAGATGCGCGGTAGCGTCAAAACCCACGTCGGCCGGCCGCCGGTCGAAGGCTGAGAGGCGCTCGCGCGGCTCTCACGTCTTCCAGAAGGCCTTGGTCTGGGCAAATCGCGCGAAGGCTTGCTCGGCCTTGAGCATGAGCGTCTCGGCTTGGGTATCGGCCGCGGCGAGGCGGGTGGCGGACGCGGATTTTTCCGCTTCCCTGGCGTCACCCTCAAGGCCGTCGGCAATCAACGCGTGGCGCGTCGCGAGATCGTTGAGGCCGCCGAGAGCGTCCTGCAAGTCCTTGAGCGCCGATAGCGACTCCACCCTGCGCTTGGCGCCCGTCTCGCCGGGGAACGTGCTGGCGAAGAACTCGGTCGCATAGCGGAGCCGCTTGGCGCGGATGCGTAAGCGGTGCCTTTGGCGCACGCTGCGATGGCGGAGATCGGCCCCCTTGCTCTTGGTCCTCTTGCGGAGCCTGGCAAGCTCCTTCTTGGCATGCTTGGCTACGGCGCGCGTCCGCAGCGCCTTCCGTTCCTTGTCGACCGTCCACTGCCCGATCTCGACCCATTCGGCAAGGTCGAGCATGGCGGCGCGGAAACGGCCGGACCGCACCGCGCCCGCGGCGCTGGCATAGGCCATTGCCCGCATTCCCTCGAAATCGCGATGGGTCGCGGCAATCCCTTCATCCTCGGGATGGCTGGCCTTCAACGGGGCGAGCACATCCACGGCAAAGACATCGAGATCGCGCGCAGGCCCAAGTTCCCTTGTGATCCATTTGAGCTCGGCCTTGATCTTCTCCACATCCTCGTCACCGACGACATCGGCAAAGATGGCGATGGCGGCGCGCAGACGCCTGAGCCCGATACGCATCTGGTGCAGGGCCTCGGCCTGGCCGGCGCACATCGCAGGCTCATTGGCGATGATCTGCCTGAGGCAGTTCAGGGCAATCGCGCGGAATGCTTCGCCTGCCGTCATCTCAGGCGCGACATCGATCTCCGCGGCCTTCTCGGCCTTGAACGCCCCATCTTGGAGAAGCTCAAAGCCGCGCTCAGCCTTGGTCTTCACCTCCAGCCTGAGAGGCACCGTCTCGGCAAGGATACGGGCGAGGCGAAACAACGCCTTCTTCTCCCCGCGCTTGAGCTCGAGCTCCAATTCACAAATCGGGCGCGTGTGCTGCCTGGTCGCGATCTCGCCTCGATCGATGGCCACCTCGATCTCGGAGCCATTCTGCCCGATCCGATGGATGTTGCGCCTGATGCGCGTCGCGAACATCGGTTGCAACAACGCGCGGACCTTGGGCGTCAGCAACGGCTGGAGCGCAGTTCCTTGCGCGCCGTCGAGATCGGGGGTGCGGCCGGAAATCTCACGCTCCCATTCGAAGCGCTCGAGAAGCTCGGTTGTGCTCTTGGCGGACTTGACGGTCTGCACATAGCGGCCGCCGCTCTCGCGAATGCGGAGATAGACGCCCGCGTTGTGAAGCGCGCAATCGGGCGTGTCGAAATAAGTGGAGACGAGCTCTTGCTCCTCCGGCGGGACGAGGCTTGCCTCGAGTGCGGGATGGGAAGCTATCTGCGCGGCATCGGCAGGGTCGAACGCGAGCTTGAGCTCCACTTCTGTCGCTGGGCGCGCAGAGTCACGAGCGGCGACCATAACTACTCCCGTTGCTCGGTTGCGCCTTCAGGCACGCGGGCCGACAGAGCCTACATCTTACTGTCACAATCAAGCCAGTTCTCGGAGAAGAGCCGCACGGACGTGCATTCCAAGCAGCCCCGACAGGGCGCAATGCGGACCGCTGGGTCAGCCTGATGTCAGGCTCTTAGCTTGACCGTGAATGGGTCGGCGAGATCGGCGGAAAGCTTGCGTCTTGTGGTTCTCACCACGGCCTCGACCTCCGCCAGCGGACTGGCGTCGTCGCGTCCCAACAGCTCGACGCGATTGCGGCCCGCACGCTTTGCCACATAGAGAGCGGCGTCGGCCCGGCGGAACAGCGCGTTGAGATCGCCGGCGACACCGACGTCCGACGCGGCGCCGACGCTGACCGTGGCACCGACCGGCAAGCCGTCGACAAAAGCGGCGGAATTGGCGAAGGCGTGGCGCACGGCTTCGCCCGCGCATGCCGCTTCGAGCGGATTGGTGCCCGGCAGGATGGCTGCAAATTCCTCGCCACCGAGGCGAGCGACGATGCTCGATCCGTTGAGATGCGCTTGAGCCGTCATCGCGAACAGCTTAAGCACGCGATCGCCCAAGGCATGGCCAAATCGGTCGTTGGTCTGTTTGAAATGATCGAGATCGAAAATGAGCACTGCGATCGCGTCGCCCTTCAGGTCGCGGTCGTGCCCGATCGCGTCGGCGGCCTCGAACAAAGCGCGACGGTTGGGAAGCCCTGTCAGCGCATCGGTCAAGGCCTCGATGCGCTGCTCCAATTCCCGGCGCTCTTTCGCCATGGAAAGCACGATGAAGGCGAGAGCAACGCGCAGAAGCAGCGTGAGCAGAATGATCGCCGGAAACCACACGCTCAAGACCACCCACTGCGCATTGCCGATGGGCATGGCGAGGTTGAGCGGCAGCCAGGACAGATAGCCAAGACCGACAACGACGAGGAGGATCACGGCGGGCCGGCGCGACGCCAGCTGCTCGCCACTCACGCGCGACAGCGCGAATGCCGCGGCGAAATTGTACACCGCCAGGATGGTACACAGCGCACTGAGCTTTTGGTCGAAGGAGTCCAGATAGCCGGAATGCACGGCGAGCAGAAATCCGACCGGTCCCAGGAGAATCCAGAGGAGCCTCGCGCGGCCCTGGTCAAATTCCCGAGCGGCCTTCCATTTGAGGGCGTCGGAGAGAACGATCGTCGCCATGCCGAGATTTAGGAAGTCGGCGCGCGGTGTGGCAGGGCCGGCGGTTATGACCACGCCCGCACTCATGAGAAGAAGCGCAAGCCCCCACCAGCCGACGAATGGGCTTTCGCGCTCCCGTGCCCAGGTAAACAGCAGAACGCCGCCGAGGATGGCGGTCACCGTGACGTTCACGGCCGACATCGTCTGCATGTCGAGATGCATGGGTGCCCCGAAGCCATGAAAGCCGTGGACTTCCGGCCAGCCTAAGAGAGTCTTCATCACAACGAGCTTTATCGATCCGCTGGGATTTCAGTGAAATTTGAGGGAATGGCACTCAATCCGGCCTTGGAGCCGAATAATAGTTAGCTACGATCGGCGCGGTCCGGCAGAGGCGGCCACGAATACAATCTTGCGTGATGGGGTGTCAGCATAATCGTTGGTAACGTGCGCGGCGGCGCCGATTTCCTGAGGATTCTTGAGTAGACGGGCGTCCTGGCGTGCCAGGGGCTCCTCGATTAAGATTGGCCTTGTCTCACCCCAGGGTGGGGGCGACCCAATGGGGCAAAGAATTTTGACCTCCGTGGTCGCCTGCGCGGCGTCGTAGTCGGAGGAAAATGCACATGAAGCCTTTCTATTTTATCGCCGTATCGGCGGCAGTAGTCGCTCTCGGCGCTCTCACAGTCCACGCTGAAATGCCGACGGCGGTCGGCGAAGGCGAAGGTGAGGTCGATATCGTCGCCTGGCCCGGATACATCGAGCGCGGCGAGACCGACAAGAATTACGATTGGGTAACGAGCTTCGAGAAAGAGACCGGCTGCAAGGTCAGCGTCAAGACGGCTGCCACATCGGACGAGATGGTCACGCTCATGAATCAGGGCGGCTTCGACCTCGTCACGGCCTCAGGCGATGCCTCCTTGCGTTTGGTCGCCGGCAAGAAGGTGCAGCCGGTCAACGTCGACCTCGTACCGAGCTGGAAGACGGTGGACGAGCGGCTGCAGAACGCGCCCTGGCACACTGTCGATGGCGTCCACTACGGCGTTCCGTTCCAGTGGGGTCCCAACGTGCTCGCCTACAATACTGATGTTTTCAAGGAGCCGCCGAAGAGCTGGGCGGTGGTGTTCGAGGAGCAGAATCTCCCCGACGGCAAGAGCAACAAGGGCCGCGTTCAGGCCTATGACGGGGCGATCTACATAGCCGACGCAGCCGTCTACCTCATGAAAAACAAACCCGAGCTCGGCATCAAGAACCCCTACGAGCTCAACCCGGACCAGTATGCGGCAGCGATTTCCCTGCTGCAGGCGCAACGCGCGCTCATCGGCCGCTATTGGCACGATGCCATGGTGCAGGTCGACGACTTCAAGAACGAAGGCGTCGTTGCCTCTTCTTCCTGGCCGTTCCAGGTCAATCTCCTGAGCGCGGACAAAAAGCCCGTCGCTTCGACCATTCCTGACGAGGGGGCCACGGGTTGGGCCGACACCACCATGATGCATGCGGAGGCCAAGCATCCGAACTGCGCCTATAAATGGCTCGAGCATTCTCTCAGCCCCAAGCTGCAAGGCGACCTCGCGTCCTGGTTCGGCTCGGTTCCGTCGGTCCCCGCCGCCTGTAAGGGCAATGAGCTGCTGACGGACACGGGCTGCGCGACCAACGGCTTCGACAACTTCGAGGAAATCTGGTTCTGGCGCACGCCGACCGCAAAATGCGAAAAGGAGGGCGCGTGCGTACCGTACTCGCAGTGGGCGAAGGACTACATCGCCATCCTCGGCAAGTAGCCCGACCATTGGGGAGCGGCCCGGTCCATTGCGGCCGGGCCGCCACCGTCGCAGCCTCTCCATGACGCCAGCGGTCCGCTTCCAGAACGCCTCGCGCCGCTTCGGCTCCGTCCGGGCTGTCGACGACGTCACCCTCGACATCGTGGAGGGTGAATTCTTCGCCATGCTCGGCCCTTCGGGCTCGGGCAAGACGACCTGCTTGCGCCTCATTGCCGGCTTCGAGCAGCCGGACGAGGGGCATATCGAGATTTTCGGTGAAACCGCCGAAGGCGTGCCGCCCTACAAACGCAACGTCAACACCGTGTTCCAAGACTACGCCCTGTTTCCGCACATGACGGTCGGCGAGAATGTCGCCTACGGCCTCAGGATCAAGGGCGTTGCCAGGGCCGAGCGCGAGGCCAAGGCAAGAAACGCCCTCGCCATGGTCAAGCTCGCCGGATACGAGGATCGCCGTCCGGCGCAGCTTTCAGGCGGCCAGCGCCAGCGCGTGGCTCTCTCGCGTGCGCTCGTGAACGGACCCAAGGTGCTGCTCCTCGACGAACCGCTCGGCGCGCTGGACCTCAAGCTCAGAGAACAGATGCAGGAGGAGCTGAAGGCTCTGCAGAAGGAACTCGGCATCACATTCGTGTTCGTCACCCACGACCAGGGCGAAGCGCTTTCGATGGCCAATCGCGTCGCCGTTTTCAACGAAGGCAGGATCATCCAGGTCGGCTCGCCCGCCGATGTCTACGAGCGGCCCCAGTCGCGCTTCGTCGCCGACTTTGTAGGATCATCGAATGTGCTTTCCCCCTCCTTCGCCTCCGGCCATGGCGGTGCGGCCAAGTGGACAAGCCTGAGGCCCGAGAAGATCGGCGTCTTCCCGCCGGGGACGCCGGTACCGGAGGGGCACGCCCACACCGACGGCGAGATCAAGATGATCAGCTATCAAGGCGCGGTCACTCGGTTCAGCGTGGAAGCCCAGGACATGCGGATCACCGCCGAGGTGTCGGCCGGCGCGGCACCCTTCAAACAGGACGACAGCGTGCGACTCATTTGGCCCAAGTCGGCCATGGTCACCATGGAGGACGGCGCGTGAGCCACGCGGTGACAGCCGAAGGGGAAGGCGGAGTCCTCGACAGGATCTCCGATGTCTTCTTTGCGCGACCCAAGCTTTTCACGCTGCTTCTTTTGCTGCCGCCGCTCCTCTGGATCGGCATTGTCTACGTCGGCTCGCTGTTCGCTCTTCTGCTGCAGAGTTTCTATTCGCTCGACGACTACTCGGGGCTCATCGTCCACGAGTTCACGCTCTCGACCTATGCGCAGCTCCTGGAGCAGGCAAACCTCCAGATCATTCTCCGCACGGTGACGATGTCGGCGCTGGTCACGCTCGCTTGCGCGGTCATTGCATTTCCGATCGCCTACTACGCGGCGCGATATGCACGCGGCTGGACCAAGGCGCTCTTCTATCTCGCGGTGATGATGCCGCTGTGGTCGAGCTATCTCGTCAAGATCTACGCCTGGAAGCTGATCTTGGCCAAGGAAGGCATTGTGACCTGGATGGCGAAGGGCCTGCATCTTTCATGGCTGCTCGACGGAATTCTGGCACTGCCGGTGATCGGCGGCCCGTCGTTGTCGTTCAGCTATATCGGCACGTTCCTGGTCTTCGTCTACATCTGGATTCCCTACATGATCCTGCCGATCCAAGCGGCGCTGGAGCGTGTGCCCGCCAACTACATCGAAGCATCCGCGGATCTCGGCGCTGAGCCAAGGCAGACGTTCTGGACGGTGATCCTTCCCCTGGCGCTGCCCGGCATCATCGCCGGCTCCATTTTCACTTTCTCGCTGACGCTCGGCGACTACATCGTCCCGACCATCGTCGGAAACTCGCGTCTCTTCATCGGGATGGCGGTGTACACCCTGCAGGGGACAGCCGGAAACGTTCCGCTGGCAGCTGCTTTCACCGTCGTCCCCATGGCGATCATGGGCGTCTATCTGTGGATGGCCAAGCGCATGGGGGCGTTCGATGTCCTCTGAGCCAAACCGCGCCACGCCCCTGGGACTCCGCATTTCGGCCATTGCCGGGCTTTTGTTCCTGCATTTGCCGTTGGCCCTTATCCTGCTTTACGCCTTCACGACCGAGGAACGGAGCTTTCAATTCCCGCCGCCCGGCTACACCACGAAATGGTTCGGCGTCGCTTGGTCAGAGCGGCCCGATATTTGGCCTCCGCTCTATCTCTCCCTCGAAGTTGCCGCGATTGCGACCGTGCTCGCGATCATCTTTGGAACACTCGCTGCCGCAGCGTTGTCGCGCGCCCGCTTCTTCGGCCGTGAAACCATTTCCCTCCTGTTCGTGCTGCCGATTGCCCTTCCCGGCATCATCACCGGCATATCGCTGCGCTCGGCTTTCGACATCATGGGTCTCGATTTCTCGATCTGGACCATCGTTCTGGGCCACGCCACATTCTGCATTGTGGTCGTCTACAACAACGCAATCGCCCGCTTCCGGCGGCTCTCCGGTAACCTCATCGAGGCGTCCATGGATCTCGGCGCCAACGGCTTCCAGACCTTCCGTCATGTGATCCTGCCGCAAATCGGGACGGCGCTTCTCGCCGGCGGCATGCTCGCATTCGCGCTCTCGTTCGACGAGGTTATCGTCACGACGTTCACTTCTGGTCAGCAATCGACATTGCCGATATGGATGTTGTCCGAGCTGATCCGGCCGCGGCAGCGCCCGGTGACCAACGTCGTCGCCGTCTTCGTCATTGTGGTTACGCTGTTGCCGATCCTCGCCGCCTACTATCTGACGCGCGAGGGCGAGCACACCGGCGGATCATCTAGATAACCGGCAAACCGCGCCACAAGTGGAGGACAATCCATGCTCGACACGCAAATGTTGATCGGCGCCAATTTCGTGGCCGGCACCGAGGCGCCCGAGACCGTGATCAATCCCAAGACCGAGGAGACCATCGTCAATCTCCCGGATGCCTCTCCCGCGCAGGTCGACGCTGCGGTGAATGCTGCCGCGAAGGCGTTCCAGTCCTGGTCGCGCACGACTCCCGCCGAGCGCTCGGCTCTGCTGCTCAAGCTCGCCGACGCCGTCGATCGCGAGGCAGAAGTTTTTGCCACGCTGGAGGCTCTAAACTGCGGCAAGCCGCGTATCCGCGTGTTGCAAGACGAGATGCCGGCCATTTCCGATTGCTTCCGCTTCTTCGCCGGCGCCGTACGCAACATGCACGGCAGCGTCGCGGGCGAATATGTTGCCGGCCACACATCGATGATCAGGCGCGACCCCATCGGCGTCGTCGGCTCGATTGCGCCGTGGAATTATCCGCTGATGATGGCCGCCTGGAAGCTGGCTCCGGCGCTGGCGGGCGGCAATACCATCGTGCTCAAGCCGTCCGAGCAGACGCCGCTGACAACCCTCAAGCTGGCAAAGACCATCGCCGAAATCTTTCCCGAGGGCGTGGTCAACATCGTCGTCGGCCGCGGGGCGACGACCGGCAATGCCCTCATCAATCACCCGAAGGTCGCCATGGTCTCGCTCACGGGCAGCATCGGCACCGGACAGAAGGTGCTTCAAGCCGCATCGGCCACCTTGAAGCGCACGCATCTCGAGCTCGGCGGCAAGGCCCCGGTGATCGTCTTCGATGACGCCGACCTTGCCTCTGTCGTCGGCGGCATCAAGGCCTTCGGCTACTACAACGCCGGCCAGGACTGTACCGCCGCCTGCCGCATCTATGCTCAGAAGACCATCTACGACAATTTCGTCGCCGACCTTTCGAGTGCCGTCAAAGAGATCAAGTTCAATCAGGCCAACGACGACGAGAACGACATTGGCCCGCTCATTTCCAAGACGCATAAAGGCCGCGTGCAGGGTTTCGTGGAGCGCGCCAGCCAGGCTGGCCACATCTCCATCACGGCCGGAGGAAAGGCGCCCGGAGGCAAAGGCCACTTTTTTGAGCCGACGGTCGTTGCCGGCGCGGTCCACAGCGACGAGATCGTGCGCAAGGAGGTGTTCGGGCCGGTCGTTTCCGTCACGCGCTTCGACGACGTCGAGCAGGCGGTAGCATGGGCCAACGACAGCGACTATGGGCTCGCCTCGTCGGTGTGGACCAGCGACATCGGCAAGGGCATGGCCACCGCGGCGCGCCTCCAATACGGCTGCTCTTGGGTCAACACGCACTTCATGCTGGTGAACGAAATGCCGCACGGCGGCATGAAATGGTCCGGCTACGGCAAGGATCTCTCCATGTACGCGCTCGAGGACTACACCGTCGTGCGCCACATCATGGTCAAGCTCTAGCCTTCGAAAGATGCTGGCGGATGGGCAAGAGCCCGCGGAACCGCCGGCAGGTCAATTAGCAGCACCGCTTTGTCGTGACTTGCACACTCATTTTTGCAGCGCCATGACCTCGACCAGCGCCGCGGCGGCCCGGTCTCCGCTTTCGAAAGCTGCGTTCATAAAGCCAAAGAAGTCGACGCTGGTATGCTCGCCGGCAAATTGCAGGCGCCCCTCAAGGGCCGGTTCCGCGGCCACCTCGAAGAACGTCGTGTATTGACCTGGCTTGGCGCTGGCATAGCTGCCGAGCGTGTATGGGTATGGACCCCAGAAAAACGC
>Ga0209874_1000308_pt1 | contig 13989 bp, 13 predicted proteins | sample GWRWN1_20_30_FD_187216 | JGI IMG/M metagenome (GOLD analysis project Ga0209874, IMG submission 187216) | Riverbed sediment microbial communities from areas with no vegetation in Columbia River, Washington, USA - GW-RW N1_20_30 (SPAdes)... | ecosystem: Environmental > Aquatic > Freshwater > River... | reverse complement strand
TTTCTTGGCGTTCTTGGCGTCCCTTCGGCTTCGCTCAGGACATGCTTGGCGCGAGCAAATTCCTGTTTTGGATAGTCACGGGCCACCGGAAAATTTGCGCAAGTAGCGAAAACTTTAGCAGTGCAAAGGGCGGCAAAAATGTAGGGGCGGGTTTCAAACCCGCCCTGCTTCGTGACCTTCGCGATCTTCGTGGTGAGAAAGTGTTTGGTCAGACCGTGCAGACATGTAGAACGGCCGCCTGAAGTTTCTCAACTCGAAACGCGAGACCCGAGACTCGTACATTCCTCAGGATCGTTGCCGCCAGGCGTGAAAAATTTTCTCCGCCGTGACCGGCGCTTCCTTGATTCTAATTCCGGTTGCGTCGGCGATGGCGTTGGCAATGGCCGGCGCGACTAAGCTGATGCCTGCTTCGCCGACCGCCTTTGCGCCGAACGGTCCAGGGCCTTCGTTCGCCTTTACAATCGCCGTGCTCAGTTGGGGCACATCGCAAATCGTCGGCAGCTTGTAATCACCCAAACTCAGCGCAGTGACCCGGCCGTCTTCGGTTTGGAGATGCTCGGTCAGGGAAAAACCCAAACCCTGGATCACGCCGCCGTGGATGTGGCCGTGAAAAATGAGCGGGTTGATGATCTTGGTGGCGTCGATGACATAATAGAGGTTTTCGACTTTGACCTGGCCCGTCGCTTTGTCGACTGCGATGTCCGCCACCACACTCTGGTAGGTGTAAGTTTCCGGCCTGGCAGGCTTGCTATGACCTCGAGCGTGTAGAGATCCGTCAACGGCATGCAACGCGATGGCTTTGAGATCGAGACTTTTTTTTGATCCCGTGAGCTGCGCCCGGCCGCGATCCCATCGTACTTTGTCCAACTCCACGTTCCATAGTCCTGCGGCCTGCCCGCGCAAGACATCCGTCAATGAAGTCGCGGCAGCAAAAACGGCCAGGCCTTCGACGTGGGTGCCGCGCTGTGCCTTTACTCCCTCGTCGTACGGACCGTCCGTTCCGGTCACATCGATCCGTATGATTTCCGGATCGACACCGAGCACCTCGGCCGCGACTTGCCGGTGCATCGTGTAAGCGCCGACGCCGACGTCTCGAACTGAAGTCGCCAACCTGAGCGAACCATCCGCTTCCACGAACAGCTCAGCTTCGGATTCTCCTATGCCGATGTGGCGATCGGCGAACGCGATTCCCCGGCCACGGGCGAGGCCGTCACTGTCCTTCGTTGCTTTCGGTTTGCCTTTGCGCCACTGGGAAAGGCTACCCATGCGCTTCAGCACGTCGAGCGCGTGCGGATCGCGCATCGGTTCTCCGTTAGGTTTGCTATCACCTTCCCGCAGAGCGTTGCGCAACCGAAATTCCAAAGGATCCAAACCAAGCGCCCGCGCCATCTCATCCATATGACTCTCCGCGGCAAAAAGAGTCTGTACCTCACCGGGAGCGCGAAAATAACCGGACGGCACTTGGTTAGTATAGACAATCAGGCCGGTCATGCGGACATGTGGAGTGCGGTAGCCACCGGCGAGCATGAACGTTCCGTTCATACGGTTCTGAGGCGTGCGCGCGCCATAGGCTCCGCCGTTGTAGACCACCTTGGCGTCCCAAGCCCAGAGCCTGCCGTCTCTCTTCACGCCAGTGCGCAGCATGACGACCGCCGCATGGCGCGGCTGGCCGTCCTGCAACTCCTCCTGGTAGCTCCCGACGAACTTTACCGCTCGGCGCGCCGCGCGGGCGAGGTAGTACGTCACGATGATGTCTTCCGCTCCCTGCTTGCCGCCAAACGAACCGCCGGTGGATACCGGATGAACGACAATCATCTCTTCCGGCATGTCGGTGTGCTCGGCAAGCCAGCGGCGGATGCCGAACGGCGACTGGTGACATTGCCAAATGCCGACTCGCCCTTGAGGATCGATCTCGACCAGGCCCGCTCGAGGTTCGATGAAACCCTGATGGACCGCGTGAGTGGCGAATGTGTTTTCAAAAATCTCATCCGATTCCGCGAATCCTCGGTCCACGTCACCCTTGGAAGATTGCACTAGCGAGCGCACATTTCTGAGTCCTTCGGTTTTGTGCTGCCCCTGATAGCTTGGATAGTCAGGATGCAAAAGCGGCGCATCGGGTTTCATCGCTTCCAGAGGATCGAACACCGCGGGCAGCTCCTCGTACTCCGCGTCGATGAGTTCCAAGGCCTCCCGGACAACGTCTTTATCGACGGCTGCCACTGCGGCGACCTTTTCACCGATGTAGCGCACGCGATCCTGCGCTAGCACCGGTTTGTCGAGCAAGGTCACGCCTTCTAGGCGGGGCGAGACATCCTTGCCGGTAATGACAACCTTCACGCCGTGGAGTTTTTGCGCGCGGCTCGCATCGATCTTCAAGATGCGCGCGTGGGGATAGGGACTGCGCAGAAATCCGGCCCAGAGTGTGTCCGGCCGCATGATATCGGCGGAATATGTGGATCTACCGGTTACCTTGCTTTCGCCTTCGACGCGGCCAAGCATGCGTCCGATAACGCTCGTGTTCATTGCGAACCTGCCCCCTTTCCGACTGAGGGTTAACATGCGCGGCATTTTGCCGTCAATCGTTCGCAGAGCATCACCCAGCAAACTTTGCGAGAATTCTCGAAACGAGCAACGAGCAGCAGAACCTGAGTAAAACCGAGGCAACGAGTCGTGCCTGGATTTCTAACTCTGCCATGGGTTGGCCTGCCAGGTCTCCCGCAAGGCCTTTGCCGGTTCACAGACTCATGAACGAACCTGAATAACAAGTATCATTCCTGAACCTGAGCCCCTTACCCCGTCTTTCGACTTAGAGGAGCGTAGCGACACTGGATTTGGATGCACGTAGCAACCCGGTGTTCAATCGCACAAGATTTCCCCGTTACGTGTCCTGCTTGAAAATCTTCTTCTTGACACATGTTCTCTGTTCTCATATCTAAAGGATATCTACCCGATGAGGGTTTTTGCGTTTATTCGTTCACAAATGTGATCTGATTCGGTTCACAATTTGGCAACGCTCGTTATCGAGACTCTTTGTTGAGATCCAGCAAAATGATTGCTTGCATCTAAGGAATTGAACCCTCCGCGCATGTCTCTTAAAAAATGCGCATACTGAAGGGAGCACATGCGACGATGGGCAAGAGCCATTTCTCCAACTGCGCCCGGCGAGCGGGCGCGTTCCTCCGGACCATCATGTTCGTTGCCGGCTTGGCCGCGCTCGGCACAGGCCCTATAGAGACGGCACACGGCCAAACCGTCGCCAATCCGATGAGACCCATCCCCATCCCCGCGCAGGTTTCGGCCAAGGACGGCGTGGCGCAGATCCCCGACACCCGTCTCTGGTACTGGGATACGGGCGGGCAGGGCGTGCCGATCGTGCTTCTGCATCCGGCGACCGGCAGCGCGCTGATCTGGGGTTACCAGCAGCCGGTGTTCGCGAAGGCCGGCTACCGCGTCATCGCCTATTCGCGGCGCGGCTACTACAACTCCGCGCCCTACGACCGGAACAATCCTGGTATCGGCTCCGAGGACCTTCGGCATCTCGCTGATGTCCTGGGCCTTAAACGATTTCATGTGTTGGCGTCGGCGGCCGGCGGCAGCATCGCGTCGGACTTCGCGTTTTCCTACCAGGACCGGCTCCTGAGCCTGACCATTTCCAGCAATTCCTTCGGCGTGCGCGACGGCGAGATCGCGAAGGCGGCGGCCTCCATTCGGCCCAAGGGCTTTGAGCAATTGCCGGCCGAATTTCGCGAGATCGGTCCATCATACCGAGCAGCCAACCCCGAAGGCGTGAAGGCGTGGCTGGAACTCGAGCACAAGGCGCTGATCGGGCCAGAATTTCGGCAAACACTTAAAAATGAGATTAAGCAAGCGAGGCTCAAGGAGCTCAAGCTGCCGACGCTGCTGATTGCCGGCGCTGCGGACCTGTACACGCCGCCGTCGATCTCGCGGATGATAGCGGCGGAGATTCCGAACAGCCGGCTGGCGCTGATACCCGAGGCCGGGCACTCGATCTACTGGGAGCAGCCGGAGATTTTCAATCGCGCCGTGCTTGACTTCATCGACGGCCAGTCGAAATAGCGCGAAGGCTTCACAAATTTGGTGCGCGGGATGATCAGGCTTTGGTATTGCATTGTTGAGCTAACAATCTCTCCTTTATCGGGTCGCGATCCGCGACATATGCCGAGTACATCCGGCTGATAATTGATCATCGTGAGGGTAGAGGTCCTCCGCCAAGAAACTTTTTGAAAAGTTCAACGGTCTCAGGATCGCGAGGGAGTTCCCTTATCACCTTTTCTAGCTCCTCCGGCAGCAGCGGCGTCGCATCATCGCCAGCGATTTTCTTGTACTCGCTGTGGAAGTCCGGGTCAGCGAAAGTCTTCCGCATGGCTTCCTGCAGCATCTGTACTCGCTCTTTCGGTGTATTGGGCGAAAGAATCCAAGGTGCGCCAGTTTGCCTGAACGCTCGCACCATGGCCAGGAGTTTTCTATCCCTTTCCGATTTGACAAAGCTCTCAAGCTCGGGCAGATGTGTAAACCCGGGAAACTTCCTCCCCTTCGGAATCTCAAACGCGATGTGGAAATCCACAAGACCTTTCTGGATCCATTCTGGTTTCACACTACCAGTGCTTTCCACGCTAAGATCCACTTCGCCCCGCATCAGAGCAACATCGGGTTCCGCGCCGCTGTATCCTGGAACGATCCTCGGTTCCTTCATGCCGATGAGGTAAGCGAATACCCGGGGGAGGTAATACGTGCTATGTCCCACTGGCCCGGCAGCGATCCGCACCCCCGGCATGCCGCGCAGCTTTTCCAGATTGTTCAGTCCCGCATCTTTTCGAGTAAAGAGAACGAAGTGAAAAACGCTCTCGGCCGACCCGAGATAGATGAGCTTGTCCAGATCATATTGGACTCCGGTTTCGCCCAGGACGGCGTTCGGCACCATGCTGCTGGAAATACGGGCGATTGTGAGGCCGTCCGGGCGAGCGACGCTGTACATATGATTGGCCGCCTTTCGGCCTCCGGCGCCCGGCATGTACTCCGTCACGATAGTTGGGTTTCCAGGAATGTGCTTGGCAAGAAGCGCCGCGATGGGTTTACCCCGCAGGTCTCCTGTTCCACCCGGCCCAACACCGTTGATAAAAGTGATGGTCTTCCCTTTGTAGAAAGGAGCTTGGCATGTGGCGTAAGCAGGAATAAATAGGGCAATCAGGAATACGCAAAAAAAGGCGCCAGAGAATAGATCCGGCCGAGATTTCCCGCATCCCTTGCATCGTTCCATTACAGTAAACTGATTATCTGATTTTGCCTGACATCGTCAAGTTGACTTTGAATCAGCGACGCGGTTCTACCACTTGCACTGGTTGAACGGAGCGCAGCGATTGAACGACTTGACCGTTTCGTCGCCTCGAAAAGTTAGCTTTGCTCAAACCTGTATCGCGCTTGCTTTTTTCGCCGGCAAGTGATCCGTTGAAACATGATCAAGGGCAAGATCGCCGAGGCTCTGATTAAAGCCTACCGTTTCGGCTACGACTCGTGTTGCAGAGCCTGCCCCCACAGTAGTCACACATTAGTCAACATCCGGCTGCGGCGACGATCTTCTCCGTTTCACCGTTCATTATTCTGACTTTTTCCGGGCAGCGCGGGCCACGTCGCCAGGAGCTTGCCATGGCCGATCAGCGGATGTTTCCTCCCGAGTCTCGAGAGCATGTTCCAGAGCATTGCCGGATTACTGGCCACCACCGGAACCTTCAGCTCTGCTTCCATCGCGTCCAAACAATCCATAGGATCGAGCACGGCACCCTGAAAATAGATCGCGTCCACGGGTCGCCGTTCCGCCATCGCCCGCGCGGCATAGGCTACGACATCGTCTGGCGTCATTTGCAGCGCGTCGGTGTAATGACGCAGAACTTCCGCGGGCGACACGCCCGAGATTCCAAAGTCCATCAGGAAATCGCGGATGGCCGCGTTCAACGCGGCGTCGAAGGGTGTCAGTAGTAGCACTCGTGTTGCGCCAAACGTTTGCAGCGCTGAGGACGACGCTCGGAGCGCAGTGGTGACGGGTATCCTCAAGGCGGCTGAGAGGGCCGCAAACAAGCCGGGGTTGAGGACTTCTCGCGGCGCGCCAGGAAAAATCAAACCATCCACTTCCTGCGCCTTCGTAAAGCGCACGGCGCGCTCGACGATAAAATCCAGCTTACCCCGCACATCGTTAAGCACGCCCTCATGAAGAATCAGCTGCTCGTAGACGATCTCAACGCCCGTTGGAGCGAGTTTGTGAAATTTTTGAATATGCGAGCTGGAAGGCAAGCTCGGTCCCAGCCAACCAAGTTTCACGACAGTCTGATTTGTCATGGCAGTTTTGAACCCTTGAACCTTGAGTCGCCGTTAGGCCAGCGCTGAACCTTCCATCGGTCCGTTTTTAACCTAATCTTTGTGCGTTCAAGAACGAGAAGTTTTCCGACCGTAGCTTTGACGGCCATCACCGGTGATAAGACGGATTTCCGTTTCAGAAGCTAAAAAAAGTCGATGTCCGAATCGTGCAAGAAGGAAATTATTTACTGATCACCGCCGGAAAAAACTCGTGTCAATCACCCGCCTTGGGTCAATTTCTTTCTCTTTATCGGCCTTGAGACTTTTGATGATCGTCTGTACGCCGCCCGGGGTCGGCACCGGTTGTTCCTGTATTCGTTTGCGTAGATTTTCGTAAACGATCTTAAGCTCAGCGTCATTCTGTCGAGAAAATTTGCGCAGGTACGGGATTACCGCCTCCGGATGGCTGCGATGAAATTTGATCCCATCGACATACCCTTTCATAAACCGCTCTACCAACGGACGGTTCTCGACTATCAATGATCCCCTCGTGGCAAGCGTGTAATGAGCGTACTCGACGTCAAGGTCGGTGAGATCGGCCATCACGTTCAGGCCCATGCGTTGCACCTCGACAATCTGTGGCGGTGAAAGCAAGCTCGCCTGCACATGTCGTCCCTGTAACGCGGCCATGCGTGCCACAGTCAAGCCCACCTGCAGCATGCGCACATCCTTGTCGGGATCCAGCCCCCACTGCCGCAGCGCCTCACGGGTTGCGAACTCGTCTCCAGAGCCGAAGCGACTGATCGCCAGTGTCTTCCCCTTCAAGTCCTGAGGCTTTTTAACTCGGACAAGGTGACCATGAGGTAGTTAAAGCGATTCATGAACACAGCAATGATCTTCAGATCGATACCGTTTGCAACTGCCGCAACCACGGGCACGGCGCCGACATGAGCGAAATCTACTTCACCCGCAATCAGCGACTGGACTACCGTGGCGGAACTTCCAACTTGAATGTTCTCGACCTCGAAACCATGTTTTTTGTAGATGCCCCCGTTGATCGCAACCTGGATATGATCCGATGTACCGCCTATGTTGGCAACACGTATTTTGGTAAGTTGTTGAGCAGACACATGCACGCTGGCAAGCGTAATCAGGATCGCGGTAACAACTATAAGCCGAAGTCTTCTAATCATGACCTCTAATCCGAAAGAGGATCGGATTGACGCCAAACCTGCTCCAGCCTTCGATTATTAGAGCCCATCGTTCGCGAGTCAAAGCGTTGCCGATTCTCGTCGCTTGAGCGGCGCGGCGACTTCACCAAGCGGTGTCCTCTTGCCGGCGGCTGAGATGGTGAAAAGAATCGGCACCGAAGCTTGCCTCGCGCGCGTGAGGAATTCAGCCAGCGGTAGCATCAACTTGGAACAGACTTCCTGTGGATTTTCGCATCGACTGCTCAAGTCAAGCACGACGATCGAAGTCGTCTTGACGTCGAGCTTAAGCGGCTACGGTTCCGGCCGGTTAGGCCCTTCTTGCGTCAATTGAATTCTCCTCAACGAAGTCGGTATCCAATAACACCGCACAAGACGGGCAGTAAATCTGTCGCAACAGATATTGACCGTTCAGCTCGGACATCAGCGCACCCGCCTTTGTCGGTGGCAGAAAAAGGACTTTACAAAATTGCCGCCAGTCCGCGTCGGCGTGGCAATGTTTGCGCTGGCACTTGCCGCAACGAATCCATTCCGTCCCATCTATTGTCGCGATCTCCAGGTTCGCCCGTAAAGGATGATTCATTTCGACTCCTGGAGTCGCGCTTGCCGGAGGCTCGCACGCTGCCTTTCGGTTGCCGCTAGATCGATCACGAGATCTTCGCCTTTGAGCACGATGCCGTAAATTTCCTTGGCTTCATCTCGCGAAACAATGCGGTTTTCAACATCGTTCAGCACTCGCTCGGGCTCGCGTTCAAGAGGATCGCCATAGCCGCCCCCGCTCGACATGCGCATGTAAAGCACATCGTTCTTGCCTACGTCGAATTCGCAATAGGGCAATAGCCGGCCAGTACCACCCACATCATCGAGCCGGTCCGGCAACTTTTCTTCGGCCATCATTTCAGCCACCCGGGTCCCTTCCTTGAGCATTAGCAGGCTGGGCGCACCGGGATAGCCACCGAACATTCCTTGGCCCGAATTTCTAAGGCCCGCCACACCCAGCGCTACGCCTTTGATCTTACCTTCGGGTGCATCGTGCACCGTGAGCGCCGACTCGCCGCCGGTGCCGCCGCGATATCTGCCCGCCCCAGCACCGCCTTTGGTATTGCGGCGAAACAAGTAGAGCAAAGGGAAATTTGCTTCGAGCCACTCGATGTTATGGCAACTGAGGCCCCTGCCGGTATCGTCACCATCTTTGTATGACCGCGCCCCTGTGCCATCAAGCGCACCTTCAGACAATGTCGACACGTAGTACTTACCGTGTTGATTTACGCCTGCATGGCGTGCCAACCGATGGCCAGCGTTGAGCGCCATGACTTCTTCTCGCCATTTTTCGCTAGTGACGAGCATCTGCATGATCGCCGAGTTGGCGACAAACTTTACCGTCGCCCCGCCCGAAGTGGTGTTGAGCGATACCGGGGCTGGCGGCGTTGGATTTACGACTGTTCCCTGTGGAGCGATCACTTCGATGGGTTTCAGCGCGCCGTGGTTCTTTGGAAGATCATAGGCAAGCGTACAAAGAATCGCCTCGTAACAATCGCCGAAGGTCGCATGGTATGGCAAGTTTATGCCCTTCTTGGCCTGCGGGCTGCTGCCCGTGAAGTCAAAGAGCAGGCGATCATCTTTTTTGTTGAGTTTGACGTGCACTTTCCACGTGTCGCCGGCGTGAATGCTGCCGGTGTCACCCCATGTCCCATCGGGAATCTCGGCGATGCGTTTGCGAAGAATCGCTTCGCTTTCCACGACTCGCCCCTGGGTGTTCATGTCTACTAGCCAATGAACTCCTCAGTATGTTTCATGTCCGAGCCCAGAATTCGCACGTATCCATGTATAAAGGGTTCTAGTTTTTGTCTTTTCCTCGTTTGGGTCAGCGCATTGTAGGACAAAAAATTCATAGCGTGCAAGTCTTTTTCCACATGAATGAACAGTGCTAGCCCTTATAACTAGTGCCGATCGCCAAGAAGACTTTTCGTTCTCACTCACTCGCCGGCCGCACAATCACCAGTTCTCTATGGCCGCAGTTTAAACTAAGCTTTGGGGAAAAAATCGTTTCTTCTGAGCGCGACTCTGTCTTCGGTCACTTACTTGACGGAAGCGAAAAAAATCTTATAGTCTGCCAGACGACGGATTTTGCTTTTCTGCGAAACCGAAAGGGAGGCTTTGATTCATGAAGCGGCCATTGCTCTCGTTGGCTTTTGTGACATTGTCAGTGTGCTGCGTGCTCGGAACTGCTGGGTCCCAACAAACTGAGTGGGCCCAGATTGTCGAGGCGGCAAAGCGCGAGGGAGCGGTCGTGGTCGTTGGGCCGCAAGGTAGCGAAACGCGCGACGCGCTCACTCTAGGTTTTCAGCGCAAATACCCGGAGATCAAAGTGGAGCACAGCGGCTCGGCGGGCGCCCAGCTTCCACCCAGATTACTCGCTGAGCAGAAATCCGAGCGCTTCGCAGTGGACTTGCTGGTTCAGGGCACCACCACGGTTATCAACGGGCTGATGCCCGCCAGAGCGGTAATCCCACTCCAGCCCTATCTCGTTGGTCCGAATACCCGCGATACTTCGGTGTGGCTCAACAAGAAATTTAGCTTCGCTGACGAGGCCGGACAATACAATCTCGCGATGAGCGTCTATATTCTCCCTCCCTTTGTTTACAATCCAACCATGATTTCGGCTAATGAGATCAACTCGTGGAAAGATCTTCTCGCGCCGAAGTGGAAAGGTAAAATCGCTAATCGCGACCCGCGCCTGGCGGGAGGCGGGCTTGCCATCGCCACGTTTTGGTACGCCAATCCGAAATTGGGCAAAGACTATATCCAAAAACTTTTTACCACCCAGGACATCGCGCTGAGCCGCGACGATCGCCAACTGTTGGACTTTGTCGGTCAGGGCAAATATCCCATCGCCATCGGACCGAGTGAAGTTTTGGCCAAGGAGTTTATTGCCAAGGGACTGCCCGTGCGACAATTCAATCCCGAAGCGATGCAGGAAGGCGCGCTCACCACCGCTGGAAATGGCGCGATCTCGGTACCCAGAAACCCACCGCATCCGAACGCCCTCAAAGTCTACATCGATTATCTACTCTCGAAACAAGGCCAGACAGAATGGAGCAAAGCCATCGGCTTTGCCACTCTGAGGCAAGATGTGCCGCGGGATCACGTCGCGGAACATCTCATCCCCAAAGAAGGCGTGCAATACCTGGACAGTCACCTGGAGCGTTACGTTAATCTAAGGAACGAAGTGGTTGCGTTCCTGAATACGGTTCTTCCGCGTTAGCCTCGATCCGAAATTTTGCAGGACGTGGAAATGTCTGTCGGCTGACCTCGCGTTCGCCCCGTGGGACGGTAAGTGTCGGATCGGGGTTAGCTTTGCGCTCGCTTCTTGCAGCTAACTGGCAATGAATTGAAGGGTTAAACCCTCCCCGGTCTCGTGTACTCGTTGCTGCCCAAGAGCTTATGTCGGCAGCCGGTCATTTTCTTCCGGTTCTACTTTAGGAACCTTCGACATTGCACGGGCAAATTTCTTCCGACTGCCGCGCTTCGCTCGTTCCTCGAGGTACTCTTCGGTCATCAGCGCGGAAAGTTTCTCGGCCAAAGCCAGTGTTATCAACTGATTGATAGACACACTTTCTTTTTCCGCCACCTTGCGCGCTTGCTTGTGCAGGGAGTCGGGTAGGCGGAGACTAATTGTGCTCATGGTAGCTCTCCTATCTCGCGTAAAAATTCCTGGGCAGTCAGGAGTCGAATACCAAATTTTTCAACTCCTTCAAAATCGTCTTTGTTGTAAGTGACGATAATTGTGCACCCGGCAGATACAGCCATTTCGAGAACCATATCGTCTTTGGGATCACTCAAAATCGGCCGCCACAAGTAATAAACCTTTTTCCGATGGGCAATGGAGCAAACATAATCAACGATGTCGTCAATGTCGTTCGCTTTCAGGGCGCCTTTTTTACCGACGAGGCGCTTGCCCGCTCCTTCGTACTCAAGAGTCAACGGCACGGAAAGATTGATTTCAAATTTGCCGCTGTTGAGAAGCATGAACAGTTTGTAGGATGCTCCGTATTGCGACCTCAAAGCCGCGACAAATACGTTGGTGTCGATAACTACCGCCCCTTTGTCAATTTGACGATAGCCTTGAACGCGAGCGTAGGCTAGCTCACACCCCGTGCTTGTCTCGGCTTAAAGAAAATTGGGAGCTTTTATCGGCGCGGTCAGGTCAAGCTGAATGAAATGTTTTCAATCGCTGAGGCCAGTGGGCGCCGTCATGGAACGTCCCTTCCGGAACCCCACTAGCATAAGTCAGATTCAAATCAATCAGATCCTATTATAAGGACACAATTCATTCAGCGTTTCGGCGTCTTGGACTCTTCCCGTCATAGGGTCTGGGGGATAACCACGCCTTTCTCCGTAACCTTTGCCTTGATTAGTTCCTCTCATGCTGAAAAGTGCTAGGATACGCCGCGCACCCAGAACCCGCAAGCGGAACTGCCGCGATGCGATTCAATGGCTACGGGAGTCTCCATCGTAGCGGATTACCTAACTTGACCATTCCGGCGAACGTAGATATATCTTGCGTGATTTTGAGATCTGGTAGACAGATGAAATTAGCGTCATTGTGAAGGGGCACACCATCGGCGAAAAAATTTTTTCAATCCTGATTCTTCTAATTGCGACCGACGTGCTGAGCGCCAGGGCGGACTGGCAGTCGGACTGGGATCGCACGCTTACCGCCGCGAAGAAGGAAGGCAAGGTAGCCGTGATCACCGACGTGACTGCAGCGATACGCGACGCGCTCACGATTCCCTTCCAAGAAAAATACGGCATTACGGTGGATTTGTTTGGCGCCTTGGGCCGCGAAGTCCCGCCCCGCATCGCGTCGGAACGCAAGGCCGGCCGTTATCTCTGGGATGTTTTCGTCCACGGCACAACCACCGGGCTCGAGTCGATGATCCCCCTGGGCGCATTCGATCCTCTTGATCCGGCTCTGATCTTGCCCGAGGTAAAAGATCCAAAATCCTGGCGCGGCGGCATGGAGTTTCTCGATCCCAACAGGATGCTGCTGACCATGACTCCGTTCCAGCGCGGCACCATTTTTTACAATCCCAAGCTCGTAAGCCCGAAGGAGTTTAAATCCCACAAGGATCTTCTCGATCCCAAGTGGAAAGGAAAGCTGATCCTCGACGATCCGCGCCGAGCGGGCCCGGGCCAGGCGACTTTTACTTTCTTCTATCTGCATCCGGAGCTGGGTCCGGATTTTATTCGCGCCTTGGGCAAGCAACAGATTACCATCATGAAAGATTTCGCCCAGGAAGTGGACGCCATTGGTCAAGGCCGATACCCAGTGCTGATCGGAACGGCCGACTTCGTCGCCATCGCGCGGGCGAAACAAGGCGTGCCCATCGCCATCGTCGACCCCAGGCAACTAAAGGAAGGGACCGATGTCAGCCCGGCGAACGGCGCGCTTGCGTTATTCAACAAAGCCCCCCATCCGAGCGCTGCCAAGATCTACATCAATTGGTTGTTAAGCAAGGAAGGGCAAGCCGTCTTTGCGCGAGCCAGTGGTTACGTCAGCGCTCGCGCGGATGTGCCCAGCGATCACACCGAGCCGTGGCGGGTGCCGCAGCCGGGAGCGATCAAAACTTACACCAAGGCAGCGATGCAAGTGAAAGATAATTTGATGCCGTTGCTAAACGAGGTATTCGGCAACCCATGAGCCAAACCTTTCTCGAAGTCCGCAATCTGGTCAAAATCTTTGGCAGGCTCACCGCTGTCGACAACGTCTCGTTCAAAGTGGAGCAAGGAGAAGTCGTCACCCTGCTGGGACCGAGCGGCTGCGGCAAGACCACCACCCTGCGCATGGTTGCCGGGTTTGAAAAGCCCAATGCCGGAGAAGTGGAGATCGCCGGCCGCGTGGTGGTTTCCACGAACCGGAGAATTCACGTGCCGCCGGAACGGCGCGACATCGGCATGGTCTTTCAATCCTACGCGATCTGGCCGCACATGACGGTCTTTGAAAACGTCGCCTTCCCGCTCAACGTCAGGCGCGCCAACCGCCGGGAAATCAAGGAGCGAGTGGAAAAGACCCTAGATCTCGTCGGTCTGGCCAATTTTTCCGATCGTCCGGCGATCCTGCTTAGCGGCGGCCAGCAGCAGCGGGTGTCCTTGGCGCGGGCGCTGGTCTACTCGCCGAGCATTCTTTTGTTGGATGAACCGTTGAGCAATCTCGACGCCAAGTTGCGGGAACAAATGCGCATCGAGCTCAAGCGGCTGCAGCTGCAACTCGGCTTCACGGTGCTTTTCGTGACCCATGACCAGATCGAGGCGATGTCGCTCTCAACGCGCTTGGCCGTAATGAACCAGGGGCACATCGAGCAGCTGGGCCCGCCGCAAGAGGTTTATGAGCGTCCCCAGACGCCCTTCGTGGAAGATTTTTTGGGACGCATTTTGAGATTCCGGGGAACCGTCACCGAACGGCAACCGA
>Ga0209874_1000306_pt1 | contig 14065 bp, 17 predicted proteins | sample GWRWN1_20_30_FD_187216 | JGI IMG/M metagenome (GOLD analysis project Ga0209874, IMG submission 187216) | Riverbed sediment microbial communities from areas with no vegetation in Columbia River, Washington, USA - GW-RW N1_20_30 (SPAdes)... | ecosystem: Environmental > Aquatic > Freshwater > River... | reverse complement strand
CGGCTCGGTCGTCGCCATCTTTTCGCGCTTCCGCAAGGGATCGGCCGACGAGGACTATATCGCCTGCATGAAGGCGCGCGGCTACGAAGTCAAACCATGAGGAATAGGCTTGCGCCGGTTGCCCTGTCCCGACCGCTTCAGTCCAGCGCATCTTGCGGGTTAGCGGGAGCGCGGCTTTGCTTTGCTCGCCGTCTTCGGCTTGTCCGGACGCTGCGTCAGCACCGATGCGGCAAGCGTCTTGATTTCGGCCTCCGTGAGCGAGCCTGGATCACGCAACGCCCTTGACGCGATCTTCCCCGTGGCGTCTCCCGACCTTTCGTTTTTGGTCATGGTGTCCTCCCTCTACCAATGGCGGGAAGTAGAAGTATATGTCGGTTTCGCGAGGCGCCCAAAGTGCCGATCCCCCGAACGACGGCTCGGCCTTGCGGCCCATCGCAGAGTCTCTATAAAACGCCTCAATCCCGGTGTAATTTGCGCCTCCAATAGGCCAGTCTAGGCGGTAGATTCGGGGATGCCAATCCGCCGAGGCGGTTGCGCATGCGAGAGGTCGAGACAAATTGCGGGACATTCTCCAAGGTAATCGCCGGGCCAAGCTAATCGATTGGCTGAAGATCGATTCTTGGATCGATTCAGGCCTTTACAACGCCTGGATAGGCTTCCGCGACTGGTGGAGCGGCTATTCCTCCTTCTTTGGCCGCTTCGAGGTCAAAGGCTTTATCCGCGCTCTCAACGAGGTTGCTTGTGAAGGGATGACGCTTAGCGTGGGCGGGCTTCTCGTCCTCGCCACCTTCGCGCTTCCCGCCTTCGAGATCGCGCAAGGCAAGATCAACCTCGCCGACGAATACAGTGTCACCTTCCTCGATCGCTTCGGCAACGAGATCGGCAAGCGCGGCCTGTTGCGCGACGATTCGGTGCCGCTCGAGGAAATCCCGGACGTCATGATCAAAGCCACATTGGCGACCGAGGACCGGCGATTCTTCGAGCATTTCGGCATCGACGTCATGGGCACGTTCCGGGCCCTTGCCGCGAACGCCCGTAATGAACAGGTCGTGCAAGGCGGCAGCTCGATCACCCAGCAGCTCGCCAAAAATATGTTCCTGACGCCGGAGCGGTCTCTCAGCAGAAAAATCAAAGAGGCGATCATCGCCATCTATCTGGAGAACCATTACTCAAAGCCCGAACTCCTGAAGCTCTATTTTGATCGTGCTTATCTCGGCGGCGGCTCATACGGGGTCGAGGCAGCGGCCCAATACTATTTCAACAAATCGATCCGTGAGGTGAACCTCGCCGAAGCGGCCATGCTCGCCGGCATGTTCAAGGCGCCCACGCGTTATGCGCCTCACGTCAACCTTGCCGCCTCGCGCGCCCGGTCCAACGAAGTGCTGAGCAACGTGGTTGAAGCCGGCTTCATGAGCGAAGGCCAAGTCTATGGCGCCCGCATTAACCCCGCCAAGATCGTCGAGCGCGGCGACGGCAACACGCCCGACTATTTTCTCGACTGGGCCTTCGAAGAGGTGCAGCGGCTGATGCGAACCAAGGAGGATCACATCCTTGTCGCCCGCACCACCGTGGATCTTGGTCTGCAAAAGTCGGCCGAGCAGGCCCTCGACCAGACCATCAAGCAAACTGGTCGATCAAGAAACTTCGATAATGGCGCCCTCGTCTCCATGGAGCACGACGGGGCGGTGCGGGCCATGGTCGGCGGCAAGGACTACGGCGAAAGCCAGTTCAACCGCGCGAGCCACGCCTACCGCCAGCCAGGCTCCTCGTTCAAAGGCTACGTCTATCTGACCGCACTCGAGAACGGCTTCACGCCCGAATCGTCGGTCAGCGACGGACCAGTCAGTTGCGGCCGCTGGGCGCCGAAGAACTATTCCGGCGGCTATAGGGGCCGCATGACGCTGCGGATGGCGCTGGCAAAGTCGATCAACACCATTGCCGTGAAGCTCTCGCTACAGGTCGGGCGCGAGAAGGTGCTCGCGAACCTGTCCAAGATGGGTATCAACCACCTCAAGAAGACCTGCTCGCTCGCGCTCGGCGACAACGGCATGACGCCGCTTGAGCATACCGGGGGCTACGCCGTCTTCGCCGCCGGTGGGCTCGAGGTGCGTCCCTACGCCATCGAGGAGATCCGGACGCTCTCAGGCGGTGAGTTGGTTTACAATCACGACCGCGATGAACCTGCCCGCAAGCAGATTTTCGACCCCAAGGTGATCGCAGAGCTGAACACGATGCTGCAGGCGGTGGTTCTGGAAGGAACCGGCAGGGCTGCCCAGCTGGACTACACCTACTCTGCCGGTAAGACCGGAACGAGCTCGGCCTACCGCGACGCCTGGTTCATAGGCTTCACCGGGCAATACGTCACCGGAGTATGGCTCGGCAATGACGACTTCACGCCGATGGCGCGGGTGACCGGCGGTAGTTTCCCAGCACAGACTTGGAAGGCTTACATGGTGGCGGCGCACGATACCGACAACATTCCGCAGATCGCGGGCCTACCCGTGCATCCTGTCCAGGCCGCCGAGCAGGCGCGGATCGCTGCTGCCACGGCGCAGAATGCTGCTGCCAATACGGAGATCGCGGCGCCGGCGCCCGAGAGCGTCAAGGACATGACCTCGACAACGCGGCAGGTTCTCGAAAAGCTCAGCTCGATGCTCAAGGACGCTCGCCCGCTTAGCCCGAGCGATGCGCGTCCGGATCGCGCCGAGGCGCCTGCCCCCCCGGCGGCAGGATCACAGCCGAAACCAAGCCTAGCCTCGGCCGCTAATGCCGATGATGCACCGCGACCTCCGCCCGACAACTCCCCAGCTCCGGGCGAGCCGCAGACCGCCCTTTCGGCGGAGAGAGACGAAGGTGCGGCGACCCCGCATTAGGTGCCTCCAGCACCGCGCTCCCTATCGATGGACAATCGCTTGACCAGCGTACTGCCAACCAACTCTCCGCTTGTGCTCGCCCCTTCGCAGGCAACACCTTGGCGTGAAGAAGAAGCCAGCCATTCCATGCGGTCGCTGGCCTACTTCATCGGGACGTTCGTGGCGGCTCTGATGCTCGGCATCGGCTCGGCCTGGTACATGATCGAACGCGGCTCGCCTCTGACGACCACCAAGGTGGGGCCTTGGAGCGGCTGGATCAGCGAGGGGAACCCCAATGCCGACCCCTACACCAAGGCGCATGTCGCGCGGAGCGGCAGACTTCCCCTCACCTCGACGGTCGCCCGCTATTTCGTGGCCCGTACTGATAGCGCGGGGCGCACCCTCACTGCGGCCTGCGAGTATTTAATCGAGGGCTCGCCGCTCAACGCTCGCTGGTGGTCGCTCGCCGTTTATGACGAATATGGCGGCCTGATCGAAAATCCCTCGGCGCGCTACAGCTTCAACAGCGAGGAGGCGCTTCGTCATTCCGACGGCATGTTTCGCATCAACCTATCAAGCAAAGCGCGCCCCGAGAATTGGCTCCCGAGCGGGACTGCGGATCAGCACCTCTTGCTGCTGTTGCGCATTTACAACCCGCGCGAAACCGATGCCTCGGGCGTGGGGCTAGTTCCCGGAGACCGGCTGCCCAAGATCGAGCGTAAAGAATGCGAGTAAGGATCCCCGGACTTTATATCGTGCTTGGACTCGTGCTTGCGGGCCTTATCCACATCGTGGCCGTGCTCACTTTGCCTATGCTTGCTCCCAAGAGTGCGCATGCACGATTGGCGACGCTCGGGCCGGCCAACACGATGATTGAACTCCCTGCGGCAGCTCCCGGCCGGCAGGTCATGCCGCTGATGGCGCCCGACGTTCGCTACGCTTTCTGCCGCTTCGATCTTACCAATGGCCCCGTGCGGCTCAAGGCAACGGTTGCCGATGAGCTTTGGCTGATTGCCCTTTACACGCCGGAGGGAGAGAACTTCTATTCGGTTGCCGGCGCCGACATGAAGCGGGCCGAGATCGATCTCGTCATCGCCGCCGCCGACCAGACCGTTGAGGAGGCCGGCGTCGACGCTCCCGAATCGTCAGACGATGTTATCGTCGTCAACTCGCCGGTCACTGAAGGGATCGCGCTCATCCGGGCGCCGCTGGCGGGGCCAAGCCGCGCAACCCGCGCGGAGCGAGCTCTCAGGTCCACCTCCTGCGGCCCGTACACGAAGTCAGGCTGAAGGCTTCCGCCTGTGTTATTTTTTTCGGCTGCGCTGTACGCGCCTGCGGGACGCTGCACCAGTCTGGCCCGGCACGTCGCTCGAGGCGCGGCGATCGATCCTCACTCCCGGAAAGATGATGATCTCGCCGAGCGAACCTTCGACGGGCCTTGTGATCCGGACTGCCGCCTCTTCGCTGCGGCGAAATTCAAGGATGATCCCCATTTTCAGTCTCCATGGGTGGCTCGCGCTTCGCCTAGATCGCGGGCGCCACATCGCCTGACCAGCATTAAGACGCCGGTAAGGTTAACGAACCCCTAACCGCCCGCCCCGCTGAGCACGGGTCAATCCTTCACCGCAGCATCGCCGAGAAAATGCCGTCCCGCTTTGTCCTCGATCTCTATGATCCAAAGGTCGGGGTCGAACCCGCGCTGGCGAGCGAGATAGAGATCTGCCTCGGCTTCGCTCACCGGGCGAGACCCGAAGCAGCTCACCCACCGCCGATCGGTCTCGATTTCCATCAGGCCCGCTGGTGCCGGACTATAGAGCGACACCGTGCCGTCGAGCCTATCGACGCAAATGAAAATGGCGCCAGCAGCCTCATCCCCGCGCTGCACGATCACGACGGGAACGCCCTCGGCCTGACAGCGGCGCAGATACGCCCTGACCCAGATCTCGCTCTTGATGCGCATATGAACTCGGGCTTTCGCACGAGAGCTCAGTGTCCCGCGGCCGTCTTGGTCGGGTCGCGTCCTGTGACGCGTTTGAGCTCGCGCATCAGCTCAGGCGTAATACGACCGGTCTCGGCCATCTTGCGGTCGCGTTGAAAGGCACTGATAGCACGCGTCGTGGCGTCGCCCAACGCGCCATCGACCGGTCCGGGCGCATAGCCGAGATCGGCGAGGACTTGCTGCACGGCCTTCACGCTAAGGCCATCCTTGGCCTTGCCGCTAACGGTGTTCCCCGCGACCGACCCGGTCGCGCCGCCTGGCTGCACGCTGGCGCCAAGGAGAATGTGGCGCAAAAGCCCGTCCGTTGCGACCCCCGTCACCGGGAGGCCGCGGCCCTTCTGATAGGCCGAGATCGCTGCTCTTGTCTTGTCGCTGGGCTTGCCGTCCTCAGGCCCGACATCGAAGCCACGCGTCGCGAGCTCGCGTTGCACGGCTCTGACGAGAAGCTGCGTTCCGCCCGCCTCTACCTCCAAGGGAGGCAAATCGGTGCTGACCGGCGGGAGCTTGATGACCTCAATGGGCGGACGGCGGTCCGGCGTTGGGACCACCTGCCCCGAAGCCGTGACGGCCGCAGTGCCATGCAGCTCCTGCAAATAGAGCGCGTTGTAAATGATGCTTCCCGTGAGGCCAACGAAGGCCAGGAACAAGAGCCGTGCTGTCACTACGCCCATCGCTAGGGTGACTCAAAGAGTGCCCAGGGGATCGAGAGCTGTGCTGCCCCTCCCCTTGGCCATCTTGGCGTCCGAAACTAAAGAGATGCTAAACGGCCCTGAGGCACAGCACCCCTGCACACTTAGGCGGCGGAGACCGCGGGCCGCTCCAGCGGCGCCTCGACCGATTCGCCGGCGCCCTCGAGCGGTAGGACGATGGTAGCGGTGGTCCCCTCCCCGAGCGTGCTCACAAGCGCAAGGCGGCCGCCGTGGAGCCGCGCCAGTCCCTTCACCACGGACAACCCAAGACCCGCACCGTCATAGCTGCGATCGTAAGAGTTGTTCGCCTGCACGAACGGCTTGCCGAGCTTGGGTAGATCCGCTTCCGCGATACCGATGCCGTTATCGGCGACGCTGAACTCGACATTCCCGTCGACGCGCCGGGCCGAGACGCGCACCCAACCGCCGGGGTCGGTGAACTTGATGGCGTTTGAGATCACATTGAGCAACATCTGCTTGCAGGCACGCTTGTCGGCCGGAAGCTCGGGAATGCCGGGCGTCACATCCATGATGAGCGACAACTGCCGCTGCTCGGCCGTATGTCGCATGATGTCGCAGCAGGACTTGACCAGGGGAGCAACGTCAAACGGCTCCTTGACGATCTTGAATTTCCCTGCCTCGATCTTCGACATGTCGAGGATGTCGTTGACGACGTTCAACAGGTGCTCGCCGCTTTCATGGATGAGCCGTGCATAGTCGCGGTAGCGTGCTTCACCAAGCGTGCCAAACAGCTCGCGGTTGAGGATCTCGGAGAAGCCGATCACGGCGTTGAGCGGAGTGCGCAGCTCATGGCTCATATTGGCGAGGAATTGCGTCTTGGCGCGGCTGGCGCTCTCGGCCTCGTCGCGGGTGCGTAGGATCTCGGCTTCTTGCGCCTTGCGATCGGAGATGTCTCGCGTGACGGCAACGATGCCGGGTCGATCGCGCACGCCGTCCTCCAAGGCCTGCATCGGCCGGCACCGCATCTCGACCCAGACATAGCGCGCCGTTTCGGCTGGACCGGCCCGGCGTATTCTGAACTCAACCGCGATCGGTTCGTTGTTGGCGAGTGAGCGCGACAACGCCGTCATATAAGCTGGCCGGTCGGCGACATGCACGCGCTCGAATAGGCCGTCGCCGGCGATCTTCTGCGCTGGCTCGCCGAAGAGTTGCTGTGCGGCGAACGAGGCGAAGATAACGCGGCCCTTCTCGTCATGGCGGGTGATCATGTCGGTCGCGTTCTCAGCCAGCAGGCGGTAACGCTCTTCGCCGGCACGCACCGCATTGTCCGATCGCCGATACACGAGCTGGACTACCACCGCTAACGCCGCGGCATAGGCCATGGCGCTCATGGCGCCGATAAAGGCGAGCAGCATCGGCGACAATGGCATTACTTGTGGCGCCGGCATATGGCCCAACCATTGAGCCGCAGCGAGAACGATGAGACCGAGCCCGGCAACCCCCGCCGCCCAGGCGACGATACGGCGGTCCGCGGCGAGCGCAGCCTCCAATGGCACTGCCACCATCCACGGGATGAGCCACGAGCCGAGACCCCCCGTGAGCCAGGCGCAGTAGCTGACGAGTCCCGCGAAATTCGCCGCCGAGGCGAGATGGGCGGCGGCGAATCTCCCGGTTTGCGACAGAAAGATCGCAATGGCGATGGGGGACAGAAGCCAGAGAAAGGCGACAGCCGCGAGGAGCGAAGGCTTGCCGCAGACCACGAGATAAACCGGAAAGACGCAGAGCGCGATGAGGCCGCCGATGAGATGGGAAGCAATGAAGGATTGATGGCGGGCGGCGGTCAACGCCTCGACCCGAGCGGAATGGTGCACGAGCGAGCTGAAATAGGCTGAGAGCCCGCGCACACTTTCACTACCAAACACGCGCATCTCGGAGCGGGCCAAGCACCGCTCTCGTCCCCAGATTGTCTTGGCGTGGATTATTGTCATGCGCGCTTAAGGAAGCTTAAAGCGCGCTGCGCAAGCCCTCCGCCATGCTGACCGAGGCGGCGATCGCGCCGAGCAGCCGGCCCGAAGCTGCGAATTCTCTAAAATTTGAGATAATTCTCCAATGAATTGTCATTACGTATTATGAAAATGCTAATCTTACGCTCTACAAAATCGAGCGGAATTTTCGATTCAAACTTTATTGATTGCAGTGAAACTCCCTTATTTTCTTTGCGCTATATTGCGCGTCTTAAGGGGAATGATAGCGGCGAAAAAGCCGCAAGTTTAAACAGGAGAGGGCAAGGCAATGCTGTTCCTCATCAGGACGGCCTTCTGGCTAATGATCATCGTTCTGCTGCTTCCGACCGACCAGCAGCAGCGCAGCGAGGTTTACGGCACCGCGCAGGCGGCGGTGCACGACGTTGCGACGTTCTGCGACCGTAATCCGGAGACCTGCGCCAGGGGCAAGGACGCGTTCAGTGTGTTCGTGCAGAAGGCGCAGTTTGGCGCGCGCATGCTGATGGATCTCATCAACGGCCGGACCGGGGCCGACGACCAGGATTCGCCTGCTCAGGATCAGGATACGCTCAGCCCAGAGGCCAGCGCCCTGTTCGCGCCGGCAAGCTTCGACATGAGCGCCTCCCAGGACACCCTCAATCCAGAGGACCGCGAGGAAGCCTGGTCGGGCCCTGCCGGCACCTAAGCGGCGCTCTTTCAGAACTATTTCGCCGGCAAAAAGCTCTATCGGCTAAGGTTTGGCAGCCCCCCGCCTGCCAAGGGCGCGCAATTGGGACGGTTTCTGCCCTTTCCCTCCCAATCTGCGCGCCCCAACTTTACCGTGGAAGCCGGTCGCAGCCCCCGTCATTCCTGCCTATATTGATCTCATGGACACGCTGAATGAGACCCGCGGGAGCTTGGGCTTCGAGGAGATCCTCGCCGACTTCGAGCTCCTCGACGACTGGGAGGACCGCTACCGCTACGTGATCGAGCTCGGCCGGAGGCTGGAGCCCTTGCCCGAGGAGGAACACTCTCCCGCCAACAAGGTGCAAGGCTGCGTCAGCCAGGTCTGGCTTTCGACGCGGGTCGACCGGAGCGGAAGCATCCCACGCCTGATCTTTATCGGCGACAGCGACGCCCATATCGTCCGCGGGCTGATCGCGATCCTCTTCGCCCTCTACTCGGGCAAAACCGCCGAGGAGATCGCGAGCATCGATGCCGGCCAAAGACTCGGGCAGTTGCATCTCAAAGAGCATCTGACGCCGCAGCGCTCGAACGGCCTGATGGCCATGGTGAAGCGGATCAGAACCGACGCCGAGTTGACTCTCGGCGAACACACCCTGCATTAGTCCTTCATCCATCCAAAGTGAATCGTCATGCCCGGCCTTGTGCCGGGCATCCACGAATTTTCTAGCCAAGAGTCAAAGACGTGGATGGCCGGGACAAGCCCGGCCATGACCAGCTTTTGGGTTGGCGGGTAACCTCTAATCGCCGGCATGGCTTCCATCCTTGCGCCACGCGTCGAGCGTGGGCCGATAGTCCTCGCTACCCCAATGACGAAGTCCGCGGCGCGCCGGCTTCTGCTTGTCGTCTTTGATCAACCCGTAATGCCTGGCGAGCCGCGTCAAGGCGATCTGCAAAACGACCTTGCCCGCCCTCTGCGGCCAACCGTTCTCCTTCTCGGCGTCCTCGAGGCCTTTCAGCTCGCAACAGATATCGACCAGCACGCCGGCGACTTCCGGACCCACGGCCATGAGCGCCCGCATGACCCTTTCCTTCGCGGCTATGACCTCGTCGCGGAGCGCCGCAGCGTCTGACGGCGCCGCTCGGCGAGAACGCCCCGACGGTGCGAGAGCCGACCAGGTCGAGGTCACGCGCGGACTGAGATGGGCGAACCAGTAATCGGCGCGCAAGCGTTCGCCTGCCTGGTACTGATCATCGGTGATCAAAGGCCTGCCGTTCCGATCCTTCCGGCTCTTGAGCCAGCCAAGGGGACTTTCCGCTTCATTCACGAGGACGCGATGGCGCGCGCCGTTGACCTCTCTGTCGCCCATGGTCCGCAGCTGGTGCTGCTCCCTGAAGGCGTCATCGTCGCGGCCCCGCTTGGGAGATGCTTTGGGTCGCATCTTTCAGCCCCGCCGCGCTAACAGCGCATCGATGAGCGAGGTGACCGCGCGCTCCAGATGCTCGAGCCTTCCGTCGAGATCGGGATCGTCGCGGCTGTCCTCGACCACGCTACAGGCATGCGCCACGGTCGTTCGATCGCGGGCGAAGAGCGTGCCGACCTCGGTGAGGCTGAGGCCACAGACGACATGAGCGAGATACATCGCCACTTGTCGGGCGAAGGCCGTTCGCGTCGAGCGCCGCGTGGCTGCCCGCAAATCGTGGACGTCCACCTCGAACACCGCCGCTACGGCCGGGTCGATCACCCGCCTGAGCTGGGACTTGCCCACGCCTATGGCGGCTTTCGGCCCCTTCGCCGTCCGAACTGCACCACTCATCGGCAACACTCCCCTTCCAGTAGCTGACTAGGAATAAATACCTAGCACACTCTAGAAGGGGTGGCGCTGGCCGGGGATAAGACGGGCCGCTTCGGGTCGGGAGAACGCTGCTGCCAAGGCGATCGGCCGGGAAGAACGTGGGAGCCGTCGCGCGGCGCGGCGCGGCCAATCACCCCCAAATCCTCAGCCCCCTCAAGCGAGTGCATGCTCAAGCCTCGAGGAGAGGAGGCGAGCACGTGTTGGAAAAGCCGAGTCGGAGCAAGAGAGAGGCAAGGGCAGCGCCCCGGCCCTCCGCCGCGAGGCGCATCTTCGGTCCGATGGCGGAAGCAGGCGCCGCCGTCTATCTGCGGTCGCGCGACCTGCCGAAGCTGATCGCGCTCTGGCCGCATGAGCTCGACGACCCCAGTCCCGAAGGATGCCGCCGCGTGTTGGTGAAGCTTCGTAGCGCGCTCAGAGCCGAGCGAAGGCGCGCTCTATCAGGCCACTGGAGCTATGACCTCAATCGGCATCTCGGTCTGATCAGCGCCTATAGAGGAGAACTCGCGAGCTTAAGCCGGCTCGAGGCTCAGCCGAATTGCACCCGCCGCGGCAAAGACCGCGACTGCGGCTGAATGCGGGGATAGCAGAGCGGAGTACGCTCAGGTTGCGCGTGGTCGCTCTCGGAGGGACCGGCCACGTCGTAACAGAGGATGCGATCGACACAGCCCCCATCCTCCGAGAGAGGCAACCTCAACCAGAACAACACGATATGGTCGCGGCCTTTGGCGGGTCCCCGGACAACGCCATGCAGCGGTGAACCTTTTCCCGCCACGCTGGCGTGGATGCGGCGCCAATAGTCGGCCTGTTCGCCGGAAAACACCTCACCCGCCCGCTTGCCGGTAATCTCCTGCCCGTAAATGTCGTGGAGCCGCGTTCCCGCCAGCCTGAAAGAGGCGTCGTCCACGCCGTCTCTAACGTCGATCAGGCCGATATAAGGAAGGAGTTTCGGGACCTTGAGAGGATCGAGATCGGATCTTGCAGGCATGCGGCGACCACCCGCCGACCGAAGCCAATAATCGAATAATTCACGCTGTCCTTGCATTACGAGCTGGGTCCGAAAGGCGCGTCCCGACAGCATCTTCATTCCCCCTGCGGCAAGCTTTGAACGGCCCGCGAATCGCTCGTCTTTGTTCGACTATGTGGAGTTCGACCGCGACATGCAAGCGAGGAAAGCCAGATTCATCAAGAATCACAAAGGCTTGTGGTAACACTTAAGGCAGCTACCCGATCTTGGGGACGGCGACTCGGCTGGAGCGTAGCGTGCGCGCGCCGCACCGCTTGCAGGCAACCTCGCGCCGATTCGGAAAGCGCTATCGGCGCCGCTGTCCGAGACCCATGCGTTTGGCGAGGTCGGAACGGGCCGCCGCGTAGTTCGGCGCAACCATCGGATAGTCGTGCGGGAGGCCCCATTTCTCCCGGTATTCCTCGGGCGACAAGTCGTAATGCGTGCGCAGATGGCGCTTCAGCGACTTGAACTTCTTCCCGTCCTCGAGGCAGATGATGTACTCGGGCGTGACCGATTTCTTCACCGGAATAGCCGGCTTCAACTCCTCCCTGGCAGGTTGGCCCGAGGCGCTCGAGGCTTTGCTCAGCGCGTCAAACACATTGTGGATGACGCCAGGAAGGTCTGTCGCGACAACCGTGTTGTTGCTGACATAAGCCGAGACAATCTCAGCGGTGAGTTCAACGAGTTCGTTCTTCTCCAGATTCGCTTCCATGAAGTGGCTCCTTGATCCTGGCTAAACCCCGGTCCTACCAAGCACACCGCCCGATTCTGCGGGTGCTCGCGCATCTCCCAGGCCCACATGACTCTTGAGTCACCAGATTACGCCGTTTTTGTGACGTGAAGTTGCAATGTTTCGCAACTAGAGAATGTGATGGACACTGACGAGCTAAGCTGATTTCTCCCCTATAAGTACTTTTCCATGAAACCGCAATGCGCCTCTTCTAATGAAGACTGGACGCTTAGGGAATGTGATAAAAGAAGGGGAGACTTTCGTTTACCCAACCCGGTTCCCACCGCTGCTTAAGTTTAACCGGTCGCGGTTTATGTCATTTCGGAAACTCCCCCATAACTCGCCCATCACGATCTAAAAAATGCAACTTTATCGGGAATCAAGCCTGCGTGAGTCGACGGCCAAAACTCTTCGGCGGGACATTGCTGATGCTTATATTGCGGTAATGCACATGAGCCCGAAAGTGTTCCAACGATGAGCAAAGCTGGCAAAATCGACAAAAGTGGTCAGGGCAAGATCGCGCTCTCGAAGGCGGAGTGGCGCGCCAAGCTTACGCCCGAGCAGTTCCACGTTACCCGCGAGCACGGCACCGAGCGCGCCTTTAGCCATCCTTACCACCAGGAAAAGCGCGCAGGGATGTACCGGTGCGTCAGCTGTGGAGCGCCCCTTTTCAGCTCTGACACCAAATACGACTCAGGCACAGGCTGGCCTAGCTTCTACGCTCCGGCAGGGAAAGCGGCGGTGAGCGAGCATGAAGATCGCAAGTTCTTCATGCGCCGCACTGAAGTCCGTTGCGCCAAATGCGAGGCTCATCTCGGCCATGTGTTTCCCGACGGACCTGAGCCGACCGGGGCGCGCTATTGCATTAATGGTGTAGCCTTAGAGCTCGATCCCGACGAGCAGGGCGGCAAGAGCGGCGCATAAGCCTTAAAGCATGAGTGAAAAGCCTTCTCGCGCGCGGCCTCCCCGCGCCGCACGCCGTCCCTTGACCTCGCGTCACCACGGCATCGCGCGCGTGGACGACTATGCTTGGCTCCGCTCTTCCAACTGGCAGGCGGTGATGCGCGATCCGGCCCTGCTCGAGCCCGAGATCAGGTCCTACCTCGAAGCCGAAAACGCTTACACCAAAGCGATCATGGCCGGCACCGAGCCGCTCCAAGAAGCGCTCTTCGCCGAGATGAAGGGCCGCATCAAAGAGGACGATGTCGGCGTTCCTGCTGCCGATGGGGCCTTCGCCTATTACACGCGCTTCGTCATCGGCGGCCAGCATCCGCTGTTCTGCCGGAAGGCCAGGGACGGCGGGGAGGAGCAGATTCTCCTCGACGGCAATGCGCTGGCCAAGCCCCATGCCTATTTCCGCATTGCCAGCGTCATCCACAGCCCCGACCACAGCCTGGTCGCTTATGCTGTCGATACCAAGGGCTCGGAACTCTACACGGTCAAAATCATCGAGGCCGGTAGCGGCGTTCTGGTCGATTCCCGCATTGCCGACAGTAACGGCGCGCTGGAATGGGCGGCCGACAGCCGGAACCTTCTCTATATCTGGCTCGACAATGAGCACCGCCCGCGCCGCGCGTTGCTTCACGCGATCGGCGCCGAGAGTGCCGACACGGTCATCCATGAGCAAGACGACCCGGCCTATTTCCTCGGCCTCGACACGACGCAGGATCGGCGCTTCCTCCTGCTCAGCGTCCACGACCATGAGACGGCAGAGATCAGCCTGATCGATGCCGCCGATCCTACCGCGGCTCCTCGTCTGATCGCGCCGCGCGAGGCCGAGCACGACTATTCCGTGGACCATCACGACGGCCGACTCATCATCCTGACCAATTCCGAGGGCGCCGAGGACTACCGCATCGTCGAAGCGCCGGCCGGCAGTCCTGGTCGAGAGCATTGGCGCGAAATCGAGCCGCACAGACCGGGCCGGCTCATTCTCGATGTCGTGGCCTACAAGGATTTTCTTGTGCGGCTCGAGCGCGAAAATGGACTGCCGCGCATTGTGGTGCGCCGCTTCGCCGATGGCGAAGAGCACGCCATTGCCTTCGATGAAGCGGCTTATGCACTCGGCATCTCGCCCGGCTATGAATACGACACGCCGGCCTTGCGCTTCACCTACTCCTCGATGACGACGCCGGCGCGGGTGTTCGACTACGATATGAAGACGCGCGCGCGGGAACTTCGCAAGACTCAGGAAATTCCGAGCGGCCACGATCCTTCTCTTTACGTCACGCGCCGCGTCATGGCGCCGGCTAAGGACGGGGAGACGGTGCCGGTGTCGCTGCTCTACCGCAAGAAGACGCCGCTCG
>Ga0209874_1000304_pt1 | contig 14090 bp, 15 predicted proteins | sample GWRWN1_20_30_FD_187216 | JGI IMG/M metagenome (GOLD analysis project Ga0209874, IMG submission 187216) | Riverbed sediment microbial communities from areas with no vegetation in Columbia River, Washington, USA - GW-RW N1_20_30 (SPAdes)... | ecosystem: Environmental > Aquatic > Freshwater > River... | reverse complement strand
AGTCATTGCGGACTCGAAGACGCTGCTATAACCACCGGCCATGACGAGCGAAGTTCAGGACCGGACGCAAGATGGCACGGACGAGGCGCCAGAAGCGGCGCCCGACCCGGCGCAGGACCGCGTCCTGATCGTCGATTTCGGCAGCCAGGTGACGCAGCTCATCGCCAGGCGGGTACGCGAGGCCGGCGTCTACTCGGAGATCGTGCCCTTCGACAAGGCCGAAGACGCGCTCGGGCCGGTTCTGCCCAAGGCCATCATCCTCTCGGGCGGCCCGGCCAGCGTCACCGAGGAGGGTACGCCCAAAGTGCCGCAAGCCATCTTCACCGCCGGCGTGCCGGTGCTTGGCATCTGCTATGGCGAGCAGGCCATGGTCGCGGCGTTTGGCGGCCAGGTCGAAGGCGGGCATGCGCGCGAGTTCGGCCGCGCCGAACTTCAGATCATCGACGAGACGCCGCTCTTCGAGGGCGTGTGGCGGGAGGGCGAGCGGGCCCCGGTGTGGATGAGCCATGGCGACCGCGTGACCAGGCTCCCGCCGGGCTTCCGCGCCGTCGGCATCTCGACCGGCGCCCCGTTCGCCGCCATCGCCGACGATTCGCGCCGCCTCTACGGCGTCCAATTCCACCCCGAAGTGATGCACACGCCGAAAGGCGCCGCACTCCTCGCCAATTTCGTTCGGACCATAGCCGGTTGCGCCGGCGACTGGACCATGGCCCATTTCCGCGACAGCGCGGTCGCCCGTATCCGCCATCAGGTGGGCGCGGGGCAGGTGATTTGCGGGCTCTCCGGCGGGGTCGATTCGGCCGTCGCCGCGCTCCTGATCCATGAGGCGATCGGCGACCAGCTCACTTGCATCTTCGTCGATCACGGCCTGTTGCGCGAGGGCGAGGCGGAGCAGGTCGTCGAGCTCTTTCGCGGCCACTACAACATCCCGCTCGTCGCGGTCGATGCGAGCGCGCGATTCCTCGACGCGCTCACCGGCGTCACAGACCCCGAGGTGAAGCGCAAGATGATCGGCAAGCTCTTCGTCGACGTGTTCGATGCGGAGGCCGAGAAGCTCGGCCAGATCGATTTCCTCGCCCAAGGCACGCTCTATCCCGACGTGATCGAGAGCGTGTCGCCGACCGGCGGCCCGTCCGCCACGATAAAGTCGCACCACAATGTCGGCGGGCTGCCCGAGCACATGCGGTTCAAGCTGATCGAGCCGTTGCGCGAGTTGTTCAAGGACGACGTGCGCGTGCTTGGCCGCGAGCTTAGGCTGCCGTCAGCCTTCGTCGACCGACACCCCTTTCCTGGCCCGGGCCTTGCCATCCGCATCCCCGGCGAAGTGACCGAGGAGAAGCTCGCGATCTTGCGGAAAGCCGACGCCATCTATCTCGACGAGATCAGGAAGCGCGGGCTCTACGACAAGATCTGGCAGGCCTTCGCCGTGCTGCTTCCAGTGCGAACCGTCGGCGTGATGGGCGACGCGCGCACCTACGACTATGCCTGCGCGCTCCGCGCGGTGACCTCGACCGACGGCATGACTGCCGACTATTATGACTTCAGCCACGATTTTCTGGGGGCTGTGGCGCGGCGCATCATCAACGAGGTGCGCGGCATCAACCGCGTGGTGTACGACATCACCTCGAAGCCGCCGGGCACCATCGAGTGGGAGTAGGCGGGAGCCCCATCACCTGGCGACACTTGCCTCGATCTGTTGGACATCGAAGCGGGGCGCGCCGCCAAGCCACATTGCGAGGGTCGCGACCAGGGAAAGGAGAAAAAGCGCAGCGAAAAGATCTCGGATCATGTCGGCAAACCTCCCTTGGCGCAGTTGCCGTGGACTGGCACTGCAGCCATCAGCAAAACCGATATGATGCGACGAGGTTCCCAGGGCGAAGCGATCGGGGGTTCTTCTTTTTGCAATGCGAGATCAACCCATTGACTCGCAGACCAATTCGGAATCCGAATTGCGTTGTGTGTGTGTGACTCAGGGAGGGGTCACGTGCCAGGTAATCCCCGCCAATGCCGCTTAAATGCAATGCGCTGTTTGAGGCTGGCTGAACACGCGCGCAGGCCAGAATTGCGCCAGACTTTCAACGATTTGGCAGAGACGTGGATGAGACTAGCTGCGGAATTGGAATCCGATCAGGCGCTTCTCCGCGCGATTTCCGAAATGGAGTTCAGCGAGCCCTATGAGGCTTTGCCGCTGGCTTTGAAGCTTCGCTCTTGGGCGGCTTAGGCCGCGATCGCCAGAGCCGTATTGGCCGAAGAGGATCACTTTACTGCCTGCTTCGCGAAACCTGTTCAAGCAGCAGGTTAGGCTAGCGCCAAAGCTGTTACCGCGACCATGAGAACGACCGTAGCGGCCGGGATGAGCCAACTGGAATTGGGCAGCTCAAGTCTCCGGTCGGAAGGTGGGCAAGTCCGCTCCGTGTTCTTTTCGCGCCACCTTGGGCCCGGACCTCGCATATAGTGCAGCTCGGGGCGATAAGGTTTGGATTGACTCCACATGAGACTGCTCCCTCAAACTCACAACCCGTAGAAGCCGAGTATCGCGCGGAATTTGGTGTTAATGCGTTAGGGAGCGCGGCGGGATCGGGGCATTGTTGAGGCAAGGTGTTGCGTGATGGCTGTGATGCACAGATTGGAAGCTCTGCGACTGCTGGAAGCCAAGTTGACCGCCATCGAACAGGACCATGAGGCGGAACTTGCGGAGAATGAGGACCTTCGAGAAACGGTCGATGCGAAGGCAGAGGCGCGAGCCCTCACCGCGGTCTTTGACTTTTTGCAGAACTGCAAATTAGCGCCCACCGATTCACTGCTTCGCGTGTTCAGGCGCTATTTGCGCTCATCGAGAACCCAAGCTCCGATTTCGGACCAACGGCACCCCCCGAGGTCGCGGGCGAGCTAGAAGGCCAGCGGTCTTGAATTCTCTCTCCGAAGCATTCTAGGAACTCTCTCCCGACGCGCTCATGTACTGCCAGCAGAGGGAAGGATGAGCAACACTCCCGGCTTTGCCGTGCCACCAGAGCTTCGAGCGAAGTTCCCGAACCTTGAAAGCTTCTGGCCCTACCTCGAAGGGCTTAACTCGGAGAGCCACCGGGGCCAGGTGCTCATCACGGCCGGGTTCCTGGAAGAGCAGCTGAAGAAAATCCTGCTCGCGTTCATGCTGGACGTGCCTGAAGCGATGAAGTTGCTGGAAGGCGGGAACGCAAAGCCCTCTCCCACAAGGGGAGAGGGGGGGAGTCGTGGGAGCGCAGCAAGCCCGACGGTGACGGTGAAGCGATGAGACTGTATCATTCAGTGATCGGAAAAAGGCTGGGCACCCATGACGCTTCTCATTGTCGGCATCATAGTCTTTCTCGGCCTGCATCTCTTGCCGACCGTCCCAGACTTGCGGGCGAAACTCGCCGGAAGCTTGGGCGAGACCGGCTACAAGGCTCTGTTCTCGCTGCTCTCGGTCGCGGGCTTCGTCCTCCTCGTCTATGGCTTCGCCAAGGCGCCCGTCGTTCAGGTCTGGTCGCCGCCGTCCTGGACGCGCTTTGTGGCGATCGTGTTGATGCTGCCCGCCTTCATCTTCCTCGTCGCGGCCTATGTCCCGGGGCGGATCAAGGCGACGGTCAAGCATCCCTTCCTCGTCGCCATCAAGACCTGGGCGCTCGCCCATCTCATCGCCAATGGCGACCTTGCCTCGATCATCCTGTTTGGCTCGTTCCTCGCCTATGCCGTCTTCGACCGCATCACGCTCAAGCGGCGTGAGGCGACGGGGCTGATCACGGTTCCCGCGACCGGGCCGCCGCGGAACGACCTCATCTCCGTCGTGCTCGGGGCGGTGCTCTATGTCGTGTTCCTGGTCTGGCTGCATCCGCTCCTGATCGGGACCGCGCCTCTGCCGACTTGAGAAAACCAAGCGTCGCGGCCCGTTTTTTGCACTGCAAAACGTCCTATATTTCTGTCATAAGACCAAAGGGATCTTAAGACCCGATGGTCTTGCCCTTGTCGAGGAGCCTGGAAGAAGTGTCGCAGGAATTTGCCTTGAAGCGGGTGACCGCGCCGGACATCCGTAACCGCAAAGGGGGGGCGCCGATCGTCGCCCTCACCGCCTATCACGCCCACACTGCGCGCATCATCGACCCTCATGTCGATATGCTGCTCGTCGGCGATTCCCTCGGCATGGTGATGCATGGCTACGAAACGACGGTGCCGGTGCCGCTCGAGCTCATGATCATGCATGCGCAGGCCGTGGTGCGCGGCTCAACGCGGGCGCTGGTCGTGGTCGACATGCCGTTCGGCTCCTATGAGGAGAGCCCGGCGATCGCCTTCCGCAACGCCGCCCGCGTCATGAAGGAGACAGGCTGCGGTGCGATCAAGCTCGAAGGCGGCGTGCATATGGCCGAGACCATCCGCTATCTCTCCGAGCGCGGCATCCCGGTGATGAGCCATATCGGCATGACACCCCAAGCCATCAACACAATCGGCAGCTTCTCCCCGCGCGGCCGCCTCCGCTCCGAATGGGCGGCGTTCGAGGCCGATGCTAAGGCCGTCGCCGACTCTGGCGCGTTCGCCGTCGTGCTCGAGGCGCTGGCCGAGCTTTTGGCCGCGCGCATCACCAAGCAGATCGCCATCCCGACCATCGGCATCGGCGCCTCGGCGGAGTGCGACGGGCAGATCCTGGTGCTGGAGGACATGCTCGGGCTGTCCCCGCGCGTGCCGAAATTCGTCAAGGAATATGCGCAGATCGGCGCGGGCATCGAGGGAGCAGTCAAGGCCTTCGCCAGCGAGGTCCGCACCCGTGCCTTCCCTACCGCCGAGTACACCTACCCGATGTTCGAGGAGGGCGAAGTCACGAAAAAGACCAAAATGACAGGCAGTTAGCCTGCCTTAGGTCTCTTTACCTTGCGCGCGCAAGACGCCTTCACTATACGGCGGGCAGGGAGGACGGCGTAAGGTCCTGCAAGGACCGGGCGCCCGGGTCTCGTCATAACCGCAAAGTCAAAAGAGTCCGCTGCCGATGACCGACCGTGATTCCTTTCTCCGCGAGGTGGACGAGGCGGTCCGCCAAGATCAATACAAGAAGCTGTGGGACAGATACGGCGTCGTTGCGCTCGGCGCCGCCGCGCTCATTGTCGTCGGCGTTGCGGGCTACAAGGGCTGGTCCTACTGGCAGGAGAAGAGGGCGCAGGACGCCGGCGCAAGGTTTACCCAAGCCTTGCTCATGGAGGATGGCGCCGACGCGGCTAAGGCGCGCGAGATGTTGACGGCCTTGGCGGAGAGCGGGCCGGAAGGCTACCGCGTGCTGGCACGCTTCCAGCTCGCCGCGGCCGAGGCGAAAGCCGGCGACATCGACAAGGCTGTCGCCGACTACGACGCGCTTGCCATTGACCCAGGTGTCGATCCCATCCTGCAAGGCCACGCGACGCTCCAGGCGGCGGCGCTCCTCCTCGACAAGGCCGACTATGCGGAGATGGAACGGCGTCTCAAAGGGCTCGTCGACTCCAACAGTGCCTGGAGATTTTCTGCGCGCGAACTGCTCGGGCTTTCGGCCTACAGGCTGAACAATATGCGCGAGGCCGAGAGGCAATTCAGCGCGCTGATCGGGGACCAGGGAACCCCGCCGAATTTGCGGGAACGCGCCGATATGATGCTTGCGCTGATCGTGGGGACTCCGCAGGCATTGAGCACCACGGCGCAATAGCTCGCGCGAAGCGAAGGGTGGCTCGAATTGCGCCCGGGTCGAAGACGGGGAATTGGCATCCGCCTCCTCTGCGCGGGGCTCTCGGGAGCCCTCGCCGTGAGCCTTGCCGGCTGCGGGACCTCGCTCGACTCGCTTCAGAACACCCTCAAGAATCCTTTCGCCCCAAAGGAAAAGCCTCTGCCGGGCGAGCGCATCGCCGTCATCACCGATCCGAGCCTGACCATCGATCCGGCCGAGGCGGGAAGGCCGGTTCAGCTCCCGCCACCTCAGGCCAATGCGTCCTGGTCGCAGCCCGGCGGCTCTCCTTCCAACAATCTCGGTCATCTCGCCCTGAGCGAACAGGTGCGGAAGGTGTGGGCGGCCGACGCCGGGACCGGTTCGTCGTCCAGCGGACGCCTGAGCGCGGTGCCGCTGGTCGCCGACGGCAAGGTCTTTACCCTCGATGCGGCCGGCAGGGTGTCGGCGTTCTCCTCGGCGAGCGGCGGGAAGCTGTGGACGGCGAGCGTGACCCCCGACAATGAGAAGAGCAAGGAAGGCTTCGGAGGAGGGCTCGCTTTGGACGGCGGCCATCTCTATGCCGCGACCGGCTTTGGCACCGTCGTCAGCATCGATCCCGGCAATGGCGCCATTTTATGGACGAAGCGAGTCGGCAAGCCCATTCGGAGTTCGCCTACCGCCGCAGGCGGGAAGATCTACTTCGTCTCGGCCGACAACATCCTCTATGCGCTCAGCGACAACGATGGCCAGCAACTGTGGACGGCGCGAGGCTTGCCGCAACCGGCCACGCTGCTCAGCAATGTGAGCCCCGCGGTCAGCGGCAGCATCGTCATCGCGCCGTTTCCGGCGGGCGACGTTACGGCTTTTGACGCGGGTAGCGGCAAGGCGGCCTGGAACGATTCCTTGGCGCGCTCGAGCGAAACCACGGCTGCCGGCATCCTTGGCGATCCAGCGCGGCCTGTGATCGACCACGGTGTGGTGTTTGCGGTCAGCCATGGCGGCAAAATGATTGCCACGTCGGAATCCTCGGGCGAGCGGCTGTGGACGCGAAATCTCGCCAGCACGCAGATGCCGTGGGTCGCCGGCGACACCGTCTATGTCGTCGACCTCGCCGGCAAGCTTATCGCGCTCGCCCGCACCGACGGCAAAGTGCGGTGGACGGCTGACCTTCCCAGCAGCACGCGCTGGAGCGGGCCGGTGCTCGCCGGCGGCAGGTTGTGGCTGGTATCGGGGGAGGGGCTTTTGGTCGGGGCCGATGCGCGGACAGGGCAGATCGCAACCCAGCTCGATCTCGGCACAAAGGTCTTCGTTTCGCCCGTTGTGGCCGGCGGCCGCATGTATATCTTGGCCGACAATGCCTCGCTGATCGCTCTCAACTAGGGGCCCCTTGGGGGGAGCGAACCCGAGGAGACCGCCGCAAGTTCCACCCCCGAAGGGACCAATGTCCTTCACCGTCGCCATCGTCGGACGGCCGAATGTCGGCAAGTCCACCCTATTCAACCGGTTGGCAGGCAAGCGGCTTGCGCTGGTCGACGATCAGCCGGGTTTGACGCGCGACCGGCGCGAGGCCGAAGCAACGCTGGGGTCGTCCTGCGCCGTCACGCTGATCGATACCGCAGGTCTCGAGCCCGGGGACAAAGGGCTTACGCCGCGGATGCGCCAACAAACCGAAGCCGCCATCGCCCAAGCCGACCTCGTGGTGTTCCTCATCGATGCGCGGGCAGGGGTTGTGAGCGCCGACGAGATCTTCGCCGATCTCGTGCGGGGCTCGGGCAAGCCGGTCATTCTGGCGGCGAACAAATGCGAGGGCCGCGCGGCCGAGCCTGGCGTCTATGAAGCCTATTCGCTCGGGCTCGGCGAGCCGTTGCCGATCTCCGCCGAGCATGGCATCGGCGTGGGCGAGCTGAGCGAGGCCATTCAGCGGCTTTGCCAGGATCGTGGCGGCACCGCGCAAGACCAAGGCGACATTGAGGAGCTGGGCCTGCATCCTTTGCGCATCGCCATCGTCGGCAGGCCGAATGTCGGCAAATCGACCCTCGTTAATGCGCTGCTGGGCGAGGAGCGCATGATCACCGGGCCAGAGGCCGGCATTACCCGCGACGCGATCGCCTCTGAGCTTCAATGGGACGGCCGTCCCTTGCTCCTGTTTGACACCGCGGGCCTCAGGCGCAAGATGCGGGTTGAGGGACGCGCCGAGGAGATCTCCGTCGGCGACGCGCTTAAGGCGATCCGTTTTGCCGAGGTCGTGGTGCTGCTGCTCGATGTGGAGCAGCCCTTCGAGAAGCAGGACTTGCAGATCGCCGACTTGATCGAGCAGGAGGGACGCGCGCTCGTCATTGCCGTGAACAAATGGGACCTCGTCCGCGAGCGCGAAAAACGCCTCAACGAACTCCGCGAGACCTGCCAGCGGCTATTGCCGCAAATCAAAGGCGTCCCGCTGGTGCCGGTCTCCGCGCTTGGCGGGAAGGGTCTCGACAAGCTGATGAGCGCGGTCCTCGCCGCCGACGCGTTGTGGAACCGGAGGCTGCCGACGCATGCGCTCAATCAGTGGCTGCAGGCAGCGGTCGAGGCGCATCCGCCTCCCGCGGTATCGGGCCGGCGCATCAAGCTCAGATACATCACTCAGGCCAATGCGCGGCCGCCGACCTTCGCGCTGTTCTGCTCGCGGCCAAAGGCGCTGCCGGACTCCTATTCGCGCTATCTGGTGAATTCTTTGCGGGCGAGCTTCGACATGCCGGGGGTGCCGATCAGGCTCAACTTGCGTAAAGGCGCCAACCCGTTTGCGTGAAAGTTTGCAGGATGGGCGTCACGGAAGTCTATTTCTATCACTTGGAGCGGCAGTCGCTCGACCAGGTGCTGCCGACACTGCTCGAGCTCTCGCTCAAGCGCGGCTGGCGCGCCGCCGTGCAGGCCACGAGCGAGGAGCGCGTCGAGGCGCTCAACACGCTATTGTGGACCTATCGCGAGGAGAGCTTCCTGCCGCATGGAACGGTCCGCGACGGGCGTGCGTCGTCCCATCCCATCTATCTCACCGCTGGCGACGACAATCCTAACGAGGCGCATATCCGCTTCCTCGTCGATGGCGCCATGCTCGCCGATGCGTCGCCTTACGTCCGGGTCGCTTACGTGTTCGACGGCCGCGATCAGGACGCGGTCGCGCGAGCGCGTGAAGCGTGGCAGGACGCCAAAGCGAGAGGAGACGCCGTCAGCTATTGGCAGCAGGATGCCGACGGACGCTGGCAGCAGAAGGCATGAGGCTCGGGCTAGCCTGAGGCGCGCTCAAATGTGGATGCCGGCAAGACGCAACACATAGACCATGGCGAAATAGGCAGCCACGGTGAGCGCGATGGAAAGGGCGAGACTCGCAAAGAACTCCAGGCCGCCGCGGAGCAAGAGAGGCAGCGTCACGAACAGCACGAGCGAGGGCAACACCAGCCAGAAGATGCCGCTCGCGAGGCTCGTGATCTTCTCCACGTCACGCGTGTCGACGTACAGCCAGATCATGGCGAGCACCGATACGAGCGGCAGAGATGCAAGAATGGCGGCGAGAAAGGTATTGCGCTTGCCCGCTTCGGAGACCGCGACCACAAGGACACTCGTCAGCAGGACCTTGAGAGTGGCATAGAGCATCGTCTCACCCCTTACCTTGGCGGAGCACGCTTGCTCCGTTTCCCTTGAGGTTAATCCTATCCTCGCGCCGACCGCCTTGTCGCTGTCATGCGCGGCAGCTATAAGCCGCAGATTCCAATGCACTAGAGGGACATTTTGACCATGGCCAGTGAACGCACGCTTTCGATTATCAAGCCCGACGCCACGGAGCGGAACCTCACCGGGCTGATCATCGGGCGGCTCGAGGGCGCCGGGCTTCGCGTGATCGCGCAGAAGCGTGTGTGGTGGAAGAAGAAAGATGCCAGGAAGTTCTACGACGTCCACAAGGACCAGCCCTTCTTCAAGGATCTCATCGCATTCGTGACCTCGGGACCGATCGTGCTGCAGGTGCTTGAAGGCGAGGACGCCATCGCCAAGAACCGCGAGGTGATGGGCGCCACCAATCCCGTTGACGCGGCGCCCGGCTCGATCCGCAAGGATTTCGGCGTCAATTTGCAGCGGAATTCCGTGCACGGCTCGGATAGCCCCGAGACGGCCAAGCGCGAGATCGCGCTTTGCTTCAAGAAGAGCGAGATCGTGGGGTAGGGACCTCGATCGGCCCCGGGGTCAGGAGGCGCGACGGTGTGCTATTAGAGAACCCGTCATGAGCGTCGCACGGGCCATAGCCGCCATTGCCGTGCTTCTCGCGGCCCTGTCCGTGCCGATGCTTGCGGTCGCGCAGAGGGAACCGAAGGATACCGAACTTCGCGCCGCCAAGGAGCTCGATGCCGTCCGCGGAGATCCCTTAGCTCTGCACGTTTTCCTCAAGCGCATGCCGAAGGGCGCCGACCTGCATAGTCATCTGCACAGCGCCGTCTATGCCGAGACTCTCATCAGCGCCGCGGTTGCAGACCATCTCTGCGTGGACAAAACGGCATATTCCTTCGCCAAGCCGCAATCTGTCGCGGGAGATGCGCCGGTCTGCGGAGAAGGCGCGGTTCCCGCTGCCAACGTCTATAAAGACCCGAGCCTCTACAATGGTTTGATTGATGCCTTCTCCATGCGCGGCTTCGTCGCTTCGGAGGGCGTGACGGGGCATGACCATTTCTTCGGAACATTCGGGAGATTCGGCGGCACCGATCCTCGCCACACCGGCGAGTTTCTGCATGAGGTCACCGCTCGCGCGGCCGCGCAGAACGAGCAATATCTGGAGCTGATGGAGACGCCCACCTGGCATCGCCTGAATGACATCACCAAAGGGATGACTTGGCACGATGATCTCGGCGCGCTTCGCGACGAGCTGCTTGCCAAGGGATTGGCTGACGATGTCCCCGCCGCCCGTGCCTTTTGGGATGAGGCCGAGGCCGTGCGCCGGGCGCGCGGGCAATGCGGCGAAGCGGATGAAGCTCCCGCCTGCAAGGTCATGACGCGTTATATGCGGCCCATATGCGCATGGTCGGCTTCCTACGCGAGTTCTATCCCAAGGTCCGGGTCAGCCTGCATGCCGGCGAGCTTGCGCCGGGGCTCGTGCCGCCGGAAGGTCTCTGCTGCCATGTGAGGCTCGCCGTGGAGCAAGCGCGAGCCGACCGCATCGGCCACGGCGTGGACGTCATGTACGAGGATCGTCCCTACGACCTTCTGAAGAACATGGCTGACAAGGGCGTGCTGGTCGAAACCAACCTCTCCAGCAATAAGGTCATTCTCGGCATCGAAGGCAAGCAGCACCCCTTCGCCACCTATCGTAAATTCGGCGTGCCGGTGGCGCTCTCCACCGACGACGAGGGGGTGTCGCGCATCGACCTCACCCATGAATATGTCACCGCCGTCGAGACCTATGGTCTCACCTACCCCGACCTCAAGGAGATCGTGCGCAACAGCCTCGAATATAGCTTCCTGCCGGGCTTAAGCCTGTGGGACGACAAAGGCAGCTACGCACGCGTCGTCCCCGATTGTCTGAGCGACGTTGCGCGTCCCGATGCGCCTTCCTCGAAGTGCGCGTCCTTGCTTGCTGCAAGCGAAAAGGCGGCGCAGCAATGGGAGCTTGAACGGCGCTTTCAGGCCTTCGAAGCCAGCTTCTGACCGAGGCCGTTGACTAGCTCAGCGCGCGGATGCGGAAGGGGAGGCCGCCTTTGGGGCAGAGGGTGACGGTGGCGTGGATTTTTGCCGGCACCGGCCCCGCATATTCCGGGGTGAAGCGGCGCAGCAGCTGCACCAAAGCGAGCGTGTTCTCGATCTGCGACAGCGCCCCGCCGATACAGGCGCGCTTGCCGGCGGCGAAGGGCAGGTAGCTGTATTTCACCCGCTTCTTGGCGCGCTCGGGCGCAAACCGCTCAGGGTCGAACTTCTCCGGCGCATCCCAATATTTCGGGCTGTGATGCATCACATACGTGCAGATCACCGCCTTGTCGCCTTTGCGAATCTGATGGCCCTCGATCACGTCGTCATCGGCGGCGATCCTGATCAGCCCCCAGATGGGAGGGAAGAGGCGCATGGTCTCCTGAATTACCATGCGCGTATAGGAGAGCTGCTGCACCTCCTGCCATTTCGGATCGCGGTCGCCGCAGACGGCACGCGCCTCCGCCCTGATGCGCTCCATGGCCTCGGGATGTTGCGAGAGGAGGTATAGCGACCAGGCAAGCGTGAGCGCGGTCGTCTCCGTGCCGGCCCAGAGATATTGCTTCATCTCATCGACCACCTGCTGGCGATCGAATTCGGGGAAGTTGGGATCGGCCTCTGCCGCCTCGAGCATCTTTAGAAGCGTCTTCTCGCGCTGGTCGACGATGTTGGCGCCGATCACGGTCTCGGGGATCTCGCCCCAGATCTCCATGGCCTTGGCTGTCTCTTCGTCGGTGATCTCCGTGAGCTCGCCGTGCATCTTCTTGAGGCGAATGGATTTGTGGTTCATCACGTCGGTGTAGGTCTTGACCTGACCGAAGATGAAGTGGGGGTTGAACGGCATCTCGCGGTCGAACAGCGCCTTGCACACCATCTCGGCGGCGAGCGTCCAGGTCTCCTCCACCATTTCGATGGTCTCGCCGGTAGAGGCGAATTTCGCCCAGCGCGCCATCTTCGAGTCGATCGCCGACATGAGGTAGGGGAAGTACTCCTCGAACATTCCCGGATGGAAGGCGGGCTGCTGCGGCGCGCGGATCTTCTGCCACAGCGCGCCGTCGACGGTGATCATGCTCTTGCCGAAGATGGGACGCAGCCCGTCGAAATATTTGACGTAGTTGTCGGCGTTGCTCACGAGCACGCGCTCGGCATGCGCCGGCTCCGAAAGAATCACGATGCGGTGGTTCTTGAGGTTGATGGGAACCACACCGCCATATTTCTCGCTGAGCCACGAGAGAACCTGCATGGGGTTCTCCTGGTTCAAGAGCGAGGACAACTTGAACCAGATGCTCTGCTCTTCGCCGAGCCCATGCGATGGAGAATAGGCGACTGTCATATCCGCCATTTACGCCTTCCCCCTAGCTCCCTTGGTTTGGGCCTTGAGGGACACGGGTGTTTCCCCCGCGCCCGGCCGCATCCAAGGAAGCGGCCTTCCGCGCAGCTTGCGTCGCCATCAAGGGGTCGGCAAGCGGGCGCAGAATTGCCTCGAATTAGGCCAGTCTCTAGCATCCGGCCGTCGGCATTGTCCATCATAGCACGCCGGACATCTTGTGATGCGACATGCCGTCCCGTCCAGGACCCCATCTTACGGCCGTTAACAATTTCAATCAAAGCGCTTCGTCGAGGGGCGGCGAAAAGAACGGGGCTTGATCTCCGACCTGTGTCATTCCGACCACAATCTCGCCTTCCACGCGGACCGCACCCGAGGCGACGAGGCCGAGCGCGTGAGGGTAGAGGCGATGTTCCGCCTGAAGCACGCGGGCGGCGAGGCTGTCGGGCGTGTCGCCCGGGAGCACCGGGACGGCGGCCTGCGCCACAATAGGCCCACAGTCCATCTCGGGCCGCACGAAATGCACGGTGCAGCCGGTGATGGTGACGCCTTCATCCAGAACGCGAGCGTGGGTGTGCAGGCCTTTGAACGCGGGCAGGAGGGACGGGTGGATGTTGAGATGACGGTTCCACCAGCGCCGCACGAAGCCTTCCGTATGGAGCCGCATGAAGCCGGCGTTGCAAAGAAGCTCCACGCCTGCCTCTCGCAGCGCCTCGTCGAGGGCGGCGTCGAAGTCCTCGCGTGAGGCGAAATCTTTGTGGTTGATGACAAGCGCGGGAATGAGACTCGCCTCGGCGCGCAGGAGACCTTGCGCGCCAGGCACGTTCGACACCACGAGGACGATCTTGGCGGGATAGGTGGGATCCCTACAGGCATCGATCAGCGCCTGGAGGTTCGAGCCCCGGCCCGAGATGAGGACGCCGACATGTTTCCTCGTCACCGGGCGCCCCACGCAAGCTCACCCCTATAACGAACCGCAGCGCCGCGGCCGCGCATAGCGATCGCGCCGATCACTTTCGTCTCGTCGTCGAGGCGTTTGAGCACGCGCTCAACCTCCTGAGGGCTCACGATGAGGATCATGCCGATGCCGCAATTGAAGGTTCGCAGCATCTCCTTCTGGTCGAGCCGTGCTTCCACTTGCAGCCAGGCGAACACGGCCGGAAGGGCGAAGGCGCCAAGATCGATCTCGGCGGCAAGGCCCTCAGGGAGCACGCGCGGAATGTTGTCGGTAAGGCCGCCACCGGTGATATGGGCGAGCGCCTTGACGGCGCCGCTTCCGCGAATCGTTTCAAGGATCTGCCGGACATAGATGCGGGTCGGTGTGAGCAACGCCTCGCCCAGCGTCATGCCCGGCGCAAACGGTGCGGCGTCGTTCCAGCTCAAGCC
>Ga0209874_1000303_pt1 | contig 14096 bp, 14 predicted proteins | sample GWRWN1_20_30_FD_187216 | JGI IMG/M metagenome (GOLD analysis project Ga0209874, IMG submission 187216) | Riverbed sediment microbial communities from areas with no vegetation in Columbia River, Washington, USA - GW-RW N1_20_30 (SPAdes)... | ecosystem: Environmental > Aquatic > Freshwater > River... | reverse complement strand
GTGAACGCCGAACAGGGTCAGCAGGGAAGCCGGGGCAAAGACGATCTCATCCCGAACGTCAAGCACGTGATCGCGATCAGCAGCGGCAAGGGCGGGGTGGGGAAATCAACCGTGGCTGTCAATCTTGCGGTGGCGCTGAGCCTCGCCGGGGCGAAAGTCGGGCTGATGGATGCCGACATCTATGGGCCCAACATTCCCATGATGATGGGGGTTCCCAAACCGCCACAGCAGGAAGATGGGAAGATCAAGCCGGCCGAGGGCCACGGGGTCAAGGTCATCTCGATGGGGTACTTTGTTCCGGAGGAGACGGCTGTCGTCTGGCGAGGCCCCATGGTGCACACCGCCATCCAGCAGTTTTTCCGGGATGTGATCTGGGGGGAACTGGACTACCTGCTTGTTGATCTTCCTCCAGGAACGGGAGACGCCCAGTTAACCATCTCTCAGCTCGTGCCGTTGTGCGGAGCGGTGACGGTCACCACGCCTCAGGAAGTGGCTCTCCACGACGTCCGGAAGGGAGTCATGATGTTTCAGAAAGTCAACGTCCCGCTGCTCGGTATCATCGAAAACATGAGCTATTTCGTCTGCGGGCATTGCGGGGAACGGACCGAGATCTTTTCTCACGGCGGCGGCGAACGGGCGGCGGCAAAACTCGGCATCCCGTTTCTGGGCAGGATCCCGATCGATCCCGCCATCAGGGCCGGGGGAGACACCGGTATGCCAATTGTGGTCGTCAATCCCGAATCGCCTCATGCGGCAGCATTCAGGGACATTGCCGCCAAGCTTGCTGACGGGATCCGCGGCATGAATGCAGAGGCAGGAGGCCAGCCTCAAGCGTCGATTGACAGCCTGCTGAAGAAGATCAAACGGCCGCTGGGCACATGAAGTAGGGTCTTGCTCAACCTGAACCTAACCCTCAACCTTACGAAGAAGAGGAGGCAGGATGGCTGAGTTTGTCAGAGTCACCGGCACGGCAGACGTGGCGCCTGGGAGCGGTGCGGTCGCCGAGGTCAAGGGGCAGTCTATCGCCGTCTTCAACGTGGATGGAACCTATTATGCGATCGACAACACCTGTGTGCACCGTGGCGGGCCTCTGGGAGAAGGGGAACTGGAGGGCGACACGGTCACCTGTCCCTGGCATGGGTGGCAATACAATGTGAAGACAGGGACGTCCATCAACAACCCTTCGGCCTGTGTCAAGTCCTACCAAGTGAAGGTCGAAGGTCCTGATGTCAAAGTTCTGCTCTAACTTTCGCACTCGTTCTTGAGTGCCCCACCAACATTCTGCATAATAAGCCCTGATGGACCGAGAAGACCTCTTTACGCTTTATCGTCGGATGCTACTGATCCGCCGGTTCGAGGAACGATCGGCGGAGATGTACGCCTTGGCCAAGATCGCCGGGTTCCTCCATCTCTATATCGGCGAAGAAGCGATCGCAGTGGGCGCCATCGCGGCTATCCGAGCCGACGATTACGTCATCAGCGCCTACCGAGACCACGGACACTGTCTCGCCAAGGGCTCGGACCCGGGCCAAGTCATGGCCGAACTGTTTGGCAAAGCCACCGGTCTGTGCAAGGGTAAGGGAGGCTCCATGCATCTGGTGGACGCCAAACGGAATTTCATGGGTGGCTACGCGATCGTGGGAGGGCATCTCCCACTGGCCACCGGATTGGCCTTTGCCGTCAAGTATCAGAAACGAGACCAGCTGGTCCTCTGCTTCTTCGGTGAAGGCGCGGTCCCGAGCGGGCAGGCGCACGAGGCCTTCAATCTTGCAGCCCTGTGGAAGTTACCGGTGATCTTTGTCTGTGAAAACAACCGCTACGCGATGGGCACGCCGATCACGCGTGGGATCGCCCTGTATTCCGATCTGGCAGGGAAGGTCCGCGCACACGGAATCCAAGCTGAAACCGTGGATGGGATGGACGTGCTGGCGGTTCGCACGCTCATGAAGACGGTCGTACGCAAGGTTCGGGCCGAACCGCAACCCTATTTCGTCGAGGCGACGACCTATCGGTTCATGGGCCACTCGATGGCGGACCCGGCTCATGGGCACTATAGGACGAAAGAAGAAGTCGAAGAAGAACGAGGGCGAGATCCGTTGGTGCTGCTCCGACAGACCATCATGAACCAGGGGTTGGGGACAGAAGCCGACTTTAGACCGCTGGAGCGAGAGATAGGTGAGATTGTGGCTGCCGCGGTGAAGTTTGCCGATGAGAGTCCCTTCCCAGCTCGCACAGCTCTTGAGAAAGACGTCTACAGCGAGTAGCTCGCCATGCTGATCCCATATCGCGAAGCATTAAACCAGGCCATGCGCGAGGAAATGCGCCGAGACGACCGAATCTTCCTGATCGGCGAGGAGGTGGGCCATTACCAGGGAGCCTTCAAAGTCAGCAAGGGATTCGTGGAAGAGTTCGGCTCGCAGCGGGTCCTGGATACCCCGATTACGGAAGCAGGGTTCACGGGGTTGGCCATTGGCGCGGCCATGGCCGGGTTGCACCCGATTGTCGAGCTCATGACGTTTAATTTCGGCATCCTCGCGCTGGATCAAATCGTCAACAACGCGGCCAAAATCCGGTACATGTCCGGCGGGCAATTGTCGGTTCCCATCGTCATTCGTGGGCCGGGGAGCGCCGCGCATCAACTGGGAGCACAACATTCTCAAAGTTTGGAAGCCTGGTTCTGCCACGTGCCGGGTCTGAAAGTCATCGCGCCAGCGACCCCGCATGACGCCAAGGGTCTTTTGAAGAGCGCGGTCCGGGACCAGAACCCGGTCATCTTCATCGAAGCGCAACTGCTGTATGGCACGAAAGGCGAGGTCCAGGAGGGTGAGTACACGATCCCGATCGGTCAGGCTGAGGTGAAACGTCAGGGCAAGGACGTGACGATTGTAGCCTACTCCAAAATGTTGCTGCTCGCGCTGGAGGTTGCTGAGCTCCTGGCTCGCGAGGGGATCGAGGCTGAGGTCGTGGACCCCAGAACCCTGAAACCCTTAGACCTGGCCACCATCACCGGTTCCGTCAAGAAGACCGGACGACTCGTGATCGTCGAGGAGGGCTGGCGGTTTGCTGGGCTGGGCGCTCAGATTGCCGAGAGCGTGTATGCAGAGGCCTTTGACTATTTGGACGCCCCCATTGTGCGGGTGACCGGTGCCGATGTCCCGATGCCGTACGCACGGCCCCTTGAAGATGCCGCCATTCCTAATCGGGAAGGCGTCCTCGCGGCCATCAGACAACTCATCAAGGGAGGATATTGAATGTCAACACACTCCTCAGCTCCCAGCCACATTGAGATTACCGAGACCCTTGTCCGACTCTACGTCTTCCTGGCCCAATATCTCGATCGTTGCCAGAACGAAGCTGCACGCGCCTCGTTCCCTGAGGCAGATCTTCAGGCACATCTCTCAGCCACCAAAGCCAAGATGATGGAGATCCTGTCTGTCAACCCTGTGGTGAAAGGGAAAGTCGAGAAGGAATGCGACCATGTGCTGGCGCTGGGAGCCGCTTGTCTAAAGGGAGAAACTGAGAAGACTGCTGCAGTGAATGCCTTGAAAGCCGAGCGAGCGGTGCTACAAAATAAGACCATCGCCCTCAGCGATCTCCTGGCCGTGTTTCGAGCATCTTAAGATCAGCGTTTCAAGCCTGCGATGCCGGATGACGTGGTCGAGAAGCATCAGGTGGCGGGACTGGATGACCGAGCGCGCGGGTTTACTCGGCTGGTAGACATTGCTCGGTCGGAAGGTGCCTATCGTGCCTTACTCCGGTACGAGGCGACCATCGTGGTCACGAATGGCGCTGAAACAAAACCTGCGGCTCTTCAGGAGCTGATCCACAGGCTCCAGGGGAGAGGCTATACCCAGCTCAGGAGTCAGCTCAGTTTCAACGGTAACACGTATCTCGGTAGCCAGGAACCGTGGATCGAATATCCGGATCCTGAACGACAACCGGAGCTGCGAAGCGGATCGCTTGGGTGGGTCGGCCGATGGTTGCGCGGAGTTAGACGGTGACCCGCCGTTGGCCAAGGGAGGTTCGGTGAGGTGCGGTGGGAGCGAAGGTTTCGTGTTGATTGCAAGGGGGTCGTAAATGGCCAGCCGCGTCGTCATGCCGAAATTGACTGATACGATGGAAGAGGGCGTCGTCGTGAAATGGAAGAAGCACGAGGGCGACTCGGTGGGAAGTGGCGATGTCTTGGCTGAAATCGAGACCGACAAGGCGGTGATGGATTTGGAGGCGTTCGCCTCCGGCACGCTCAGGCGCGTGCTGGTGAATGAGGGAACGACCGTCAAAGCAGGAGCGTTGATCGCGGTGATCGCTGAACCAGATGAGGACATCAGCTCAGTCTTAGCCGACACCATCGTTCCTGCCCCTGGCGCTCCGCGAGAACCGGAGCCAAGAAAAGTGGAAAGCCCTTCAACAAGCCCTCTTTCCAGCTTGGGCGAAGAGAAGGGACCTATCAAGGCCTCGCCTCGCGCCAAAGCCATGGCCGCTGAACGGGGGATTGACCTGTCCACACTCAAGGGCTCAGGGCCAGGGGGACGTATCGTCGAAGAGGATGTCATACAAGCCGGCGCAGCCGGCGTCCCTCGCGCCACCGGCGCAACCGATCGGCCGCTGAGCCAGATGCGAAAGGCCATTGCCAGAACCACCACTCAGAGCAAAGCGCCGGTTCCGCATTTCTATCTGACGGCGGAGATCGCAATGGAAGAGGCGGAACAACTCCGCGCACAACTCAAGCAGAGCCACCGATCCCATCCGAGCCTGACCGACATGATCGTGAAAGCGGCGGCGCTGGCCCTGACCCGTCACCCTGAGATCAACGTGTCCTATGCCGGCGACGTGCTTCGCCAGCATGGGAGCATTGATATCGGGATTGCCGTGGGGCTGGATGATGGCCTGATCGCTCCTGTCCTGCGCGATTGTGGGTCCAAGACTCTTGAGGACATTGCAACCGAATCACGAGGGCTGATTGAGCGAGCACGCAACAAACGACTCCAGCCGCACGAATATACCGGCGCCACCTTTTCTGTCTCCAACCTGGGGATGTTTGATGTAGAAAACTTCATCGCCGTCATCATGCCGCCGGAGGCTGCTGCGATTGCGGTGGGAGCGGTCCGTGATGTGGCGGTTGCCGGTGCAGGTGGTGTGAAACCAGGCCGTCGCATGAAAGTGACGCTCTCATGTGATCACCGCGCTCTGGACGGGGTCCAAGGAGCGAAATTCTTGAAAGAATTCAAGCGCATCCTTGAACATCCTCAAGAACTGATTCAGACGTGATGGTACAATAGAGAACGTCATGACTTTCGTACCCACTCATGAGATCCGCAGTTCGAGCCGGCGTCTCCCGCCCTGGTTCAAGGTCACCATGAGACAGGGGCCGGATTACCAGGACATCCGGCGGACCATGGACACCTTGGGACTCCACACCATCTGCGAAGAAGCTCGTTGTCCCAACGTCTGGGAATGCTGGAACAACCGTACCGCCACGTTTCTGATCCTGGGGGACATTTGCACGCGTCGGTGCCATTACTGCGCGGTCACCACAGGACGGCCGTTGGAACTTGATCGGGAAGAGCCCCTCCGCATCGCCCAGGCCGTGCAGTCGTTGGGCCTCCGTCATGCTGTGATTACTTCGGTGAATCGTGACGAGTTGGAAGATGGCGGAGCCTCGATCTTCGCGGAGACGATCCGACAAATCAGGACCCTGGTTCCAACCTGTGCTGTGGAGGTGCTGATTCCGGACTTTGAAGGCAACGAAGTGGCGCTTGCCTCAGTCGTGGCCGAGAGGCCGGATATTCTGAACCACAACATCGAAACGGTCAGACGCCTGTTCCCGCCAATCAGGCCTCAAGGCAAATATGATCGCTCTATCGAACTATTGGGGCGTGCCAAGCGCCTGGGCGCCAGAACCAAGTCAGGCCTGATTGTCGGGATGGGGGAAACACCTCAAGAAGTTCGAGAAGTCATGCGCGATCTTCGCGCGGTCGGATGCGACATCATGACGATCGGGCAATATCTGCAACCCACGAAGCAACATCTCTCCGTGGCCCGCTTCTACCACCCCGACGAATTCACCGCTTTTAAAGTAGAAGGCCTTGCCCTTGGGTTCAGCCACGTCGAATCCGGTCCGCTGGTCCGCAGTTCCTACCACGCGGAGCGGCAGATACCCTCGCAGTCAAAGCCAGTCCCTTCTTAGACCAGCCCCAAGCGTTTTTCCCCAGCGTATAGGACAAACCGTTTACCGCGCAGGAAGCCGACCAGCGAGAGGCCGAATTCCCAGGCCAGTTGGACGGCCAGGCTTGAAGGGGCCGAAATGCAGGCCACGATGGGAATGCCGGCTGTCAGTGCCTTCTGGACAATTTCAAAACTTCCGCGGCCGCTCACGAGCAACAGGGATTCCCGGAGCGGAAGGCGCTTCTCCAGCAGGGCCCAGCCAATCAGCTTATCCACGGCATTGTGTCGTCCCACGTCCTCCCGCAGCGCGACCAGGCGACCCATGGCATCGAACAAGCCGGCCGCGTGAGGACCACCGGTCCGGCCGAACAGGGTCTGGGAAGACCGCAGGACCTCCGGAAGGAGGCACAGAACATCCGGCGAGACGCGCAGGTCTGGATTGGGCCGGGCGATGCCGCGGACCCGCACCGCGTCGATTGAGGCCTTTCCGCAGAGCCCGCAACTGGAGGTCGCGGTAAAGTTGCGTCGCAGTCGAGCGCTGTCGATCTTCACGCCGGCACGCAGGTCCACGCGGACAACATTGCGCTTCTGGCCCCGCGAGGTGACCTGGCGCAGGCTTACGATCTGGTCGCTCCCGTGGATCACGCCTTCGGTCAACAGAAACCCTGCCGCCAATTCGAGATCGTGTCCTGGCGTGCGCATCGTCACGTTGATCGGACGAGTGCCGATGCGAATCTCGAGCGGCTCCTCTCCCACCAGATAGTCGTCAAGGCGAGAGACCACGCCATCCTGCCACTCGGTCACCTGGGTCACTTCAATCGGACGCTGCGGGCGTGAGGGGGTGGATACAGGGCGAGTTTTCTTCTGGGGGACAGCGCGGCGACGCGGCTTGAGTGATTGCTGGTGAGCCATCCTCTTACCCGCAGGCGGGGATCACTTCGACGGTCGCGTTGTAATCCGGTACACCACTGGGATCAAGCCGCCCCGCCGGAACGAGCTTATTTGCTTCCGGCCAATACACCTGGACGGACCCTGGTTTCACCCGGTCAATGACGACACGGCCACGATACTCCCCGAGCTCGTTGCGCAAGATGACGATATCACCGGCGTTGAGCTTCAGGCGGGCTGCATCCTCCGTCGCCATCAACACGCTGTCGCGGGCGGCACCGAGCAAGGGATCCACATCAGCTGCAACCATGCTATTGAACTGCTTGCCACGCCTGGTGGTGAGAAAAAATCGGCCGCTGGGGATCGTCTCCTCCGGCAGATCTATCGGAGTGAAACGGCCTTTGCCGTCTGGCGTCCCAAACCGATCCGCCAACAGGCGAGGTCCCCCGTACTGGACCTGGTCTCCCTTTTTACGAAGACCGGCGATCCCCTTGTAGGTCGGGCAGACCCGCTCGATCTCCTGCCGAATGTCGTGCGTGTCGCGCCACGGGAACGCCCGGGCTGCTCGCCCTGGATCGAGCTGGCGCGCCACGAGGACCGGGATTTCCCACTCGTCGCGGGCCTCGCCGGGACGTGGCCCCGGAATCTCCGGGCTATAGATGATCCGACGCTCGCTGCTCGTCTCGGTGCCGCCACCGCGTTGCTCGTAGCGTGTGCGCGACGGCAACAAAACCACGAGGTCGGCTGGATCCTCCAACATGGTGGAGCTCACGACAATGTCCTGATGGATCCGCAGGCCGATCCGGCCCAGCGCCCGGCGCACGCGGTCCGGTTCAGGCAGCGTCTCCAGGAAGTTGCCTCCGCTCTGCCAGAGAATGTCGAACTGGCCCTGTTCGGCAGCGAGGATCATGTGGGCGGCCCCCAGGCCTTTCCACGAGGGCGGGTGAAAGCCCCAGAAGTCCGGTGTGGCGAACAGCGCGGCGTTCGCGTCGTTGACCGGGTAGTTCATGCTGTAGGCACCGGGCATGGCGCCCATCTCGGCCCCGCCCTGCACCCCGCTGTGCCCGCGGATCGGCATGAGCCCGGTATGCGGACGACCCACGTTCCCGCCTGCGAGCTGCAGGTTCACAATCGCCTTGACGTTGTCCGTGCCGTAGCGATGTTGGGTGATGCCCATGCTCCATACGAGGATCGCATGGCGGGCCCGACCGAAGACTTCCGCAAACCGATGCATCTCGTGGCGAGTCACGCCAGCTCCGCGTTCGAGGATCTCCCAGGGTAAGGCGCGCACTTTTGTTTCAAGTTCATCCCAGCCGACGGTCCGGGCAGCGATGAACCTGCGATCGATCCAGTCGTTCGCGACCAGGTGCTTGAGCACGCCATAGAAGAACGGAATGTCGCCGCCGACATGGATGTGAAAGAAGGCGTCGGCCAGCTTCGTCCCGAACAAGGCGCTCTCCGCCACCGAGGGAATCCAATACCGCTCCATGCCTGGCTCGATATAGGGATTGACCACGAAGATCTTGGTCCCGGCTTTCTTCGCGTAGTAGAGGTACTTGAGCGTGACTGGCTGGTTGTTGGCGGTGTTCGCGCCGACAAAGACTATGAGGTCGCTGCCGAGCCAATCCGTGTAGGAACAGGTGGTCGCCGAGCAGCCGATGGTTTCCTTGAGCGCGGCCGTACTCGGGGCATGGCAGACGCGCGCGCTGGTATCAACGTGGTTGGTGCCGATGAAGCGGGCCACCTTCTGATGGGCGTAGTACGCTTCGTTGGTCACGCCGCGGGCGGTCAAAAACCACCCGAGGCGATGAGGATCGGCCTGGCGTATCCGCTCGGCGATGAGACTGAGGGCCTCATCCCAGGAGACCCGCCGGAAGCCCTTGTCCCCCCGACGCCGGATCATCGGGACGCACAGACGCCCGAGGTTCCGGAGGGCTTTTCCCTTCAGGCGGCGCAGCGGGGCCACATCCTCGAGCAGACGCCAGTTCATGGCCGGCATCGTGTTCAGCCGCAGTAATTGCAACCGAACCCAGCACAGGTGCACATCCTTCATCGTCCAGTCGTGCATGCCCGTCGTGCCGAGCGAGCACCCGTCACAACAGCCGTCACGCAGAATCCGGTAGGCATACCCGAGGTTGTCCCGGCTCTCCCACACCGCATCGAGGATGTCTTTGAAATTGTTCGGATGCTGCTGATGGAGCCCGAAAGGCACCCAGCTTACCCGGTGAGGTTGTTTTGCTGAGGCTCGCTCGTCATCCATGGTGCCGACGTTACCTGCCTGCTGGCGGCTATTGTAGCACTCCCATCCTGATATTCCTCCTCCCCATCGCTCTATTCCGCGCGACCGACAGGGCTGGTGAGACGATCAAGAAGAGCTGATTCGACACCCAGAGGCGACAGGATTGCGAGCGCCGCGTTGTGAAGCAGCTGTTCATAGGCACCAGCATCGTATGACCACGTGCCATCAATCGTGGCGGCAGCCCGGACGCGGTCGTGAGGAAGGCGGGCAGGAGCGTCAGTGATGACATAATGGAGCGATTCTCCAGCTTGGAACTTGACTCCATGTCCCAGGAGTTCTTTCGCCGCAATGGCGGTCCTGGTTTCATGGCGGTACGAGCGAGGGTCTTGTGACAATGACTTACTGATAACCAGTTCCTCAAGCCGCGCACGTCCCTCGCGAAGATAGTGACGGTACGCGCGGACGATCTCGATGCCCCTCGGGACTGCCTCCCGAAGCTCACGTAACGTCTTCGCGTCGCCGAGGCAACGAAGGATCTCGGCTTGAGCCCGTTTCACAACCAACGGGGCATCCGACCGTCTGACTTCTAGCCCGCGCACTTTCATCTCTCCTGTCTCAAACACACCGGCGAACTGATTATGGACCGGCATGCGCGGGTTGACCCGCGAAGGCAAAAACCCGATCCAATGGTACAGCCCTTCCACCGCGATCGGTAATCGAGTCCGTGCACTGATCGCCTGAGCTAATGCCTCATAGTCGGCGCGCGTCGCGCCAGGTTTGTGAAGCCAGAGCGAATCCACGATGGCATGGAGCAATCGGAATCCTGTCGCTTCGGCGCTCTCCTTCGCTTGAAGCAGGATATCTCGGCTATACGCCGTGACCGATTCATGCGCTTCAATGCGACCGAACCGGGCATTCTTGTATCCCAGGTACCCAAAGGAAACGACCAACAGCCACTTGAGGGCGGTTTGCCGTTGGTCGAGCACCCATCGGGCGGCGGAGTCAGCGGTCGCGGCAAGCTGGCGCTTGTACTGCGCCCGCTTGTTCAGCAACGGCCTGAGAGTACGAGGGACTAATCCTTCTCGCTGACGGCATGTATGATGCTTGATCTCTGGGACACGCGCGAGGGGATCATGAGCACAGCAGGAACAATTCACCGTCTCAGGCGAGACGTTAAAGCGCACCATGATGCTGGGGTACATGGACGCGAAGTCCAGCTCTCCGACGTTCTCGTGATACCCGGAGAGGGGAGCGAACACGAGCCCACCTTGGTCCGTATGGAGCAGTTCCAGCGCGGACTTAAACTCTTCGGTTTGACGTTTCCGGTAGGGAATAAGAATGCCGTCACGGTGTGCATGCTCCATTTGCATGGAGGTGATCCCAGTCCCCGTGGTGGTCCTCGCCATGTGCTGGAGGGGCACTTTGGTCACCCGCGCTTGTTCGATCAGTCCCGCAAAGCCCGTCTCCGCCATCACGAAGCTGTTTTGCCTGTCGATGTGGAGCCGACCGTAGAGCGTACGGGCTCCGGCGCTTGCCAGGATGCGGCCATACGAAAAATAGGAACGTGGCGGGCGTATCTCCACGGACCGCATGGGATCGCGGTTAAGGGCCAGCGGAATCCTGAGCCGGCTCGCCAGCATCAGCAACCGTGGGAGCAGATAGGAGTCACCCCAATCCGTGATGAGCACATCCGGGTCGTATCGCTGTAGCAGGGTATTGAACGAGGTTAACAGGTCGGCATGGTCGGTGTGCTCAAGGCGACGTTCCTGACCATCCACCCGTACAACCAGATGGAAGGTTCCGCCGTGATTCGGATTGAATGACGCACCTTCAAGCGAGAGCTCCAGGATCGAGAGTGGAGGCATCCCATAGTTCGTGTCCCAGGGAGAGTCCGTGGCGTGGATCGCCTGGATGATGCCGTGGCTCGTGACCTCGACCTCGCATCGTGCCAGCGGGAAGAGCTGACGGTCATAGAAGTACAGTTGCGGCAGGGACACATCAGCCTGATAGAACTGCACGTGCTCGAACCGGCGGATAAGCGAACGGACTAGTGTGGTGAACGCGATGGGCTGACACACGGCGATTTCGGTCACCGGCATCGTGTCGTGCATTCCGAGTTCTCGCCGCTCAACCAGCCGGACCGTGACTGGAGTGTTGCGCAGGGTTCGCAGGGCAGCCAGGAGATCCGGCTGAGAACCGGTCAGATAGAAGGCAGGATGATAGGGATCGAGGAGGCGGAAGCGGCGTCCCTCATCGTCAAGGAACCAGACCGCCATGCCGGTCCGATCAGGATACACGTCAAGGAGCCACCCCGTGAGGCGGGTGTGGGAGAGCGCGGGTTTCAAGGTCACACACTTTCTGCTGGAGCAGGAGTACCTGCTTCTGTTGCTCAAGGAGCATGGACAACAACATCACGTCAAACGGAGTCTCACGAGCGAGATAGGCTCCGGCTGCCGAGTGCTTTCTGGCTGCGGCAAATAATATGTCCAGGGCTTGTTGGTCCTCCGCTCGGAGTGCGCGACGATACCGACTCCACGCGTCGATTTCCTGCCAGACCAATTGCGTAAAGGTCGTGAGGGTGCGGCCCATGCTCAGACATGCTCCAAGACTGCACGCGGGATCTGCCATTGTTTAGACGATCCTGCCGTCTCTTCGTACAGCGACAGCAGCCCCTCAGCGTCCTCCACCCGAATCAGCCGGGTCGCTGCGGCCTGGAGTCGCATGAGGAGGCCATACCGGTTCTGATGCTGGGGTGAAACACTCGGACACAGGCACAGCGCACGATAGCCCTGCCGGGAGAGTTTCTGAAGCGACGTGATCATCCGCTTCAGCAATCGTGTCGCCTCGTCAGAGGACACGGCCTCGTCGTAGAACGTCTCCAGTGGACCGGAGAGAATCGCCACGCGGGCTTGATAGCGAGACAACGCAGTGGCGAGGCAGTCAGAAACCAGACGCTCCATCTGATGACACGTGAACGCTCGTGCGACGTGGATGGAGGTGAGGAGCGTCCGTGGTTGTGCTCGATGCGTGCGCGCCACGCGGCTGATGACAAACGGGTCAAAGGCATTGGCGCCGTCCAGGTAGACCACGGCCTCTCCTGCCAATGCGCGGTCAGCAGCAGCATAGAGCCCCAGCACGAGCGCGGCTGGATGGCCGTAGAGCAGCATGAGTCCATCTTTCTGACTCAGGGGCAGCACACCACGGCGAAGAGCCGAGAGGAGGGGATCGGCACGATCATCCAATGGATGGACAGGCTCTCCCATCGAAGCCTCACGCACAGCATCCAGGTGGAAACTGATAGCGTTGCACAAACGCGGACAGACACGATTGGCATAAGACCACTTCTGAGTTCGTGTAAGGGTCGAATGCCGTGGTGAGCCCATGCGTTTCCCGTCCGCAATCGGAGCAGTGTGCCTGCACGAATTCTTTGGACTCGATGACGACCATTGAAGTCCCTCCTCTGCAGCAGGTGATCTATCGGCAATGACGGATGAGTCCAATCATGACGCCTTCAATCCGAAGGTCATCCTTGACACTGACGACAATGGGTTTCATCTTGGGATTGGCAGGATGCAGCTCAATCCGGTTCCCTTTGGCAACGTATTTCTTGATGGTGGCTTCGTTGTTCACCAAGGCCACAACAGTTTGTCCATTCTGGGCAGTCGCCTGCTTGCGAATGATGACAATATCCCCTGGATGGATGCCTTCGTCGCGCATGGAGTCGCCTTTGACCTGCAAAGCGAAGTTCTCACCACCGCGCAGCATACTGGGTGGGACATCCACCAGCTCAAACTGCGGGACTGGCTCGATGGGATTTCCAGCGGCCACCAGGCCGGCCAATGGGAGCCCTGGTGGGCTTGCCAATTGTCTAAAGGCCATCGCGACCACAGCGGGAATGGGGCTGCTCCTGTCTTCATAGCGGATGACGGACCGCCGCGTGCGCCCGAGTTTTTCCGCCAACCGCTCTTGGCTGAGCCCTAAAGACTGCCTCGCTCGTCTGAACTCATCGGAACGCATGTGACAAATTGTCACATACCGCCTACGGTGCTGTCAAGCCCCCCCTAACCAGCGTTATTCGTCGTTCGTAAAGCGTGAAGCGCCGGTATTGTCCACCCTTCGCTGTCTTGGCTTTTGAACCAGGTTCACGTAGCATGCCACCAGAAAAAGCGCGGGATCTTTCGATCTTTGGAGTGTAGGCGCGCACGCAATGGACCAGAATATCTTAATTGTCAGCGCGCACCCGGATGACATGGAAATCGGCATGGGCGGCACGGTCGCCAAACTGGCTGAGTCAAAGGCTATAATGACCTCCGTCGTCGTGACCAATGGCGGGCGGGCGGCGAACCCATTTGCGTGGACGGAGCAGCGGATGGTGGAGGTGAGAAGGGAGGAAGCCCTCCGGGCGGCTGGCGTCTTAGGGGTGAAGGACGTCGTGTTCTTTGACGAACCGGACGCGGCGGACGAGATCAATTCCACCGTGGTCAAGCAGAAACTCACGGAGCTGATTGAGCACCTTCAGCCGACCGAGGTGTATGCGCTGCATGAGGAACTGGATCGCCATCCGGCGCATCGCTTGGTGGGCAAGCTGGTAAGAGAAAGCCTCCTCGAAACCGGCCTCGCTCCGAGCGGGGGCCTCTGGGCCTACGAAGTCTGGGGCCTCTTCACCACTTGGGACCGCATCGAGTACATTGACGCCTACGTGGCAAAGAAGACGCTCGCGATCGCAGAGCATCGGAGTCAGGTGGCAACAATACCCTACGGGGAAGGAGTCCTGGGATTGAATCGCTGGCGCGCGGCGTTCGCT
>Ga0209874_1000302_pt1 | contig 14102 bp, 13 predicted proteins | sample GWRWN1_20_30_FD_187216 | JGI IMG/M metagenome (GOLD analysis project Ga0209874, IMG submission 187216) | Riverbed sediment microbial communities from areas with no vegetation in Columbia River, Washington, USA - GW-RW N1_20_30 (SPAdes)... | ecosystem: Environmental > Aquatic > Freshwater > River... | reverse complement strand
CTGACGCTCTATCACTGGGATCTGCCGGACGCCCTTCAGCAGCGTGGGGGATGGACGGCGGACGATGTGCCTGCGTGGTTCGCCGAATACGCGGCGGTCGTCGCGGATGGGCTCGGCGACCGAGTCACCGACTGGGCGACCCTCAACGAGCCCGAGGTCGTCGCGTACCTCGGACATGCGTCGGGGGAGCACGCGCCCGGCGTCCGGGACGTCGGGGTTGCGGAGCAGGCGGCGGCGAACCTCGTCCGTGCCCATCGCACCGGTGCCGCCGCGGTCCGCGCTGCCACGCCGGACGTCTCCGTCGGTGTGGTGCTGAACATCTCACCGATCGAGCCGGCCAGCGACGATCCCGCGGACGTGGAAGCAGCGGATCGCGAGGACGCCCGCCGCAACCGTTTCTTCCTCGACGAGCTCGTGCCGGGAGCGGACTTCGTCGGCGTGAACTACTACTTCCGCGAAATCGTCGGCCGCGACGGCTTCGTCTCGCTCGACGGAGTCGAGCGGACCGACATGGGTTGGGAAGTCCATCCCGGCGGGCTCACCGAGGTGCTGCTACGGGTCCACAAGGAGTACCACGTGCCGGTCATCTACGTCACGGAGAACGGTGCCGCGTACTCAGGCCTCCACGACGCGGATCGGGTCCGCTACCTGGAGTCGCACGTCGCGGCTGCGGCGGACGCCGTCGACGACGGCGTACCGCTCGCCGGCTACTTCGTCTGGTCGCTGCTGGACAACTTCGAGTGGGCGTACGGGTTCTCGAAGCGCTTCGGCATCGTGCACGTGGACTATGAGACGCAAGCACGCACTGTGAAAACGAGCGGCCGCTGGTACCAGGACCTGCTTGCCTCCAGGCGATGAAGATCGCCTTCGTCGGCGCCGGGTCGACCGTCTTCGCGAAGACGCTGATCGGTGACCTGATCAGTTACCCGGAACTCGCCGAGGGCGCCACGATCGCCCTGATGGACGTCGACGCAGAGCGGCTCCGGACCTCCGAGCTCGTCGCCCGGAAGATCGTCGAGACGTCGGGTGGCAGCTCCCGGGTCGAAGCGACACTCGATCGGCGCGCGGCGCTCGAGGGCGCCGACTACGTGCTGACGATGATCCAGGTCGGGGGGTACCGACCTGCGACGGTGACCGATTTCGAACTACCGAAACAGTTCGGCTTGCAGCAGACGATCGGCGACACGCTCGGGATCGGTGGGATCATGCGCGGGCTGCGGACAATTCCCGTCCTGCTGGACGTGTGCCGCGACATGGAGGAGCTCTGTCCGGATGCCTATCTCCTCCAGTACGTCAACCCGATGGCGATGCTCTGCTGGGCGCTTGCTCGGACGACGTCGATCCGCACCGTCGGCCTCTGTCACTCGGTGCAGGGAACAGCTCGGGAGCTCGCCGCGGACGTCGGCGTCCCGGCGGAGGAAGTGGAGTACGTCTGTGCCGGAATCAACCACCTTGCCTTCTACCTGGAGCTCCGGCACCTCGGTCGCGACCTCTATCCCGAGCTTCGCCGCGTGGTGGATGAGGACCGCGTGCCGGCGTGGAATCGCGTCCGTTACGAGGTGCTGCGCCACTTCGGCTACTTCTGCACGGAGTCGTCCGAGCATCTCGCCGAATACGTGCCGTGGTTCATCAAGAACGCGCGCCCGCAGCTCGTCGAGGAGTTCAACGTGCCGCTGGACGAGTATCCGCGCCGTTGCGAAGCGCAGATTGCGGAGTGGGAGGACCTGCGCGCTGCGCTCGAGGAAGGCGCGGAGATTCCGGTGGCGCGGAGCGATGAGTTCGGCATCCGGATCGTCCACGCGCTCGAGACCGGCGAGCCGTTCAGCTTCAGCGGCAACGTCATGAACGACGGGCTCGTTGACAATCTGCCGTGGTGCTGCGTCGAGGTGCCGTGCGTGGCCGACGCGCAGGGAATCAAGCCGCTGGCCGTGCGCTCGCTCCCGCCGCAGCTCGCAGCCGTCATCCAGACGAACGTGAGCGTCCAGGCGCTCACGGTCGAGGCGGCGCTGACGGGAAGCCGCGAGCACGTCTACCACGCGGCGATGCTCGATCCCCACACCGGCGCCGAGCTGTCCCTCGCGGAGATCCACGAGCTCGTCGACCTCCTGCTGGAGGCACACGGGGAGCTCGTACCGGCGTTGACCTAGTCGGTGGCGAGCAGCCGGGCGCCGAGGTGGCGTGCCAGGCCCTCGCCGCCCCAGCACATGATGCGGTGGTGGTTCCAGGCGAACACCGGCCGCGCGAGCGGTCCGAACGCGTTCATCCAGCGCTGCGTCGTCTCGACCCGCCACTCCCAGGTCGACGCGGTTCCGAGCTCGCCCTCGTAGACCCTCCAGATCCCGTCCCCGGCGAGCTCGCCGCGGGCGCGTCCCTCGAGGACGTTCGGGCGGTCGAGCCGGAGGATCTCGAACTCGAACTCGAGCGTGTAGGGCAAGACGCTCCGCCACGAGGAGCGCCACAACCGGTCGTGGAGGACCTCGGTCCGCTCGACGCCGCGCCACCATTCGGGCCAGTGCTTCGCGTCGTAGATGGCGTCCCAGACGGCCTCCCGAGGGGCGTCCAGCAGCCAGGTGGTGAGGAATCGGTAGGCGGCCATCCCGCCGGGCCAGGATAATGCGGCTGTGCAGAAGTACGTCCTGTCCGAGCTCGACTCGGGCGAGCGGGTCATCTCCGAGCGGGTCCCGAGTGTCCGCTCGGTCGCGCTCGGCTTCTGGGTCGGCGCCGGCTCGCGCGACGAGACCGACGCCAAGGCCGGCGTCTCCCACTTCATCGAGCACCTCCTGTTCAAGGGCTCTCGCGCCTACACGGCACGGGAGATCGCGGAGATCTTCGACGGCCTCGGCGGCGAGCTGAACGCGGCGACCTCGCGCGAGCACACGATGGTCTACGCGCGCGTCCCCGACGCGCACGTGCAGACGGCGCTGAACGTGATGACGGACATGGTCTTCGCACCGAAGTTCGCCGAGCTCGACGCCGAGCGCGAGGTCGTGCTCGAGGAGATCGCGATGTACGAGGACACGCCGCAGGAGTTCGTCCACGATCTCTTCTCGGAGGCTGTCTTCGGGCGCCATGCGCTCGGCCGGCCGGTGATCGGCACGGCGGAGGTGATCTCGTCGGTGACTCGTCGCGTCCTGTCGACGTATCACCGGCAGATGTACGCCGGCGGAAACGTCGTGATCGCGGCGGCCGGGAACGTCGAGCACAACAAGCTCATGCGGATGCTGGAGCGCGCGCAGAGCCAGCAGCGCCCGCCCGCCGTCGGCCCGCGCGTGAGGCGTCCACTCGTCAAGGCGCCGCCGCCTGGGTTCCGGTTCGCGAAGAAGGACACGGAGCAGTACCACGTGTGCGTCGGGGCGCCGGGGATCGCACGCTCCGACCGCCGCCGTTTCGCGGCGTCGATCCTGGACTCGATCCTGGGCGGCTCGGCCTCGTCGCGGCTCTTCCAGGAGATCCGTGAGAAGCGCGGCCTGGCGTACTCCGTCTACTCGTTCGCCTCGCAGTACACCGACACGGGACTGGTCGGCATCTACGTGGGCACGAGGGAGGAGAACCTCGCAACGTGCCTGGAGATCGCCAGTGGGCAGCTCGCCGACATCGCCGCGGGGAATCTGCGGCGGGACGAGATCGCCCGCGCGAAGGAGAACCTGAAGGGTCGGATCATGCTCTCGATGGAGTCGACGTCGAACCGGATGAGCCGGCTCGGCAAGTCGCTCATCACCGACACGGAGCTGCTGTCGTTCGAGCGGATCATCGCGGAGATCGAGGCGGTCGAACCGGACGAGGTCGCCGAGCTGGCAGGGCTTCTGTTCGCGCCCGAGAAGCTCTCGATCTCCGGGATCGGGCCGAACGAGCGATCGTTCAGGGCGGCCGCCCGGCTGATCAACCCTTCTGTGCTCGCACGCGCTGCGTGAAGCTCGTCCTGAACGGGCGCGGCGGGAAGGTCGGCCGAGTCCTCGCACCGGCGCTCGAGGCGGCAGGGCACGAGCTCGTCGACCTCGATGCAGCGGACACGATGATCGACTTCACTGTGCCGGATGCGGTAGAGGGAAACGTCCGCGCGGCGCTCGAGCGGGGAATCCCAGGCGTGATCGGCACGACCGGCTTCGACCAAGCGCGGGTTGACGAGCTGGCGCGGGAGCGGGGAGTCGCGTACTTCCACGCTCCGAACTTTGCGCTTGGCGCAGTGCTGATGATGCGCTTCGCGCATGAAGCGGCGGCTTTCCTGCCGCGCGCGGAGATCGTCGAGCTGCACAACGAGGCCAAGAAGGACACGCCGTCAGGGACCGCGAAGGCGACGGCGGAGCTCGTCGGCGGCGAGCCGGCGATTCACTCGGTGCGGCTCCCGGGCCTCGTCGCACACCAGGAAGTCCTCTTCGGCGGCGAGGGCCAACTCCTGACGATCCGTCATGACACGTTCTCGCGAGAAGCGTTCGTGCCGGGCGTGCTCCTCTCGCTCGAGGAGCTCGGAGAGCTACCGCCGGGCCTGACCGTCGGACTCGACACCCTCCTCTGAAGCTGACACCGCCTCCAGGGCCACGACCCGGTGTCGGACACCGTGACGAGAGTGTGACAAACGTTCCACAGGCCCTGGAGCGAAGCCGCGTCGCGAGCGAATTGCCGTGCCCAGCGGAGCCATCGTCCCGGTGTCGGACACAGTGACTGAAGCGTTACGGGTCACGGCCGGCGATCTCTCGGACCTGCTGCCGCTGCTCCGGGCGTACTGCGTCTTCTACGAGGTGTCTCCGTCCGACGATGCGCTGCTCGCGGTCGCGCGATCGCTGATCGCCGATCCCGAACGCGAGGGCGTGCAGCTGGTTGCGCGCGACGACACCGGCCGGGCTGTCGGGTTCGCGACGATCTACTGGAGCTGGGACACGCTGATCGCGGCGCGGGTCGGGATCATGCACGACCTCTTCGTCGTCCCGGCCGCGCGCGGAACGGGCATCGCCGACACGCTGATCGCCTCCTGCCTCGACGAATGCCGGACGCACGGCGCGGCGAAGCTCGGCTGGCAGACGGCGCAGGACAATGCGCGGGCACAGCGCGTGTACGAACGCGTCGGCGCGACCCGCGACGAGTGGGTGGACTACTGGCTCAGCGTGCGGCCGTAGCGCCGACCGGTGCGCTCAAGGCCAATGCTCTCGTAGAACGCGTGCGCGTCGTCCCGACGCTCCGCGGTCGTGACGAAGAAGAGGCCGCACCCGCGCGCTCGTGCTTCAGCTTCGACGGCTTCTGCCAGCGCGCGGCCGACCCCCTTGCCTCGGTGCCCGTCGTCCACCACCAGCGCCCCGAGCTTCGCCGCGGGACGTTCGTGCTCGATCGTCGGGGAGACGTGCAGGTGGGCGAGCCCGACCACCCGCTCGTCGAGCTCGGCGACGACGAGTCTGTCGCCGACGATGACCAGGCGTTCCAGGCGCGATCGAACTGCACCGGGCTCCGCCGGGTACCCCAACTGGCCGAGGAGATCAGCGATCACCTCGGCGTCCGCACCCTGCGCGTCCCGGATCGTCAGACCCACGGCAGTAGACTAGAAGGCCGTGCTAGGTGAGGTTCTCACCGCGATCGTCACGCCGTTCAAGCGCGACGGGACGATCGACTTCGAGCGCTTCCGCGAACTCGCGCAGCACCTCGTCGAGAGTGGTTCCGATGGGCTCGTCGTCGCCGGGACGACCGGTGAGAGCCCGACGCTCACCGACGACGAGCGGCTCGAGCTCTTCCGCGTCGCCGTCGACACCCTCAGCGGGCGGGCCACCATCGTCGCCGGCACCGGCACCTACTCCACCGCTCATTCCGTCCACCTGACGCGAGAAGCGCACGAGCTCGGTGTAGACGGGTTGCTCGTCGTCACGCCGTACTACAACAAGCCTCCTGCCCGCGGGATCGTCGAGCACTTCCGGGCGATCGCCGACGTCAGCGACAAGCCCTTGATCGTCTACAACATCCCGAGCCGCGTCGTCGTCAATCTCGAGCCCGAGACCATCGTCGAGCTGGCCGAGATCCCCACGGTCCGGGCGGTCAAACAGGCGAACGACGACCTCGTCCAGGCGCGCCTCATCGTCGGGGAGACCGATCTCGACCTCTACGCGGGGGACGACAACCTCATCTTCCCGTTCCTCGAGCTCGGCGGCATCGGCGGGATCTGCGTCCACACGCACGTCGTCGGCCCGCAGGTGAGGCGCATGGTCAGCTCGTTTCGCGAGGGCGACGTCGAGACGGCGCGCCGTATCGACGAGGAGCTCAAGCCGGCCTATGAGCTGCTCAAGGTCCAGACCAACCCCATCGCGATCAAAGCGGCTCTCAATCTCCTTGGCCATGACGTCGGCAGCCTTCGCCTACCGCTCGTCCCCGCGAGCGAGAGCGAGATCGGGCGAGTCCGTGAGTGCCTCGAGCGGCTCGGAGTCTTGACCGCCGCCGCCGTCTAGCGCGGGGCGCTCCGCCAGCGTCAGACCGATCTCGTCGAGCGAGTCGAGCAGCGCCAGCTCGACGTGACGGCGCGGCAGCTTCGGTGCAGCGACGACGAGGAAGCCGACGAGCGCGCTGTTCTCACGTCGTAGCGGAAAGGCAGCCGCAATCCCCTCGACGCCCAGCTCGGCTCCTGGCGCGACGATCACGTCCGCGCCGGACTCGGCCTCGCGCACGAGCCAGCCGGTTAGCGCCGGGGTCTGAACGGCATGCTCGCCGCGGGCGTGCTCGACCGACCCGCCGAGCCCGTTCTCGTGCCAGCCCACGAGCCCGATCCAGTCGTGCCGCCACAGCCGTCCGACTGCGTCGGCGAGGGTGTCGAAGGCACGGCGGCGATCGTCCCCGAGACCCAGAGCCCGGCGGACGGTCCCCGCGGCCCGTTCCGCGCGGACGCGCACGAGAGCGCGCAGCGCGAGGCCGGACACGGCGATGCCCGTGCCCGACGCGGCCAGCCAGTCCTGCTCGAAGCCGAGCCCGACCAGCGCCAGCACGACCCCGGCGAGCGCGAGCAGCTCCGGGCGCTCCTTGAGCTCGCCTGGGCCCGACAGCCCGATGCGATACGGCGCCGATGCACGCCGGATCTCATCTAGCTCTGCGGCGGACAGCACAGTGACCGGGTCGAGTCCGCGCTGCACGGCCACGAACGCCTTCGCGACCGCCGGATGGAACTGGCTGCCGGCGTTGCGCTCGATCTCCATCAGCGCTGCCTCCCGCGAGAGCCCGGGACGGTAGGGCCGGTCTGTCGTCATCGCATCGAAGCTGTCAGCCACGATCAGGAAGTGCGACGCGAGGGGAAGCTCGTCGCCGCCGACGCCGTAGTAACCGGTGCCATCCATGCGCTCGTGATGGAGCTCGACCGCTCGGGCCTGTGCTGCGACGAACTCGAAACGCTGTAGCAGGCGCGCGGACAGCCGGGGGTGTCGCCGCATCGCAGCCCACTCGGCTCCGTCGAGTCCGCCGCGCTTCCGCAGGAGGGAAGCATCGACCGCGACCTTGCCCAGATCGTGCAGGCGTCCGGCCCAGCGCAGCCGGTCGATGTCGGAACAGGGGAGCCGGAGCGCGCGTGCGAGCGAGTCGACGTAACCTGAAACCCGAAGCGAATGGCGGTAGGTGGACGGATCGCGCTCGTCGACGATGTTGGCAAAGGTCTCGAGCGCGCGGAGCGTCTCACGCTGCACGGTCTTGAGACGCGACTGCACGTGATGAACGGCGATCGCCACCGGGATCAGGACGACGACGTTCCAGGGATCGCCGATGGCCAGCAGTGCCAGCGCGGCGCCGAGTCCGGCTTCGCCGCCGCTGGCGACGAGCCGGGGCTCGAAGTTCTCGCGCCCGCGGACGACATCGAGCAGCACCGCGCGCGCGGTCAGGTACGCCAGCGCGAGCGCCACGACGGCGATCAGGTCGTCGAGCAGACGCAGGCTGCCCACGTCGCCGCCGGCAAGGCGAAAGGCGATGCCGCCGGCCGCCGCGGCGATCGCGTAGGCGCTGGCGTCGAAGGCGAGGCCGCGCACGGCAGCACCCCGGAAGAACCCGCCCACGAGGACGCTCGCCGCGGTAACGAGGGCGCCTGCCCAGGGCCCGAGCACGATCACCGCCGCGATCTGGACCGTACAGGCCAGCCGGAACCGCTCGGAGTGGATCGGCTCCCGGGCGCGCTCGCGGTCCGACTCCTCGAAGAGCTCGACGAGGATCGCGGCGGCAAGGAACAGCGCGAAGGCCGTGCCGTCGACGTCGAAGGCCCGCCAGAGCGAGATTCCAAGCACGCCGAGGCCGAGGGCGATAGTGGCCAGAAAGGAACGAGACGGCCGCATGCAGCTCTTATCGGCTACGGCGAGCCTCCCGCTTAGACTTGGGCTTGTGCCCCTCCCAGCCATGCATGTCGGCTTCTGGCCCGCGATCACGCGGCGCCAGAGTCCACCCTCGCTCTTACCAAGGCTGCCAGCCTTGGCTGCGAGCGAGTGCGGCCTCTGGCTTGGTGCTCGCGACCCAGAATCTCGACGGCATTACTGGAAGGGGCACTGATGGCTGAAACCTGCAGGATCGTCGCCCTAGGCGGCCTGGGCGAGGTCGGGAAGAACATGACCGTCTACGAGTGCGACGACTCGATCGTCGTCGTGGACGCCGGCCTGGCCTTCCCGCGGGACGAGCACCTCGGCGTCGACCTCGTCCTGCCGGACTTCGCGTACCTTCGCCAACGAGCCGACTCGATCAAGGCGGTGATCCTCACTCACGGCCACGAGGATCACGTCGGTGGGCTGCCGTACCTGATGCGGGAGATGCCCATTCCGGAGGTCTGGGCCACCCGCCTGACGCTGGGCCTGATCAAGTCGAAGCTCGACGAGCACGGTCTGTTGCGCTCGGCGGAGCTGGTCGAGGTCCATCCCGACGACCCGCCGCGCGAGCTGGGGCCGTTCCGGATCCAGCTCGTGCGCATGGCGCACTCGATCCCTGACTCCGCCGCCATCGTGCTCGAGACGCCTGCCGGCCGGATCGTGCACACGGGCGACTACAAGCTCGACCACACTCCCGTCGACGGCTTGAAGACCGATGTCGGCAAGCTCGCGGAGCTCGGCAATCTCGGCGTCGACCTGCTGCTCGGGGACTCCACGAATGCGGAGCGACCGGGGTTCACCCCCTCGGAGCGGATCGTCGGCGAGGCGTTCCGCCAGATCTTCCCGCTGCGTGAGGGCCGGATTCTCGTCTCGTCGTTCGCCTCCAACGTGCACCGCATGCAGCAGGCGATCGATGTCGCCGTCGGTCTCGGCCGCAAGGTCTGCATCGTCGGCCGGTCGATGCGCAAGAACGCGAACATCGCGCGCAACCTGGGCTACATGGAGGTGCCCGAGGGTGTGCTTGTCCGACCGCCCGAGCTCGACGAGCTAGCGCCGCACGAGCAGCTCATCCTCTGTACTGGCAGCCAAGGCGAACCGCTTTCCGCGCTGACGCGAATCGCGTACAACGACCATCCCGCGATCAGCGTCGAGCGCGGCGACACGGTGATCATCTCGGCGAAGCCGGTGCCGGGGAACGAGCTGCGCGTGCACGACACGATCAACCAGCTCGCGAAGTCTGGCGCCGAAGTGCTCCACCAGGAGATCGCTCCCGTGCACGTCTCCGGGCATGCATGCTCGGAGGAGCTCCGCACGCTGCTGTCACTGCTCCGACCACGCGCCGTGATGCCGGTGCACGGCGAGTTCCGGATGCTGGCCGCGCACGGGCAGCTCGCACGCGATGCGGGCGTCCCCGCGAACGCAATCATCCTTGCCGAGAACGGCACCGTCGTCGAGGTCTCGCGGGACGGCGTGCGTGTCGTCGGCGAGGTCGAGACCGGAGTCGCGTTCGTGGACGGGCTGGGCGTGGGCGACGTCCACGACGTCGCGCTGCGCGACCGGCGGCGGCTCTCGGAGGACGGCGTCCTGATCATCGTCGCGACGGTCGCGGCCTCGAACGGGGACACGGCGGGGCCGCCCGAGCTGATTGCGCGCGGCTTCGGTGACGGTTCAGGACCGCTTCTGGACGAGCTTCGTGGCGAAGCGAACCGCGTGCTGCGGGACCTCTTGCGCGAGGAGATAACCGAGATCAAGCTCTTACAGGAGCACTTGCATGACGAACTCGGCCAACTCGTCTATGACCGAACCCACCGCAGACCGATGATCCTTCCGGTAGTGGTAGAGGTCTGATGAGCACGATTCGAGCCAGAGAACCCGGCTGGGCAGACGTCCTGGAAGACCATGCGGCGGAGTGGGCCACCGCGAGACGGCTCGTGGGTCAGCTCGGCGCCTGCGAAGCAGCGGCGCTCGCGTTCTGCCGGCTGCTCGAGCGCTGGGCGCGCGGCGACGCACATCCGTCGACGGCGGGTGGGCGCGACGCCGCGCTGCGTCACGCTGCCGATCGTGCCGAGACGGCGCTCGCGGGCCTCGACCGTCCGCTCGACCGTTACCTGCTCGAGCTCGAGTCAGACCGCGCCGAGGGACGCTCGTGGTACGGCGGTCCCGGCGCCGGCGAGCTGATCGAGTGGGCGCCTGTGCTCAAGCGTGCCGGCGTTGCGTTCTGCCCGACGCGGGTTGCGCAGGCGTATCTCGAGCTCGCGGTCCTGGTCCGCGCGCTCCAGGGCCTTGCCGACATGGCCCGGATCGAAGCGGTTCCCGACCGGTCCTCGCTCTGGGCGGGTCTCTTCGACCTGCGCGAGAACCTCGAGCGCGCTGCGGTCGACCTGCGCGCGCTTGCCGCGTAAACGGTCGCGCCGGCAAAGCCGCCGCGACCTCTTTTGGTCAGCGTCGCGAGCGAACGCCTTAGAGCTCAGCGTCGTCGGCTCGATCAACCTCGACCTGGTCGCGAAGGTCGAGCGCCTGCCGCGTCCGGGCGAGACGCTGAGCGGCGCCACGCTCGAGCGCATTCCGGGCGGCAAGGGCGCGAACCAGGCGGTCGGCGCCGCTCGGCTCGGAGCGGACGTCCGCATGGTCGGCTGCGTCGGCAAGGACCCGAGCGCCGACGAAGCATTGGCCGGCCTGCGAGAGGCAGGCGTCGAGCTCGATGTGCGCGAGGTGGACGCGCCGACGGGCGTGGCGATCATCCTCGTCGCCGTGGACGGCGAGAACGTGATCGTCGTCGTGCCGGGCGCGAACGCCCGCGTGGGCGGGTTCTCGGTGAGCGGGAACGTCCTCTGCCAGCTCGAGATTCCTGACTCTGCCGTGATCGAAGCGCGCGCCCAGGCGGAATGGCTGTGCGTGAATGCCGCCCCCGCACGTCCGCTCGTGGTCGAAGCGGACCTCGTCGTCGCGAACCGCTACGAAGCCGAGGTCGTCGGGCCGCAGCGTCTGATCGCCGTTACGCTCGGCGAGGAGGGTGCGGTGCTGCTGGAGGACGGGGAGGAGGTGGCGCGCGCACGACCGCCACACGTCGAAGCGGTCGACGGCACAGCGGCGGGTGACGCGTTCACTGCGTGCCTCGTCGTCTCCCTCCTCGAGGGGCGCGACCGCGACGAGGCACTCCGCCGCGCCTGTGCCGCCGGGGCGATCGCCGCCTCGAGGTTCGGGGCGCAACCGTCCCTGCCGACCGCGGACGAGGTAGACGCGATACTCCACGCGTGACGTCCACGCCAGTCCTGATCGATTGCGATCCCGGGCACGACGACGCGATCGCCCTGCTGCTCGCCCTCGCCTCGCCTGAGCTCGAGCTGCTCGGCGTCACCACCGTGGCCGGCAACCAGACGCTCGAGAAGACGACCGCGAACGCGATCCGCGTGCTGGAGTTCGCGGGACAGGCGGACGTGCCAGTGGCAGCAGGTGCCGACCGGCCGTTGATGCGCGAGCCGTTCGTCGCCGCGTACGTTCACGGCGAGACCGGAATGGACGGCCCGGACCTGCCGCCGCCTCAAAGCGCACCCCTCCCGCAGCACGCCGTCGACTTTCTCGCCGAGAGGATCCGCAACGCGGAGCGTCCGGTCACGCTCGTTCCGGTCGGCCCGCTGACGAACGTCGCGCTGCTGCTCGCCTTGCACCCCGATGCACGTCCGGAACGCATCGTGCTGATGGGTGGCGCCATCGCGGAGGGGAACGTGACGCCGGCTGCGGAGTTCAACATCTGGTGCGATCCCGAAGCGGCCGCCCGCGTGTTCGCCAGCGGAATCGACGTGACGATGATCGGGCTCGACATCACCCACAAGGCGCTGTTCACGCAGGCCCACATGGGACGGCTCGCGGGACGCGTGGGGGAGATGGTGAACGACCTGCTGCGCTTCTACGGCCAGTTCCACCGTGAGGTCTATCGCTTCGACGGCTCGCCGATCCACGACGCCGTCGCAGTGGCGCGGGTGCTGAACCCTGACCTCGTCGGAACGCTGGAGCGCAACGTCGAGGTCGACACCGAGTCGGAGCTGTGCCGGGGCCGCACCGTCGTCGACCTGTGGCGCCGGACCGAGCGCGAGCCGAACGCGCACGTCGGCGTCGAGATCGACGCGGACGGCTTCCTCGAGCTCCTGATCAGCCGCATCAACTCCTTGGAGTGAGCCTGGTCTTCGCCGCGATCGCGCCGCACGGGACGGTGGACGTGCCCGGCGTCCCGGCGGCGGCGGTCCCCGGAGCGGACGAGACGCACCGCGCCCTCGAGGAGCTCGGTCGCCGTTTCGAGGCCGCTCAGCCTGAGGCGACGATCGTCTTGACGCCGCACAACGTCCATGTCGAGGGCCACTTCGCCGTGGTTCTGGCCGGCACCCTGGCTGGACGGCTCGCGGAGTTCGACGCACCCGAGGTGGAGCTGTCGGCTCCGATCGACCTTGAGCTCGCGACGCAGTCCATCGTTGCGCTGCACGACGACGGCATCCCCGTCGTCGGCGCGAGCTTCGGTGCGAACGATCCGGGAGCGGCGACGGCGCCGATGGACTGGGGCGTCCTGATCCCGCTCTGGTACATGGGCGGCCGCATGGATCCGCAGGTTCCGGCCGTCGTCGTGAGCCCGGCCCGGGACCGCCCGATCGAAGAGCACGTGCGCGCAGGGCAGGCGCTTGCTCGAGCGGCGGCTGCCTCGGGGAAGCGCGTGGCCCTCATCGCGAGCGCGGATCATGGGCACGCCCACGATCCGGAAGGGCCGTACGGCTTCGACCCGGCCGCGGCGGAGTATGACGCCCAGATCGTCGAGCTCGTCCGGCAGGACCGGCTGAAGGGCCTGCTCGAGCTCGACCCGGCCTTCGTCGACGCCGCCAAGGCGGATAGCTGGTGGCAGATGCTCATGCTCCACGGCGCCCTGGCAGACGACTGGACCGGAGAGTTTCTGTCTTACGAAGCATCCACCTATTTCGGGATGCTCTGTGCCGCCTATGCGCCTAATTAAAGACGTGGGCTTCCCAGGCCGAAACACGCCTGGTAATGCCCATGAGTGGAGAGATGCGGCTGCGGCAGATCATTCTGGCCTTGATCGCCCTGAGCGGGGTTTGGGTCGGCGTGCTCATCCAGCGCACACAGCACGAACCGTCGCAGGTCCTCGCGGCGGCTCCCGCCGGCCCTCCCGCACCGGAAACCGTCCGAATTCCAGGGCTCAAACGACCGGCCGCGGTCAAGCCGATCGCCAAGCCGGCGACGCCGGTGCGCGTGCACGTGCCGCCACGTGCAGCGCCGGCGCGTCCGAAGCGCCACGCCAAGCCACGCCCGGCCAGGCGCGCCAAATCTGACTCGGCGCCCGACACGCACGTCGTCATCCCCGAGGACACGCGCTTCGCGGCCGTCACGCCGCCGCCGCCGCTCGAGCCGCTCGCGATCTCGGATCCACAGGTCGTTGCGCTCACGTCGTCCACCGCCCGCATCACCTGGCGCACAAATGTCCCGACGCAGACGCAGACGGCATTCGGGCTCGATGCTCCGACGATCTGGGCGCAGCCGAGCGGAGAGAGCGTCGTCGAGCACCAGAGCGTGCTCGAGGGCCTCGAGTACTCGACGACCTACCAGGTCTACCTCCACGCGGTCGACGAGTGGAACCGCGCCGAGACGACAACACTGAGCCTCACGACCGGGCCGATGCCGAGCAGCAGCTCCGCTCGAACGCAGAACGACCGCATCATCGTCGACGACCGGCCGTTCTTCCCGACCGCCGTGTGGGCGGCATGCTCCGACGGGTTCGGCAGCAACATCGACGACGGGATCAAC
>Ga0209874_1000300_pt1 | contig 14110 bp, 13 predicted proteins | sample GWRWN1_20_30_FD_187216 | JGI IMG/M metagenome (GOLD analysis project Ga0209874, IMG submission 187216) | Riverbed sediment microbial communities from areas with no vegetation in Columbia River, Washington, USA - GW-RW N1_20_30 (SPAdes)... | ecosystem: Environmental > Aquatic > Freshwater > River... | reverse complement strand
GTGCTGGTGGCCGTGGTCGCCGCGATCGCGGCCAGCCAGACCGACGCCGAGGCGATCCGCAGCAACCTGCGCAGCCTCGGCATCCCCACCACCGACACCGAATGGGGCAAGGCCGGCACCGTGGCCGGGATCGCGTCGCTGGCCGCGATGCTGCTCGGCGCCCTACTCGGCGGCATGCTCGGCGAACGCTGGCACAGCAAGCTGACCCGACGGGCGGTCAGCGGCAAGTACCGCCCCAACCGCGACGACCAGCCGGCCGAACGCGACCATGACCGCCTCGCCCACGACCAGACCCTCGACCAGCGCGACCGACCAAGGCCCGACCGCCAGGGCGACACCGGGGCGACCCGCATCACCGACACGGCCACCCAGGAGTCCACAGCCAAGCGGACCGACCGACTGCGCCGCGACCGCTAGCCCGCCGCTAGCCCACCAGAAGGCGGGACGCCTCGGCAGGTCATCGGGGCCGAGGCGTCCCGCACCCACGCCGTGGTTTCGGCGGCATCTCGAGCCACCCGCGGCTCAACAAATGCGCAGGAGCATGCATGGCCAGCTTTGACCAAGAGCTCACCATTGCGCCAGTGCCGTCTCGCCCGGGCCGCTGGAGCGAGCATGCCAAGCTCTACCAGCAAGTCAAGCGGACGGTCTGCTGGACCGGCGATGCGGCTACTACGCCGCCAGGATCAGCTTGAACCTCGTCCTGCTCGCCGGCGGGTGGGCCGCCTTGGCCGTCCTGGGGGACTCCTGGTGGCAGCTACCCGCCGACCCGCCGGTCCTGGTCCAGCCGCTGACCGGCCTCCCGACCCGACCGCCGGGTCGCTGGGAGCTGCGGGCCTTGGGCGGGTGAGGCCCCACGACTACCTGCGGCTGGCCTGGCTGGTGAGCGCCCTGGCCACGAACCGCACCGCGCTGGGCGCCGCGGTGGAGAGCGAGGTGTCGTGCGTGAGCGGCCTACGGCTACCGCTCGTAGGAGCGCACCGGACGCCGACCGGCCAAGAGAATCACCTTAGGGTTGTTTGCTCCTCCGTTAGCGGGCTACCCGTGACTCCCAATCGAATTGCCAGCCCGCAAGGGCTTGGTTGAACTCGCGCGAAGGATCACGAAGATGCGTGTTCTCGGCGTCAACGCCGTCTTCCACGACCCGGCCGCCGCCCTGGTGGTCGACGGTCTGGTGGTGGCCGCGGCCGAGGAGGAGCGGTTCACGCGGCGTAAACACGGCAAGCCGCCGGTGCCGTTCGCCACCTGGGAGCTGCCCGAGCGGGCGGCCGCTTGGTGCCTGGCCCATGCCGGTCTGGTCCCCGAGGAGCTGGACGCGGTCGCCTACTCCTATGACCCGGCGCTCGCGCCAGCGGCCGGCCCCGATGTGACCGCCGACGCGTGGGAAGGGCTGCGCACCCTGTACGCCGAGCGGGCACCGCGGTTCCTGCACTCCGTCATGCCCGGACTGGACCCGGCCTGCGTGCGCTTCGTCCCCCACCACATCGCCCACGCCGCCTCCGCGCACCTGGCCGCCCCCTATCTGAGGTCGAGCGTCCTGGTGCTGGACGGCCGCGGCGAACGCGCGTCCCACCTGGCCGGACGCTCCGTCGACGGCGAGCTGGAGGTCCTGGCGGCCCAACAGCTCCCCCACTCGCTCGGCCTGCTCTACGAGGAGGTCACCGACCACCTCGGCTTCCGGCGCTCGTCGGACGAGTACAAGGTGATGGCGCTGGCCGCCTACGGGACGCCGAGCTGGCTCCCGAAGCTCCGGGAGGCGGTCCGCACCACCGGCGACGGGGGCTTCACCGTCGCACCGATCGACCTGGACACCCTCGCCAAGCGTCGGCGCGAGGGCGAGCGGTGGACGGGCGAGCACGCCGACCTGGCCGCCAGCGTGCAGGCGCGCCTCCAGGAGGTCCTGCTGGAACTCGCCGCCTGGCTGCACGCGCAGACCGGCGACCGCGACCTGACCATGGCCGGCGGGGTCGCTCTCAACTGCGTGGCCAACTCCTACCTCGCCGAGCAGGGGCCCTTCGAGCGGATCTGGGTGCAGCCGGCCGCTGGCGACGCCGGCACCGCCCTCGGCGCCGCCCTCCACGTCGCCCAGGCCCTGGGCGACCGGGTCGCGTCAATGTCGACCGCTGCCCTGGGCCGGGGCTGGACCGACGACGAGCTGGCCGCCTGGCTGACCACCGCCAAGGTGCCCTACGAGCGGCCCGCCGACCTGGCCGAAGCGGTCGCCGAGGTGATCGCCGCCCACGGCGTGGTCGCCTGGTTCCAGGGCCGCAGCGAGTACGGGCCGCGCGCCCTCGGGCACCGCAGCCTGCTTGCCAACGCCGGCAGGGCCGAGAACCTGGAGCGGCTCAACGACGTCAAGGGGCGCGAGCAGTTCCGCCCGGTCGCCCCGATGGTCCTTGGCGAGCGGGCGGCCGCGGTGTTCGACGGTCCCCTGCCCAGCCCCTACATGCTGTTCACCCACCGGGTGCGGCCCGCCTGGCGCCAGCGCATCCCCGCCGTGGTCCATGTCGACGGCAGCGCCCGCATCCAGACCGTCGAGCGGGCAGAGGAGCCGCTGCTGGCCCGCCTGCTGGAGGCGGTCGAACGGCGCACCGGCCTTCCCGTGGTGGTCAACACCAGCCTGAACACCGCCGGCCGGCCGATGGTCGACGACCCCAGGGACGCGCTTGAGTGCTTCGGCGCGGCACCGGTGGATGCCCTGGCCCTCGGGCCGTTGCTGGTCCGCCGAGCCGCCCTCTTCCGCCAATGACCACCCGGGTGGACGTCATCGTCCCCACGGTCGGACGAGACAGCTTGGCGATGCTGCTGGACGCGCTGGGGGCGGCCGCTGGTCCCCTGCCGGGTCGGGTGTTGCTGGTAGACGACCGGCGCGATCGCTCCGCACCGCTACTGAAGGCCGGCCCGCCCGGGCGGCTGGCCGGCCGGCTGCTGCTCGTCGCCGGCCGGGGCGCCGGGCCGGCGGCCGCCCGCAACCTGGGCTGGCGACAGGCGACAGCGCCCTGGGTGGCCTTCCTGGACGACGACGTGGTGCCCGACCCCAGCTGGCTGGCCGACCTGGACGCCGACCTGGCCGGCCTGGCCCGGGAGGTCGCTGGCAGCCAGGGCCGGCTGCGCGTGCCGCTGCCGACCGGGCGGCGGCCGACCGACTGGGAGCGGAACGTGCATGGCCTGGAGGCCGCCCGCTTCGCCACCGCCGACCTCGCCTACCGGCGCGACGTGCTCGCCGAGGTGGGCGGCTTCGACGAGCGCTTCCCCCGCGCCTACCGGGAGGACGCCGACCTGGCCTTGCGCGTGCTCCGCAGCGGCTACCGGATCCAGCAGGGACGGCGCTCGGCCAGCCACCCGGTGCGGAGGGCCGACCGGCTGGTCAGCGTCCGGCTGCAGGCCGGCAACGCCGACGACGTGCTGATGCGCGCCCTGCACGGGCCAGCCTGGCGGGTGGCGGCCGGGGTGACGCGCGGCCGGCGCCGCCGCCACCTGGCAACGGTCGCCGCCGGCCTGGCCGCCCTGGCCGGCATCGCCCTCGGGCGGCACTGCGAGACGCCTCCGGCTGGGGGGGTCCGGGGACTCCCGATGGGGAGGGGCGGTCTGTGGGCCAGGGTGGCTGCCCTGGCCGGGGCGGGGTGGCTGGCCGGCACGGCCGAGCTGGCCTGGGCACGCATCGCCCCCGGCCCCCGAACCCTGGACGAGGTGGCGACCATGGTAGTCACTAGCCTGCTGCTCCCGCCGGCGGCGACCTGGCATTGGCTGGACGGCTGGCGGCGGCTGCCCGCTCTGCTGGCCGACACCGCCAGGGCTCCCAGATCGGGTCGGGCTCGGCCTGCCGCGGAGTTGTTCGACCGCGGCCTCCTCCTCGGCGCCGAGGAGGCCGGGCGGCCCACTGCCTTTCCGGCCGGGAGAGCCCGGTGACCGCGCGGGGGCACGTGCTTGTGGCCAGGCAGGACAACGCCGGCGACGTGCTGCTGGCCGGACCGGCGGTGCGGGCGGTGGCGGCCGGGGCCGGGAAGGTGACGCTGCTGTGCGGGTCGCGGGGCCGGGAGGCGGCTGGGCTGCTGCCCGGCGTCGGCGAGGTGCTCGTGCAGCATGCGGCATGGATCGACGCGGAGCCAGAGCCGGTCACTCGTCCGGCCGTCGATGCGCTGGTCGACGAGCTGGCCGGCCGCGCGATCGACCAGGCGTTCGTGGTCACCTCGTTCCACCAGAGCCCGCTGCCGCTCGCCCTGCTGCTGCGCATGGCCGGGGTGCCGACGATCGCGGCGATCAGTGTCGACTACCCCGGTTCGCTCCTCGACATCCGCCACGAGGTCGACGACGACCTCCACGAGGTCGAGCGGACCCTTTCGCTGGTCGGCACGCTCGGCTACCAGCTGCCGGAGGGCGACGACGGCCGCCTGCGGGTGCGCCGTGGCCGAGCCGCCGGCTCCGCTCAGATCGGCGCCCACCCGTACGTGGTCGTCCACCCCGGTGCCTCGGCGCCGGCGAGGGCGTGGGCCCCGCAGCGATACGCCGCCCTGGTCGCCGCACTGGTCGCCGCCGGGCGCCGGGTGGTGGTGACCGGCGCCGAGCACGAGCGGACGCTGACCGCCCTCGTCACGGGTCCGCCACGGTGCGCGGTGATCGACCTGGGCGGCCAGGTCGACCTGGCCGGGCTGGCCGAGGTGCTGGCCGGGGCGGACGTGCTGGTGGTCGGTAACACCGGCCCGGCGCATCTGGCCGCCGCCGTCGGCACCCCGGTGGTGTCGCTGTTCGCCCCGATCGTGCCGGCTGTCCGCTGGCGGCCGTGGAAGGTTCCCCACGTGCTCCTCGGCGACCAGCATGCCGCCTGTGCCGGCTCCCGGGCCCGGACCTGCCCAGTCGCCGGCCATCCCTGCCTGGACGGCGTCCAGGTGGACGAGGTCGTCGCCGCCGTCGACCGGGTCGCGCCGGCGGCGATCGCCCGGACGCGTCCGATGAGGGCTGCCGAGGGGGTGGCCGGGTGAGGGTGCTGCTCTGGCACGTGCACGGGGCTTGGACGACCGCGTTTGTGCGGGGCCGGCACGAGTACCTGATCCCGGTGACCGTGGACCGGGGGCCTGACGGGCTGGGCCGCGCCCGCACCTACTCCTGGCCGCCGGCGGCGGTTGAGGTGACCAGGGAGGAAGCGGCCGCCGCCGATGTTGACGTGGTCGTCCTGCAGCGCCCGCACGAGCTTCACGGGCTGGCCGCCGAGTGGCTTGGCGGCCGGCGGCCGGCCCGGGACCTGCCCGCCGTCTACCTGGAGCACAACGCACCCCAGGGCCGCATCGCCGAGATGCGCCACGTCGCCGCCGACCGCGACGACCTCGTGGTCGTGCACGTTACCCATTTCAACGACCTGTTCTGGGACTGCGGCGGCACCCGGACCCGGGTGATCGAGCACGGTGTCGTCGACCCCGGCTACCGCTACACCGGCGAGCTGGCCAGCGCGGCGGTGGTCATCAACGAGCCGGCCAGGCGCAGCCGGGTGACCGGAACCGACCTGCTGCGGCGGCTCGGCGCCGCGGTGCCCGTCGACCTGTTCGGCATGGGGGCCGAGCGGCTGGCCGGCACGGCGGGCGTCCGTCCGGTCGGCGACCTGCCCCAGGACCGCCTGCACGCCGAGATGGCCAGGCGGCGGCTGTATGTGCACCCGATCCGCTGGACCTCGCTCGGCCTGGCGCTGCTGGAGGCCATGCACCTCGGCATACCGGTGGTCGCCCTGGCCACCACCGAGGTGGCCGAGGCGGTGCCGGCCGAGGCGGGCGTGCTCTCGACCCGGGTAGACGTGCTCGCCGAGGCGGCCGGCCGGCTGGCCGCCGACCCAGAGCTGGCGCGCCGCATGGGCAAGGCCGCAAGGACCGCCGCACTGTCCCGTTACGGCCTGGAGCGCTTCCTTGCCGACTGGGATCGGCTGCTCGACGAGGTGGCCGCGTGAAGGTCGCGATGGTCAGCGAGCACGCCAGCCCGCTGGCGATGCTCGGCGGCACCGACGCCGGCGGCCAGAACGTCCACGTGGCCGCGCTCGCGGCCGCACTGGCCCGGCGCGGGACCGAGGTGGTCGTGCACACCCGGCGGGACGACCCCGCCCTGCCGGACCGGGTGGCCGCGGCGCCGGGGGTGACCGTCGAGCACGTCGACGCCGGCCCGCCCCACCCGATCCCCAAGGACCAGCTGCTTCCGCACATGAACGAGTTCGCGGCACGGCTGCGGCGGTCCTGGCGGGTCGACCCGCCCGACGTGGTCCATGCCCACTTCTGGATGTCGGGCCGGGCGGCGCTGGCCGCCTGCCGGCCGCTCGGGCTGCCGCTGGTGCAGACCTTCCACGCTCTCGGGGTGGTCAAGCGGCGCCACCAGGGCGCCAAGGACACCAGCCCGCGCAGCCGCATCCGCGAGGAGGCGATGCTGGCCAAGGAGGCCGACCGCATCGTCGCCACCTGCTCGGAGGAGGTCTTCGAGCTGGTCCGGATGGGCGCCGACCTGCGCCGCATCGCGGTCGCACCCTGCGGGGTGGACCTCGGCCTGTTCCGGCCCGACGGCCCGGCCGAGCCCCGCCCAGCGGGAAGACACCGGATGCTGGTGGTCAGCCGGCTGGTGGAGCGCAAGGGCATCGGCAACGCCATCACCGCCCTGGCCGGCGTGCCAGAGGCCGAACTGGTAGTCGCCGGCGGGCCGCCCGCCGACCGGCTTGACGGGGACCGGGAGGCGCGCCGGCTCGCCGGCCTGGCCACGCGGCTGGGGGTGGCCGACCGGGTCCAGCTGCGCGGCCGGGTCGGGCAGCGCGACCTTCCGGCCCTCTACCGCTCGGCCGACCTGGTCGTCTGCGTGCCCTGGTACGAGCCGTTTGGGATCGTGCCGCTGGAGGCGATGGCCTGCGGCGCGCCGGTGGTCGCCTCGGCGGTCGGGGGGCTGGTCGACAGCGTGGTCGACGGCGTCACAGGCGTTCACGTTGCGCCGCGCCGACCGGACCTTCTCGGCCCGGTGCTGTCTGCGCTCCTGGCCGACAAGACCAGGCGGGCCGCTCTCGGCGCGGCCGGGGCGCAGCGGGCCCGCCGCCGCTACGGCTGGGACCGGATCGCCGGCAGCATCCTGGAGGTGTACGCCGGCGTGACCGCCGCCGCGACCGCGGACACCGGGCAGGCGTGGCGATGATGCCCGCCCTCGTGGTGGTGGGGGACGCCCTGCTCGACCGGGACCTGGACGGTCAGGCCGAGCGCCTGGCGCCGGACGCGCCCGTGCCGGTGGTCGACGACCCCGCCGAGCATGTACGGCCTGGCGGCGCGGCCTTGGCCGCCACCCTCGCTTCCCTGCTCGACGGACGCGAGGTGGTGCTGGTCACCGCCCTGGCCGACGACGAGGCGGGGGTCGTCCTCCGCGAGCTGCTGGGGTTGGCAGGGGTGGCGGTCCTCGACCTCGGGCTGGCCGGCGCAACCGCCGAGAAGATCAGGGTCCGGGCCTCTGGGCAGCCGCTGCTTCGGCTCGACCGCGGGAGCCGTCCCGGACGGGTCGGCCCGCTCGGCGAGCGCGGGCGCCGCGCCATCGCCGGGGCGACCGCGGTGCTGGTGGCCGACTACGGCCGTGGTCTGGCCGCCGAGCCGGGCGTGCGGGCCGCGCTTGCTGCCCTGCCCGCCCGGGTCCCGCTGGTCTGGGACCCCCATCCAAGGGGCCCGGCCCCGGTCACCGACGCCCGTCTGGCCACCCCGAACCGGGCCGAGGCGGCCCGGTTCGTCCCCGAGGTGCCCGGCGCCGGCTTGGCCGAGGTGACCGCCCAGGCCAGGGCGCTTGCTCGGCGCTGGTCGGCGGCCGGGGTGGCGGTCACCCTCGGTCCTGGTGGCGCCATGCTGGTCGAGGGCGACGGCGCGCCCCTGGTGGTGCCGGCCCCCGTGGTCGCCGGCGGCGACCCGTGCGGTGCGGGCGACCGCTTCGCCGCCGCCGCGGCCGGGCTGCTGGCCGACGGTGCCCTATCCTCGGAGGCGGTGGCCGGCGCCGTCGCGGCCGCCTCGGCGTTCGTCGCCGCCGGCGGGGCAGCGACGGTGGATCCCGGCCATGCCATGGCAGCCGCGGCCGAGCCTCCGCCGCCCGGCGGCACCCCGGTGGAGCGGGCAGACGCGCTGGTGGCCAGGGTTCGGGCCGAAGGCGGGACGGTGGTCGCCACCGGCGGCTGCTTCGACCTGCTCCACGCCGGTCACGTGGCGACGCTGCATGCGGCCCGGGCGCTGGGGGACTGCCTGGTGGTGTGTCTGAACTCTGACGACTCGGTGCGCCGGCTGAAGGGCCCGGAGCGGCCGCTGGTGCCCGAGGCGGATCGGACCGCCGTGCTCGAGGCGCTCGGCTGCGTGGACGTGGTCGTGCCCTTCGACGAGCAAACCCCTGAAGCGGTGCTCGCCCGACTGCGGCCCGACGTCTTCGCCAAGGGCGGCGACTACACCCTCGCCGACCTGCCGGAGACGGCGCTGCTGGCCACCTGGGGCGGCCAGGCCGTTGCCCTTCCCTACCTGCAAGGACGCTCGACAACCCAGCTGATAAAGGAGGTCGTCCACCGTGACAGACGCTAGCCCCGGCGCCGTGCTGGTGACCGGAGGCTCCTCCGGTCTGGGGGCGGCGGTGGCCCGGGCCGTGGAGGCGGCGGGGGGCCGGCCGCACGTGCTCGACCGGGTCGCGCCGCCGTTCCAGGTGCACCACGAGCTGGTGGACCTGGCTGACACCCGGGCCGCCGAGACCGCCGTGGAACGGGCCGCCGAGCGGCTCGGCCGGCTCGACGGGGTCGTCACCGCGGCTGGGGTCGACGCCTGTGGCCCCCTCGTCGGCGTCCCGGCCGACGCTTGGGAACAGGTCGTGGCCGTGAACCTGCTCGGCACGGCCGCGGTGGTGCGGGCCGCCCTCCCCCACCTGGAGCGGTCACAGGGCAGGGTGGTCACCGTCGCCTCCACCCTCGGCCTGCGGGCCCTGCCGGACGCCACCGCCTACTGCGCGAGCAAGTTCGGCGTCGTCGGCTTCACCAGGGCGCTGGCCGCCGAGACGGCCGGCCGCGTCGGGGTCACCCTGCTGCTGCCGGGCGGCATGCACACCGCCTTCTTCGACGGCCGCCCTGAGCAGTACATGCCGCCGGCGGACGCCAGGCTGAACCAGCCGGAGGACGTCGCCCAGGCGGTGCTGTTCGCCCTCTGCCAGCCGCCCGGCTGCGAAACGAGGGAGCTGGTGGTCTGCCCGTCCACGGAGTCCTCATGGCCGTAGATTCCTTGCCTCGTCCGGTGATCGTGGTGCTGCGGGCCCTTAGGCTCGGGGACCTGCTCACCGCGGTCCCGGCGCTGCGCGCCCTGGCCGATGCCTTCCCCCGACATCCACGCCTGCTCGCCGTCCCCGCCGCCCTCGCCCCCCTGGCCCGCTGCTCGGACACAGTCGACGACGTGGTGCCGGCTGAGGCGCTGGACCAGCCGCTGCACCGGCGCCTGCACGGCGCCGCGCTGGCGGTCAACCTGCACGGCCGTGGGCCGGAGAGCCACAACCTGCTGCTGGCCGCCGAGCCGCAGCGGCTGCTGGCCTTCGCCCACCCCGCCGTCCCGGCCAGCTCTGAGGGTCCCCGCTGGACCGCCAACGAGCACGAGGTGGTCCGCTGGTGCCGGCTGCTCGAGGAGAGCGGCATCGCCGCCGACCCGAGCCGGCTGGACGTCGAGCTGCCGCCGGGGCCGCTGCCGCACGGCGCCCAGGGTGCCACTTTGATTCACCCCGGCGCGGCCAGCCCCGCCCGGCGCTGGCCGCCCGAGCGGTTCGCCGCAGTCGCGCGGGCCGAGGCCGACAGCGGCCGGCCGGTGATCGTGACCGGCGGCCCCGACGAGGTCGAACTGGCCCGCGACGTGGCCCGCCGAGCGCGCCTGCCCGACGGCGTCGTCCACGCGGGCAACGGGGGCGTGCTCGCCCTCGGCCGCCTGGTCGCGGCCGCCGACCGGGTCATCTGCGGCGACACCGGGATCGCTCACCTGGCCACCGCCGTCGGCACCTCCTCGGTGGTGCTGTTCGGCCCCACCTCGCCCGCTCTGTGGGGGCCACCACCCCAACGGCCCTGGCACCGCGCTCTGTGGGCGGGCACCAGCGGCGACCCCCATGGCCAGCTCCCCGACCCCGCCCTGCTGGCGATCCCCGTCCAGCAGGTACTGGAGGCCCTGAACAACCTCCCGGCCGCCCCAAGGACTACCAGCCCACGCCAGCCAGCTACGCGCGGGGCGACGTACCCGCTTCGGTCAAAGGGCAGCCCCACCCAGAGGCTGGGCCACACGGCCATGGATGACACGCAGGGAAGGGCCACCATGAAGGACGGCCAGTGCGAGTCCTGCTGACCGGGTGCCGAGCTTCCTGCACGGCGAGGCGACCGCGGGTGATGTGCTGAGCATGCAGCAGGTGCCCGGCGGCGCCAGAGGGCGCAGGCGTGCCCTGCGAGGTGGCGTGGAGCCCGCTGTTTCGCCCCGGCACGCTGACCCTGGACGACGCCGCGCCGGAACGGACGCGCACGTTGACTTCGTCTGCGGACCGCTGCACGGCCAACAGCTGCGCTGGCTCCACGGCCATTTCGCCCGCTGCCGGCGGATCGCGGTCGGTGTGACGGTCGTCGACCCATCCGATCCGACAGTCACCGGTTTGGACGTGGTGCTCGCGCGGAACGCCGGGGGCCAGGCCACCCCGGACCAGCTCGACTCCCTCGTGCAGCGCCTCGACGCGGTCGTCACCACCCGGCTCCACGGCCTGGTGCTGGCGTGCGCCACGGCGTCCCGGCCCTGGCCGTGGATCCGGTCGCCGGGGCAGACAAGGTGAGCGCGCAGGCCCATGCCTGGCAGTGGCCGGCGCTGGTGGCGGCCGAGTCGGTCGTGCGGGATCGCCGAGGCACCGCCGAGTTGCAGGACTGGTGGCGGTGGTCCCTGCCGCCGCGGAACCGCCAGCTCGACGTGGCGCGCGCAGCCAGCGCCTCGTCCGCCGACGAGCTGGTGGGTGAGCTTCTGGACACGCTCGAGGCCTCGGTCCAGAGGCCCGCATGAGTGCTCGGGTGACCGTGGTGATCGCGACCAGGAACCGGCGTGAGGAACTCATGCGCACCGTGCGCCGGCTCGGCGAGCTGGCACCGGCATCGCCAGTCGTCGTCGTTGACAACGGCTCGGACGACGGCACCGCGCAGGCGGTGCGCGACGGGTTCCCCGACGTGCAGGTGCTGGCGCTGCCCCGCAACATCGGCGCCAGCGCACGCAACCTTGGGGTGCAGGCGGCTCGAATGCCGTACGTGGCCTTTAGTGACGATGACTCGTGGTGGGCACCCGGGGCGCTTGAGCGGGCCGCGGCGGTGCTGGACCGCCACCCCCAGCTGGGGCTGGTGGCCGCCAGAACCCTCGTGGGTCCCGAGCAGCGTGCCGACCCGCTCACGGCGCTGCTGGCGGAGAGCCCGCTGCCACGGGCTGTCGACGCACCGGGACCGTCCGTGCTGGGGTTCCAAGCCTGCTCGGCGGTGCTGCGCCGGGACGCGTTCCTGCAGGTCGGCGGGTTCAACCCGGTGCTCTTCCACGTGGGCGAGGAGACGCTGGTCGCCTACGATCTGGCAGCGGCCGGGTGGCAGCTGTGCTACCTGGAGGATGTGCTTGCCCACCACCATCCGTCGGCGAGCCGGCCGGACCCACGGCGTCGCCGCAGCGCCGAGCTGCGCAACGTGGTGCTCACCGCCTGGATGCGCCGGCCGCTGCGGGTGGCCGCCCACACGGCAGGCGCGCTCGCCCGGGAGTCGGTGCGCGACCCCGCCGCCCGTGCCGCGCTGGTCGGCGTGCTAGCCCGGCTGCCCGCCGCGCTGCGCCATCGCGCCGCGTTGCCCCCTGGGGTGGAATCGCAGGTCCGGCTGCTCGAGGACGGCGCGCGACGACGGTCGCGCCGGACCTTCGGACTACCGTGGTGATCATCATCCGCAACCGCGCTGGAGCCTCTATGTCTGTCAAGGGCGATCGGGGATAGCCAGTTTGCCAGGCAGCCGATCGCGGCGCTGGTGAGCGAGCCCTAGTCACGTCGTGGGCCGAACAAGGCGCAGGTGGGTGGCGAGGCGATGAGCAGTCGTTGGTCCTGCCATGCCGTTAGCCCGGTTCCAACTTCTCAACCCAACACCCAGGAACCCGAAGCTACCAGCTCAGGTGAAGCTGAATGGCCGGTTTGTGGCTAGGACGGCGTGGCAGCCAGGAGGCCGGTCCGACGATGGAGGTGCCGTGGCCAACCAGGGTTCGAGTCGGTCGCTGCTGTGGCCGGCGATACTGGTCGGCATCGGCGTGGCCGGCAGCCTGGACGAGATCCTCCTGCACCAGCTGCTGCGCTGGCACCATTTCTACGACCGGGGCAGCCAGGCGGCCGGGCTGATCGCCGACGGCGTCTTCCATCTCAGCTCGACCGCCGTGCTGGCCGTCGGGCTGGTGCTGTTAGTCCGGCGGTGGCGGGCGGGAAGCGCGCCGATGCGGTGGGCGGTGGCGGGCATCCTGGTCGGTGCCGGCGGCTTCAACCTGTACGACGGCATCGTGCAGCACAAGCTGCTCGGCCTGCATCAGGTGCGGGCCGGGGCAGCAGACAACCTCCCCTACGACGTCGCGTTCGTCGGCTTGGCCGCCGTGATGCTGCTGGCCGGGCTGCTCCTGCTACGGCTGCCGGGTGGTCGCCTGACCGGCCGGCGGCCAGCCGGTAGGGAGTTGTGACATGGGAGGCGGGTGATCAAAGCATGGGCAGGAAGTTGGATGGCGCGGTGGTGGTGATCACCGACGCCTCCAGCGGGATCGGCCGGGCGACCGGGCTTGCGTTCGCCGAGCGGGAATCGCGGGTGGTACTGGCAGCGCGACGGGCCGGCGCCCTGAGGAGCTGGCACGGCACTGCCAGGCGGCCGGCGGCCCGACTCTGGCCGTGCCCACCGACGTGACCGACCCGGCGGCCATGGCCGAACTGGCCCACCCGGTCGAGGGGTTCGGCCGCATCGATGTCTGGGTCAACAACGCCGGTGTCTACCTGCTCGGCTCGCTGGAGGCGACCCTGCCCGACGCGTTCCGGCGGGTGCTGGAGACCAACTTCTTCGGCTACGTCCACGGCGCCCGGGCAGTGCTGCCCCGCTTCCGCGAGCAGGGCCACGGCGTGCTGATAAACAACGCCTCGGTCTACTCCCACGTGGGTGCGCCCTGGCTGAGCGCGTATTTGAGCAGCAAGTTCGCCGTCCGCGGGTTCTCCGAGGTGCTGCGCCAAGAGCTCGATGACCTGCCCGAGGTCCACGTCTGCACCGTCTCGCCATCCCCATCGACACGCCGATCTTCGCCAGCGCGGCCAACTACACCGGCCGGGCGGTCAAGGCGCCATTACCCCACCTACCCGCCCGCGCAGGTCGCCAGGGCGATCGTGGCCAGCGCGCTGCGCCCCAAGCGGGAACGGATCGTCGGTGGCGCGGGCCGGCAGCTCACCCTGCTGGAGGCGATGGCCCCGCGCCTGTTCGAGCGGGTCAACCGGCGCCACGTGGCCGCGCTGCAGTTCACCGCCGAGCCGGCCCTCGCCACCGACGGCAACCTGTACGCGCCCAGCTCCGACAGCCGCGCCCAGACGCGTGGCGGCTGGCGGCGCCGGCCGGACCCGCCAATCGCGGTCCGCCGGTTGGTCGCGGCCGGGCTGCTGGCCGCCGGCTCGCTCGCCGTCGCTCGAATCGTCACCCGCTCCGGCCGCAGCTGACCACGAGGCTAAGCAGCAGGCCGAGCTGGGCGAGGAACGCTGGCTTCCTCTAGATCAGCCCCGACCCGGGTCACGAACCAGACGCCGCCGGCGCCTTGGCGGGGGGCTGGGCCAAGTGGAGCGTGGCCGCCCACTCCGAGTGTGGGCGCCCAGCTGGTAGACGAGGTGTGCGCCCGCACCCGGCTCGGGTAGGTATCGCTGCTCGACGCCGGGACCTATGACCAGGGCTGGTATTCAGGTAAGAGGTCTTGATCCAGTGCACGCCCCGCCTAACCAGTTCCGGACACGTCGACCAGCGTTTCCGCTGGTCAGGACCGGTTGTGGGCCTGGGAGGACTTGAACCTCCGGCCTCATCCTGAAACGTGAATCCCCGGGTGTTACGCCGCCAGGGGTTCGAGGGTGACCT
>Ga0209874_1000299_pt1 | contig 14123 bp, 12 predicted proteins | sample GWRWN1_20_30_FD_187216 | JGI IMG/M metagenome (GOLD analysis project Ga0209874, IMG submission 187216) | Riverbed sediment microbial communities from areas with no vegetation in Columbia River, Washington, USA - GW-RW N1_20_30 (SPAdes)... | ecosystem: Environmental > Aquatic > Freshwater > River... | reverse complement strand
CCGGTAGTTGGAGGCGTCGGTGGCGTACAGGGCGCGGCTGCCGGCGTCGAAGCGGACCTCGCCGCGCACCTCCCTGCGGAGCAGCGCGGCCAACGCCTGCGCCTCCGCCGTCGACAGCGCGGGTCGTCGTGGCATGCCGGCAACCTGCCATACTCCGGCGCGGAATGGCAGCGAGTGGGGAAGGGCGGCTGGTCGCCGACCGTTACGCCCTCGGGGCGTCCCTTGGCCGGGGCGGCATGGGGGTGGTCTGGCGGGCCGAGGATGTGCTGCTCGGCCGGGCGGTGGCGGTCAAGGAGGTGGCGCTTCCCGACGGCCCGCCAGGGGCCGAGCAGGCGGCGGTCCGCGACCGGGCCTTGCGGGAGGCCAGGGCGGCGGCCCGGCTCAACCATCCCAGCGCCGTCACCCTCCACGACGTGGTCGAGGCCGACGGCCGCCTGTTCCTGGTGATGGAGCTGGTCGAGGCGCCCAGCCTGCGCGACCTGGTCGGGACCCGGGGGCCGTTGCCGCCGGCGGCGGCGGCGCGGGTCGGCCTCGACCTGCTGGACGCGCTGGAGGCGGCCCACCGCGCCGGCATCGTCCACCACGACGTCAAGCCGGGCAACGTGATGGTGCCGCCTGGCGGCCGGGCCAAGCTGGCCGACTTCGGCATCGCCTCGCTGCAGGAGGACACCCAGCGGACCCGCACCGGTTCGGCCTTCGGCTCCCTGCCGTACGTGGCGCCCGAGCAGGCAAGGGGCCACCGCGGCGGCCCGCCCGCCGACCTGTGGGCGCTCGGGGCCACCATGTGGTTCGCGGTCGAGGGGGCGGCGCCGTTCGACCGGGACGGTCCGGCCGCCATCCTCGGCGCGATCCTGCACGACCCGCCGGGGCGGCCGGGCCGCGCCGGGCCGCTCGGGCCGGTGCTGCTCGCCCTGCTCGCCAAGGACCCGGAGGCCCGCCCGACCGCGCCGGTCGTGCGCCGCCAGCTTGCGCCGCTGGCCAGCGGCGCCCGCGACGCCACCCTGCCGCTGCGAACCGCCCGGCTGCCGGCCGACCCCGCCGCCGCGACCGAGGTGCTCGCGGGCCCCGCCGTCCCGCCGCGCCCGGGCTGGGGGGCGACCGGAATGGGGGCAGACGACGGCGGAGGTTGGGGCGCGACCGGGCGGGAGGCGGCCGACGGCCAGGGCTGGGGCCAGCCGCCGGCGTGGGGGCCGCCTGCCGGGCCGCCCGCCTGGGGTGGCGCGCCGCCGCGGCGGCGGCGCTGGGGGCGGCGCCTGCTGCTGGCGGCCACGCTGCTGGCGGCACTGTTGCTGCTGGCCAGCGCCCTCGACGGCGACGGGCGCGCTGGCCGGGGAGGGGAGCGGGCGGCCACACCGGGCTTTGGCGACCCGGCCCGGGATGGCCAGTTCCGGTTCGTGGTCCGCTCCAGCCGTTGCGGGGTGCAGAGCGTCGGGCAGGGGCTGGGACGGCGGACCGCCACCGGGCAGTTCTGCCTGCTCGCGATCGAGGTGGTCAACACCGGCACGGAGGGCCGCAGCTTCGAGGCCGGCCACCAGTACCTGCTGGACGGCGCGGCCAGGCGCCACAGCGTCGACGGGGCGGCGACCTGGTCCCACGACGGCAGCGCGCGGCTCATCAACCTGCAGCTCAACCCGGGCCAGCGCCTGCAGGGGACGCTGGTCTACGACCTCGCCGAGGAGGTGGAGCCGGTCCGGGCCGAGCTGCACGACTCGCCGTTCAGCGGCGGCGTCAAGGTCGACCTGGGCTGAGCGCCTACGGGCGCGTCCCGGCCCGGGCGCGCACCAGCGCGCCGATGCCGTCCAGCACCCGCTCCAGGCCGAAGACGAACTCGTCCGGCTCATCGGGGGCATCGGGACCTTCGTCGAAGACGCCCGCCGCGATCACCGCGTGGAGCGCCGGGAAGCGCTCCGCGTCGGTCAGCCTCGCGAGCAGGCGGCCGTAGCCGGACATCGCCGCCTGCGCGGAGGCGCCGGACGCCATGGAGGCCTCCATGAGGTCGGCCTCCAGCCTCCCCCAGCTACGGACGAACCCGGTGAGCAGCAGCATCACCGAGAGTTTCTCGCCCTCGGCCAGGCCGGTGTCGCGCAGGCAGCGCAGCCCCTGCTCCAGCCAGGCGATCTGGTTGGGGGCGACCGGCGGCCCGCTGATCGGGACCCGCAGCACCCAGGGGTGCCGGCGGTAGATGTCGAGCTCCGCCCGGGCCCAACGCGACAGGCCTGCCCGCCACCCCTCCCCCGGCGCCGGCGCGGCGGGGGGCGATGCCGCGGTCGCGTCCACCATGAGGGCCAGCAGCTCGTCCTTGGCGGCGACGTACCGGTACAGGGACATGGTGGAGACGCCGAGGTCGCCGGCGACCCGGCTCATGGAGACCGCCTCGAGGCCGTCGGAGGTGGCGATCTTCACGGCGACCTCGACGATCTGCTCCAGGCTCAGGCCGCGCTTGGGCCCCTTGCTGGGCCGCGCCCGCAGGCCCCAGGCCGCTTCGAGGCTGGCAGGCAGGCCGGTGTCGGCTTGGCTGTCGTCGTCCATCGTCTCCGCGTTTCCGTGGGTTGACCGTCCTCCAGGGACTGTGTATAACATACGCAGCAGAGTGTATGCCATACGCAGAAGGAGGAGTGCAGCAGCCATGACCGACGAACTGGCGCCGCACCGGATGACGGGCGCCAAAGGGGTCAAGCGGATGATCTCGGTGGCTGCTGGCCATCGGCATGTCTGCCTGCATCTAGGAGTTGCTTGAGCGTGTCGAGGTTGGCCGCCACGGCATGCTTGACGCGGGAGGTCACCGGCAGCGCCACGATGGTGGACAGACCCGAGGACCCAAGGTCCACGGCGTTGCGAAGCCTTGTCCCGCTGCCCGTCGGCTCGAGCAGATAGCTGATCCTCGCCCGGAAGGGCCCGATCTGGCCCTGCACCTCCAGCCGGCGAGGCGGCTCGAAGGCGGTCACCTCGAAGCCCTCCTCGCTCCTCCTTGGTACCGAACGGGTCTGGCGGTAGGTGGTACCGACCCCCACCGGACCAGGAGAGACCTTCGTGGTCTCCACGATCGCGTAGTTCCACCTGGGGACGTTCTCGAAGTCGGCAAGGAAGCTGAAGACCTCCTCGACGGGCCTTCGGATGATCACGGTGTTCTCGAACGATGCCATGGTTGCCTCCAAGTTCAGCTCTCCAGCAGCCGCCGGGCTGCGGTGGGGTCGTGCGCCCGGCTGTGTGACTCCTTGGGCTCTTGTTGCCCGAACGATCGGGCCCGGCAGACCCAGCTTGCGACCGCGGACCCGTGCCTGTCAGTGACTTGGGTAGCGAATCTGGGTGACCAACGTCACTCGGCAGCTGCGGACCAGGCCTGGTCGTGCAGCCCGGTCGGGTCGACGATCAATACGCTGTCGGGACCGGTGGCCACCAGGCCCGCGAGACGGAACTCGCGGAGCGCGCGGGCCACGACCTCCCGGACCGAACCGACCGCGTCCGCCAGCTCCTGCTGGGACACCTGCGCCACCAGACGGTCTTGCGGCCGCTGCTGGGCTGAGGCGAGATCCAGCAGGGCTGTGGCCACCCGCTGCTTCACCGACCCGAAGGTGTTGATCGCCGTCTGCTGCAGGGTGTCGTACAGCCGGCGGTTCAGCTCCTCGGCCAGCGCCCACGCAACCCGAGCGTCGCGTCGGGCCGCCTCGGTGAGCCGCCGGCCGTCGATGCTGAACAGGATCGAATCGGTGATGGTCTGCACGCTCACGTTGGCCGGTCCACCAACCATGACGGCGATACCCAGGACGTCAGCCTCCCGCGCGTACCGCACGGTCACCTGCCGCCCATCGAAGGAAGCTGCGCCGCAAGGCGTCCGCGACCTCCTGATCAGCCACCGCCATCGCTCCAGTGCCCGACGCTTCGTCTTCAGCTCAGCCGAACCCTACCGGGTATCCCTGGACGGGCGATGCCTCCACGACCCGGCTCACACCTTGGACTCCGATCTTCACTGGACAGCCTGGACGTCGAGGAGGCCCGGCTGGCACCGCGCGACTGATCAGGCGCCGGCGTAGTAGCGGGGGTCCAGCAGGCAGAGGTCGGCGCGGCCGGCGGCCAGGATGGTGTCGGCCTCGTCGGCGGTGGTGAGGTTGCCGCCGACCATGGTGGGCACGCCGGCGTCGTTGCGGACCAGGTCGCTCAGGGGGACCAGCCAGAAGCGGCCGTCGCCGGGGCTGGCGGCCGCGGTGGTCTGGCCGGCGGTCACCTGCAGCAGGTCGCAGCCGCGCGCGGCGAGCGCCCTTGCGGCGGCCACCGCCTCCTGCTGGCCGAGGCCGCCTGGCGCCCAGTCGCTGGCCGCCAGCGACGCCCACAGCGGCCGCTCGGCCGGCCAGGCCGCCCTGACGGCGTCGACCACCTCGAGGGGGAAGCGCAGCCGCCGCTCCAGCGGCCCGCCGAACTGGTCGTCGCGCCGGTTGGCAAGCGGCGAGATGAAGCCGCCGAGCAGGTAGCCGTGGGCCAGGTCCAGCAGCAGCAGGTCGACGCCGGCGTCCGCGGCCAGCCGGGCGGCGCGGGCGAAGTCGCCGGCCACCCGCTCCATGTCGGCCCGCTGCATCGCCCTCGGAACCCGGCCGCCGCGGCCGTAGGGGACGGCGGAGGCGGCCAGCAGCGGCCAGCCCTCAGCGGCCAGCGGACGGTCCAGCCCCCGGCGCCGCGGCCGGGTGGCTCCCCGCCGGCCGGCGTGGCCGAGGCGGACCGCCAGGCGGGCGCCCCGCTCGCGCACGGCCGCGGCCACCCGGCTCCACGGCTCCGCGTGGCCGTCCTCCCACAGGCCGGGGGTGCCAGGCGTCACCCGGCCGTCCGCGGCGACCGCGACCAGCTCGCTGACGACCAGCCCGGCGCCGGCGGCGGCCGCCCCGACCAGGCGCTCCCCCGCCGCCTCGGCGAGCCGGCCGCCGGCGGCGTCGTCCTCGGCCACCGGGGCGAGAGCGAGCCGGTTGGCCAGGGTCAGCGTGCGCTGCCGCAGCGGGGTGAAGACCGGCGGCGGGACCAGCAGGGCGGCCGGGTCGCCGGCGACGAAGCGGTCGACGGTGGCCACGAACCGGGCGTCGCGCTTGGTGAGCTCCAGGTGGCCGATCCGCCCGGAGCGGGTCAGCAGGTTGAAAGCGAACTGGACCGGGTCGAAGCCGTCGTAGCGGCCGACGTTCTCGAACCAGGCGGCGCTCTCCCGCGCCGCCTCCTGGAAGCGTTCCACCACCGGCTGGCGCTCCAGCTCGTAGTCGGTCAGGGCCGCCTGCAGCTCGCCCGGGTGGCGCTGCAGGGCGCCGGCGAGCGCCACCGCGTCCTCCATCGCCAGCTTGGTGCCAGACCCGATGGTGAAGTGGGCGGTATGGGCGGCGTCGCCCAGCAGCACCACCTTGCCGTGGTGCCAGCTGGCGCAGCGGACGGTCACGAAGCTGATCCAAAGCGAGCGGTTGGACAGCAGCTTGTGGCCGGCCAGCTCGGGGGCGAACAGCTGCTGGCAGAAGGCGATCGACTCTTCCTCGCTGGCCTGCTCCAGGCCGGCGCGCCGCCAGGTCGCCTCGGTGCACTCCACGATGAAGGTGCTGGTCCGCGCGTCGAACGGGTAGGCGTGGACCTGGAACATGCCGTGCTCGGTGGCGCGGAAGACGAAGGTGAAGGCGTCAAGGACCAGGTCGGTGCCGAACCACACGAACTTGGAGCGGTGCACGTCGTGGCTGGGCCGCAGCGGCTCGGCCAGCAGCCGCCTGGCGGTCGAGTTGACCCCGTCGGCGGCGACCACCAGGTCGCGGTCGGCGAAGGCGTCGAGGGTCGGGACCTCGGTGTGGAAGGCCAGCTCGACGCCGACCTGGTTGCAGCGCCGCTGCAGGATCTCCAGCAGCCGCTTGCGGGCGATGGCGGAGAACCGGTGCCCGCCCGAGCGGATCGTGCGGCCGCCGTAGACCACGTCGATGGCGTTCCAGCGGGCGAAGGTGTCGGTGATCTCCGCGTAGCTGGGGTAGTCGGCGTCGCGCAGCCCGCCCAGCGTCTCCTCGGAGAACACCACTCCCCAGCCGAAGGTGGCGTCCGGCGCGTTGCGCTCGACCACCGTGACCTCGCAGGACGGGTCGGCCCGCTTGGCCAGCAGGGCGAAGTAGAGCCCGGCCGGCCCGCCCCCGAGGACCCCGATGCGCATCGCCGCTGCTCCTAGGCGAGCACGTCGGCCAGACGGTCGAGCTCGGCCGGGTCGGAGGAGGTCGGCAGCAGCACCAGCTGGTCGCATCCGGCCTCCTGGTAGCCGCGGACGAAGTCCCTGACCGCCCGGCCGCTGGTCAGGTTGCCCGCCGCGATCTTCTCGGCGAACGGGCCGGTGAACGCGTAGTAGTCGCGCAGGTAGGCGGCGCCGGCGTCGGCGTCGCCGAGGGCGAAGTAGCCCTGGCCCCACAGCTCGGGCCGGCCGGGACGCTCCAGGTCCCGCCACGCCGCCCACGCCTTGGCGGCGGCGTTGGCGAACGCCCTCGGCGGGCCGCCGCCGTGGACGTAGCCGTCGGCGGCGCGGGCCATGCGGGCGAACGCCGCGCCGGAAAGGCCGCCGGCCAGCAGCGGCGGGCCGCCCGGCTGCACGGGCTCCGGGCCGACCTCGGCCTTCTCCCAGATCGACCGGAGCTCCACCAGCTGGTCGGCCAGCCGCCGGCCACGGCCGGCGCGGTCGACCCCGGTCGCCTGGTAGTCGTCGTCGCGGGCGCCGATCGCCAGGCCGAGGGTGAGCCGCCCGCCCGACAGCAGGTCCAGGGAAGCGGCCTGCTTGGCGAGCAGGACGGTGTTGCGCAGCGGCCCGATCACCACCATGGTCACCAGGCGGATGCGGCTGCTGACGGCGGCCGCGGCGGCCAGCGACAGGAACGGCTCGACGCTGCGGTACACCATCCGGTCCAGCACCCCGAGGCTGGCGAACGGGCCGGCGTCGGCCCGTCTGGCCCACTCGACGACGCAGCGCCCGTCGGTCCCCGGCGTGGTGGTGGGCAGGCCGACCCCGACCTCCATGCTCGCTCCCTCCTAGAGAGGCGGTCATGTATCCGGCGTCGCATGCGGCGCCAAGCCATACCTGCCGCCCTGGACCTTGCGCGCCGCCCCCGGCGGCCACGCAGTCCCCTCAAGCGAGGATACTTGACCGGCTCTCTAGTCCGGTCTGGTGTGGCCGAGCGCGATCATGGTACGGCTGACGGGTGCGGGTGCTGCTGAGCTTGCTGATCGTCGCCGCCGTGTCGCTGGCGGCGCTCGGGCTGCTGTGGGCACTGCAGCGGCGGCTGATCTACCTGCCGGCGCCGCGGGCGGTGCCGCCGGCGGCGGCCGTGCTGCCCGGCGCCGAGGAGGTCGCCTTCCCCACCGAGGACGGGTTGCGGCTGGGCGGCTGGTTCGTGCCGGCCGCCCGTGGCGCCGGCGACCGCCGTCAGGCGTCCCGGCCGGGTCCCGCGGTGCTGGTCTGCAATGGCAACGCGGGCAACCGCTGGTTGCGGGCGCCGCTGGCGGCCGCGCTGTCGCGGGCCGGCCTTGCGGTGCTGCTGTTCGACTACCGCGGCTTCGGGGGGAACCCCGGCAGGCCGACCGAGGAAGGGCTGGCTGCCGACGCGCGCGCCGCGCAGGCCTTCCTGGCCGCCCGGCCCGAGGTCGACCCTGCCCGCCTGGTCTACTTCGGGGAGTCCCTCGGCGCCGCCGTCGCCCTGCGCCTCGCCACCGAACGGCCGCCAGCCGCGCTGGTGCTGCGCTCGCCGTTCGCCTCGCTGGCCGAGGTGGGCCGGCTGCACTACCCGTTCCTGCCGGTCGGCCTGCTGCTCGCCGACCGCTACGACTCGCTCGGCCTCGCCGGCCGGCTGGCCGCACCGCTGCTGGTGGTGGCCGGCGAGCGCGACGGGATCGTCCCGGCCGCCCACAGCCGCCGCCTGTTCGACGCCGCCCACCAGCCGAAGCGGCTGGTCGTGGTCCCCGGCGCCGACCACAACGACCCGGAGCTGCTGGCCGGCCCCCGCCTGCTGGCGGAGGTGCTCGGGTTCCTGGAGGGCGTCCCGGCGCTGCGCGCCACGGTATGAGTCGGCGCCGCCGCCGCCTCTGCGCAGCGCGTCACCCCTGCCGGGTGCCGCCCAGCCGGCGGGCGGCCTGCCGGGCGGCCAGGCCGATGATGGCGGTGAAGGTCGGGTAGGCGAACTGCAGGCCGGCGAGCTGCTCGACCGGCTGCTCGGCGGCCATGGCGGCGGCGGCGATCTGGACTACCTCGACCGCCTGCTCGCCGACCACGTGCGCGCCGAGGATGCGGCGGTCGGAGCGGGACACGAGCAGCTTGGCGAACCCCTCGGTGTGCCCGTCGATCACCGCCCGTTCCAGGTCGGCGTAGCGCGCCACCGCGGCGACGTAGCCGCCCTGCACCGTCTCGGCCTCCGCCTGGGTCAGCCCGACGCTGGCGTACTCGGGGTCGGTGAAGCCGCCGCGCGGCACCACGCGGAGCAGCCGCGGCGCCACGCCAGGTGCCCGCGGGCCGGCCGCAGGCCGCGGTCGAGCCGCCAGCACCGCGTGCTCGGCCGCGAGCCGCGCCTCGGCCTCGGCGGTCTGCACCAGCATCATGTGGCCGTTGACGTCGCCGGCGGCCCAGACGTTCGCGGCCGAGGTGCGCAGCCGGTCGTCGACCTTGATGTAGCCGCCCTCGGTCCGGATCCCCGCGGCGTCCAGGCGCAGCTCCTCAAGGTTGCCCGGCCAGCCGACCGCCAGCAGCACCGCGTCGGCGTCGGCGGCCCGCGGCTCGCCGCGGCCGCGCCAGCGCAGCCGCAGCGCGCCGCGGTCGCGGCGCTCCAGCCGCTCCAGCCGCTCGACGCCGGTCTCCACCCCGATGCCGCGCCGCCGGAAGGCGTCGGCGACCGCCTCCGAGACCGCCTGGTCCTCGGCGCCGAGCAGCCGGTCGGCCGTCTCCAGCAGCGTCACCTGGCTGCCGAAGGCGGCCAGCACGCTGGCGAGCTGGCAGCCGGTGGCCGAGCCGCCGACCACCAGCGCCGAGGCGGGCAGGGCCTCGAACGCCCAGATGTCGGAGTGCGTGACGGCCTGCTCGCTGCCTGGGAACGGCAGGCGGCGGGCGTGGCCGCCCACGCACACGATGATCGACTCGGCGCGGAGCTGGTCCCGTCCGTCGCCGATGGCGATGGTGTGCGCGTCGGCGAACCTGGCCGTGCCGGTCCCCGCGATCAGCCGGATCCCGGCGCGTTCCAGCCGCTCCGGCAGGGCCTTCAGCTGGTGGACCAGCTCCACGGTGGCGGCCGCCTTGGCGAGCACGCGGCGGAAGTCGACCGCCGGGCGGGGGCCGTCCAGGCCGTAGTCGGCGAACTGGTCGGTGTCGCGGACCAGGCGGGCGGCCTTGGCCAGCGCCCGGGTCGGGACGCAGCCGTCGTTGGTGCACACCCCGCCGAGCCGGTCACGCTCGACCAGCGCCACGGTCGCGCCGAGCTCCCGGGCGCGCAGCGCCGCCGCCGCCCCGGCGGGGCCGCCGCCCAGCACGATCACGTCGAACGCCGCCGGGCTCACCGGCGGGCTCCTGGCGGGCGGCGGCGGGGCCGCCGGCGCACGGTTCGGCGGTTCACGGCCAGCAGAGTGCCAGAACCAGCCGGGGGCTGCCGGGTCAGGTGTCCAGCAGCACACCGGGGTTCAGGACGCCGGCCGGGTCGACGGCCGCCTTGGCGGCCCGCAGGGCGGCGGCGAACGGCTCCGGGCGCTGCCGGTCGTACCAGGGCCGGTGGTCGCGGCCGACCGCGTGGTGGTGGGTGACGGTGCCGCCGGCGGCCAGCACCGCCTCGGTGGCGGCCGCCTTGACCTCGGCCCACTGGCCCAGCTCGCTGCCCCGCCTGGCGGGCGCCAGCACGGTGAAGTAGGGGGCGGCCCCGTCGGGGTAGACGTGCGTCAGCCGGCAGGTCACCGTGCCGGCGCCGCACACCTGCGCCAGCGCTGCCCCGGCGGCAGCGGCGACGTCCGCGACCAGCGCGTCCAGCCGCTCCCAGGTCACCGCGGTCTCGAACGTCTCCACCAGCACGCCGAGCAGCAGCAGCCGCTCGCGCAGGTAGGGGGCGCGGACGAAGCCGGCCCGCCAGGTGGCGCCGGCGTCCGCGCCGGCGGCCTCCTCCAGCACCCGCCCGCCCGCGCCGGCGCAGACCTCCAGGGCGGCGGCCAGCTCGCCGTCGACCGGCAGCGACGCCGACTCGAACCCCAGCAGCAGCGGCGCCTCGCCGCCTGCAAGGGTGCCGGTGAGGGCCGCCTCGGCGGCGTCGAGCAGCCGGCAGGTGGCCGGTTCCAGCCCGGCCTGGGCCAGGCCGCGCACGGCGGCCGCGCCGGCCTGGAAGGAGCGGCCGAGGCCGTGGCGGGCCCGGTCGAGCGGCTCCGCCGAGCTGACCGCCGCAAGGGCGGAAGGGACGGCGACCCGCGGCGCCGGCAGCGCCGCCCGGGGCCGCCGGCCGCTCCGGCGCCTGCAGCGGGAAGCCGAGCAGCGCCTGCGCGGCTGGGGCGAGCGCCTCCAGCTCGGCGGGTCCCGGCTCCTCCTCGGGCCGGCCCCAGCCCCACACCGGGTAGGTCGACGCGGTCATCGGCCAAGCATGCCGTCCCGCCGCCGGCGCCGGTAGAGTCGAGCGGTCGGCGCCGGCAGTCGTGGAGGTGACGGTGGGCGGGACAACCCTGGAGGGCCACGGCGGCGCCCTGGCGGTGGCGGCGGCCTGGCGGCACGGCGTCAGGGAGATGTTCACCCTCTCCGGCGGCCACGTGTTCCCCCTCTACGACGGGGCGGTGAAGGCCGACCCGCCGCTGCGGCTGGTGGACGTGCGCCACGAGCAGACCGCGGTGTTCGCCGCCGAGGCCACCGCCAAGCTGCTGCGGCGGCCCGGCCTTGCGGTGCTGACCGCCGGCCCCGGGGTGACCAACGGGATCAGCGCGGTCACCACCGCCCACTTCAACGGCTCACCGGTGCTGGTGGTTGGCGGGCGGGCACCGACCGGCCGCTGGGGCAGCGGCAGCCTGCAGGAGCTGGACCATCCGCCGCTGCTGGCCCCGGTCACCAAGCACGCCGGCACCGTCCGCGACGCCGCCGACATCCCGGCCGAGATCGACCGTGCCCTGCGGCTGGCCGCCGAGCCCCACCGCGGCCCGGTCTTCCTGGACGTCCCCGTCGAGGCGCTGTTCTCCCAGGCGACCGTCGAGCTGCCGGCCGGCGCAGCGCCGGCCGGCCGGCAACCCGACCCGGACGCGCTGGCCGCTGTCGCCGGCCTGCTGGCCGAGGCGGAGCGGCCGGTGCTGGTGCTCGGCTCCGACGTGTGGGCCGACCGCGCCGAAGCGGCCGCGGCGCGGGCCGCGGCGGCGCTCGGCCTGCCGGTGGTCGCCAACGGTCAGGGCCGCGGCGTGATCCCGCCCGACGGGGGGCTGCTGGTGACCCGCGCCCGCTCGCTGGCCTTCGGCGGCGCCGACCTGGTCCTGGTCGCCGGCGCGCCGCTGGACTTCCGGCTCGGCTACGGCGCCTTCGGCGGCCGCGACGGCGGGCCCTCGGCCCGGGTGGTCCACCTGGCCGACGCGCCCGACCAGGTCGCCGGCCATGTCCCGCTGGACGGCGCGGTCGCCGGCGACCTCGGCCTGGTGCTGGACGGGCTGGCCGAGGCGGTGCTGCGGCGCGGCCGGCGGCCGGCGACCGGGCCGTGGCTGCAGCGGCTGCGGGAGGAGGCGCTGGCGGCCGCCGAGCGTGACCGTGAGCTGCTGGAGAGCGATGCCGACCCGATCCATCCGGCGAGGGTCTACGGCGAGCTGCGCCGGCTGCTGGCCGACGACGCGGTGGTGATCGGCGACGGCGGCGACTTCGTCTCCTTCGCCGGCCGCTTCGTCGAGCCGGCCCTGCCTGGCGGCTGGCTGGACCCTGGCCCGTACGGGTGCCTCGGCACCGGCCTCGGCTACGCCATCGCCGCGCGCCTGGCGCGGCCGGCGGCCCAGGTGGTGCTGCTGCTGGGCGACGGGGCGGCCGGCTTCTCCCTGATGGACGTGGACACGCTGGTCCGTCACCGGCTGCCGGTGGTGATCGTCTGCGGCAACAACGGCATCTGGGGGCTGGAGAAGCACCCCATGCGCCTGCTCTACGGCTACGACGTGGCCGCCGACCTGCAGGCCGGCTGCCGCTACGACGAGGTCGCCAGGGCGCTCGGCGGCGCCGGGGAGCTGGTCACCTCCCCGGCGGAGGTCGGCCCCGCCCTGCGCCGCGCCTTCGACGCCGGCGTCCCCTACCTGGTCAACGTGGCCACCGACCCGGAGGTCGCCTACCCAAGGTCCACCTCCGGGCTCTGAGGACCCGCCCGGGTCGCCGCCGCGCCGCGCAGGAAGCCGGCCCGGTCGACCACCACCCTGGTCACCCAGCCGCGCGCGGCCAGCCGCTCCGCGTCCAGCAGGCGGAACGAGAACTCCAGCCGCCGCCCGGCCACCCGCTCCAGCACCGCCTCGACCCGCAGGGCCGCGCCGACCGGGCTGGCCTGCAGGTGCTCGAGCTCGACCCTGGCGCCGACGGTGGTGGCCTCCGGGTCGAGCGCGCCGGCGACCGCCCGGACGCTGGCCCGCTCGGCCAGCGCCAGCACCCGCGGGGTGGCGAGCACCGGCAGGTCGCCGCTGCCCACCGCCGCCGCGGTGTCCGCCTCGGTCACCGTGTGCTCGAAGCTGGCCCGCAGGCCCGGGCTGATCGCCATGGGTTGCCCTCCGTCGCCGTCTGGGGGATTTTGCCTGATGTGAGCCGGGCCGAGGAAAGGGGCGGCATGGCGACGCTGGCGCTGGCGGGGGACACGATGCTCGGCCGCGGGGTGGCCAGGGCCCTCGCCAGCGGGCCGCCGGAGGCGCTGGTGGCGCCGGAGGTGGTCGAGCTGCTGCAGGGGGCCGACCTGGTGGTCCTCAACCTGGAGTGCTGTATCTCCGAGCGGGGCCGGCGCTGGGAGGCGCCGGGCAAGCCGTTCTTCTTCCGCGCCCCGCCGAAGGCCACCGAGCTGCTGCGGCTCCTGGACGTCGACTGCGTGACCCTGGCCAACAACCACGCCCTCGACTACGGGCCGGAAGCGCTGCTCGACACCCTCGACCACCTGACCGGCGCGGGCGTCGCCGCGGTCGGCGCCGGCCGCGACCTCGACCAGGCCCGCCGCTTGGCGCTGCTGGAGGCCGGCGGGCTCCGACTGGCCGTGGTCGGCGTCACCGACCACCCGGCCGACTTCGCGGCCGGTCCTGGCCGTGCCGGCGTCGCCTTCGCCGACCTGGCCGGCGGGGTGCCACCGTGGCTGCTGGCGGGCGTGCGGGACGCCGCCGCCCAGGCCGACGTGGTGCTGGTCACGCCGCACTGGGGGCCGAACATGACCAGCGCGCCGGTCCCCCACGTCCGACGCGCGGCGGCCGCGCTGCTGGAGGCTGGGGCCGGCCTGGTCGCCGGGCACTCCGCCCACGTGCCCCACGGGGTCGCCGGCCGGGCGCTGTACGACCTCGGCGACTTCCTTGACGACTACGCCGTGGACCGCCGGCTGCGCAACGACCTGGGCATGCTGTTCCTGGTCACCCTCGACCGGGCCGGGCCGGTGCGGCTCCAGGCCGTGCCGCTCAAGCTCGACTTCTGCCACACCCGCCTGGCCGACGGCGAGGACGCGGCGTGGATGCGCCGGCGCTTCCGCGACGCCTGCGCGGCCCTCGGCACCAGGGTCGCCGACGCTGACGGCCGGCTGGCTGTGACCTGGCGCTAGGCGAAATCGACCTCGACGGCATCCTTGGACGGTTGCTCCGGGGCCGTCGTTGCAGGGGTGGTACGACCGATCAGTTTCGGAGAAGCCGCCGCGGCGGCGCCTCGCTAGCATGAGGGTCGTCCCCATCAAGACTCGCAGGGGAGGAGACCTGCAATGAACGACACGCGGAAGTCCGCCAAGAGCACCACCGCGACCGGCAAGACGTTCGAGGGATTCACGGACGAGGAACGAGGCGCGATGAAGGAGCGCGCCAAAGAGCTGAAGGCGGCCGCGCGCCGCGGCCCGCGCGCGGACAAGGCGGACGGGGAAAGCGCCGTGCTCGCGAAGATCGCCGAGATGCCGGAACCGGATCGCGCCTTGGGCGAGCGGCTCCATGCTGTCATCAAAGCCAGCGCGCCAGCC
>Ga0209874_1000298_pt1 | contig 14134 bp, 14 predicted proteins | sample GWRWN1_20_30_FD_187216 | JGI IMG/M metagenome (GOLD analysis project Ga0209874, IMG submission 187216) | Riverbed sediment microbial communities from areas with no vegetation in Columbia River, Washington, USA - GW-RW N1_20_30 (SPAdes)... | ecosystem: Environmental > Aquatic > Freshwater > River... | reverse complement strand
CTTCGGCACGCCGCGCTGACGGCGACGCTCGGGCTCGCCGCCGCATCCTGGGTCGTCGCGGTCCGGCAGATGAACGGGATGGCCATGGGCGTTGCGACCCGGCTGGGTTCATTCGCGTTCTTTGTCGCCCTGTCGGTGTCGATGATGGCGGCGATGATGCTGCCGGGCGCGGCTCCGGCAGTCTTGAGACGCGCTCATGCCAGCGGTCGTGTGCGCGCCGTGCCGCTGTTTGTCGGGTCGTACCTCGCCGTCTGGACACTCGTAGGTGTCGCCGTGTATGCGTTGTACCGGCCGCACGGGTCGTCCGCTGCCGGCGCGCTTGCGATCGCGGCAGGTGTCTACGAGCTCACGCCGCTCAAACAGCACTGCCGCCGGCGCTGCCGCGAGAGCGTCCGCTCTGGATTCGAGTTCGGGCTCTACTGCGTCGGCTCGAGCATCGGGCTGATGCTGATGCTGGTGGCGCTGAGCGTCATGAGCGTCACCTGGATGTCCGTGATCGCCGTCCTCGTCCTCGCCCAGAAGCTCCTGCCCGCGAGAGCCGCCATCGACGTGCCGCTGGCGCTCGCGATCCTCGGACTGGGAGTCCTGATCGTCATCTCGCCCTCGTCGGTTCCCGGACTCACGCCGCTGATGTGAGACGTCATCGGTGGCGCGCGCCACCCAAGCTGTTGTCCACCCCAAGCTCTTGTAACGACAAGAAGGAGAGAAGCAATGACCGATCACAAGACCGGAACACGTGAAGAGTGGCTTGCGGCCCGGCTGGAGCTGCTCGAGGCCGAGAAGGCGCTGACGCGGCGTAGCGACGAGCTGGCGCGGTGGCGGCAGGAGCTGCCCTGGGTTCGAATCGAGAAGGAGTACCGCTTCGAGACCGACGAGGGCACAGCGTCTCTCGCCGATCTGTTCGGAGGACGTTCGCAGCTCCTCGTCTATCACTTCATGTTCGGGCCCGAGTACACGGCAGGGTGTCCGTCCTGCTCGGCGATCGCGGACGGCTTCGACGGCTCCGTCGTCCACCTCGCCAATCACGACGTCACGCTCTGTGCGGTGTCGCGGGCTCCGCTCGCGAAACTGCAGGCGTACAAGCGGCGGATGGGCTGGAGCTTCCCCTGGGCGTCTTCGTTCGACAGCGACTTCAACTACGACTTCCAGACGACACACACCGAGGAGCAGCAGCAGTCGGGAGCCGTCGAGCACAACTTCCGCACGATCGACATGCGGCCGGAGCTGGAGGCCGGCAAGGAGGGGCCGCTCGCCCAGTTCGCGGCGAGCGCCGGCACCGACTGGGCGACGTTCAGGCGAGAAGGGGCCGGCGTGAGCGCGTTCGCGCTCGAGGACGGCGTCGTCTACCACACCTACTCGGCCTACGCGCGCGGGCTGGACGGCCTCTGGGGCATGTACCAGTGGCTCGACCGCGCGCCACTCGGTCGCAACGAGACCGGCCTCTGGTGGAGCCGCCACGACGAGTACGACAGCCAGTGACGCGTGCGGAACGCTGCGCCACCGACCTCACCGCTGCCTGCGCCGGCCTGCTTGGGCCGGCGCGCAGCTGGTCTCGTTCATCCTCGTCGAGGCCTGAATCCTCTTGCGTTGCGAAGGCATGCGGAGGATTGCAAGCCGCCGTGCACGACGCCCTCGATCGCGAACCCGCCCTAACCGACGCCTGCGGTTGGCTGCCTAGATAAGACGCGTCCTCATTGCTGAAGGCAAGTCGCAGCGAGCACTCACCGTTGGCTCTTCCGGCAACGTGAAGTTCGCGTGGGCTGGTCGAAGCGTTAGCGAGGGTCCGTATCGATTCGACGGGACCTTAGGAATTGATCGTCGGGGCAGGCGAGGAAGGTGAGTGGAGCGTCGCTGCGCAAAAGCGCTTGGCGTGAGCGCAGCACGGCGGTCAGAACAGCGACCATCGCTCGACCTGATCCGAGACGCCAAGAAGGACCTCGAGCTCGTCGGGAAGGAGCTCCGGGAACAGCGCGTATGCGGTGAGCCGCACGTGGCCTTCGACGACGACCAAGCGTGAGAGGTCGGCAGGCGCGACGACGATCAACTCGGGCGGTGGGTCGGATGAACCGAGCCGGCGCGCGATCGGCTCGTGCTCCTCCGCGCTTCCGCCAGGTATCTCGCCCCGCCGAAGCCTCTTGGCGGCCTCGACCGGCAAGCGTGTGCCACCGGAGATCGTCAGCCACCAGTCCCAGTCGATGTAGCGGATCGTGAGCACTTCATCCGGCGTGAGTGCCACGCGGGACCAGTCGAGATCGCCCGGAAAGTTGCCAAAGACGTGAGGGCCGCGGAGCCACTCATGGTGGCGGCCGAGCAGTGCCCGCCGGTACGCGTTCGCGTCTGCGTCGCCGATGTCGGGCTCGGCGATCAGCGCGGGGCTGACGCCGTCTGCCCGCAGTAGGGCGAGTAGCCGCTCGCGAAAGCGCGATGAGTCGAGGTCGCCGCCCAGGAAGATCGCGGTTACCTCGTCGGCCGAAACAGGACCAAGGATGCGCATCTGGGTGTAGCCTGGTCTAGATGGCGCGGGGGAGCGGCCGCACCGCTCGCCCGCGGTGTGGGGTACGCAAACTTGGTTCAAGCGGCGAGGCGGTATTCGTGGATGAGTCCGCCGAGTCGGTCTCGGCGTTCGACGGCGGATGTTGGCAGGTGCAGGACTCGCAGCTCCCGGGACGCCGGATCGGGCGGTTTGAGGTTGACTGAGCGGTGCGGCCTGAGGCTGTTGTAGTGGTCGACGAAGACGCGGAGCACGCGCTCAAGGTGGCGCCGGTTCATGATCAGGAGCCAGTCGAGACACTCGGCCCGGATGGTCCGGACGAAGCGCTCGGCGATCGCGTTCGCCTTCGGCGCCCGCACCGGGGTCTTGATGACCTTGATGCCTTCGCTGGCGAACACGGCGTCGAAGTCGCGGGTGAACTTGCTGTCGCGGTCGCGGATCAGGAAGCGGAACGATCCCGGTCGCTCCTGAAGCGTCCAGGTGAACTGCCGCGCCCGCTGGGCGACCCAGGCGCCGGTCGGGTTCGCGGTGCAGCCGGCGAGATGAACGCGGCGGCTGCTTAGCTCGATGAAGAAGAGCACGTACAGCCGTTGCAGCGAGATCGTCTCGACGGTGAAGAAGTCGACCGCGAGCATGCTCTGCGCCTGCTGCAGGAGGAACGCTCGCCAGGAAAGCCCGGACCGCGATCCGGCCGGGCCGAGCCCCGCCGCACGGAGGATCTTCTTCACGGTCGTGGCGGACACCGCGATGCCGAGGCCGTTCAGCTCGCCGACGATCCGCTGGTAGCCCCAGCGCGGATTCTCGCGCGCGAGGCGCAGCACCAGCTCGCGGATCTCGCCGCCGATCGGCGGCCGGCCGCGCCGACGTGCGTACGTCCAGCGGCGGGCGACGAGCCGTCGGTGCCAGCGCAGCAGCGTGGTCGGCGTGACCAGAAACGACTTCCAGCGTGAGCGCGGCAGCAACCGGCTCGCCGCGGCCAGGAAGACCCGATCGGTCGTCCTCAGTTGCGGGCGACCTGTCTGCCGGCGAAGTACCGCCAGTTGATGCCGGAGCACGACGATTTCCAGCTCCTTGAACTCGGTTGAGCGAGGACGAAGCAGCACGAGCTGGAGGGCGTATCGGAACGCCAGATAGCAGAGCGACCAGAACAAGAACAAGCTCCTCGGAGTCAGCAGGACGGGCGTACGACTGTACGGCCCTCGTCCGCGCCCCCGAGCCGAAACCGAGTTAATGCACCCCACAGGCAGCCGGTGGCAACGGTTTGGCACTGGTCCAAGCCGAAAACGCGCAGTTTTGACGCTAGGCCAGCAACCCTGATGCGCGGCTGACTACTTCCGTCGTACAGGAGAGGTCAACCGAGAACCGCATCGCCTGGTTTTGTCTGAGGAACCTGGTGGCGCCGACTGATCGCCTCGATGAACCTGTGCTCGTTCGTGGTGAGGTGCGCGCGGTGATCGGGCGGCGTCACCGTCGTGGCTCACAGTCACCCGAGGCGTCCGGCGTCGGCTCGGGCCGGCGCATGAGGCCGGACCGGCAGGTATTCGACGAGTTTGGTTGGAGACGGGACGTCAGGTGGGTGTAGAGGACGGCGTGCCGCTCGATTCGAGCGTCTGAGCGACCGCGCGGCGCAGCACGACCGCGAACTCTTGGTCGTATTCAGGGCGCGCCTCCTCCGGCAGGTGGTCCCGCTGCCGCACCGAGGCGAACGTATGCGCGAACGTGCCGACGCGGTTTGCGAGCGCGAACGTGCCGGCGAGACCGCGGCCCCACGGCTCCAGATACGCGTCGCGCAGACGCGCGAACCATGGGTCGCCCGGCGGCAGCTTGGTGATCTCCTCGAGGAACCGGAAGGTGACGACGAGCGACGCGAAGGGGTGTGAGATCGACGCGTCGCCCCAGTCGAGCAGGCGCAGCCGCTCGCCCTGTGCGTAGACGTTCCCCATGTGGAGGTCGTCGTGCTGAACCGTCTCCGGTACGTCGTGCGCGGCGAGCTCGCCGCACAGTTCCGCGAAGCGCGCCGCAAACGCGCGCAGCCGACCGATCTCGTCCCTCTCGAGCGGCAGATGCCGCTGCAGGAGGTTCTCGTACCGCGCCGGCAGCGTCGCTGCCCGCAGGTCCGGGACGCCGTGCGCGAGGTGGTCGTGCGTGTGTGTGGCCTCGCCGCGCTGGAGCTCGGCGTACAGCGGCAACGCAAGGAGCCACGCCTCAGGCGGGTTGCCGAACACGCCGATCGGCGTGCCTGCGTCGGCGAGCAGAAGCCACGCCCGCTCTTCGTCGTGGCCGAGCACCTCGCTGACGCGGTCGGGCCATCGCGCGAAGAGCCCCGCCGTGAGCCGCGGCTCGAATGCCTGCACCGGAGCGCACGCCTTGAACCAGGCAACGCCGTCGGCGAGTGGCACGCGCAGCACCGTCGCCCACGGTCGCTCGTGCGCGGTCTCGATGGCGCCCACCGGTTCGACAAGCGCGCGGATCCAGTCCTCGGCAGCGGCGCGGTCCACGTTCCTACTATGCCGCCATGCCGCAAGTCACCCAGCGTCCGGACGTTGCGGCTGGCGTGGGCGAGTGTCGAGCGGCGCGGAGCGCCGCTCTTCCCTTGTATAAGCAACGAAATCGGAACGCCTCGGGGTGAGCGTCCGGCTGGTCGGAGCGGTCGGTTGGGCATGCGCTGTAACGGCCACATGGGCAAGCGGCTCTCGCCTGAGCTCAGACCCTGTGAAGCGGGTGCGCCTCCGCAAGGGGCAGCGTCTCCGGCGTATGTGAGCATGCTGCCCGTTCGTCGTGCGGTGCCTGCGGTGATCAGGTGAGCGCAGCGGCGAACAACGCCAAGCTTCCGAGCCTCCGCCATCCGTAAGTCGTTCACGGTAACCGACACAGGGCTGAGGTAGCCGCGGCGCTACTCGAGGTGGTCCTCAAGTAGCCGGTGGAGTTCTGTCGCGCTCGCGGCGAGCGCGGTACGGTCGAGCTGGGCCACGCCGACAATCCGAGCGAGCTCCGAGGCGAGGTCAGGCAGGCCGAGGAACTCGTCGAGCTGTTCCGCGACCCATTTGTCGTAGGAGAGCGGGTACGTGCGCCGGGAGATGAAGAGGGCTTGTAAGAACTCCTGGTAGGCGTGGTAGAGGCGGTGGAATGCATGAAAGCGGTCGCCGCGTTCCAGGCTCCAACGGATGTGGTCAAGGTTGTTGAGGCAGAAGGTGCGCACCGACTCGAGGCGCTTGCGGCGCAGTTCATCGTCGTAGAACGGGAGCCAGCGATCGCGAAGCACGCGATAGCGGTCGCCACGCTCGAACAGCGGGAGACTGTAGGCGACGTAGTTTCCGAGTTGCAGTTCGAAATCATCCGGACTTGACGTCCACCCGCGCGGCTGCGGCGCGAACTCGCCGTCGATCACGCAGATGTCGATGTCGGAGTAGCGCACGATCGGGCCGAGCACCTTCGCGGCCTGTATCCGGGGCTCGGACTGTTCCCACGCGGCGACGAGCTCGTGCCACTCCGCCTCGTCCGTCTCGGGCCTAACCAGCAGAGCGATGTCGAGATCACTTGCCGCGCCGGCATGCCCGCGTGCCCACGAGCCGACCAGCAGCACGCCATCGACGATTGCCGCGTCCGAGAAGAAGTCGGCCGCGGCACTCGCCGCCCCCGCGCGGTCTGAGCTTTCAAACGGCGGCGACGGCATGCGCTTCATCTTGCTCATGCGCACGAGGAGGGCCACCGACGCGCGAGGCTAGCGCTCGAGCCCTGCGACCTGCCAGACGAGCCCGTGATGAGCGAAGGTGCCGCGGAGGCCACGATCAGCGAGGACCGCAAGCATCGCGTCCGGCGGGTGCGCAAACGTCCGGAACTCCCTTCGCAGCAGCCTGAAGATGAGGTTCTCGGCCGCGACGATCAGACGGGAGACGGCGTTCCGCGGCGGATAGCTGAACACGACGACGCGCCGAGCGTGGTCGGCCGCCGCTCCCAATAACCGCTCGTAGTCCGGATAGCAGCAGACCACGCGATGGAGCACGACCACGTCCGCCGGCTCGACGCTCGCCGGCTCGACCGCGATGTCGTGCAGACGCCGCTCCGCCCGCTCCTCGAGCCCCGCCTCTTGAAGCAGCCGCTCGGCTTCCGCGTCGTATGCAGACGAGAGCTCGAGGTTCACCGCCCGCGCGGCGCCCCGCTTCAGCAGCTCGATCTGAATTTCGCCGACACCGCCGCCGACCTCAAGCACCGTCGCGCCCTCGATCCCGCGCTGCTCGAGGAACTCGACCATCCGGCGGGACGCCTTGTCGAGACCGCGCTTGCGGTAACGCTTAGCCACGCGGCGGGCAAAGCGAGGGCTGAAGAACCGCTCGCAGCCCCGCGGATTACAGCAGCTCGCCACACACAAACACTACCGCCGAGCCGCCGATGCCTCGGCGGCCGGCGCTACCGAATCTCCGTCGAGAGCCGCGCTAGCGGCAGTCGCGACCAACCTCGCGAAGGCGCATAGAATCTCGGCATGCTCCGCAAAGCATGCACCGGCTGCGGATGCGACCAGTGTCCGTGCCCGGACTGCACCAAGAAGTAAGCGCGGCTCGACGAGCCGCACAGACGTCGACCCCCTCCCTCTCAGGGAGGGGACCTACCGCACGGGTGGCAGCCCACGGCAGACGCCCTGTTTACCATGTGATCCAAACGGCAGCCTGTGGCAGCCAGTGGCAATGGTGTTTCGCTAGGTGAAGCCGATTCGCGGGCTTCCGCGGCCGCACGCTTTGCGCCCAGTTGCGCCCCCTCTGTTCCATAACTGTTCCATTCCATCGCGCCGAAAACGCGCACCCTCAACCTGGGCCAGCAACTGCGAACAGCAGTCGACGGGCCTACGACGAGGGCAGCGTGAAGCTGACCCGTGCGCCGCCGCCGGGCCGGTTCTCAGCCCAGATCCGGCCGCCGTGAGCCTCGACGATGCCGCGCGCGATAGCGAGTCCGAGACCGGCGCCGCGTGCCGTGCGGGCCGGGTCGCCGCGCCAGAAGCGCTCGAACATGCGCTTGAGTGACTCCGCGGGCAGCCCGCTACCCGTGTCCTCGACCGTGACGCGGACACCGCCTCCCTCGGGCTCCGCGAGCACCGCGACCGAACCATCCGACGGCGTGTGTTTGAGCGCGTTCGCGAGCAGGTTCTGGAGGACGCGCTCGACCTTCTCCGGCGCGCACCGCGCGACGAGCATGCTGTCGACGCGCGACTCGAGCGTGACCTGCCGCGCGCGTGCCTCTGCCTGCACGCCGCGCAGGGCACAGCCGACGAGGCCGGAGAGCTCAGTCTCCCGCAGCTCGAGGGTGAGGGAGCCGCTGTCGATCATTGCGAGCTCGAAGAGGTCGTCGACGAGTGTCGAGAGGTTCCCCACCTGCTCGCCGAGCGCGGGCAGGTAGTCGGCGGGATCGGCGAGGCCGTCCTCGATCGCCTCGAGCATCGCCTGCATGTTCGCAAGCGGCGTGCGCAGATCGTGGCTTGCCCAGGCGACGAGCTCGCGGCGAGCGTCGAAGAGCCTCGTGAGGCTGTCGGCCATGTCATTGAACGACGAGGCCACATCGGCAAGCTCGGCCGGTCCGAGAACTGCGGCGCGGGTCGAGAGGTCGCCGCTGGCGAACGTCTTCGACGCGGCGCGGAGACGCTCGGTCGTCATCAGGATCGGCCGTCCGAGCACGATCGCGGCCGCGAGCGCAGATGCGCCCGAGCCGAGCGCGATCGCGATCACCGGGACGTGGTAGTCGGGTTCGAGCATCACGAGGCCCGAGAACAGGACGGCGCCGAGCGGAAGCGCGGCTGCGACCAAGCCGAGGCCGATGACCTGGAGCCGGAGCGTCGGCAGTCGGCGCAGCGCGAGCGCGGCGAGGAGACCGGCGACGACGGTCAGGGTCGCGACGGTCAGGGGGAAGAGGATCATGGCGCGAACCGGTAGCCGACTCCCCAGACCGTCTGGAGGAAGCGCGGATGAGACGGGCGATCTTCGATCTTCTCTCGCAACCGCCGCAGGTGGACGGTGACCGTTCCGGTGTCGAGTGCAGCCTCGTAGCCCCAGACGCGGCTCATAAGCTGATCGCGCGAAAACACCTTGCGCGGGTTGCTCGCGAGGAACCAGAGCAGGTCGAACTCCTTTGCCGTGAGCTTCAGCTCGGCGCCGTCCCGATGCACCTCGCGCGTTTCCGCGTCGAGCTTGAGGCTGTCGAAGCTCAACCGGCCGGTCGAGGCCACGGCCGGCGCAGCCCGCCGCAGCACCGTCCGCACGCGCGCGGCGAGCTCGCGCGGCGAGAACGGTTTCGTCACGTAGTCGTCGGCGCCGAGTTCGAGCCCGACGATTCGGTCAGCCTCCTCGCCGCGCGCCGTCAGCATGATCACCGGCACCTCGGAGCGGCTGCGGATCCAGCGACAGAGGTCAAGCCCATCGGTGCCGGGCAGCATCACGTCGAGCACGACAAGGTCGGGGCGGTCGCTCTCGAGCAACGTGCGGGCGCTGTCGCCGTCGTCGGCCTCGAGCGTCGTGTAGCCATCCCGTTGGAGGTAACGGACGACGACCTCGCGCACGATCGGCTCGTCGTCGACGACCAGGACGGTGCTCATACGCCCATTGTGCACGCGATTTCGGGGGCCGAGCGCGGAGTTCACACATTCGTAAGGAACCGGTAAGCGCACCGCAAGCGGGCGAACCTAGGATCGGCCGCGTCCCAGAAACATCCATGCTCCGCCAAGGGAGGAACGAATGCGATCACGGCTCATCCTGCTCCTTGCCGCGCTCGCGGCGATCGGCGCGACGGTCGCCGTTGCGACGAGGAGCCACGACGCACGCGCCGCGCCGCGGGCGGCAACCGGGGAGGGAATCACCGAGGACAGCCTGCCTGCGGGCTTCACGGCGACCCCTGCGGTCGTCGTCAATGGCAAGCGCTACCGCTTTGCGGCGATCCCTGGCCACTACTGGAAGGTGCTCAACAAGCGCGGCTACGCGATCGGACTGCACTTCCAGACCGACAAGCCGTTCCCGTGGGCGAAGAACATCGCGAAAGGGAAGCTCCTGTACATGATCTACGCGATCCCAGGCACGTGCGGTGACGGAAACTACGCCAAGGCGATCAAGGCCCCCAACGCGACGATCCAGGGCAGGGTTCCGCCCGGCTTCGACCATTGGCATGCGTTCCAGGGCGGGGGCTCCAAGGTCGGGACCTGGTACACGCACATCCCGGTCCGCGACTTCACCTTCGCCGGCCCGGCCGGCAACCCGTTCGAGGGCAAGAAGATCTTCGCAGGCTCGCCGAAGTTCCTGCCCGTCTGCGACATAGTCAAGTGATGCGTGTCGCAGCTATCGGCCTCACCGCCGCGGTCGCCGCTCTTGTCGCAGCGGCTGCGGCGGCTATGGGCGCAATGACGTCGAACCCGGCAAGCGCCTCGTCGATCGTACGGATCGTGCGCATGACCGACGGCCTCCAGTTCCGTCCCGCACGCCTCACCGTCCCTCGAGGTACCCGCGTCGTCTGGAAGAACTCGGGAACAGTCGCCCACACGATCACGACGATCAGGTCGAAGGCGGGGACGAAGGCGCACGCCGCCGTTCCGAGGGGCGTCAAGGTGTGGAACTCGGGCTTCGTCGCCGGAGGAGGTGTCTACGCCCGCACACTCCGCACCCCGGGGGTCTACCGCTACTTCTGCATCCCCCACGAGGGCGCCGGGATGATCGGGACGATCATCGTCAGGTAGCAGTCAGCTTGACGAGATTGGCGTAAGACGTATGACGTTGAGATAGGGCGTGCGGACACCGATCGTCCTCGCGCTTCGTGCCGGGCGCAAGCCCCGCTTCGGCTTGAACCCTGACACCTAGGAGGTCACCATGGTCGCGAATGTTCCACGAAGGGCGGCCGTCCGCCTGCTCGTACTTAGCATGGTCGCTCTCGTCGCCGTGGCGGGTGGTTTCAGTTCTTCCGCCGATGCTCGCGCCGGGCAGCAGGCGGTGGACGGCGCTCAGGCGTCTGCCACCCTGACCGTCCGCAGCACGCGGTTTGGCCGAATCCTCTTCGACGGCCGCGCCCGCGCCCTGTATGCCTTCACGCGGGATCGGCGGGGCGGGCGCAGCGAGTGCTACGGCGCCTGCGCGAAAGCGTGGCCCGTCTACTTTGCGAAGGCACGACTGCTCGCCGGCAAGGGCGTGAAGCAGTCGCTCATCGGTACCACCCGGCGGCGCGACGGGCGGCAGCAGGTGACGTACAACGGGCGGCCGCTCTACTACTACGTCGGGGAGAAGAGTCCCGGCCAGATCCTGTGCCAGAACGTCGACGAATTCGGCGGCACCTGGCTGGTTGTGCGGCCGAACGGTCAGCTCGTCCAGTAGACGACCCCCGAAGGGAGAATCGGCGAGCGCGCGGATTCAGCCTTGTGTTCGAGTGGTTGCCTCAAAGAACGTCGTGCGCCCGTCGCCCTGCCGATCGGAGCTCGCCGCCTGGCCCCGTCGACAGGAGTTCATCTCCTGTTAAGCCGCGGTTCACCTCAGCACAAGGACTTGTTGCGAGGGTCGTGGGAATCGATGAAGGGAGACATCATGATCCGACGATTTCTGCTCGTGGCGCTTTCCGCCGGTACCTTGGCGACAGCGGCCGCAGCGCCGGCATTGGGCAGTGGGGGAGCGGGACCGCCAGGCGGCACGTTCTACGCGTTTGGTCAGACCTTCCGGAGCGTAATCACGCCCACGGCGATTCCTGACCAGGGCGCCTTTGACACGCTGTATACCTTCCCTGGCACCAGCTTCATGCCCGTTTCCGACGCGGCGCCCGGCTTTGGGAACTACAACGGCGGGCGCTGGAAGGTGGTTCAGGTCAGCGGTGCTACGCAGCAGCTCACAAGCGCGGCCGACATCCTCGCATCCGGGCTCACCCTCGTCCCGACATCGGTGCGATTCGTTTGCCCGCTCATCCGGGCCTGAGCGTTCGTCCGCCTGCAGGATCGGGGGAGGGCCGGCCGTATGACACCTTCTCCATGCGGAAGGGCGTAGGGTTCGCAAACTCAGGCGGCTTCGTATTCGTGGATGAGTCCGCCGAGCAGATCGCGTCGGCGTAGGTCCGCAGGCGCCGTTAGCGGCGTCGGGTTGGGCCCGTTCGGCGGGAGTAGTTGGAGAGCGCGGTGTGGCCTGTGCTCGTTGTAGTGGCGGCGGTAGACTCGGAGCACGTGCTCGAGATGGCGGCGACCGAGGATGAGGATCCGGTCGAGGCAGTCGGCGCGAACCGTGCGTACCCCACGCTCGGCGAAGGCGTTTGCGTTCGGCGCCTGAACCGGCGTGCGGATCACCTTGATGCCTTCTGCCCTGAAGACCTCGTCGAAGGCGCGGCTGAATTTTGTGTCGCGATCGTGGATGAGGAACCGGAACGGCTGCTCGTCCGCAAACTCCATGGCGAGGTTGCGCGCCTGCTGGGTGACCCAGCGTCCGTCCGGGTTCGAGCTGCAGGCGACGTACTCGATCCGTCGGGTCGCGAGCGAGATGACGAAGAGGACATAGATCCGTTGCAGGAAGACGGTCTCGATGGTCAGGAAGTCGCAGGCCAGCATGCTCGCCGCCCGCGCTCGCAAGAAGGTTCGCGACGACGACTGCGTTCGTTGCGGCGCCGGCTGAAGACCTGCCTCAAGCAGCACCTTGCGCACGGAAGTCGCCGAAACCGAGGTGCCAAGCCCCTTGAGTTCGCCGACGATCCGTTTGTATCCCCAGTGCGGATTCTCTCTGGCGAGTCGGAGGATCAGTTCGCGGAGCGAGCGCTCGAGCGGCGGTCGCCCCGGCGTCCGGTGCGAGTAGGTCCAGCGGCGCGCGACGAGCTGGCGGTGCCAGCGAAGCAGCGTCTCCGGCTTGAACGAGAAGGCCGCCCAAGCCGGCCGGGGAAGTGAGCGGCTCAGCGCCGCCAGCAGCGCACGATCCGCTCGTGTCAGCCTCGGCCTCGACCGCTGTCGGCGCAGGATCGCCAGCTCATGGCGAAGGACGAGAATCTCCAACTCCTTGGAGCGACGCCGCCGCCCCAGCAGCCACACCAGCGCGAACAGGTTCCGGACAACGAGATAGACGAACGACCAGAGCAAGCACCCCTCCTCGACTACGGCAACAGAGCGCCGAACCTAGCGAGTCCAGCGCGCCAGAGAGCCGCGGACGAGTTTGCGAACCCTACGCGCTGTCTCGCTCGCTCTCTTCGCGTGGGGCCTCGGCGAGTTCCTCCGATCGCTCTAGTGTCGACCCGGACGACCGGGGGTGACATCCCTGAGCGAGCTTCCACCGTTCGCCAACGGGCTGCGCGCAAAGCGCTGACCACGGCACGCAATAGTTCGCCCTGTTCATCCCGAAATGCGTAGCTGTCGCGGTTTGTTTTCCAGTGCCGCGGCCGAAGAACCAACATGACGCGGCTCCCCCGCCGCCGATTCTCTCCCAATGATCGGGACTCTGTCCCTCTTCATCGATGCCCGAGGGATGGGCCACAAGATCAGCCGAACGGGTTTGCGAAGCCGACAGTCCGGAAAGGCGACGGCAATGCGACGCGGAAGGGGAATCAGCCTCCTAGCACTGATCTACGTCGGTGTCGGAGTCGCCATCGCCGCCAGCCACGACTACTTCAAGAACATCGAAGGGTGGCGCGGGGTGCTCTCGGGGATCTTCGCGATCTTCCTCTGGCCGTTGATCCTGGTCGGAGTCAACCTCCACATCAAGAAGTAGCTGGTCGCCGCAGCCGACGTGAGCCTACGTCGCGAAGACTCCCACGTTGTTGCTCCCGCAGGCAACACCGGAGCGAGGGCACGGGCCAGGAAGGTTTGCAGCCTCCCCAGCCGCACGTATCCATTTCGTCGCTTTTAGCTGTAGATGATGTTGCTGCGGCCGACGAGGTAGCAAGAGCCGACCTGTGTTTGCCCGAGCACGGCGCGCACTCTCAGGCGTGCTCGGAGGCTTGACCTGAACGTGACGGACGAGATCACGGTTGGCGCGACGCCGGACGTGTTCGCACGCAGGACGACTCGCCGGACCACCACCCAGCGCCGAAGCGCAGCGCTGTAGCGCTGGAAGCTCGCCGACTTGCCGGCAAACGACTGGGCGGCGAAGATGCGCAAGGAGTAGCGATGCGGCGCGACCTTCCCGAGCCGAAGCCGGGGCCGAACCTTCACAGAAACCGCGTTACTGGTCGAGTTCTTGACCTTGACCGTGTAGATCGTGTTCTTCAGCGGCTGAACCTGCGCGCTGTACACGCCCCCGGTGGTGGTCGTTACGGTCGCGACCTTTGTTGCGCTGGGCTGGCCGCACGGCTGCGCAAGGATTTCGGCGTTTTCTCCGGCCTTGTGATTGGAGAGCGCGCCCGAAAGTGTCGCCTTGCCAGCGTAGACGACGATCTGCGGCTTGACCGTAAGCGTGAGCGAGCCGCCACCAGCCACGCTGCCCGTCACGGTGACCGTGCCGCGGAACTTGCTGCCCTTCACGTTCGGGTCGGAGTAGCTAAACGTGCCCGCGCTTCCGAAGGTGCAGCTGCCACTCTGCGCCGGCTGCAGCACAAGCGGCGTAGGTGTGCAACTCACACCCGCCCTGGTCTTGAAGCTCACCTGATGAGCAACCTTGTCGCTATTGGTGAACTGGACCGTGTCACCAACAGCAATCGCCGTTGCCTTCGGAACGTAGCCGTTCGCCG
>Ga0209874_1000296_pt1 | contig 14192 bp, 15 predicted proteins | sample GWRWN1_20_30_FD_187216 | JGI IMG/M metagenome (GOLD analysis project Ga0209874, IMG submission 187216) | Riverbed sediment microbial communities from areas with no vegetation in Columbia River, Washington, USA - GW-RW N1_20_30 (SPAdes)... | ecosystem: Environmental > Aquatic > Freshwater > River... | reverse complement strand
CGGATGCTCGCGGCGAAAGTTCCGTATCCGCTCCATCTCGGCGTCACCGAGGCCGGCACACCGTTCGCGGGCTCGATCAAGAGCGCTGTCGGCATGGGCGCGCTCCTGGTGGACGGGATCGGCGACACGATGCGCGTCTCCCTCACGGCTGACCCGGTCGAGGAGGTGCGGGTCGCGTGGGAGATCCTGAAGTCGCTCGGGTTGCGCGAGCGCGGCCCGATCATGATCGCCTGCCCGTCGTGCGGACGCGACAACGTCGGCGTGCAGACGCTGGCCGAGAAGGTCGAAGAGCGCTTGCACGCGTACCCACAGCACTTCGAGGTCGCGGTGCTCGGTTGCGCCGTGAACGGTCCGGGCGAAGCGGGTGACGCAGACTTCGGCATTGCCGGCGGCCGCGACACCGGCTTTGTGTACGCGCACGGCCGCGTGTTGAAGAAGGTGTCGTCTGACATCCTGATCGACGAGCTGTTCCACGAGATCGACAGGTGGATCGCCGACGGGATGCAGCGGCCGAAGCGCTTGAAGATGGCGAAGCCGGCCGCTCTGGCGATGGCCGAAGCCTCGCTGATCCCGCTGGAATAGTCTGTCCGGACAACAGTGATTGCCCAGGCTTCACAGCTTTTCCTTCCGACCCTGCGTGACCCGCCGGCCGACGCCGAGGCCGCCAGTCACCGCCTGCTCGTGCGCGGCGGCTTCATCCGCCAGGTCGGTGCAGGCCTCTGGACGTTCCTGCCCCTCGGCTGGCGTGTCCACCAGAAGGTCGTCCAGATCATCCGCGAGGAGATGAACGCGATCGGCGACCAGGAGATGCTGTGCCCCGTCCTCACGCCTGCAGAGCTGTGGGAGCTCAGCGGGCGGATCACGATTCCCGAGGTCTTCAAGCTCAAGGACCGGGGCGGCCGTCCCTTCGTTCTCTCTCTGTCACACGAGGAGACGATGACCTTCCACGCGCGGGAGATCCAGTCGTACAAGCAGCTCCCGCAGCGGTGGTACCACTTCAGCACGAAGGAGCGCGACGAGCCGCGCCCCCGCGCGGGACTCCTGCGGGTGCGGGAGTTCATCATGAAAGACGCCTATTCCTTCGACCGTGACACGGACGGTCTGGACGAGAGCTTCCAGCTCCATGAGCAGGCGTACAAGAAGGTATTCGAACGCTGCGGGCTCGAGTTCTACGAGGTCGAGGCCGAGTCGGGGATCATGGGCGGCAAGGAATCGTGGGACTACCTCGCGCCCGCCGGGTCCGGGGAGAACGAGCTCGTCCGCTGCGAAAACGGCGACTACGCCGCGGACATCGAGGCGGCCGAGGGGATTCCTCGAGCACCCGAGGTTCCGGACGCGCTGCCGTCGCCCGAGGAAGTGGACACGCCAGGCGTGACAACCATCGAAGAGCTCGCAGCGCTGCTCGACATCGACGCCGCCGCGACGTCGAAAGCCATGCCGGTGATGGTCGGCGATCGGCTCGTGCTCGCGCTTGTCCGAGGCGATGATCGGCTCAGCGAGGAGAAGCTCACGACCACGCTCGGCAATGCGTTTCGTCCGGCAACGGATGACGAGATCCGCGAGACCTTCGGCGCCGGCGGCGGGTCGCTTGGGCCTGTGGGAGTCGACGTCGAGGTGATCGCAGACCAGGCCCTCGCGCAAGGCCAGTTCGTTGCGGGTGCGAACCGCGACGGCCGGCACCTGCGCGGTGTCGAGGCCGGGCGCGACTACGAGCCGCGCTTCGCCGACATCAGGCAGACGAACGCCGGGGACAGGTGCCCGAAGTGCGGTGGCAAGCTGATCGCGGAGACAGCGATCGAGCTCGGCCACATCTTCAAGCTCGGGACTTTCTACTCGGAGCCGTTCGGCGCGACCTATCTCGACGAAGACGGCAAGGAGCAACTCCTCGTGATGGGCAGCTACGGCATCGGGCCCGCCCGGACGATGGCGGCGATCATCGAGCAGCACCACGACGAGAGGGGCATCCAGTGGCCTGCCGCGGTCGCACCATATGACGTGCACATCGTCGCGCTCTCCGGTCAGGAAGAGCACGCCGAGGCGGCAGCGTCGGCTCTCGCCGACGCCGGCTTCGATGTCCTGTTCGACGACCGTGACGCGCGCGCGGGCGAGAAGTTCGCGGATGCAGACCTGATCGGTTGCCCGATCCGCGTGACGGTCGGGCGAAAGGTCGCGGAAGACGGTACGGTGGACATTCGCGAGCGCACGAAGGGGGAAGACAACGCGGTGAGCATGGGCCAGCTCGTCACGAAGGTGCGCGAAAAACTCGGCTGATGGCGCGGAAACGACGCTTCAGCGAGGATTCCTTCGGCCCGACCATCGAGCGGCTGATGGGGGAGGCCGGCCTCACGTACCGCTCGCTCGCAGAGAAGACGAGGCTGTCCGCCGGCTACCTCAACCACCTCGTGCACGGAAACCGCCCCGTCCCATCCGACGACGTGATCAAAACGCTCGCGCGCGCACTCGGCGTCGAGGCCGAGCACTTCCGCGAGTACCGCCTGCGCGTCATCACCGACCGCCTCGAGCGCATGCCGGACCTGATCGACAAGCTGTACAGGCGCTACGGCGCGTAGCCGATACGATGCGCGGGTCGCGGGGCGTGGCGCAGCCTGGTTAGCGCGCTAGTCTGGGGGACTAGAGGTCCCGAGTTCAAATCTCGGCGCCCCGATGTGAAAAGGCCCTGCTGAGAGGGCCTTTTCTGTAGAGACTTTCCCGCTGGCGGGAACTTCGTGTGGCCTAATCACGGCCCAAACGTCTCTTCATGGAGTGAACGTGTGCCGCTGTTTGCATTCAGGGCAGACGTAGGTGCCGTCAGGCTCGAGAACGGCGTACAGCGCCACCACGTTCCCACCGCCGAGCTGGTCGGTGATTGGTCCTGGCAGGTCTGCCACGTTGCCGCCGGAGAGGTCGAGGTGCGGATACACCTCGCTGGAGAGCAGAGAAAGCTCGGTGTTGCAGTCGGGGCACGTCGCTGTCCTCTCTTTGTCGGTCGCCGCGAACAGGTCGAGCGCCGTCCGGGCGCGGTCGAGCGAGTCTGGCAACAAGTGCCCGTAGGTGCGGTCGATCTGCTCGACGGACGTGCCCATGAGCCGGGAGAGTTCGAACAGGCCGATGCCGGCGCGCTCCCGATCTGCTCCGCGACCGCGAACTATGCCGCGTGGCAGGACAGGTTCACGCCGTCACCCTCAACACCCGCGGAGTGGTTGGAGGCCGTCCAGTGGGCGGTCGCGAACCGGGACGAAGTACGCGAGCTCGCGGCCGAAGCGCGGGCTTATGTGCTCGCCGAGCGGTCGATCGACCGGACGATCGGCCTGTGGCGGGAGGCATGCGCCGAGCCCGCCAGTGTTCCCCTCGTCGCCGCTACCCCCGCTTGAACTTACCCTCTCCGTCTAGAAGCACCTGAATCTTGGCGCCGTCGCGGCGCAGCCGGTCGCGCTGCCGCTGGAAGAGGTCGATGGCCGACGCGATGAGTTCCCTGTCGAATGCGTCCCACTGCTCGTGCCACACGACGTTCACAACGTCGCCCGTCCAGCTAACTACCTCTATCGACGCGGTGCGCGAACTCTTCTTATCGGTGTGGGCGTACTCTCTGTTCCTGCGCTCGTGGAACCAATGGTGCAAATCGGAGTCGGGTGGTGTCGTCGGCACATATTGCGATGAGAGCGTTCCTAGCGTGCTCGGTGTGAACGCGCGGATGTAGCAAACCGCCATCGCGGTCTCAAGGGCACGCATCAGCGGGAGACTTTCGGTCTCAGCTTCGAGCGCGCGGGCTGCAGCCTCGGCTTGTTGCATATCCCATGCCGCCAGGAGAAGAACCTGCTGCAACTTCTTGTAGCGGTTGACCTCCGACTCGTGCATCGACAAGCGTTCTAGCGGACCGCTTCGGCACGGGTGCGTCACCGCTCCACGCTATGTGGATTCGTCACCTGGGCACCGATAGCGTTCCGCCCGATGGATGCCCTAGCACTCACGGTAGCCGCGCTCGGCGGCGGCGTCGTAGCGACGATCCTGAACGAATGGCTACGGGGCCGACGCGAGTACGACGGGGCGCGGCTGCTTGTCATGGCCGAACTCGCGACCATGCGGCAACTCGCTCAGAACGTTCTGGACGGTCGCGTCACGCGAGATTGGTTCGCAGCTGCTGGACTCCACACGGCGGCGTGGGAGACGTACCAAATCCGACTCGTTCGCCGACTCGCTACAAACATGGCGACGTGGGGCGCTCTCAGCGGCGTTTACGCAACGGTCGACCTCTTTCGAGCCAACCCGGCGGCGGGTGATGTAGCAGGACTGCAGCGGAGCCTTGACGGCGCACATGCCGGTCTATCCGCTCTGACCGTTCGCCCGCTCTGGCCGCCGAAGCACTGGTTCTTCAGACACTCGACGGCTGGCTATTGGCCGTTCCGGGCCTGGCCCACTAGTGGCCCAAACGGTCTGGAACCGGGTCACAGAGCGAAGCCGCAGACGTTGCGTACGTGCGCAAACTCTCCCTGCTAATCGCCACTTCCGAACAGTCGCCGACAATGCGCGCCTCGGCGCCCCGACTACGAAATCCGCTGTGGCAACGGCGGGTTTGCCATCGAAGTTGTGCCGACTAATCTCAACCGCCGAGGCGCCCCGGGCAGAGCGTCGCGTACGCGGTGAGTCACCTTCTGTACACAAGCGGCAACTGGATGCTCTCAGGAGCGATCGAGCGGCCGTCACCGAGCATCAGCTGCGCAACTACTGTGTTCCCATCCATGGATGCGTCAAGACGCATGCGCTGTTGTTCCGCAATGCGAGGGAGCCGGAAGAGCGCTGTGCCATAACGCCGTGATCCGAGGTCCAGCCTTATTAGCAGCTCGCTTCTCGCCGGAGCAGGGCTGACCTCAAAGTGGTCTCCACTCTTGAGCGGCATGCCCATCGCTTGCGCAACGCCAATAGCAGAGCCATCTCTTGCGCCGTCTTGGTCAAGGCTTAGCTTGAGCGGACGAGATGCTCTCTCATTACACAGAGCGATGGCGACGCCACCACCGAAATATGAAGAGCACTTCGATCGTGGGAGCGGGAGGTCTGCGTAGTGGGGCACGGCTTGGCCTGCAGACCCACTCGCCGTGGACCCGCCTCCGCACCCGGCGGTAATCAACGAGAAGAGAGCTGCGCTGAGTGCGGCAAACGACTTGTTCATGCGGCGGCCTCTTTGTCATTCGGCAAATGCGCTGGTCTCTGCATCCCTTGGACGAGGTACGTCCTCCGATGAGATGTGCCGAGCACCGCGCCTCGTGCATTAGGAACATAACGCGCGTCGGCTCCTTCGATGTCTCAGATGTCGGACGCGCTCTTTCGGTGGGCAGGACGAGGGCTTGGTTGAAAGGAAGCACGTGACGACGGTCTTGCGAGTGCTGGTGCTCGTAACTCTCCTTTTGGGAGTTGCTCTTACTGCCGTTGCCTGGCGAGACGGGCTACCCAATTATCAATGTGGCTGCTCTTGCGACCGAGACGGCAACCAAATTCCGGCCCAGGAGTACTTCGATCGCCAGCACGCTGACGACGACAGGCCGACACTATTGATATTTGCCTTGCTGACGACAGTCCTAGGAGGCGCGGTGTCCCTCATTGGAGTGATCGTCCCGAGCGCGCGTGGTCGCTTCTTTGCTGTGACCTTCGGAGGAAGCATTGTTCTCGGAGTGGCTATGCTCCTCTCGATAATCAAACTCGCCCCGTGCGCGGGCTACTAGACGTCGTGTGCAAAGAACTGTCGCACGAGAGCGTGATCGAATTGGCGACCGTTACCGCGTCCCGGTAGCAGGATGAGTCACGACGGGGCGACTGGAGGTCTCGAGTTCAAATCTCGGCGCCCCGACTCTGGTAGAGGCGCAGGCGGTGCGCAAGAGGCCCTCGCGAGGGGGTTGAACCGCTGTCGGGGCTGAGCTCCGTCTAGGAGAAGAAAGCTCTGACGCGGTCGAACGCGGCTGCGATCTGGGCGGCGAACATGGCGATGGCAAGCACGATCGCCGGGGTGATGACCCCCAAGATGACCGCGTACTCGGCCATGGTCTGAGCCTCAGAGCGGCGCCAGCGGGAGTAAATACGGTTGATCCCATGGAAGGCCATAACAGGCAGATCGGCCTGCGGGAGGGCTCTCGACATGCCTCAGAGAGGTGATCGACTTGCCTGACGGGTGATCCGACGAGGGTGAGATGCTACGCCGGATGCGGCTCCCCCTCCTGGCGCTTGCGCTCCTCGTCGTCCTGCCCGCCTCGGCCCAGGCTGGGGCCGCCCGGAGCGCCATCTTCTTCTACCCGTGGTACTCGAACCCGACCCACGACGGCCACTACACCCACTGGACGCAGGGCGGTCACGTTCCGCCCTTCGACGTGGCCTCGCACTTCTTTCCCGCCCGGGGGCCGTACTCCAGCAGCGATCCGCGCGTGCTGCGCGGGCAGATGCGCGACATCGCCGCGGCGGGAGTCGATCAGGTCGTGAGCTCGTGGTGGGGGCAGGGCTCACCCGAGAACGAAAGGCTCGGCGCGGTCATTCGTGCCGCCAAGCGTATGAAGCTCCAGGTCGCCGTACAGATCGAGCCCTACCCGGGACGCACCGTGGACACCGTGGCGGCGGATCTCTCGTATCTCCGCAGCCTCGGCATCCGGGACGTCTACGTCTACCGCACGCACGACTTCACGGCGGAGAAGTGGAGCCGGGTCACGCGCCTGCCCACGGGCCTGCGGTTGTTCGCGCAGACGAACCGGGTCGGCTTCGCGGCCGCGGCGGGCTTCGCAGGTTTCTACACGTACGACATCCTGCTCTATCACGGCGCGAAATTCGATCGGCTCTGCACACAGGCGCGAGCGATGGGGATCCTGTGCGCTCCTTCCGTCGGCCCCGGCTACGACGCGTGGCAGGCGACCGGGGACATGCGCGTGAAGCCGCGCCGGGACGGCGCAACGTATGACTCGATGTGGCGAGCTGCTCTTCACGCCGGCGCCGATCTCGTGACGATCACGAGCTACAACGAATGGGGGGAAGGGACGCAGATCGAGCCCGCAGGACACGGCGGCAGGTACGAGAGCTACGACGGTGCCTACGGGCTGCACGGCCGTGCCGCACGCCGCGCGTACATCACGCGCACGGCGTACTGGACGCGCGCGCTCAAGGACTGACGAACACCTCGGCGCTGCAGCCGGCGATCAGGCCTTCGAATACGTCCTCGACGCCGCGCAGCGACGGGTGTCGCAGATCGACCTCGACGTCGTCCCACTCCTCGAGGCCAAGGGCGCCGGCGCCCTCGTCGGCACCGAAGGAAAGCAGCGTCTCGTTCGCGATCACGTTGCGCCGTCCCGTCTGACGGCGTGCGATCCCTTCGAGCTCGCGCAGCTCTTCCAGCGGATCGATGCGGACGTTGGAGTCGGAGCCGATGCAGATCCCGATCCCGCGCGTGCGAACCCGTTCGACCGGGAGGAAGCCGTCACCGAGATTCGCCTCCGTGGTGAGACACGCGCAGATTCGCGCGCCTGCCCGCGCAAGCAGGTCGAGCTCGGCGCCGTTGGCATGGGTGGCGTGCACGACCGTCGTGCGTTCCGACAGGCAACCGGTGCGGTCGAGCAGCTCGATCGGGAGGATGCCGTGCTCCGCGATGCACTCCTCGACCTCGCGAGGCTGCTCGTCGGCGTGCACGTGCAGCGGTAGATCCTCTGCGGCCGCGTAGCGCCCGATCTCTTCCAGCCAGTCCGCCGGGCAGGCACGAACGGAGTGAGGCGCAAGACCGACGGAGATGCCGCGTGCGCGCAGGTCCTCGATCTGTTGCAGGTACTCGGAGACCGAATGCTGCCGGAACCGCGGGAGACCGCCTCGTCCGTAGGCGGCCAGGAGGAGCACGAGGCGAATTCCCGCCTCTTCGGCCGCCTCGACGGCCGCAAGGGCTTCATCGAAGCCCAGGTAGTGGAACTCGCCGACCGCCGTATACCCGCAGTCGTAGAGCTCCCGATAGACCTCGACGTACTCCCGTCGCACGAGTTCCGGTGTCTGCCGCTCCGCCTCGGCCAGCATCAGCTCGCGCCAGCCCCAGAAGTCCGCGCCCTCCGCTTGACCCCGTAGGGCGCGCTGGAACGCGTGGCAGTGGGCGTCCACGAATCCGGGCAGGCTGAAGGTATCGGCCACGGGCGTATCCTGTCCCACACTGATGGCCACCCGTGCGGTTCCAGCCACTTTGCAGCAGCTTCCCAACGCGCTGACGATCGCGCGGCTCGGGTTGATCCCGGTCTTCGTCGCTTTGATGCTCACTGCCGAGGGCGGGCACAGCTGGCCGGCGGGGATCGTCTTCGGCGTCGCCGGGATCACCGATCAGGTCGACGGCTACCTCGCCCGCCGCTGGCACGTCGAATCCGACTTCGGCCGGATCTTCGACCCGTTGGCCGACCGGCTGATGATTGACGCCGCCGTGATCCTGCTGTACGTCGCCGACCACATGCCGCTTCTCGGGCTGATCGTGATCATCGGCCGCGACCTCGCCCTCATGCTCGGCTACAAGGCGATCGCGCCGCAGGGCTACGAGCTGAACGTGAACTTCCTCGGCAAAGCGGCGACCTGGCTCCTCTATGCAGGGATCGGGTTCCTCATCGTCACTCACCGCTCCACCGATTGGCCCTACTGGATCTTCTGGTCGGGCCTGACGCTGTCGCTGATCGCCGCCCTTGTGTACGCCCTCGGCGCGTGGAAAGAAGTCAGACGATGAAGGCCGTAGTCATGGCGGGCGGCGAAGGCACGCGCCTGCGCCCTTTGACGTCGAACCAGCCCAAGCCGATGGTGTCGATCGTCGGCAAGCCGTGCATGGAGCACATCCTCGAGCTTCTGCGCGACCACGGCATGACCGAGGTGATCGTCACCGTCGCGTTCCTGCCGCAAGCGATCCGCGGCTACTTCGGGGACGGGGAGACGCTCGGCCTGGAGATCGGCTACTCGGTCGAGGAATCACCGCTCGGAACGGCCGGCTCCGTCAAGCTTGCGACGAAGCAGCTCGACGAGACGTTCCTCGTCATCTCCGGGGACGCGCTCTGCGACGTCGACCTGAGCGAGCTCCTCGCGTTCCACAAGGAGAAGGGCGCTGCGGTGACGATCGGCCTCAAGTCGGTGGAGAACCCGCTCGAGTTCGGCATCGTCGTCACCGACGAGGACGGGAGGATCGAGCGCTTTCTCGAGAAGCCCTCCTGGGGCCAGGTCTTCTCGGACACGATCAACACCGGGATCTACGTCCTCGAGCCCGAGGTGCTGAAGCATGTCCCGGCCGACCGCCCCTTCGACTTCTCGAAGGAGCTCTTTCCCTACCTCCTGGAGATGGGCCGCCCGCTGTACGGCCACGTCATGGACGGCTACTGGCAGGACGTCGGCGACCTCGATCAGTTCAGGCAGGCGAACTTCGACGCGCTCGAGGAGAAGGTGCGCCTGAACATCCCGGGAATCCGCATCCGGGGCAACGTGTGGGTTGGCGAGGGCGTGGAGATCGCGGATCTCCAGCAGGTCGAAGGGCCCGCGTACATCGGCAACTACTGCAGGATCGCCCCGGACGCGACGGTCGGAGAGTATTCGGTGCTGTCGAACAGCGTCACCCTGCGCGAGCGCACGCGAACGACGCGTTCGGTCATCGACGCGTCGACGCACGTCGGGCGCAGCTGCCTGATCGAAGGCGCGATCGTCGGCCGGTCGTGCGACATCCGCGCCCACGTGCGGATCCACGAGGGCGTCGCGATCGGCGACGACGTCCGAATCGGGTCCGAGACCGTGGTCATGCCCGGCGTTCGGATCTACCCCTACAAGGAGGTCGAGTCCGGCTCGCACATCTACGAGAGCCTGATCTGGGAGTCGCGCGCGTCGAGCAGGCTGTTCGGGCGCGACGGCGTCGCCGGGCTCGTCAACGTCGATCTGACCCCGGAGGTGGCGGTCCGCATCGCGGCAGCGCTCGGGACTGCGCTCAAACGCGGGGCGCGGGTGGCCGCCAGCCGTGAGTCCCCGCCGGCGTGCCGGATGATCAAGCGCGCGATGATCACCGGGTTCACGTCGGCCGGGCTCGACGTGGCAGACCTGCGCGTCTTGCCCGCGGCGGTCGCCCGCCACCTGCTGAGGACCGAGGGCTACGAGGCGGGTCTGCACGTCGGCACGAGCCAGTCCGACCCGGAGGTCGTCCAGATCCGCTTCTTCGAGCAACCCGGCATCGAGATGTCGTCGGCGCTGCAGAAGGAGATCGAGAAGAACTTCACGCGCGGCGAGCTGCGCCGGGTCGGCTTCGGGGACATCGGCAGCATCAGCTATCCAGCCCGCGTGCGCGAGTCGTACGCGCAAGACCTGCTGTCCGGCCTCGACGTCGAGGCGATTCGCGCGCGCGGGTTCCGGCTCGTCGTCGACTACGGCTTCTCCGCGGCGTCCTTCGTCCTGCCGCTCGTGCTCGGCCCGCTCGGCGTCGAGGCGGTTTCGGCGCACGGGTTCACCACCGACCGGACCGACAGCGGCCCGGCGCTCCTGCGGGAGGCGATCGGTCAGGTCAAGCAGCTCGTGCCTGCAGTCGGCGCCGACTTCGGTGTCGTGCTCGATCGGGCTGCCGAGCGTCTTTACCTCCTGGACGAGCGCGGCCGCGAGATTCCCGTCGAGCAGAGCCTGCTGCTCTTCCTGCGACTGATCGGACAGAACGGCAAGCGAGGCAAGCTCGCCTTCCCGATCACCGTGACGAGCCAGGTCGACAAGATGCTCGAGGGCAGCGGGCTCGAGGTCGTGCGCACGCCGGCCTCGCTCGGCGACCTGACCAGGGCCGCGGCGGAAGACGGCGTCATCTTCGCCGGAGCAGTCGGGGGCGGCTACGTCTTCCCGCAGTTCGTGCCCGCCTACGACGCCGTCGCAAGCCTCTGCAACCTGCTCGAGCTACTCGCGCCGGTGCGCAAGCCGCTGTCCGAGCTCGTCGCCGACCTCCCGGCCCCGACGCTCGTCCACCGGCAGCTGCCGTGTCCATGGGCGTTGAAGGGCGTGGTCATGCGCGTCCTCACTGAGCGGTTGCGAGATCAGAAGCTCGACCTGATTGACGGGATCAAGGTCTTCGACGAGCGTGGGTGGGCGCAGATCCTGCCCGACCCGGACGAGCCGCTGATGCACATCTACGCTGAGGGCCGAACGGAGGAGGATTCCAAGGCGCTCGAGGCGGAGTACCACCAGATGGTCGAGGACATCATGCAGACGGAAGGAGTGGCGGCGGGGACTTAAAACTCTCAAGTTCAGGTTGACCCTTTGAGCGTCCGCTGCTTTACTGGGACGGCCCACGACCCGAAAGGCGGCCCGTTGGAACCTGTCCCTGACTTCGCTTCGCTCTCCGACGACGACCTCAAGCAGCTCATCGACGATCTGATGCGCCAGGAGAACGAGGTCTCCTACCAGCGGCGCTTGCTGCACGGGAAGATCGACATCCTGCGCGCCGAGCTCGTGGCCCGCCTGCAGAAGACCGGCGGGAAGAGCGTCCTCGACCAGGTCGACGTCGACCATCTGACGGACATCCTCACCGCCAAGGCCGCTCCACCGGAGTAAGTGCTCCTACCAGCAATACTCGCCGGCTTCTGGCCCGCGATCACGCGGCGCCAGAGTCCACCCTCGCCCTTAGCAAGGCAGACCAGTCTTGCTGCGGTCGAGTGCGGCCTCTGGCTTGGTGCTCGCGACCCAGAAACTCGGCAGCATCACTGGCAGGAGCACTAGCCGTGTCTCACATCTACTGCCAGGAGTGCGGCTTCCAGAACCCCGAAGCCGCGAACTACTGCGCCCGTTGCGGCGCCCTGCTGGTGAAGGACGAGGGCGGAACCGAGGCGACGCAGACTTTCATGGCCGAGGAGGGCGAGGAGGCTCCGGCGGACGCGCTCGAGGACCTCGGGATCAAAGGCCCGGCTCTCGTCGTGCGCTCGGGCGGCGGGAGGGCAGGGGAGACATTCCAGCTCGAGGGGCAGACCACGATCGGCCGCTCGCCCGATTGCGGGATCTTCCTCGACGACGTCACCGTCTCGCGCAAGCACGGGGTCCTCACCAACCGTGACGACGGCTTCTTCATCGAGGACCAGGGAAGCCTCAACGGGACCTTCGTCAACCGGAAGCGCGTCGAGTCGGCGCTGCTCGAGGACGGCGACGAGGTCCAGATCGGGAAGTACCGGCTCACCTTCCTGAACCGCTGATGAGCGCTACGCGCCCTAGTCACACGCTGCGGGCCACCACATGTCGGTGACCACATCTCAGCGGACCGGGAAATCCCGGCTGCTCACGATCGGGAACGTGTGCGGGATGCTCAAGGATGAGTTCCCGGACATCTCGATCTCGAAGATCCGGTACCTCGAGGACCAGGGGCTGCTCGCCCCGCGCCGCACGCAGGGCGGCTACCGGCTCTTCAGCGAAGAGGACGTTGAGCGGCTCGAGACGATCCTGCGCCTGCAGCGGGACGAGTTCCTGCCGCTGCGCGTGATCCGGCAGGAGCTTGCTTCGCCGGCCGTGCGCGACCGAAAGCGTCGGCGCGCCGGCCTGAGGGAAGAGGAGCACGAACTGGACCTCGCCGAGCTCTGTGAGCGCGCCGGGATCGACGCGGGGCTCGCGCGGGAGCTCGAGGACTTCGGGCTGCTCGCACCCCGGACCGTCGGTGGCGAGAAGCGCTATCCCGAGCTCGACGCGGACATCGCCGTCGCCTGCGGCCAGCTCGCACGCTTCGGCATCGCACCGCGGCATCTACGCGGCTTCCGGACGGCCGCGGACCGCGAGGTCGGGCTCATCGAGCAGGTGGTCGGGCCTGCGCTCCGAGCCCGCAACCCCGAGCGCCGCCGCGCGGGCTTCGAGGACCTGGAGGCTCTGGCCGAGGTGGCCCAGCAGCTCGCGAAGCTTCTTGCCTGGCGCGCGCTTCGGCGCGTTGCGTCAACATGATCGGGTGAATCTCGCCGACAAAGTCCGGGAGATCCCCGACTGGCCAAAGCCGGGGGTCGGCTTCAAAGACATCACTCCTCTGCTCGCCGACGCGAAGGCACTCGCGTACGCCGTCGAGAAGCTGTCGGAGTGGGGGAGCAGGAAGAAGCCCGATCTCGTGCTCGGCGCGGAGGCGCGCGGCTTCATCCTCGGCGCTGCAATCGCCAAGGAGATCGGCTGTGGCTTCGTGCCCGCCCGCCGGCCGGGGAAGCTGCCGCCGGAGACGATCAGCGCGACCTACGCGCTCGAGTACGGGCAGAACGCTCTCGAGCTCCATCCGGAGATGATCCCGGAGGGCGCCCGCGTCCTCATCCACGACGATGTGCTCGCAACCGGCGGCACGGTCGAGGCGATCGCCGAGCAGCTGGTCGAGCGGCTCCACGGGGAAGTGGTGGGCTGCTGCTTCATCATCGAGCTCGGCTTCCTCAAAGGGCGCGAGCGCCTGTCGAAGTACGACCTGCATGCCCTGATCGAGTACTGACGCAGGTCAGGACCAGCCCTGTCTCGTGCCAGGCACGTGACGTGGCCGACCGGGACACACCTGAGGGTCATTGTGTTTAGCGTCCGATCTGCCGACTAGAAAGGTCCGAATGTATGACGCGCTGACGGGACGGTTCACGTTCCCGTGCCCCGCACGGGGTGAGACGCGTGTCACGCTTTCGGCGTTCCGGCAGCTCGAGCGGCTTCCGGGCGCGGCCCACCCGGCCGTGTTCCAGGTCCTGTTCGCCTGCGGCTGCGGAGAGGAGCACGAAGGCCTCGTCACCCACAACGACCTCGATCTGGCGCCGCTCGGCCTCCAGGGAGGTCTCTTCTACAACCTCATGACGGCGCGGCTCGACCAGCTCGAGGGCGAGCTCTCCGAACTCACGGCCCGGCGAATCCAGGCGGGCGAGTGGCCGTGGAGCTTCTTCTGTTACCCGGAGGAGCGACCGCGCCCGGTCTTCCCCTCGTCCTTCTTCCTGCTCGCCCCGGGAGACGGATCGCTGGGCCTGGCCGTTCGCTGCCCGGCTTGCCAGCGCACGTCCGTGAACCTCGTCTCGCACGAGCATGTCGATCTACCGTTTCACAACGATCCCGAGGTAGGGGTCGTGGAGCACGTCTTCAGCGACGACGTCGTCCGGGCGCTCGAGGACTTCCGCGCGGAGCTCTACTCGGCCTCGTTCGACCTCCGCCGTCTGGCGCTCTAGACCGGATTCGCGTCCGCCCGGGTCGGGTACTACCCGGTACCGACGGAAACGAGGTGACCGCAT
>Ga0209874_1000294_pt1 | contig 14223 bp, 11 predicted proteins | sample GWRWN1_20_30_FD_187216 | JGI IMG/M metagenome (GOLD analysis project Ga0209874, IMG submission 187216) | Riverbed sediment microbial communities from areas with no vegetation in Columbia River, Washington, USA - GW-RW N1_20_30 (SPAdes)... | ecosystem: Environmental > Aquatic > Freshwater > River... | reverse complement strand
TCGCCGAAGGCTTGATGATATTGCTGTGGAATACCTTGCCAGCCGCTGTGCTCGAAGTCGCGAAACGAGTGGGGATCAATCATCTACGAAGAAATCAGCGCCCGCGAATTGTCATTTCCGTTTTCCTGGATTCCGGCTCGCACCCACTAAGGTGGGCTTGGCCGGAATGACGGTCAAAAAAGCAAGCGATTTACGCGACACTGCACTTTTACCGTACATTAGGACGAAACGATGCTCAGGGCATTTCTTCCAGCAACTTGCCGAAGCCTTTCACGGGTTGTCTCACGTGCAGCCGTTTCTCAATGGACCAGACTCGCGCCGGAACGGGGTGCACAACCGGCACTTGCAAGTCTTCTTCCAGCAGATGAATTATGTCGAGGCAACGCCAACCCGTGCCGAGCATGTAGATCCCGTCAGCACCTGGATTCTTCAAGAACGCTTTACGCGTGTGCGCATAAATTTCCTGAGACGCAAGCCGCCCCACGTCTTCAAAGGCCACCGAAATGCCTTCCATGGCCATCACGTCGAAGCCGGCGTCCCGGAAATAACTTGTTGTGATATCGTTGACGCTGTTGACGAAGTAAGTCACACCGACGAATTTTTTTACGTTCAACGCACGCAGGGCCTCGACTTGAGTCTGAGCCGCGGTGACCATGGGAATTTTGTACTTGGCTTCCCATTCTTTGATAATCTTATCTTCGCCCTTGTAGCCGTGCACCATAAACGGTGGGGCGCCCTCGGGATGTATGAGATCAACACCTTCCTTGGCCAGCTCCGCGACTTTTTCTTCAACCGCGTTGAGCGCGCCCCGAAATTCATCTTCCGTGCCGCGCTGGAAATTCAAGTAGACCGGAACAACCCCGATCCCTTCGGGCAGCAAGCGAATGAACTCTTCGAGGGAGCCCGGCCGATGGGTAGGCTTTACGACCCCGACCACGCCGCGCCAACTTGCGAAAACCATGACGACTCCTTGTGACTCAGGATTGTGATTTAAAAACCTGCGGGAACTTCGCCTTTAGCTGCGCACGCACGTTATCCGGCACTTCCACCACCTTCGGGAACTCTCCCTTGAGTTTTCGATTATAGGGCATACAGGCGTCGATCAGAATGCGGTTGTTAAAATTCCCGGGCAGAAACATCGGGTCGCGGCCTGACGACCACGCCTTCTGGACGACATCAATGTCTGTCACCGGGTCGAAGCGCGTGCCCATCGCCCACAGCACCTGATCGATGTCGGAGCAATCCACATCTTCGTCTACGACCACCGTCCATTTGCCATTATAGGCGCCCGCCATGCAATTCGCCGCCACATGCAGCACGTTGCGTGCATGACCGGGATAGCGCTGGCGGATCTGAATCGCTGTGAAACGGGTGGCCGGTGCGCCTTCATGATTCCACACGCCGAGAATGTCGGGCAGGCCGCACGCTTCCAGCGCCTTCCAGATCTCCGCTGCCCCCGCGATACCTTTAAGCAAGCCCGTCTCATCCACCGGCTTGTGTTGCGGCGCGCAAGTAAGGATCGGATTGTTGCGATACATAACCGTCTTCACATTGAGACAGGGACGCGGCACCACATCGTCCGAATAGTAGCCCATCCATTCACCAAAGGGCCCTTCCGGTTTCGATTGACCGGGAACGGCTTCACCTTCGAGAACAATCTCCGCATCGGCAGGGATCGGAAACCCGGTAAAGGGTCCCTTGACCACTTCCACCGGCTCTCCTCGGATACCGCCGGCAAAGTCATACTCGGAAACTCCACTGGGCAGCGGGCTGGCAGACAGTAAGTAAAGGAGCGGGTCCTGGCCACACACGATGGCGAACTTGGCGCTCTGTCCCCGTTCAAAATACTTGTCACGATGAATGCGCCCGTGTTTGCCTTCGGTGATCTGGCAACCGATGGTTTTTTCATCGTAAACCTGACAACGATAGGCACCGAAATTATACCACTCAGCATCCGGATCTTTGGTGATGCACATATCGGCGGTACCGATATAACGATGGGTGTCGCTTTGATGATGCACAGGCGCCGGAAGCTTCAGCACGTTAACCTTGTCACCCTCTAAAACATTATCGAAGATCGGTCCGGTTTTGACGTATCTGGGCTTGATAAATTGCATGTCTTCCATGCGGTGATGGTAGGCTTTTACGATATCGGCCTTGCGCTCGTACTCAAGGGGTAAACCCAGGGTTAGAGCCACGCGCTTGATAGTGGAGAATTGGCCGTACAATGTCTGGTACCCCTTCGGATAGCCTGGCACTTCGTCGAATAGAATCGCCGGTGCCTTCCCCTTGCCGCCCTCCGTGAGCATCTGGGTAATGGCACCCATCTCTCGGTCCCAATGGGCGCCATTGACCTTGAGCAACTCGCCCATCTCATTCACCCGCTCCAACCAATCCCGCAAACCGCGGTAGGTTACAGCGCCCTGTGACCTTCCCACCTTTTCCGGACGTGCCATCCTAACCTCCCTTACCATCACGCAAATCAGCGTTGCGTGATTGCATCAACCATATGTTTCACCTCCGGGGTTGTCAAGGAAACTGTCGGGAGCGTTGGGGGCGGCTCTTGTTTATGGAAGGGGCAAGTGCTAATTACAGTCCGCTGTAACTCCAAAGGTGAAACTAGACGTTGGTTCAACACCGGGATTTATGAAAGTAAACACGTCTTACGACCAAGACCTACGCGCCATCGGTCAGGCGCTTGAAATCCGTGGAATCACCGTCTTCGAGATAAAGAACCAGCCCGGACGTTACATCGTACGCGGCACTCCGGATAAGCCTTCGTCCCTCATTGCCAGCATGAGGCGATGGGCGCGTGGACGCGAAAGCGACGCCTCCGGCACGATCAATTACAGTCCCCAAGAAATTGACGAGATCGAACGGCAGGGAAAAAAGAAACGGATTAAATCAGGTCGTCTGCCTGACTTCTACAATCTTTCAAATACCCTTCGGACTTTGGGTGCTTATCTGAAGTCTAAAGACGCGCAGTTACTCGAACTGCACAAAAGACCGCTCACCGTAACCCTGCTATATCAAAATAACAGCGGACATCCCCACATGGAAGATCGCACCATCGCCTCCTTCTTTAATGTATTCATCGAAATGCACGGGAGACGAAGTCGACTCAAAGGCTAACCTAATGCGTTGTTCCCGAAATGCCTTGCATGATTCGGGAGTCATTCCGGGCAACCCCGGATCACAGTCCGCGGTAGCGCGACCCGGAATCCAGGAAACTTCTGGATACCCGCTTTCGCGGGTATGACGGTGAGGGCTTGCCCGAGCTATCCAACTTTTTCCCGCAAGCGTTTCACAAGTTCTTGGTAAGAGGAGCCGGAGATAACTCGATCGAACTGTGATCGGTAATTGTTAATAATACTGATATTTTCCACCACGGCGTCGTAGACTTTCCATTTACCGTTCACGCGCCGTAATTTGTAATTCACGGCGATCTCCTCACCCTTTGGGTTGATGATGGTGGATTCAACCTGGGCAAAATCCTCGTCCACGGTCTGGCGGCCAAACAGCACCTTTTCTCCGCCGTAGAGATCGATCTTGTCCGAATAGATTCCCTCCAAAAAGTCTCGGAACAGTATGACAAACTCCTCCTGCTCGGCCGGAGTCCTCCGCCGCCAATGAGTACCGAGGGCTCGCTTGGCCATCTCCTGGTAATCAAAGATTGGATTGACCGCCTCCCTCAGACGATCGATCCGCTCTTTTTTCTTATCCGCGGGCTGCAATTTCGGATCTTTCAGAATTTGAACCGCTTTGTCGACCGCCGTGCGCACGAGATCCAGGGGCTCCCCTGCCTGAGTGAAACGAGCCCAACCTACACATAATGTAACGATGAGAATTCCAATCTCTATTTGCCGTATCTTCCTGTGCATCAGGGTATCCTTTTGGAGATGTTTCTACCGGGGAAATAAAATCAAAATCCAAACAGTCGCCGAAAGCACAATCGAGCAGAAAACCGCTGCCGAACCGAAATCTTTTGCTTTCCGCGAAAGCTCATGGCGTTCCTTGCCGATGCGATCGACCGCTGCTTCAATGGCCGAGTTAACCATCTCGACCACAATAACCAACATCCAACTTCCAATGAGCAAAGCGCGTTCCACCCCCGCGCTGGTTAAAAACCAGGCGGCAGGAATAACCAGAAGCAAAACCAGCAGTTCCTGTCGAAACGCCGCTTCCGATCGATAGACCTCGCGCAGGCCAATTAGGGAAACAACCGTCGCTCGGACCAGACGATTTAAAGGCTCAGACGCCATAGCCGCATTTGCGCGCGGTCATACCGGGCATTCGCGCCGGAACATTTATTGAGCGTTGTTTGGCATTGCGACCTAGCGCTGCTTAAGGGCCGCCAACACTTTTTCCGCGGTGATGGGAAGCGACATGACGCGCGCCCCGATGGCATCTTCTACTGCGTTGGCGATGGCCGCGGCTGTCGGAATGATAGCCGTCTCACCAATGCTCATACTGTTATACGGCCCGCTGCCGGTATCGGATTGGAAGATAGCAGTTTTTAGCTGCGGGATATCCCTAATATTAGGAATCTTATAGTCGCCAAGATTGGCATTCAGGACTTTACCTCCATCATCTGTCATGATTTGTTCCATGATGCCATACCCCATCCCCATCACCACTGCGCCTTCGATCTGCCCCTGATGGGTTAGCGGATTCAAAATGTTGCCCGTGTTGTGCGAGGTCGTGATCCGCCGGACATCAACCTCGCCGGTTTCCTCGTCTACCTCCACCTCGGCCACTTGCGCCACCGTCGAGGTCTCAGGGCCCTCTTTCATGTTGACGTAATGTCCCTCTGCTAGGATCGGGGCGCCGTTGGCACGGGCGATCTCGGCGAAACTCATCCGCCTTTCGGCGCGGCCATGGGTCACTCCACCGTCATACAGTATCAATTCTTCCGGCGACGCATTCATCGCCTGGGCGGCGGCACGCAAAATTTCCTCGCGTGCCTTCTTGCCCGCCTCATAGGCGGACCCGCCGTGGACTCGGGTGCTGCTGCTTCCCCGCACCCCCGTGTCCTTCAACACCTTCGTGGTATCCAGGATCTCGACTTTGATCGAATCGAGAGGCACTTTGATCTCTTCGCCGACGATCTGGCGCATAATGGTGTAGGCGCCCGGCCCGGTATCCATAACTGCCGTAGAGAGTGTTACCTCACCTTTCTCATCGATTTTGACAAAGCAATACGATTCACCGCCTTTGGAAACCCAATTGCCGACGGCGCAGCCGCGCCCTACATTTCTTGCCTTGGCGGCATGATACCCCGATTCCTCCAAGGCCTTCTTTAAGGTCTCCGCCGCTTTAACGTGGGCAATGCTTTCTCCCACCGGGAAATGGTCGCCGTCCTGCATAAAATTCATCCGCCGGTATTCGGCCGGATCGATGCCCAATTTGTTTGCCACGATGTTGGCCTGGCTTTCACTGGCAAAAGAACCTTGAGGGTGGCCCGGTGCGCGCATGTATCCGCAGGGAAATTTATTGGTGTAAACGTATTTCTCTTCGATGCGGGTATTGGGAATCCGGTACGGCCCCGAGGCTTCGTGCGCGCCTACGAGAAAACCCTGGGGTCTGTACGCGCCATAAGCGCCGCTGTCAAAAATATATTCCATCTGCTGGGCGATCAGGAGCCCGTTTTTTTTCACGCCGGTTTTGATCTTGATCGTTGCGCCGTGGCGTGGATTGCCGGCGATCAGCTCCTCGGTATAATCAACTAGGAATTTCACCGGCCGGCCACTTTTCTTCGACAGCACATAGCAAAGAGCGACTTCGTTGGCATCTCCCTTTCCGCCAAAATCCCCGCCGACATAGCAAGGATGAATCACGATATCAGTGGGGACAATTTGCAGCGCGCTTCCCACTTGCTCCCGCATTGCAAACGGGCTCTTGGTTGAAGCCCAGACCTCGGCGCTGCCGTCGGGCTTGACTTGCACGACGCAGGAATGGGGTTCGATATAGGCCTGATGGACCGCCGGCACCTGAAACGTATTTTCAACAACGACGTCGGACTGCCGAAATCCCTCTTCGACATTCCCTTTGTTCCATGTCAAGTGAACGAATACATTGCTCGGGACTTCGATTTTGTGCAGCAGTCCTTTGTAATTTGCCACGTCGGGATGAAGCAGCGGCGCGGACGATTGTACTGCCTCCAGCGGGTCGGCTACGACAGGAAGCTCTTCGTATTCAACGTCAATCAAATCCACAGCCCGCTCGGCCGCTTCTTCAGTTTCAGCGGCCACGGCTGCCACCTTTTCCCCGATGTAGCGGACGACACCGTCGGCCAGCAATGGTATATCCACGATCTTCTTGCCGATCCTCACACCGGTGATGTCTTGTCCGGTAAGGACCACCTTCACTCCCGGTAGTCTTTGCGCCTCGGTGATATCGATCCTCTTGATCTTTCCATGGGCGATGGGACTGCGCAGTACTTTGACCCAAAGGATATTCGGCAACACGACATCCACCGCGTAAAGCGCCTTGCCCCCAACTTTTTCCTCTCCTTCCACCCGCGGACTGGGAATGCCGACGCTTCGAATCTCCGCCATGAGATCACCTCCCTGAAGAATTGCAATAATACAAGAATCACACGAAGTTAAGTCTTGAACTGATTGAAATATCTATGCCCGTACGGTAGTACAGAACAAAGCGAACTACAGAACCAATCGCATCTGGTCCGTAGCCATTACAATTCGTCGCGTAAACTCTTCACTGGCATCGTTCAATAAACGTTCTTTCTTCGTGTCGGGCTGGAGGTGAGTCAGAACCAACTGACTCGCCCCGGCCTGACGCGCCACCTGTCCCACATGCGCCGGGTGACTGTGGCTACGATAATGGCCGGAGTCGGGCGGGAAATACATCGCCTCGTGAATCAAAACGTCCACGCCCGCCGCACCGTTCCTGACTGCGTCGCAGGGAGCGGTGTCACCGGTGAAGAAAACCCTTTTGCCGTCACCTTCAATAAGAAAACCCAATGACAATGGAATCGGCCAGTGAACCACCTCGATGGCTCGAATCCGCCAACCCTCTCCTTCCGTAGTGGCTCCATCGCGCATCTCGGTGACGTTGATATTGATATCCGCCTCGGCGTCCGATTTTTTCAAATTTTTTCGCGCCGCGATATCGATCTTGTAGGCCTCCTGAAATAAAGCATCAGACATCGCCCTTGTGCCGGGCGGTCCATAGACTTGCAACGTATGACTGCGCCCGAAGCGCCAGGACGTCAAGACCAGCAAAGCGTAATCCGCCACGTGATCATAGTGGCCGTGAGTCAGAAAGCAGTGGGTGATGCTGCTTGGTTCGATATGCAGCCGCGCCATTTGTTGCACGCAAGCTCTGCCGCAGTCGAGAAGGATCCTCGCAGACCCGACGTCCACCAGGATCGCCGAGCTGCCGCGCAATGGATCCGGGTAAGGTGCCCCAGTTCCGAGAAAGCAAATTTCCATAAAGAAGACCTTTCACATCTAATCGCCATGGGCCATCGTATCTGAATGAACTACGCCCGCAGCAAACTGCGGCGTATCGACAAACCTTGATGATATTCCCCCAAAGTTGTCACCCCCGAATGTTTCTATCGGGGGTCCAGTCCGAGTTTTCGTCTGGATTCCCGCTAAAAGTATGCGGGAATGACGGACTTTGAGAGGATGAGGGCACAGCAAGCTGCGGGGAATTCCAGTCTTCCATCATCCCATTATTCCAACGTCCTTATTCCCCAGTCTGAACGTCCTTCTGTTGCAGGCGGCTCAGCACGGCGCCGAGCAATCCGACGTCGGCGGGCGTACCGTTCAGGTACGCGATAACCTGATTCGAGTAAGGTGAAATCCGGCCGCCAGGTGTCAGGATGCCGACCAGGTTCAACGGATCGGCGCTCGAGATCACAACGGGCTCATCTGGATCTTTAGAACGACGCTCCGCTCGTAGCCTCTCGACCGCCTCCGGCAACGCGAATTGCTCTCCCACGAAACCGTTAATGAAGCGGCCGCCGCGAATCTCGCCCCGCGCCTCCAGGCGCCGGTATACGGCCAGGAGACTTCTCCACGACGGCGCGCAGGATTCACGCGCGAGCAAATCACGAAAAATGACACCGTAGCGGCGCAAAAGCTGCCATGCCCGACGCTCCATCAGTTTTTCAGTTTCGACCTGCACGGCGTGAGTATGCTCGCGCCATAAGGACCAGCGTCCCACCGGCATCATTCTTTCCGCGGCGCGGCCGCCGCTGATGACGCGCAGGCGGCGGCGCCTGCCCTTTCTTTTGGTCTCCGGCGTCAGCAAAACTCGAAGGCCTGCAATCCCATCGCCGGTAGCGAACCCGTGTGCCACGAGCTGCCACAAGGCCTCTTCGGCTTTGACTTTTAATAGCCCGGTGCCGCGGGCGATATCGGAGAGAAAGGACGCTCCCCGTTGTGCCAGATACCGGCCCACTTCCCGGGCCATGGGAGATAGACCCGCCGCCTCCTCCCATTCCGGAATGGCACCTTCGAGAAAAAATTCCAACTCATCGCGGAGCAAAAATGCGATCGGCGCCGTGCGGGAAGGCACGCGCAGCTTGCGCCTTCGTTGCCTGAGTATCCTGCCGGCATCGTCAGATTGCTGCGGGTCATCATTCAATCGCAAACGGCCCCAGGCAATCACTCCCGCCAGGCAGAGGTCTTCGAGATCCGAAGGATCGTAATCTTTGATCCGCGCAGATAAAACGTGCTGCTCCCACGCCGGCGCCGGCAGCTCGAGTCCCTGCAACTGGCGGATAACTTCCAAAACGCCGTCGCGCCCGCGCAGTTGGGTCTTGGCAACCACGTGTTGCCAAGCAAAAAGAAATTTTATGAAATCCGCCGCCGAGACCGGTTCGATCTCCTTCCGCATCCGCCCCAGGGTCAAGCGGTGAATCCGGGACAAGAGCACTCGGTCACACCATTCAACTTCCTCTCCCCGAGGAGCGGTGAATTCCCCACGCAGGACGATGCCGTCGGACTCCAGGGCCAACAACGCGGTTTCAATTTTTGACCCCGCGATGCCCAGTCGCCGGGACAATTGGCCGGCCGTCGTCGGTCCCAACGTCTCGATCCAGCCGTGTATGATTCTTCGGGTTGATTCTTCTTCCGAAGCCGTGACTCCGATCAGCCCGTCCGGCAAATGCAGCTCAGGATTTGCAACCGCCTGGGGCAGCAACACGCGCACCAACGGGAGACGTTCGGCCGCTACGAAGGCCTGCTGTGTCTCCCCCGTCGAGTCTACTGCCCAGCTTATCCGGGTCGCCCTTCCGTCATCGATCAGCTGTCGCGCCCAATCGGACCACTCCTGCTGTTCTCCAACAGGCAGTAGACAGACACTTAACATGAAGTCATGGAGCTCATCCGCGTTGCGCACGTCGGGCCAAGCTTGATCGCGTACCTCCTGAATAGCCGCTGGATCCAACCGTCCTAATTCACCATCCATCCATGGATCCACCCGCCGCAATGACACGGCCCGTGCCCGCCGCTCTTCGAGTGGCGCGTCGTCCAAAAAGGCATAGGGGTTGGCGTTGAGAATTTCGTGAGCCATCGGTGAAGGCGCCGGGGTATCAATCGCGATGGTGTGAATTTCCTCACGGCCGATCTTACCGAGAATTTCCTGCAAGCCCTTTAGATCCATCGCCTCGTAAAGACAATCACGCAAAGTCTCGTTGACCAGCGGATGATCGGGGATTTGCACCGGCCCGACTTGATTGTCCTGGCACATCACCTGTTCCGGAAAAACTGCGGCCAACAAGTCTTCGGCGCGCATCCGCTGTAAAGCGACCGGGACTTTCTTTCCGCCGCTGTGGCGCGCCACCGCCAGCGCGCGCGTGGCATTCCAGCGCCAGCGATTAGTAAAAAACGGCGATGCGAGCACGGCCTGGGTCAATTCGCGTTCCACAATCGCCGGCCGCAGCATGGAGAAAACATCAGCCGTCGGAAAGGAATGCTGCTCCACCAGCGAAATAACGATGCCGTCGTCGGTGGCGGCGGCTTGCAACTCGCGATCGAAATTGACGCAAAAGCGTTTTCTGAGCGCCAAGCCCCAAGCGCGGTTGATCCCGTTGCCCCAGGGCGAGTGAATAACCAGTTGCATGCCCCCCGCCTCGTCGAAAAAGCGTTCTGCGACGATCTGCGTTTGGGTGGGAATACACCCCAGAACCGCTCTGGTTTCTTTAACATAGTTGACAATCTGCTCGGCGACGGCGTCCGTAATCCCTGTTTCATCGGTGAGCCAGCGCTGCGCTTCGTTGGGATCGGTGAGGCGCTCATTCACTTCACGCCGAAGCTCGGATACCGCCGTGGAAAGCTCCCGAGTGCGCGCCGGCGCTTCGCCGAACCAAAACGGAATGCTTGGCGGCAACCCCTGGGCGTCCTCGACCCAGACCTTGCCGGAGCCGACCCGCCGGATGCGCCATGACCGATTGCCTAAAAGAAAGATATCTCCCGCGAGACTTTCAATGGCGAAATCCTCATTCACTTTGCCGACCAGAATCTCATCGGGAAATTGAATGACATCGTAGTCAGCGGTGTCCGGAATAGCGCCGCCATTCGTAATCGCGGTTAACCGTGCGCCGCGCCGGGGGCGTACCACGCCGTTAATCCGATCGCGGTGCATATAGGCGCCCCTCCGGCCCCGCCGCGTCGATACCCCCTCGGACAACATCTCCAGCAACTGCTCGAATTCAACTTTGGTCAGGTTTCGATAAGGATACGCCCGCCGGACAAGCTCCCATAGTTTCTCTTCCCTCATTCCCGAGCCGAGCTCTTCGTGTTCTAGTTTCTTGCTTTTGGCCCCGGCTTCCAGGCCAGCCACCGCCGCCACCATCTGTTGGGCGAGAATATCCAATGGCTTTTCAGGAATCGTCAGACGGTCCAACTGCCCGTCTCTAACCGCGCGAATTCCAGCCACGCACTGCACCAGGTCGTCGCGAGTCAATGGATAGAAGACTCCTTTGGCTATGGCGCCGAGCCAGTGGCCGGACCGGCCTACCCGCTGCAGCAAAATGTTTATCGTGCGCGGCGAACCGATGTGGCACACCAAATCGACGTGACCGATATCGATGCCAAGCTCCAGGGACGCAGTGGCGACAACTACCGGCAGTTCACCCGACTTGAGCTTCTCTTCGACCTGAAGGCGGGTTTTCCGCGATAAACTGCCGTGATGGGCGCCGACCTTGTCTTCGCCCAATCGTTCACTCAGCTGATGGGCGACCCTCTCGACGAAGCGCCGCGTATTGACAAAGACCAAGGTCGTCCGATGAGCCTTCACCTGGGCGACAATTTTCTCGTAGACCTCGGCCCACATCTCATGGGTAGCGATGGCGCCGAGCTCGTGGTCGGGAAGCTCAACCCGCAAATCCATGTCCCGCTTGTGACCCACGTCGACGATTTCACAATCCGGCCTGGCGTCGACTGACAAGTTCTCACTGCCAACCAAAAGCCGCGCCACTTCATCGATGGGCTTTTGTGTGGCGCTAAGACCGATGCGTTGCAACGGCCGCTCGGTGAGTGACTCGAGTCGTTCCAGAGAAAGCGCCAGGTGCGCCCCGCGTTTGTCTTGAGCGACGGCGTGAATTTCGTCAACGATCACCGTCTCTGCCGTCTTGAGAAAACGGCGGCTACGCTCCGCCGTAAGCAAAATATAAAGCGATTCCGGAGTGGTAATCAGAATGTGGGGCGGTGTTCGCACCATGGACTGCCGTTCGTTCGCCGGCGTATCACCCGAGCGCACGGCGACGCGAATTTCAGGAACAAGAATCCCTTCAGACCAGGCCAGCTGAAAAATCTCGGCCAGCGGCTGCTTGAGGTTCTTGGCGATATCGTTGCCGAGAGCTTTGAGCGGAGAAACATAGACGACGCTCGTAGTGTCGTCCAATTGACCGCTGACCGCTCTTTGAAACAACCGATCAATGGACCAGAGAAAGGCCGCCAGCGTTTTCCCAGAGCCCGTCGGAGCTGCAATGAGCGTTGACCTCCCACTCGCAATCGACGCCCAGCCTTTTTGCTGCGGCGGCGTGGGCCTGTCGAAGCGCTGTTTGAACCAACGCCAGACTAATGGATGAAAGCTGATGTCCACAGTGTTTCTCCAACTACGCGGAGAAATTTAGAATAGAGGCAAAGTTACGGCAGGTCAACAATCGCTGAAATAAACTACCCCAGCAGCCCCCTCAGCAAGCTGCGGATATCAAATTTGTATAAGAATTTGTCCCACAGTGTCACCCCCGAATGTATCTATCGGGGGTCCAGTCAAAGATTCGTCTGGATTCCCGCTAAAAGCATGCGGGAATGACGGACTTTTAAAGGTCTGGGAATAGGTCTTATGCAGCAAGCTGCGGGGAATCCAACCCACTGAGATTGAACTGAGATGGGTTCACTTGGCAGGCGGAGCAGCGGCCCCTTTGATTGGAATTCCCCTCTTCTCGAGCTCTTCGACCGCTGCCTTGGCGGCCGGATTGCCCTGCTGCGCAAGTTCAGCGGTCTTGCTTACGAGGGATTGCAATTGGCTTTGCATTTTTTGCGATTCTTGCATCGCCGAGTCGAAATTGGCTTTCAAGGCGGTCAAGTTATTTCGTTCAACCACCAGCTGCAGGGTTTGAAACGCAAACCAGATGAGAACCGAAACCATAGTTAATAGGAGAGGCAAACTCGAACCCCGCTTTTCAACGGGCTCGACCGCCGCAACCGTTTGATCTTGAAGCTCCTCGATCGTTGGCAATTCGTTTTCCACGATAGGCTACTTTGGGCTGCCCGCCGGCGGGGGTGGCTGGCCCAAGTTGATGCCCTGGGATGCGAGCAAACTCTTGAGCTGGTCGTTGTTGGTTTTCAAGGCAACCGTCGCCAAAACAGTGATGATTTCTCGATGCAGTCCTTCCAGTTGCATACCCTGCGCAAGAACCTGTTGGCGCTCGTTCACTTCCGCCCGCACCGATTGATTGCCAAGACTCAGTAGGATATTCACCAACACCAAAACGAGCACCAGTACGGCCAACACCGTCAATGGAATCTTTCCTTGGTAAATCATTTAACCTCTCGCGCTCTTCAACCGAAGGCCAGGCACGGTACGGAAAAAATACCTCATCGAATTAAGCTTGCAAGCCTCTCCCAACGCACCCAACGGTCGCCTCCATCCCAGGACCAATAGATCAGGAACGCTTTTCCTCTAACGTCGTCTAGATTGACAAATCCCCAGAAACGGCTGTCGTAGCTGCGGTCGCGATTGTCACCCATGACGAAGAGATGGTTTTCCGGGACCTTCGTGGGACCATAATCGTCCCGACTGGCCGGCAAAATGTTCTGCGGATCGTCCCCTTCGAAGTGCGCGTGAAGATCCTCCACCTGCTGTCCGTTGATGTAGATCTTCTTACCGCGGACTTCCACCGTATCTCCGGCGACGCCGACAACCCGCTTGATAAAATCCTTCGATCGATCTTCCGGAAAGATGAAGACGATTACATCGCCTCGTTGAACCTTGCCAAAATCCACTAAATAGTGGCCCCAAAGGGGAACCCGTATCCCGTAAGCCAATTTGTTAACCAGGATATGGTCGCCGATCTGCAGTGTCGGAATCATGGAGCCGGACGGTATTTTGAACGCCTGAACGATAAAAGTTCGTATGAAAAGAGCCAACAGTAAAGCCATGCCGATGGCTTCCGCGTATTCGCGGAACGTGGACTTCGTTTTCACAGTCTCTTGGGCTTCCATATGAGATCGTTCCTTCGCCTTGGTAGCTTTATCGACGGACATCAATCACCCGTGTTAAACTTTCAAAGCGGCGAGGAACGCCTCTTGCGGAATCTCTACTTTGCCGACTTGTTTCATTCGTTTCTTACCTTCCTTCTGTCGCTCCAGCAGTTTGCGCTTGCGGGTAATATCGCCCCCATAGCATTTGGCCGTAACGTTTTTTCTTAGCGGCTTGACCGACTCACGCGCAATAATCCGGCTGCCAATGGCCGCTTGAATGACGACTTCGAAAAGTTGCCGGGGTATCAATTGCCGCATGCGCTGGACTAATTCTCGCCCTCGATAATAGGCTTTGTCCCGGTGCACGATCATCGACATAGCATCGACAACGTCGCCATTGATGCGCACGTCCAATTTGACGAGCTCGGCCGGCCGGTAGCCCGCTATTTCGTAATCCATCGACGCGTAACCGCGGCTAACCGATTTCAGTCGATCGTAAAAATCGACGACGATTTCATTGAGCGGCAACTCGTAGACCAGC
>Ga0209874_1000291_pt1 | contig 14235 bp, 14 predicted proteins | sample GWRWN1_20_30_FD_187216 | JGI IMG/M metagenome (GOLD analysis project Ga0209874, IMG submission 187216) | Riverbed sediment microbial communities from areas with no vegetation in Columbia River, Washington, USA - GW-RW N1_20_30 (SPAdes)... | ecosystem: Environmental > Aquatic > Freshwater > River... | reverse complement strand
CGTGCAGAGCTGTGGGGACGACGGTCGTGCCGAAGGACCACCAGCGCCTCCCGCACTGAGCCGTGCGGGCGAACGAAACTAGCTTGCCTTCTCCAATCGGTGGAGGACGCTCAGCAAGTCGTCTACGTTGAACGGCTTGGCCACGAACGCGGCGGCCCCGAGCTCGGCGGCCTTTGCCCGGTCGCGGAGGCTGGCCCGGGCGGAAACCACGACCACGCGGGGGCGCTCGCCCTCGGGGAGGTCCCGGATCTGCTGGAGCACACTCCAGCCGTCCATGACCGGCATCATGATGTCAAGCAGCATGAGCTGCGGATGGTGCTGGCGGAGTTCGTCGAGCGCCGTCCGGCCGTCACGCGCGCCGAAGGTCTGGAACCCCTCCGCCTCCAGGCTGAACTGGAGCATCCAAACGACTTGAGGTTCGTCGTCGACGACGAGCACGCTGGTCTGCGGGGGCGCCTCCATCCCGGCTTCGAGGGTACGGACCGGGACCCAGTGCGGTTATCGCCCGGGCTACCGTTTTTCAGGTGCCCGTCGAAGTAGACCCCCAGACCGGTGGTCGTAGTCATTCTTGGCTAACGGAGCGAGAGCCCGGTTCCCGAGCTCACGGCCCCGATCCCGAACGCCTGGACGCCGGCGTTGGCGGCCCGCTCGATCACGTCGTCCGCCTGGTTCGGCGAGACCACGAGCACCATTCCCAGGCCCATGTTGAACGTGGCGAACATGTCTCCGTCGGACGCGTCCGCCGCTTTGCGAACCAGGTCGAAGATCGGAGGGATCGGCCACGTGCCGAGGACGATCTCCGCCGCCATGCCCTCCGGAAGGGCCCGCGGCACGTTCCCGGGCAGACCGCCGCCCGTCACGTGCGCGGCGGCGTGTACCAGGCCGGCGCGCGCGAGCGACACGACCAATGGCGCGTAGATCGCGGTCGGCTCGAGCAGCTCGTCGGCGAGCGGTCGGTGGAAGCCTTCCGCCACGACGTCGAGGACGCGCGGGCCCTCTGCCAGCATCGCGGAACGCACGAGGCTGTATCCGTTTGCGTGCAGGCCGGTTGAGGCCAGGCCGACGAGCGCATCGCCCTCGCGCACGCGGCGCGGCCCGATGAGACCCTCGTCGTCGACGACCCCCACGCAGAACCCCGCCAGATCGAGCTGGTCCTCGCCCATCACGCCGGGATGCTCGGCCGTCTCGCCACCGAGGAGCGCACAACCGGCGCGCCGGCAGCCCTCGGCGATCCCCTGGACGATCGTTGCCGCGTCGTCCGGCCCAACCCTCCCCATCGCCAGGTAGTCCAGGAAGAAAAGCGGTTCGGCCCCCGTGCATGCCACGTCGTCGGCGCACATCGCCACGAGGTCGATGCCGACCGTGGACAGGCGACCCGCCATCCGGGCAACGTCGAGCTTCGTGCCCATCCCGTCCGTGGCCGCGGCGAGGTACCGCCCCTCCCCGATCCGGAACAGCCCAGCAAAGCCGCCGACCCCCTCGAGGACCTCGGGCCGCGTCGCGCCCTTCGCCAGCTCTCGGATGAACGAGACGGCCTTCGCGGCGGCGTCCAGGTCGACGCCCGCCTTCCGGTACGTGCCGCTCACGACCTGACCGGCTGCTCCAGCAGGAATTTGCCGGCGCCCTCGGGCACCTCGATCGGGTACTCGCCGTCGAAGCAGGCCCGGCAGAAGTCGTCCTTGGGAGCCCCGGTGGCCGCCACCATCCCATCGAGCGACAGGTATCCGAGCGAATCGGCGCCCACGAACCGCCTGATCTCCTCTACGGACAGGTCGGAGGCGACGAGCTCGTGCCTGGTGGGCATGTCGATGCCGTAGAAGCACGGCCACTTGATCGGTGGGCAGGTGATCCGGGTGTGGACCTCGGCCGCTCCAGCCTCGCGTAGGGCCTGCACAATCTGGCGGGTCGTCGTGCCACGCACGATCGAGTCGTCGATCACCACCAGGCGCTTGCCTCGGATGGCGTCGGGGATCGGATTCAGCTTCAGCTTCACGCCGCGTTCACGGAGCGATTGGGACGGCTGGATGAAGGTCCGTCCGACGTATCGGTTCTTCATCAGGCCCTCGCCGTACGGGATACCCGACACCTCGGCGTACCCTTGCGCCGCCGAGTGCCCAGTGTCCGGCACTGGGATCACCATGTCGGCATGGGCAGGCGCCTCCAATGCGAGTTGACGGCCGAGCTTGCGCCGAACCTCGTGCACGGTGGTCCCCTGGATCCGGGAGTCCGCCCGGGCGAGATACACGAACTCGAAGATGCAGAGGGCCTTTCTCGGGCTCTCCGCGAAGCGGGCAGATCGGGGTCCCCGGTCGTCGATCCTGATCAGCTCGCCGGGCTCGACGTCGCGGATGAACGTGGCTCCAACGATGTCGAGCGCGCACGTCTCGGACGCGACGCAATAGCCGTTCGGGAGCCTTCCGAGGGACAATGGTCGCAGGCCATGGAGGTCCCGAGCGGCATAAAGGCTGCGCTCGTCCATCATCACGAAGCAGAACGCCCCTCGGAGATCCGGGAGCACTGCCAAGGATGCGTCCCACAGGCCGGCATCCAGGCGGCCGGCCAGGATGCCGGCGACGAGGTCCGAGTCCGTGGTGGCCGCGGCGGGCCGCCCGGACCGTTCGGCGAGCTCCGCCGTGTTGACCAGGTTGCCGTTGTGGCCGAGGGCCAGCGATCGCTCGCCATCGGTCTTGAACGCGGGCTGCGCGTTCTCCCACGTCGTCGAGCCGGTCGTGGAATAGCGGGTATGTCCGATCCCGAGATCACCCTGGAGCGTTCGAAGGGTGGCCTCGTCGAACACCTGCGAGACGAGGCCCAGCTCTTTGTAGACCAGGAGGTTCTGGCCGTCCGAGACGGCCATGCCGGCCGACTCCTGGCCCCGGTGCTGCTGGGCGAAGAGGCCGAAGTACGTGAGCCTGGAGACGTCCTCGCCCGGCGCCCAGACGCCGAAGAGGCCGCATTCCTCCTTCGGGCTCTCCGCTCCCACCTGTGCGGCGATGCTAACAGGCCCGTCAGCCTGCGAGCAGCTTTGGGATTGCGCCTTCGTGGGCAGACCGTACTTCCTCGACCGTGATCTCCAGGAGCGAATCGAAGACCATCCCGGGTCCGCCTGTCTCACCCAGGCGCGAGAGCGGCAGGTGATGTGCCGACGCCAGCGCTTCAACGGCCTCCGCCTTCTCCGGCGCCACGGAGATGACCGCACGCGATGCCGATTCGGAGAAGAGCGCGACATACCAGGGCTCGTCCCCGGGAAGCGATACGGCGAACCCTGTGTCGCCGGCCAGGGCGGACTCGGCCAGGGCGACGGCCAGGCCTCCCTCGGAACAGTCGTGGGCCGAGGCCAGGAGGTCACCCCGGGCCCCCTCCACCAACACCTGATGGAGTGAGGCCTCCCGAGCTACGTCGAGGGTCGGCGGATGCCCGGAGACCCTCCGAAGCACGACCTGGGCGAACTCCGAGCCTCCGAGCTCGGGAAAGGTCTCGCCCAGCAGATAGACGAGGAACCCGGGACCGGAGAAGCCCGGCCGCACGAGCAGCCGGTAGTCCTCGATGACCCCGAGCATGCCCACGATCGGCGTGGGCCAGATCGCGGATCCGCCCGACTCGTTGTAGAAGCTCACGTTCCCTCCGGTCACAGGGGTGCCGAGGCTCCGGCAGGCATCCCCCATCCCCCGGATCGACTCGGCGAACTGCCACATCACCTGGGGACGCTCGGGGTTTCCGAAGTTCATGCAGTTCGTGACCGCCACGGGAGTGGCGCCCATGACTGCCACGTTACGTGCGGCTTCGGCTACCGCGTGGGCCGCTCCGAGGTAGGGGTCGAGATGCCCGAACCGGCCGTTGCCGTCGCAGGAGAGCGCAAGGGCCTTCAACGTCCCCTCGATGCGGATCACGCCGGCGTCGGTGCCGGGAGGCGCCACGGTGGCACCTTGCACGAGCTGGTCGTACTGCTCGAAGGCCCACCGCTTCGACGCCACGTTCGGGGAGGACAGGACGGCGAGAAACGCGTCCCGTGGGTCGGTATCGACGGGGGCGAACGTGGGGTCGTCCTCGAGGATCTCGTGCCGCCCAGCCGGCCGCTCCATGCGCCGCTCGTAGGCCGGGGCATCATCAGCCAGGGACCGAGCCGGCACATCGGCGACGACCGCGCCCCCCATGCGGACGACGAGCCGGCCCCCGTCTACAAGCGTCCCCACGACCGAGGAGGTCAGCCCCCACTTCTCGCAGACGCCGTGGACCTCGTCGAGCCTGGAGGGATCCACCGTCGCGAGCATCCGCTCCTGGGATTCACTCGTCAGGATCTCGAACGGCTCCAGGCCCACCTCACGAAGGGGAACGGCGTCGAGGTTCAACTCCATCCCCATTCCGGCCCTGGCCGCGGACTCGCTGGCCGCGCAGGTCAGCCCAGCTCCGCCGAGATCCTGCAGGCGAAGCAGGAGTCCGCCCTCGATGAGCTCCAAGCAGGTCTCGATGAGCAGCTTCCCGGCGAAGGGGTCCCCGATCTGTACGCTCGGCCGGGTATCTGCCGCCTGGTCCTCGATGGTTCGCGACGCGAGCACCGACACGCCGCCGATCCCGTCCCGGCCGGTGGCGGCCCCGATCAGGACCAACATCGATCCGACGCGTACCTCGTTCGCCGTCGTCACCAGCCGGTCGGTCGGCGCCACCCCCACGCACATCACGTTCACCGTCGGGTTCGCCGAGTGGGGCTCGGCGAAGTGTATCTCGCCCCCCACGGTCGGCACGCCGATGCAATTGGCGTAGCCGCCGATGCCGGCAACCACGCCGGCGAACAGGACCCGGTTTCGCTCCTCGGTGAGCGGCCCGAACCGGAGGGGATCGAGGAGGGCCACTGGCCGGGCCCCCATCGACACAATGTCGCGGACGATGCCGCCCACGCCCGTGGCCGCCCCCTGATAGGGCTCGACGGCCGATGGATGCGAGTGCGACTCCATCTTGAACACGGCGGCCAGGCCGTCCCCGATGGCAACGGCGCCGGCGTCTTGTCCCGGGCCCACCAGCACCTGCGGCCCCTCGGTTGGCAAGGTACGAAGGTGGATCTTGCTCGACTTGTACGAGCAGTGCTCCGACCACATGGCCGCGTACATCGCCAGCTCGGTTCGGTTGGGGTCGCGACCGAGCGTGGCGTGGATCCGGTCGAGCTCTTCGTCGGTCAGCCCCAAGGCCCGGTGAAGCGGCTGGTCGACCTTCACCTCATACCCTGGCGAGCGCGTACGCGAGGAGCGAGGCGAAGAGGGGTTGCCCTCCCGTGGACCCGACGTCGGGATCGACGGCATGCTCCGGGTGCGGCATGAGCCCGGCCACGTTGCCCTGCGAGTTCCTGATCCCCGCAATCGAGCCCGCGCTCCCGTTCACGTTGTGCTCGTCGTCGAGCTCCCCGCCCGGACCGCAGTATCGGAACGTCACCAGCGCCTCGGCCTCGATCCGCGCGAGGTCGTCGGGGCGAGCGGTGAACTGGCCCTCCCCGTGCTTCACGGGAATCCGCAGGACCTCTCCGGGGACCAGTCCCTCGGTAAGCGCGGAGAGCGACGTCTCGACGCGCACGTTCACGAACCGGCACACGAACCGAAGCTGGCGGTTGCGGATGAGGGCCCCCGACAACAGTCCGGCCTCGCACAGGATTTGGAACCCGTTGCAGATGCCGACCACCGGTCCGCCCCGGTCGGCGAAGGCCCGGACCTCGTCCATGACCGGGGCGAACCGGGCGAGCGCGCCGGTCCGCAGGTAGTCGCCGTAGGAGAACCCGCCGGGGAGGATGATGGCATCCACGCCGCGAAGATCGCGATCGGCGTGCCACAACGGCACGCCATCACCGCCCATGAGCGCAACGGCGCGAAGCGCATCCCGATCGTCCAGCGAGCCAGGGAATGTCACCACGCCGACCCGGGGCGTGCCCGCGCTCACGGAACGTCCTCGAACCGAAGACTGGGGGACGACGCCACGATGCGATAACTCTCGATGACTGGGTTCGACAACAGCCGCCGCGCCATCTCGTCCACCTGCGAGATGGCCGCCGCTTCGGTCTCCGCGTCCACCACGAGCTCCACGTACTTGCCCACCCGCACGTTCGAGGCATTTGCCCAACCCATCGCGGGAAGGGATCCCTCGATGGCCTTGCCCTGGGGATCGAGGAGCCCCGGCTTCAACGACACGACGACCTGGAATTGGTACTTCATCCCCGGTCCGGCACTCGCATCCGCTGACGGTACCAGTCAAACCGCTCGCCGGTGATCCGCTCATAGGCTTCCCGGTAGGTGTGTGCGGTCCGCTCGACCACGCCGGCCGGGAGGTCCGGAGGCGGTGGCTCGTGATCCCACCCGCTCGCATCGAGCCAGTCCCGGACGTACTGCTTGTCGAACGACGGTTGGGGCGTGCCGGGCGCGTAGCCATCGGCCGGCCAGAAGCGAGAGGAGTCCGGGGTGAGCACCTCGTCCACCAGGATCAGATCGCCACCGGCGAACCCGAACTCGAACTTCGTGTCCGCCACGATGATCCCGCGCTCTCGGGCGATCTCCGCCCCTCGCTCGTACATGCCGACCGTCAGCTCGCGGAGGCGTTCGGCCAAGCCCTCACCCACCAGGTCCGCGGTCTCCCCGAACGTGAGCGGCAGGTCGTGCCCTTCCGCCGCCTTCGTCGTGGGCGTGAAGATGGGCTCGGGCAGCCGATCGGCCTCACCCAGGCCCGGCGGCAGCGGCACCCCGCACACATGGCCCTCGGCCAGGTACTGCTTGAGCCCCGACCCGGTCAGATACCCGCGGGCCACGCATTCGACCGGGACCACCTCCGCCCTGCGGACCAGCATGGACCGGCCGGCGAGGGAGGGGTCGCCCCGGAACGGCTCTGGGAAGTCCTGCCAGTCGGCGCTCAGGAGGTGGTTGCCGACCACATCGGCCGTCTTGCCGAACCAGAACAGCGAGAGCCCGCACAGCACCCGCCCCTTGTCCGGGATGGGGTTCGGAAGGACGACGTCGAACGCCGAGATCCGGTCCGTGGCCACGAGCAACAGGCGATCGTCGCCCGCGTCGTAGACGTCGCGGACCTTGCCCATGGTCCGGAGCTTCGCCGCTTCGGTCACTGCTCCCCGCCCACGATCAGCTTGGTCAGCCGGTCGAACACCACGTCGAGGTTCCGCAGGTAGCGGCGCGGGTCGAACAGCGCCCCGAGGTCCGAGGCGCTCAGCAGCCGAGCCACGTCAGGTTGGGCCTGGAGCTCCCCCTTGAAGTCCTTCCCCTCGTCCCACGCCGCAGCCGCCGCCGCCTGCACGATCCGGTAGGCATCATCGCGGGGCATGCCCCGTTCCACCAGCGCTAGCAACACACTCTGCGAGTACACGAGGCCGCCGCCCATGTTCAGGTTCGCCCGCATCCGCTCCGGGAACACCTCGAGCCCGTCGAGTACCTCCCCGAGCTCGGCCAGCATGAAGTGCAGCGCGGTGGTCGAGTCGGGGAAGACGACTCGCTCGGCCGACGAGTGCGAGATGTCGCGCTCGTGCCACAGCACGATGTTCTCCAGAGCGGGTTGCAGATCGGCCCGGACCACTCGCGCCAACCCGGTGATCCGTTCGCAGCGGACGGGATTGCGCTTGTGGGGCATCGCCGAGGAACCTTTCTGGCCCTCGGCGAAGGGCTCCTGCACCTCGCGGACCTCGGTCATGGCTAGGTGTCGGATCTCGGTAGCGATCGCGTCGAGCGACGAGGCGAGGACCGCAAGGGCGGCCATGTATTCGGCATGCCGATCACGCGAGATGACCTGGCTGCTCGCCTCGGCCGGTCGAAGCCCGAGCTCGCCGCACACGTGCTCCTCCACCCGGGGGTCGAGTTGGGCGTACGTCCCCACTGCCCCCGACACCTTCCCTACCGATACCGCCTCCCGACCTCGCCGCAGGCGCTCGCGGTCTCGATCGAGCTCGAATGCCCACAGGGCCAGCTTGTGTCCGAAGCTGGTCATCTCGGCGTGCACCCCGTGGGTCCGTCCGGCCATCACGGTGTCTCGGTGCTCCAGCGCCAGGCGTTTGACCGTGCCCAACAGCCGCTCGGTCCCAGCGAGCAAGCGGTCGGCCGCCTCGCGAAGCTGCAAGGCGAACCCGGTGTCCAGCACGTCGGAGGACGTCATGCCGAAGTGGATCCACCGCCCGGCCGGCCCCACCGACTCCGCCACGCACTGGACGAAGGCCGCCACATCGTGCCTCGTGACCTGCTCCAACTCGCTGACGCGCTCGAGGGTGAAGGACGCGCGTTCGCGGACGGTTCGGGCATCGTCCTGAGGCACCGTGCCCAAGCGTGCCCATGCCTCGACCGCCAGGACCTCGATCTCCAGCCAATGACGGAGCCGAGCCTCATCCGACCAGACGGCCGCCATCTCCGGCACGGTGTAGCGAGGGATCATGGCCGCCCACCCCGCGGCGGGCAGGAGCCGGCCCTCACAGCCTGAGGCCCTCCGCCAGATCGTCCTTGAACTTCCACAGCCGGGCTTGGATCTCCGGCTCGGCCACCCCCACGATCTCCGCCGCCAGCACGGCCGCGTTCACGGCGGCATCCACCCCCACGGTGGCCACCGGGACGCCGGCCGGCATCTGCGCCGTCACGATCAGGGCCTGCTCGCCCCCCATCTGGTCGCTGGCGATGGGGACGCCGATCACCGGGAGCACCGTGCGCGCGGCGGCGGCGGCCGCCAGGTGGCCCGTGATACCGGTGGTGCAGACCAGCACCTTCAATCCCCGATCGAAGGCCGTCCGCACGTACTCGTCCACGAGGTCGGGGTTGCGAGAGGACGACATCACCCGGATCTCGTGGGGAAGCTCCAGCTTCTCCAGGATCGCCGTGGCCTGCTGCATGACGGAGAGCTCCGCGGGGGATGCGGCCAGCACGCCGACCACCGGGGTATCCCGTCTCATCGAGCCTCCGTCCCGTCTGCCCCGATGTCCCTGCGAAACTGCATCCCGGGGAAGGAGATGCGCGAACACGCCTGGTACGCGCGATCCCGCGCCTCCTTCGCCGTGGCGCCGAGGGCACTCACCGCGAGGACCCGCCCTCCCGCGGTGACCACTCTACCGCGTCGTTCCGCCGTGCCGGCGTGAAAGATGACGACGTCGTCGATAGCGGCTGCTTCGTCGAGGCCATCGATCACGAAGCCGGTCTCGTACGGCCCCGGGTATCCGCCCGAGGCCAGCACGACGGTGACGCAGACGTCCGAGGCCCACAGCGCCTTGTAGTTGCCGATGTTGCCCTCGACCGAGGCCAGCAGCATCTCGCCGAGGTCCGAACGGAGGCGGGGCACGATAGCCTGGGTCTCGGGGTCGCCGAACCGGCAGTTGAACTCGAGGACCTTGGGACCGTCCTCGGTGACCATGAGCCCGGCATAGAGTAGGCCTGCGTAACGCACTCCCTCGGACTCCATGGCCCGCACCGTGCGGACCAGCACGTCGTCCCAGATACGTCGCTCCACGGCCTCGGCGACCCACGGGACCGGGGAGTAGGCCCCCATACCTCCGGTGTTGGGCCCCGAGTCGCCGTCGCCGGCCCGCTTGAAGTCCTGGGCCAGGACGAGCGGGACCACCTCGCGGCCGTCGGTCAGACCGAAGGCCGAGACCTCCCTGCCGGTGAGGTGCTCCTCGATCAGGACGACCGCCCCAGCCTCGCCGAAGGCCCGCTCGATGAGGCACGCTCGCACGGAGGCGACGGCACCGCTCCGATCGGTTGCGACGACCACACCCTTGCCGGCGGCAAGCCCGTCGGCCTTGATCACGTACGGCGGCTCGAGCTCGTCCAGGTACGCGACGGCCTCGTCCATATCGGTAAACGACCGTGAACGCCCGGCGGGGATCCCATACTTGTGGCACAGCTCCTTCGCCCACGCCTTCGACCCCTCGATCCTGGCAGCTGCCCTAGTGGGGCCGAACGCCCGGTGCCCCTCAGCGTCGAGCTCGTCCACCAGGCCCTTCACGAGCGGCGTCTCCGGGCCCACCACGGTGAGGTCGATCGACTCGCGCTGGACCAGTTCGAGGATGCCGAGCACGTCGTCCGGATCCACCGGAACGCAGGTGGCATCGACGGCGATCCCGGGATTGCCCGGTGCCGCGAACAGCCGGTCGACCGTCGGGTTCTGGGCCAGACGCCACACGATGGCGTGCTCCCGCCCTCCGCCGCCGACGACGAGGATCCTCATGCGACGGGAAGGCTCTGCTCGCGGGCCGGGCCGACCGAGACCACCCCGATCCGCACCCCGGCCAGGTCCTGAAGACGTTCCACGTACGTGCGGGCCGCGGGCGGAAGGTTGCCGAACGAGCGAGCCTCGGACAGCGACTCGTCCCACCCTTCCAACTCTTCGTACACCGGCTGCGCCCGGTGGAACAGCGATTGGTGCGATGGGACGTCCTCGAACGTCTCGCCGTCCGCGACGTATCCGATGCAGACCTTGATCGCGCGGAACCCCGAAAGCACGTCGAGCTTGGTGAGGAAGATCTCGGACAGCCCGTTCAGCCGCGCCGCGTACCGAACCAGGACGGCGTCGAACCATCCGCACCGTCGTTTGCGTCCGGTGGTAGTGCCGAACTCCTTCCCAGACTCCCCCAAACGCTCGCCGTCGGGACCCCGATCCTCGGTGGGGAACGGTCCCGACCCGACCCTGGTCACATAGGCCTTCGTCACGCCGATCACCCGGTCCACCTCCATCGGCCCCACGCCGGCCGAGGCCAGGGCGAACCCGGCCACCGGGTTGGAGGACGTGACGAACGGATAGGTCCCGTGGTCCAGATCGAGGAGCGTTCCCTGCGCCCCCTCGAAGAGGACGTTCTCCCCGGCTCGGAGGCCTTCGTAGAGCAGCCTGGACGTGTCGGCCACGTGCGGTCGCAGTCGCTCGCCGTAGGCTCGATACTCATCGACGATGGTGTCCGCGGAGAGCGGCAGGCGGTTGTAGACCTTGGTCAAAAGGAGGTTCTTCTCCTTCAGGACGACCCCCAACTTCTCCCGGAAGATCTCCGGGTCGAACAGATCCTGGAGGCGGAGCCCGATCCGAGCCGCCTTGTCGGCATAGGCAGGCCCAATGCCCCGCTTGGTCGTCCCCAGCGCATGCTTGCCGAGATGACGCTCGGTCACCTTCTCCAGCTCCAGGTGATAGGGCATGATCAGGTGCGCGTTGCCCGACACGACAAGGCGCGAAACGTCGATCCCCAGGCCGGACAACGTGTCCATCTCTTCCAGCAGGACGCCGGGATCCACGACCACGCCATCGGCGATGACCGAGGTGAGGTGGGGATACAGGATCCCGGAGGGGACGAGGTGAAGCCTCAGCAGGTGTCCTTCGGCCACCACGGTATGTCCGGCGTTGTTGCCTCCCTGGTACCGGACCACGAACCGCATCTGGTCGGCCAGGTAGTCGGTGACCTTGCCCTTGCCCTCGTCTCCCCACTGGGTCCCGACGACGATCGAGGCCGGCATGACCCCCCTGCTTATCGCTCCAGGCGGAACCGGATCTCCACTTGCGTGTGGTACTCGGTGATCTTGTTGTCCTGCACGACCGCAGAGGTCCCGCGGATGTCCATCCCCTCGATCCCGCGGATCGTCTTGGCCGCCTCGTTCAGAGCCTGGTGCGCCGCGTCCCTCCACGACTCCGAGGACACGCCGACCAGGTCGATCGTCTTGATGACTGCCATCCCGTCCCCCTTCTACCGCCCCTCGTACACGTCGATGAACCGCCGATAGTTCACTGAGATGCGCACCGCCGCGTCGTCGCGCTTGGCCGTGCCGTCCACGAACTCCTTCAGCGGGTTCCACCAGATGGTCCGGCCGATAGCGAACCCGATGTATCCGGGAACGCCGGCGCCCGTTCGGAGCCAGTGGTCCACGGCGGCTTCGTCGGCCCCCCGGCCCAGGACGACGCAGGCCACCCTGTCCCGGCCGCCCACCCGGGTCTGCGTGGCAATGGCCTCGCAGTCCTCCCGCCGGTCGATCCCCTCGATCTTCCAGACATCGGGCTCCACCCCGGACTGCTGGAGCTCAGCGATGGCCGCCCGCATGAGCTCGGGACGGAGCTCCTTGTCGAATCGGTCGGCGTCGCCGCCCACCGATCCAAGCTGCTCTTTCGTGGCCGGTACCAGGAGCTCGAACAGGAACTTGCGGCCCCACTCATGTAGCCAGTCCGAGAGCTCTCGCAGTCGCTTGGTTTGGCGTTCGTTCATCGCCCCGTCGCCCACCGGGTTGTACCGGACCAGGACCTTGGTGAAGGTGGGGTCGAATTCCTCGATGTGCTTGCTGTATTCGTCACCGTACTCGAAGTCGAACTCGTCCTGCCCCGACTTCTCCACGGGCATGGCCAGGATCAGCCCGTCCGCCTTGGCCGTGCGGGCGATCGCAGCGCCGAACTGCTCGTCAACGAGCAGTCCGGCGCTCGTCCGATCCCCGCCTTCATCCAGAGCGTCGAGGAAGCCCTCGAAGATGACGTGCTTCGCATCGGAGATCCGCTCGACGTCCGGCGCCGTGGGCTCCCCCGTGACGCCGAAGAACTTCTTCTGGAACGAGCCGCGGTGGTCGAACGCCAGGATGTACAGGGGCCCGTCGTATCCGAGCTCCATCGCGATCCTCTCCTTCCGTCAGTCCCGCTCGAACGGGTTCACCGGCGTGAGCACCTCGACGGTCACCGGCGCGGCCTCCAGCCGGAAGGTCTCGGCGTCCTTTGGCGAACCGACGACGAACCCGTAGTGCATGGGCACCGCGATCTGTGGCGAGATGGACTTGGCCAGCCCGGCCGCCTCGCGCGGGTCCATCGTGTAGGTTCCGCCGATCGGCAGGAATGCTACATCCGTCCTCACCTCGTCGAGCTCGGGTGTGTGGTCCGTGTCGCCGGCGTGGTAGTAGGCCTTCCCCTCGAGCTCCAGGATGTAGCCCACCCACCGGTTGGCCTTGGGATGCTTGTCGAGTCGATCGGGATGCACGTTATACGCCGGCACGGCCTCCACTTTGATCCCGGATACCTCGATCGCGTCGCCGGGCGCGACCGCCACGACGTCCCCCGAGAGCGCCCTGGCCACGTCGTGCGGAGCGACGAGCTTGGTCCTCGCCCCGCTGAGCCGCTCGATCTCCTGCGGCTGGAAGTGGTCGGTGTGGGCGTGCGTGATGAGTATGACGTCGGCCGGCGGGTCTTCACCGGTCGTCCCCCATGGATCGATGTAGACCGTGAATCCGTCGCCGGCGAACCGCATGGCCGACTGCCGGAACCACGTGAACCGCTCGAGCATGACCTCCTCCCCCTTCGGTCGGCAGGCACTTCCCTGTAGTCTGGCAAATCGCCGTGTCAGCGCGCGAACCGGTCGAGGTCCAGGGAGGCGTTCGGGCCAGCCTCTCCCTGCTTCGCCGAAACCGCGACTTCCGACGGCTCTATGTGGCGTCCCTGATCTCGCTGGGGGGCGACTGGTTCTTGCTCGTCGCCCTGTTCGGTCTGGTCCTTCACTTCACCGGCTCGGCCATCGCCGTGGCCCTCGTCCTCGCCGTGCAGGACCTCATGTACTTCCTGCTCTCGCCGGTCGCAGGGGTGCTGGCCGATCGGATCGACCGGCGGCGGTTGATGGTCGCCGCCGACCTGGCCCGGGTCGTCGTGTGCCTGGGGTTTCTGCTGATCCGAACCGACTCGCTGGTGTGGCTGGCGTTCCTCCTGCTCGCGGTCATGGCCTCGTTCAGCGCCGCCTTCGAGCCCGCGTCCGCGGCTGCGTTGCCCAACCTAGTGGAAGAGGAGGACCTGGCCACGGCCAACGCCTTGTCGGGGTCGCTGTGGGGCACGATGCTCGCGGTCGGCGCCGCGCTCGGCGGCGTCGTGGCCGCCGTGTTCGGCAGGGACACCGCATTCATCCTGGATGCGGTGTCCTTCCTCGCCTCGGCCTGGCTCATCTGGCGGATCCGGCGGCCGTTCGCCGAGCAGCGCGTGGCAGAGGACCACGCCGGCGTCGGGGAGGCGACGGTGGAGTACGCGCGGAAGGATCACCGGGTGCTGGCCCTGCTCGCCGTGAAGTTCGGGTGGGGTATCGCCGGGGGTGTCCTCGTCCTGATCCCACTCCTGGCCCATCGCGAGTACCACGCCGGCGACATCGGCATCGGGCTGCTCATGGCCTCCCGGGGAGTGGGTGCGCTCATCGGTCCGTTCATCGGGAGATCCGCGCTCGGGCCGCAGGATCGGCGGATCTTCGGCGCGATCGCCCTCGCACTTGCGGTCTTCGGCCTGGGCTACACG
>Ga0209874_1000290_pt1 | contig 14260 bp, 14 predicted proteins | sample GWRWN1_20_30_FD_187216 | JGI IMG/M metagenome (GOLD analysis project Ga0209874, IMG submission 187216) | Riverbed sediment microbial communities from areas with no vegetation in Columbia River, Washington, USA - GW-RW N1_20_30 (SPAdes)... | ecosystem: Environmental > Aquatic > Freshwater > River... | reverse complement strand
CTCTTCAACACGTGCTCCGTGCGCGAGCACGCGGAGGACCGCGCGCTCTCGAACGCGGGAAAGCTGAAGAAGCTGAAGGCGAAGACGATGAAAACAACGGAGTTGATGAGAACCAAGCCCCACAGCCCATAGGCGGGGACGCGTTCGCTCATGGCTGGCCTCGCTCGCTATCGGAAGGACTTTTTCTTCCATCCCCGCCATGAGCGCTGTGTGAGCCATGACCTCCGAAAATATGTAGTAGCGGGCAGGCGAGCAAGAACAGAACGGGGAGCATGCCGAGTAGGTGCGCCCGATGTTCGCTCCACAGCAGCACCGTCGCCATCGCTCCAAAGGCCAGAAAGATGAGAAAGGCACGCGAGGCCCAATAGCTTCTTTCCATGCGGTCGGGATCGCCTTGATGGGAATGTTCTTGGACTGGCACTTGCTCCTCCTCACGCGAGTAGCTTGACATACTGTTTTGCTTTGTCACCGAAACGGTCAGGATTCACTCGGCAGCGATCCTCTGGTCCGGCTGCCATTCTTCCTTGGCTCTGAGCGCCGCCTCGCGCGCACCGATATAGTCGCGCGTGAGAGGAACGGTCTCCAAGCGCTTGGCGAGTTGAATCTGGAAGACCATCAGGCCGCCATGCCGGAAGCCGCACTCCGTCGCCGCGAGATAGAACTCCCACATCCGACAGAATCGGTCGCCGTACACCGCCTTAGCCTCGTCGCGGCGAAAGATAAACCGTTCCCGCCACGCCTTGAGAGTCTCGGCGTAATGCAGTCGCAGGATTTCGATGTCGGTGACGATAAGCCCCGAGCGCTCGATAGCGGGTAGCACTTCGGAGAGTGCGGGGGCCGATCCGCCAGGAAAGATATACTTCGCAATCCAAGGGTTGGTGGTGCTCGGTCCATCGGAGCGGCCAATGGAATGCAGGAGCATCACGCCGTCATCAGCGAGCAGTTCAACCACTTTCGTGAAGAACGCATCGTAGTCGCTGATGCCCACATGTTCGAACATGCCGACCGAGACAATGCGATCGAAGCGCCCGGATGCGGCGCGGTAATCCTGCAGATGGAAATCCACGCGGGGAATGAAGTCGCGTTCTGCAGCTCGATGGCGCGCGAGCGCGAGCTGAGCCTCGGAGAGCGTAATCCCCCTAACGGCAGCGCCGCACCGTTCGGCAAGATAGAACGCGAGGCCGCCCCAACCGCTGCCCATGTCGAGAACCCGGTGACCCGGCTCGACGAGCAGCTTTGCCGCAATATAGCGCTTCTTGGCTAGCTGTGCCTCCTCGAGGGAATGGCCCGGATGCTCGAAATAGGCGCAGGAGTACTGCATATCGGGGTCAAGGAAGAGGCTGTACAGGCGGCCATCGAGATCATAGTGGTGCGCAGCATTGCGCCTCGCACGCCCTGCTGTGTTGCGCTGATGCAGCGGGCGCAATGTAACACGAAGCCGGTTGTACGCCCGCGCGATCCCCCGCGGCGATTGGGAACCGCGATTGCTGCCGAGGAGCATGAGCAGGTCGCAGACCGACCCCTGTGTAACGACGATCCGGCCATCCACGTAAAGCTCGCCAAGCGCAAGCTCTGGTCTGAGGATGAGCTGCCGCGCCGCTCCCGAGTCCGTCAAGCGCACGGCGATGCGCTCTCCCGATCCGTCGCCAACGATGAATCGAGACCCCGACGCGGTCTCTACGTCGAGTCGGCCTTTACGCACGATCCTTTCGAGGAATGGGCGAAGGACCGGTAGCATGTTACTCCCTGCACATGTAGGTGAGCGTGCGTTCCTGTGCCCGCTATTGCCGGTTGATGACGTTGTACGTCCAAGCGAACACGTACCCGGTGATGAAGCCGATGATCGATAGGCCGATTAGGCCATAGAGAACTCTCCCAAGGCTGAGCGGGGCGGCGAACTTGACCGCCTTCAGGTCGAGGCCGTGCATGAATGCACTGAAGAAATCGAGCGTCGCATCGGGTGCGAGCGCGAAAGCAACGGCACACAGGGCGCTTATGAGCGCCAAGGTCACGGCCAGTGCGACCCCGGCCCCTAAGGTGTTTACTTTGTCCATCGTCTCGCCTCCTATGAGTGCGGCCGAGGAGGATCCCCGGCGCAATGCTTCATCTTGCTCGCCAATCCAGCGTAGTTTGCGGATCCGTTTTAACAGTTCGATCGATGCTCGTTGTTCTGCTGAGACATCAGGTGGATTGTTGACTGGAAGAAACGGCTCCATCAGGGCTCTCCGGGGTTGCGGGCTATGCCGTACTCCTTCCAACGATTGGAAGGTCAATCCCGATTTGGGGGGGAAGTGATGCGCATTAGCGACGCGGCTCGACTGTCCGGCGTCTCGGCACGGCTGATCCGATATTATGAGAGCGAACGGCTTCTGAGCCCCGCCGGCAGGGACGCGAATGGCTATCGGATTTTCGACGAACGCAACGTGCATGAGCTGCGCTTCATTAAGCGCGCCCGATCCCTGGACTTTCCGATTAAGCAGATCGACGAGCTGCTTGATCTTTGGCGCGATAAGAAGCGGCCAAGCCGCAAGGTTCGCGTCCTAGCCGAGCGCCATAAGCAGGCGGTTGTGTCCCGTATGGAAGCGCATCGGAGCATCGTTGACGTGCTGAGCCGTCTTATCGAGGCGTGTAAGGGCGACGACCGCCCAGACTGCCCAATCCTGGATGAGATTAGCGGAGAGCGCGCGCGCCAGCCCTGAGTCCAGACTGTCGGTGCTGAGGCTGCATTGCCCTCCCTGAGGACCCGCGTGAGTCGGTCTCGAAGGACGACGAGACCGGCCGACGAGCAGCTACTCGATGCTGCGCTTCGGCGAATAGCCGGGCGAGGACGGCAACATCCCTTCGGCGCCATAGCGATGCAGGCTTGCGCCATGCTTCCTAAGCCAGGTCCGCGCCTCCTCATGGCGCGGCATGGTGCGTTCCACGAGCGTCCAGAAGCGCTGACCGTGATTCATGTGGCCAAGATGGGCAACTTCGTGCGCGGCGAGATAGTCGAGGACGAAAGGCGGGGCGAGCACCAGGCGCCAGGAGAAGGACAGTGCGCCGCTCGTCGAGCACGATCCCCAGCGCGTGGTCTGATCGCGCACGAAGAGGCGCTTCGGTGTGAGATTGAGACGCCTGGCGTGGAGCTCAACGCGGGTCTTCAGATCGAGATGAGCCTGACGCTTGAGCCAGTCGAGAAGACGGCGCGGCGCGTGCTCCTCCTCTCCCGTCACATAGAGACGCGGCAGCCTTCTGATCCCCACACGCGCGCCTTCGGGCCAAGCGGGAGCGGCCTTGGCATCTTCGGCTGCCTCGATCCACACCACGCCCCGGCGGCGTAGCGACCCCGCGAAGCGGAGCGCATGGGCGAAGCCGCGCAGCGGCACGATAGCCCCATGGGTGAAGGGCACCGGCTCCGATAATCCCGCGACGCGCTCCTTCAGCCAATCGAGATGGCGCGACAGAAACTCGTCGGCGTCGGCGAAGCTCGAATAGAGCGGCATGGTGAGGAGAGCGCCGCGGCGCGCCTCGCTTACCTGCAGGCTGAATCGTCGCGCCCGCGCGCTCCGCCTCAGCACCATAGGAATATTGAGGCCGCGGATCTTGACCTCGATGGTCTCGCCGCGTGCGAGGTTGAGCCGCTTCAGCATGGTACGCGCTCCCTACTGCCGATCGGCCCCCCGAATCGGCGGCCAGTACAGTAGCAGGGCTTTTGCCGGAGCGCGCGCCTCTGCTTTAGGCAGCCCGGCCGAAGACCCTCGCCAACACCCCTCTACGGCGCTGGTGTGTCGCTATGAAAGTGCGGATTTTCGGCGCTATTTCGGCCCGGAAACGGGAGCCGTTGAACACGCCATAATGGCCGACTCCGGGCTGGAGATGGTGCGCGCGCAAGGTGTCGGGGAGATTGGTGCACAATCTTTGTGCAGCAAAGGTCTGGCCGATCCCGGAAATGTCGTCCATCTCGCCTTCCACCGTCATGAGCGCCACTTTTTGGATCTTGCTCGGATCGACGAGGCGATTGCGGTGGACCATCTGGCCCTTGGGAAGCCTGTGCTCGAGGAAGACCGTTTCGATGGTCTGCAGATAATATTCCGCCGTGAGGTCCATAACAGCAAGAAACTCGTCGTAGAACTCACGATGCTTGTCGGCTGAATCTCCATCTCCCTTGATCAGATTATGGAAAAGATCGCGATGGGCCGTGACGTGGCGGTCGAAATTCATGCCCATGAAGCCGCTCAGCTGCAAGAAGCCCGGATAAACCATGCGCATCACGCCGGGGTAAGGCCACGGGACCTGCGTGATGACATTGCGCTGGAACCAATCGACGGTGCGCCCTTCGGCGAAGCGATTGACCGCCGTCGGGTTCTCGCGCACGTCGATGGGGCCGGCCATGAGGATCATGGAGCGCGGGACGGCGCGATCGCCCATAGCCTCCATCAACGCTACCGAGGCAAAGACCGGGACGGCCGGCTGACAGACTGCCATCACATGCACATTCCCCCGGAAAAACCGAAGAAAATCAATGATGTAGTCGATATAGACGTCGAGGTCGAAAGGACCCGCGCGGCGCGGCACGAAGCGGGCATCCTGCCATTCGGTGACATAGATGTCGTAGTGCGGAAGGAGATCACGCACCGTACCGCGGAGAAGGGTCGAAAAGTGCCCAGCCATGGGCGCCACGATGAGTAGCTTGGGGTCCCTGTGGCGGCGCCAAGCCGAGACCTCCCGCTCAAAATGGACGAGATTGCAGAAGGGCTTAGAGATCAGGATGCGCTCTCTGACGGCGACCTTGCGGCCCTTCACCTCGGTTTGGTCGATGCCCCAGACGGGCTTGCGATAGCGGCGCGTTGTGCGCTCGAACAGCTCAAGCGCAGCCGCCGCGCTCCGGCCAAGGGCCGTGTAGGAGGCAGGATTCAACGGATTGCGGAACAGAAGCCGGTAAGCGTCAGCCGCAGCCCTGGCAGGGCTGAGCGCGGCCTGGTTCAGCTCATAGAGATGGTACAACACGAATCGGCCCTCCCGTCTGACTTTACATTGTATTGCTGCATCGCGGAATCAGATGGTGATTCTATGTTGCACCGCAATGGCAACATGTCGCGGAGGCTGATAGGTCGCGCGGCTAAAGGTAGCGGCGGAGAGATTCCGTCATTTTAGCGGCGGGTGCGCCATAGTTGAAATGAGTAATATATTCCCCGTCTCGGCCCATGAGATAGACGAAGGCTGAGTGGTCGATACTATAATTGTCGTCGCCAACTGCATCTTTATTCTCGAATTTCGAGAAGGCGACCCGATACGCCTTGGCAGCCTCGGCGATTGCCTCTGCAGAGCCCGTCAGTCCGACGAAGCGTGACCCGAAATTCTTGACGTAGTCGGCCATGACCTCCGGCGTATCGCGCTCAGGATCGAGCGTGACGAAGACGGGGATCACCTCCTCCGCCTTGGGGCCGAGTTCATCGAGGCTCGCCGCGATCACTTGAAGCTCGGCCGGGCAGATATCGGGGCAATGGGTGAAGCCGAAAAAGACGAGCATATGGCGGCCTCGAAAATCCCGATCGGTCACCGTCTTCCCGTGCTGATCGACAAGGGTGAAGGGGCCGCCAATGAGCGCCTTGCCGGTGGTCGTCACGTTCGGATCTGACGCGCCTCCGGTGAGGAGAAGCGCGGCAGCGCCTCCCATCGCTCCGATGAGGAAGCCGGCGACAATGACGGTTAAGAGGCGTCCGCGCATCTATTCACCCAATCGCAGCAGGGTCCCGTTGACCCGCGCGCTGGCAAGGAACCGGCTGAAGGTCACATAGCCGGCCAGAAGATAGACGGCATTCAGCCCCATGGCCCACCACAGCTCCTTGGCGTCGAAGGTGTGGTGCAGAAGGATCGAGCGCATGCCTTCGAACACATGGGTGGGGGGAAGCGCCAGCGCAATCGGCTTCAGCCAGTCCGGCAAGACTGAAACCGGATAGTACACGCAGCAGATCGGCAGAAGGAGAAAGGCCAGCGACCAGGCGAGCTCCTCGGCACCGAGCCCGTAGCGCAAAATGACGCCCGCCGAGATCAAGCCCAACGACCAGCTCGTCAGCACCAGCACGGCGAAGAAGGCGACCAGCGGCAGCCCGAGATCGAGCAGGTTGAAGCCGAAGAAGAAGTAAGCGGCGACGGCGACCGGAACCATGCTCACCGAAAGACGGATCACGCTCCAGGCGCTCAACGCGGCAACGAGCTCGTAGGGACGCAAGGGGCTGATCAAGAGATTGCCGAGATTGCGCGACCACATCTCCTCGATGAAGGTGGTGGAGAAGCCGATCTTGGAGCGGAACAGAATGTCCCACAGCAGCACCGAGCCGATCAGGACGCCGGCAGCCTGCGCCAGCGGGCTCGTGGTCTCAGACAGATATCTTTGCAGAAAGCCCCAGGTGAGCATCTGGAGAAAGGGCCAGTAGATGAGCTCGACCAGCCGGACGCCCGAGCTCCGCAGCAGATAGATGTAGCGCCGGACCAGCGAGCGGATGCGGCGGAGCGAGGCGCGCAGACCGGTGGGCGGCATGAGGACCGGCTGCGCGCCGCTCGCTTGTGCGCTTGCCGAGCTCATGACGCCTTCCGGGCCGACGACGCGCCTCGATCGGCCGCCTCGGGCGCATGCTTGCCGCGGCCGCGGACCACGTCGAGAAACACCTGTTCCAGCGTGTCCCGTCCATGGGTCGCGATCAAGGCGGCCGGCGTCTCGTCCTCGATGATGCGGCCTTGATGGAGCAGGATCACGCGGTCGGCGAGCCGCTCGACTTCGGCCATGTTGTGGGAGGCAAGCAGCAGCGTGGCGCCGCGGGTCTCGGCGTATTCTCGGAGCTTGCGCCTGATCCAATCGGCGGTGTCCGGATCGAGCGAGGCGGTAGGCTCATCGAGCAGCAGGAGCTCGGGCGCGTTGAGCAATGCCTTGGCGAGCCCCACGCGCGTCTTCTGGCCGGCCGACAGCTTGCCGGTCGGGCGGTCGAGCAGAGGCTCGATGTGCAAATCCTCGGCAATGTAGGCGATGCGCTCGGCGGCGTTGGCTATGCCGTAAAGACCGGCATAGACGGTGAGGTTCTGCCGCACGGTCAGCCGCGCCGGCAGATCGACATAAGGGCTCTGAAAATTCAGCCGATAGGCGACCGCGCCGCGGTTCTTGCTCATGTCGGCGCCGAACACTCTCACTTCGCCCGAGGTCGGCATCACGAGGCCGAGCAGCATGGCGATGGTCGTGGTCTTGCCGGCCCCGTTGCCGCCAAGAAGCGCGACCGTCGCGCCCTGCTGGAGCTTGAAACTGATATGGTCCACCGCGGTGATGGTGCCATAGACCTTGGTGAGGTCGCGCACCGCCGCCGGCACTGACGCCTCTGCGACACTTGCGCCGGCCTGGTGACTCGAACCGCTAATTCTCTCATTCATAGGCTTGCGCTGCTCGTCCGCTTTGTCGGAATTATGGCTGCTTCTGCGTGCTAGATTTCACCTATGGCTGCCCTCGACAATAGTCAAACCATACGCCGCGCCACGGTGCCCGAGTGGCTGAGGCAGGGCGAGAGCCGGCTGCGCTTGCAGACCATCGTCCGCTTGCGCTGGCTGGCCGTGCTCGGCCAGAGCCTGACCGTGATCGGGGCCTATTGGGTGCTCGGGATCGATCTGCCGATCGGCGGCTGCCTCGCGGTCATTGCGCTGTCGGCCTGGCTCAATGTGGCGTTACGTATCCGCTACCCGGCGAGCCAGCGCTTGAAGAGTGGCTATGCCTTCATCATGCTCGGCTACGACATTCTCCAGCTTGCCGCCCTGCTATACCTGACCGGCGGTCTCGAGAACCCCTTCGCCTTCCTGCTCATCGCGCCGGTCACCGTGTCGGCCTCGACCTTGCCGCTCCGGATCACCGTGGCGCTCGGCGCACTCGCCATTGCCGCGGCGACGGTGCTCACCAGCGTTCACCACCCGCTCCCGTGGTTCCACCAGACGAACCTGCTGCTCCCCTTCCCCTATGTCATGGGCGTGTGGGCGGCGGTCGTTTCGGGCATTCTCTTCATCGGGTTCTATTCCTGGCGCACGGCGGAGGAAGGGCGGCGCATGGCCAAGGCTTTGGCCGCGGCCGAGATGGTGCTCGCCCGCTTGCAGAAGCTCTCGGCGCTTGACGGCCTTGCCGCGGCGGCGGCGCACGGGCTCGGCACGCCGCTCGCGACCATCGCGGTGGTGACCAAGGAGCTGATGCGCGACGCCAAGCCGACAGACCCGCATTTCGAGGACCTGGTCCTCCTCAGGGCGCAAGCCGAGCGCTGCCGCGACATCCTTGCCGAGCTTGCCGGCGGCGGCGAGCAGCACGACCTCATGGTGTCGCGGCTCCCCTTGAGCCATCTGATTGAGGAGGTGGTGGCGCCGCACCGCCTGGTCGCCGTGCCGATCGAGGTGACGACCGGGCCGGCGCAGGACGGAGCATCTAGCGGCGCTTCGCTTCAGGAGCCCGTCACCGAGCGCAATCCGGGCGTTCTTTATGGCCTCGGCAACCTCGTGGAGAACGCCATCGATTTCGCCGCCAGCAAGGTTGACGTCGAGGCGCGCTGGTCGAAGGACGAAGTGACCATCGTCATCGCCGATGATGGGACAGGGTTCCCGCCGCATGTGCTGGAGCAACTCGGCGAGCCCTTTGTCACGACGCGGCGCGCCCAAAGCGAGAGGGAGGAAGCGTCGGACGAGCATGTCGGCATGGGGCTCGGCTTTTTCATCGCCAAGACGCTGCTTGAGCGTTCGGGCGCCCGACTCGAACTTGCCAACCGGCCGCTGCCTAAAGGCGGCGCTGTGGTCACGGTGGTCTGGCCGAAAGCGAAGTTCGAGCACGTCCCTCAGAAACCCGCCGTGAAGCGTGAGCCGGTCGCCTAGGCCTTAATCCCCGCCAAAAACCCCTTGGTTAACCGGCGCCACGGCGCCTCGCTGCCGCCATAGGCGGCCCATAGCCTTGCCCAAGGGGCCAAGAGCGCCTAGCTCTACGGCATCTCGTCGCAGAGCCACCAAGAACAATTCCTTTATCCTTTGGGAGATTACGCCTCGGGGTGTGGCCAGAGCAGCGTTCACTAGGAGAGCCCGGAAAATGGAAGCTCGACAGGCCTCGCCCGCGCCGCCGACAGATTTCGGCGTGCTGGCGGACAACACGCTTCTGATCGTCGATGACGATCGCGCCTTCCTCGCGCGGCTCGCCCGCGCCATGGAGACGCGCGGTTTCGACGTCGAGGCTGCCGCCTCGGTGGAGGACGGTCTCCAATCGCTTCGGCGCCGCCCCCCCGCTTTCGCCGTGGTGGACATGCGTCTCGACGACGGCAACGGCATCGACGTCATCGCCGCGCTGAAAGATGTGCGTCCTGAGGCGCGCGCCGTGGTGCTCACCGGCTACGGCAATATCGCCACTGCCGTCACCGCGGTGAAGCTTGGCGCCGTCGACTATCTCGCCAAGCCGGCAGATGCCGACGACGTCTATAATGCGTTGGTCGCGTCCACGACGACCGCCAAGGCGCCGCCGCCGGAGAACCCGATGTCGGCCGACCGGGTGCGCTGGGAGCACATCCAGCGGGTCTACGAGCTGTGCAACCGCAACGTCTCGGAGACGGCGCGCCGGCTCAACATGCACCGCCGCACCTTGCAGCGCATCCTCGCCAAACGCGCCCCGAAGTAAGACACTTCGCCCTACTCTTGTCATCGCCCGGCTTGACCGGGCGATCCAGTAATCCCTGTGCACGTAACTGCGAAGACCGGGGTTACTGGATGCCCGCTTTCGCGGGCATGACAATCGGAGGTGGTTGGGATCAAATCTCGAAGCCGCAAGAAGGGTCGAGGTGGAGCTGCAACCGCAGCGCCGCGGCACGCGCGAAACACAGCATCATGGCTTTACGCCGCGCCGCGGTGAGCCGCTCCTCGACCGGTTCCCGCACCAGCTCGGCGCCGTAGCGGTCGGCAAGGATTAGGCCTGCGGAAGCCGGAATGATCTCGTGCGGGAAATCGGCCGCCACGGCGAAATAGAGCCGGTCGCAGAAGGGGAGATAGTCCTGCCACTTCCCGTCGCTCTGATAATCGAGAAGACAGGACTTGATCTCGACGATCAGCACGTCGCCGCCTCCCGACAGCGCCACTACGTCGGCGCGCCGGCCATTGGCAAGCGACAGCTCGGTGACGACGGATAGGCCGAGCGCGCGCAAGGCCCGGCAGACGCCCCTTTGCAGCTCAGCCGCGACCGGCGACTGGCGCCGGTCGAACGGCATGACGGTGTCGTCGCTTTTGGCACGGTGGTCCTGCACCCAAAGTCTCCAGAGAAAATCAAATTTCCCTCACACTGTTGTGCATGTTTAGCCATTCCGCCTGCCGGAACAAGCTGCTAAATCTCGCGTTTCGGTGATTGGCGGCGCGTCGGCTCGGCGGATCCGGGCTTTTCTTTGAAGACAAAGCCCGAGCCGAGGGAGCTGATGATGAACCTTCATAACGCCGTCCTCGACGCCGCGCCCACGGCCCAGACCGAATCAGCCTCACTTCGTGACCGCCTGTTCCAGACGCGGGCGCTGTCGTCCGAGCTTGCGCGTCCCTTGAGCGACGAGGACCAGGTCGTCCAGGGAAACGACGATGCGAGCCCCACCAAGTGGCACCTCGCGCACACCACGTGGTTCTTCGAGGCCTTTCTGCTGAAGCGCTTCCTCTCGGGCTACCGCGTCTTCGACGAGCGCTTCGAGTATTGCTTCAACTCCTACTATGAGAGCGTGGGGCCACGTCAGCCGCGCGGCAAGCGCGGGCTTCTGACGCGGCCCTCGGCCGAAGAGGTGCGCGCCTACCGCGCCTTCGTCGATGCTGCGCTCGGCCGCCTGGTCGATCAGGCGCTTTCGCCAGAGGCGGCCGAACTCGTCGAGCTCGGCATCAATCACGAGCAGCAGCATCAGGAGCTTCTCCTCACCGATATTTTGAGCCTGTTCGCCGCCGAGCCGCTCAAGCCTGCCTACCGCGAATCTGGCCCCGGCGTGCGCGCAAGCGAGGCGGCGCCGCTCGAATGGTTGTCCTTCGACGGCGGCATCTTCGAGGTGGGGCATGAGGGCACGAGCTTCGCCTATGACAATGAGGGGCCGCGCCACGAGGCGCTGATCCGTCCCTTCAAGCTCGCCAACCGCTGCGTGACCAACGCCGAATGGATCCAATTCATCGCGGATGGCGGCTACGCGACGCCGACGCTCTGGCTCGCCGACGGGTGGAATACCGTGCGGGCACAAGACTGGCAGGGGCCGCTCTATGTCGAGGAGGCCGACGGCGGCTACCTGCAGATGAGCCTCAACGGCTTCCGCGCGATCGATCCCGGAGCCCCCGTCACCCATGTCAGTTATTACGAGGCCGACGCCTTCGCCCGCTGGGCCGGCTACCGGCTGCCTTCCGAGTTCGAGTGGGAGGTGGCGGCGGGGAGCGTGCTGCCCGAAGGCCGCACCTTGGGAGAAGGTCACTTGCGGCCCATGCCGGCCACGCCTGGCAAAGGCCTCAAGCAGATGTTCGGCGATGTGTGGGAATGGACGGGGAGCGCCTACCTCCCCTACCCGGGCTTCAAGGCCGCGCCTGGCGCCGTGGGCGAGTATAACGGCAAGTTCATGTGCAATCAGTTCGTGCTCAGGGGCGGCTCCTGCGTGACGCCAGAGGGCCATGTGCGGCGGACCTATCGCAATTTCTTCTACCCCCATCAGCGCTGGCAGTTCACCGGCCTGCGCTTGGCCCAAGACGCTTGAGTTAGACGCGTAATGGAGAGCGACATCTCGCTTCGCCTGCCGGAAGGCTCGGCCGTTTCTTCGCGGAGCTCGCGTGTCGAGGCGCGCGCGTCCGACGATTTTGCGCAAGCCGTGCTTGCGGGATTGACGCGGAGGCCGCGCAGCATCCCTTGCCGCTTCTTCTACGATGCGAGAGGCTCGGAACTCTTCGAGGAGATCACCAGGCTTCCGGAATATTACCCGACGCGGGTGGAGACGGCGCTGCTCGAAGCCCATCGCGGCGAGATCGCGGCACTCGTGGGTTCGGGGTGCATCCTGGTCGAGTTCGGGTCCGGGTCGAGCCGCAAGACGAGCCTCTTGCTCAGCGCGCTCGGCGAGGTGCCCGCCTATATCCCGATCGACATCGCCGCCGAGAGCCTGAGAGAGGCGGCCGAGTGGCTCTCGGGGCAGCATGACGGGCTCACCATCCTGCCGCTCATCGCCGACTTCACCACGACGCGCGCCCTGCCTCCGATGGCACAGAGCAAGCGAAGGCTCGGTTTCTTCTCCGGCTCGACCATCGGCAATCTCTCCCACGCCGAGGCGGCCTCGTTTCTCGCCAATGCCGCGCGCCTGCTCGGACCGGGAAGCGCCTTCCTCCTCGGCGTCGATCTCAAGAAGCCGGTGTCGATCCTCATCCCTGCCTATAACGACGGCCGCGGCGTCACCGCTTCCTTCAATCTCAATCTGCTGGGGCGCATCAACCGCGAGCTTCAAGGCAATTTCGATCTCTCCCGTTTCGCCCACGACGCCGTCTGGAACGAGGAGGCGGGACGCATGGAGATGTATCTCGTAAGCCTCACCGACCAGACGGTGCGCGTCGCGGGACGCAGCTTCGCCTTCACCACGGGCGAGCGCATCCACACCGAGAACTCGCATAAATATACGGTGGAGGAGTTCCGGGCTCTGGCCCGCACCTCAGGCTGGACCCCGGCCAAGGCCTGGACCGACGAGGGCCAGCTCTTCAGCTTGCATTTGTTGCGGCTGAGCTAAGCCCCGATCGCACGCGGCTTCCCTGGGACGCCCATGGCACAGTCCAGTGTCGCGCGATCCCACTTCCCTAGCGAGGCCGCTGCCTCGTAGGTGCTGCTCAAAAAATCCATGAGCGCCTGGTCGGGGTCAGCAGCGCTGCGCACCGCCTCGTAGGTCAGGATATATTCGCTGAGATCCTTGCTATAGAACGCCTCGTCGGGGCGGATGGGCGCCTGCGCGAAGCCAGACGGCTCGGGGTAGGCATAAGAATAGAAGGCCGGGTAAGGGATGACCTCATTGCCCGGCCAGAAGCCCGCGCTGCTGACCTCGTGCGAATACGCCTCTTGCGCCACCGCGTCCGAGAGGTAGGGCACGCCACCCGGGTGAAGCGGAGCTCGCCGCCCCGAGAAGCGCGTGACAGCCAGGTCGAAGCTCCCCCAGAAGAAATGAACCGGGCTGCATTTGCCAATGAATGCCGTCCTAAACTCGTAAAGTACCCGTTCCACCTGCAATAGGATCCGCCAAAGTCGCTGAACGTAGTCCGGGTCGTATGAAGCGTGGGTGCGATCCTCGCTGAAGCGGATCGGCTCGGGCAGCTCGTTGGGCATCTCAGAGATGTGAATTTCAATGCCGAGCTCGGCCAAGGACTGCATCAGGTCGGCATAGAATTCGGCCACCGACCGGGGGAAGAGACCTATCTGCCTGACCGAGCCATCGTCGGTCGATGCCAAAAGCACGTGGTTCAGAAAATCGAAGTCGAGCTGGAAGGTCCGATCGCCATACGGAATGGCCGACGTGGTCAAGCCCCGTGGCGACACGTAGAGGACGACGTGCCAAGAATGATTTAGCCAAGGAGTCTGCACAAGGCGGATCTTGCCGACCATCTGGGTCCATAGGTGCAAGGTGGCGTAAGTGTCTTTCCACGCTTCATATGACAGTTCCGGCCAGGCATCGGTCTGTGACGGCATCGGAGCCTCCCTCGTCGCGCCACAGACTGTCGCACAGCATATGGGCCAAAGCTGGAAACTCCGCTTTCCCTTACTCCTTGCTCGCCGTTTCCTCAGAAGAGAAAACCAAGCTCCGTCATACCGGCGAAAGCCGGTATCCAGGACCGCTGGCTCGGTGCTTGTAGCCCCTGGATCCCGGCTTGCGCCGGGATGACGAGAATGGGGCGAGCTTTCCCCACACAATCCCCGCTGTCCAAACCTCGCTTATCATGCATTCGCCTCGTCCTCTGAGGGGCGCATCATGAGGCGTCGTGAGGCGGGACGAGGTGCGGTGCCCCGCGGGTTTGGCTTCGCACGCCAAGCACTCGGGCGGCGCCGGGGCTCCGCCCGGGCCCAAGATGAGGCCCTGCCAGGAGCTGGCTGACGACCCTTTGGCCTACACCAAACGCGGTCCCCATAACGTCGACTTGGTCCGTTCGGGAAAGCGGGGCACCTAGGGCGAAAGCGCGGCCCGGTCGTCGTTAAGTCACCGCGATTGGCGCGCCGAGAGGCGCCCGCGTGCCTTCTGGCACGAGCCATAGGTTTGCGTCTTTC
>Ga0209874_1000289_pt1 | contig 14265 bp, 13 predicted proteins | sample GWRWN1_20_30_FD_187216 | JGI IMG/M metagenome (GOLD analysis project Ga0209874, IMG submission 187216) | Riverbed sediment microbial communities from areas with no vegetation in Columbia River, Washington, USA - GW-RW N1_20_30 (SPAdes)... | ecosystem: Environmental > Aquatic > Freshwater > River... | reverse complement strand
TGTTGCGTCGGTTTCAAGGGCCTTGCGCAAATTGAGCTGCTTGACGACCCGCTGCATGTAGGTCTTCGGTTCTGTCCTCAATTTTCCCTGGTATTGCCCCTCGGCCAAGCGCGCCATGCTCTCTACGCGCAGGCGCTCGCGCTCGCCGGCCGCGTATTTCATCCGCGAGTGGAGCCGGTCGCCCGTCAGAAGCGGCAGCACGAAGGAGGTGATGGTGGCGAAAGCGGCGACCGCCGCAAGCACCATGACCACGAATTGCGGGTCGAGTACGTATCGCATGACCGAGTTCATGCGCGTCCTAGTAATCGAAGTTGATCATTTTGCGCATGACGAGAACGCCAATAAGCATCCAGATCGCGCCGCCGATGAGCATTATATTGCCGAGCTTGTCGTGCCATAGAATCGAGATGTAGCCTGGCGAGGTGAAGAACACGGCCAGCATGACGCAAGGCGGGAGCGCCCCGATGATAATCGCCGAGGCCTTCGCCTCGGCGCTGAATGCCCTCACCTTGGCCTCCAAACGATAGCGGTCGCGCAGTACCTGGGCGAGGTTGGAGAGCACCTCGGCGAGATTGCCGCCGATCTGGTTCTGGATGGCGATGACGATGGCGAAGAAATTCACTTCCTGGAGAGGCATGCGTTCGAACATGCGCTCGAACGCGCCCGAAAGCGGAACGCCGACCTTCTGCTGCGCGACGAGGTCGGCGAACTCGCTCCGCACCGGCTCCGGTGATTCCCTGGCGATGATCTGCATGCAGTCGGAGAATGCGAGACCCGACTTGATGCCGCGCACGATGATGTCGATGGAGTTAGCGAACTGAAGCAGGAATTTGGCCTGACGGCGTTTGATCATGCGCGCGAGGATCCAGCGCGGCAAACCAAACCCGCAGGCGAAGGCCGCGAGCAGCGATACGAGCGGCGAAGAACCGGTGACAAGCACGATGAAGCCTCCCACCACACCGGCGAGGCAGCTCAAAAGATAGTAGGTGCTCGGCTTCATACTAAGGCCGGCGCGGATCAAGCGGATGCGGAGCCGCACCCGCTTTTTCGGCTTTTGTTTGGCCTCGATGTTCTTGATGGTGTCCTGCACCCGTTGCTTGCGTATTTGCAGGGATCGTGGCACCGCGGAACGTCTCTGCACCCCTTGCGCCAGGTTGGCGACGCGCTTGCTCGCTTTGCGCTCGCCGCTCATGTACGGCATCAGCAGCACATACACGACCCCGCCCACGGCGGTGCCGGCCAACGCCATGGCTGCCAGTAGTGCAAATTCAGGACTGAGCAAAGCGCTCTCCTAACGGACGCCCGTCCTCGTCGAGCACTTCGCCCGCGGCTAGAGTCTCGGTCAGACGCTTTTCCTCGCCGAAATAACACGCCTTCTCCCAGAAGCGCGGCCGGGCGATACCGGTCGAGCGATGCCGCCCGGAAATGCGGCCGTTGGCGTCCTCGCCGAAGATCTCGTAGATGAACAGATCCTGCAAGGTGACGACGTCACCCTCGAGCCCGACCACCTCGGTGACGTGTGTGATCTTGCGCGAACCATCGCGTAGGCGAGCAGCTTGGATGATCACGTCCACCGAAGACACGATCATCTCGCGAATGGTCTTTGCGGGAAGGTTATAGCCTCCCATCAAAATCATGCTCTCAAGACGGCTGATGCATTCGCGCGGCGAGTTGGAGTGAAGCGTGCTCAAAGACCCGTCATGGCCGGTGTTCATGGCCTGCAGAAGGTCGAAAGCTTCCGGACCGCGCACCTCGCCCACGATGATACGGTCTGGGCGCATACGCAGGCAGTTCTTGACGAGATCGCGCATGGTAACCTCGCCCTCCCCTTCAAGGTTCGGGGGCCGCGTCTCAAGACGGACCACATGCGGCTGTTGTAGCTGCAGCTCGGCCGAGTCCTCGCAGGTGACGATGCGCTCGTCGTCGTCGATATAGCCGGTCATGCAGTTGAGTAGGGTCGTCTTGCCCGAACCGGTACCGCCGGAAATGATGGCATTGCAGCGCACGCGGCCGATGATGGCGAGAAGGGTACGGCCCTCGGGCGTGACTGTGTCGAGTTGCACGAGCTGATCGAGCGTCAGCCGGTCGCGCTTGAATTTGCGGATGGTGAGGATCGGACCGTCGATGGCGAGCGGCGGGGCGATCACATTAACGCGGCTACCGTCGGGAAGGCGCGCGTCGCAGATTGGGCTCGATTCGTCGACGCGGCGGCCGATCTGACTGACGATGCGTTGGCAGATATTCATCAGCTGCGCATTGTCGGCGAAGCGGACATTGGTGGGCCTGACCTTACCCTTGACTTCGATATAGGTCGTATCACTACCATTCACCATGATGTCGGAGATTTCGTCGCGGGCGAGCAGCGGCTCGAGCGGCCCGTAGCCGAGGACATCGTTGCAGATGTCCTGTAGCAGCTCCTCCTGCTCGGCGATCGACATCACCACGTTCTTGATGGCGACGATCTCGCCGACGATGTCGCGAATCTCCTCTCGCGCCTCCTCGGGATCGAGCTTGGAGAGCTGTGTCAGGTCGATGGTGTCGATGAGCGCGTTGAAGACCGTGGTCTTGACGTCGTAATACTCCTCGGAATACGCGCGCTCGATGGGCTTACGCTCCGCCTTGGCGGGCGCCTGACCCATGCTGACGGGAGCTGCCTCGGGCTTTTGTTCCGGACTGGCGGGTAGCGGCGGGGCGGAGACGCGCGGCTGCGGAGCCGGCGCCGGCGGCGCGGCAGGCCGCGGCGCTGATGATGCCTCGGACGTACTCCGTTTGCCGAACATGGTCTTACACGCGCGTCTTAGTTAGCCTGAGGCGGGCGAGGATGGGGGCCAGAATCGACTGGCGCTCGCTCTTCTGCCCAGACCGGTCGGTCAGGAAGTTGGCGAGGCGGCGAAACCCATCGGCCGCCTTTGACTTGTCGGACACCTCCTCGATCATCTGCCCGTTATTCGCCGCCGTGCCGAACAGCTGGGCATCGAAATCGATGACAATCTTGGGCTCGAGTTCGATGGCGTAGCCAAAGTCCTTCACCGAGATTTCTGGACGCTTGGGCACGCCGACCTGGTTGAGCACGACCAGAGGCGGCCGGTCGTTAGGGCGCGAGCCCTTGAGCTGATCCACCAGATTCTTGGTGTTGCGCAGATTGGCAAGATCGGGCGCCGCCGTGAGCACCACATAGTCGGCCTTGAGCACGACCTGCTTGGCCCAGGCCGTCCATAGATGCGGCACGTCGACGGCGGTCCACGGCACGTTCCCTCGCACCACGTCGAGCACGGTGTCGCAGGAGGAGGGATCGAGATCGTAAGGGCGATCGAGCGTGCCGGGAGCGGCGAACAGACTCAAATGATCGGAGCAGCGCGACAGCAGCCGGTCGAGCATCATCTCGTCGAGGCGATCTGGCAAAGCCAAAGCATCGGCGATCCCGTTCAGCGGATCCTGGTTGAAATCGAGGCTGGCCGTGCCGAAGGGCAGATCGAAATCGGCGATCACCACGTCGCTCTTATGCGCCGAGGCGATGGCAAAGGCGGTGTTGTGGCAGACGGTGCTCGAGCCGGAGCCACCTTTAGCCCCAACAAAGGCAATGACCTGACCCACCGGCCCCGTCTCCGGGTCGGTGTAGATGGCCGAAATGCTCTCGATGATCTGCATCACCTCGACCGGGGCCACCACATATTCGCTGACGCTCCGGCGCAAGAGTTCGCGATAGAGAAGCACGTCGTTGACATGGCCGATGGCGACGACCTTGGTTCCAGGATCGCAGACCTCGGCGAGACGGTCGAGTTCTCCCAGCATGCCCGTGCGGTCGAGTAGGGATTCGATGATGATCAGGTTGGGCGTAGACGCGTTGCGATAGAAGGCGGCCGCCGCCTGGACCCCGCCCATTTGCACCGTAATGTGCGCCTTGGCCAAGCGCCGGTCCTGCGACGCCTTCTCAATCACCGCGGCCGTGTCCTGGTCCTCGCAAAAGGCCTGAATGTTAACGCGCGGGACGGGCCGTGCGCGCGGCGCCTCCGCCGAGGCTTCATGCACGCGCTCGAAGGCTTGCTCGCTTTCGGCGGAGGAGCTCAGCGAATATGCAGCATCACCAATCACTGCGATGTCCCGATCTGACTTATTTCGCTCGCATTGGCGTGTTCCGAAGGAGCGCGTTTGGAGATTGTTGGCTCACCCTTGATGTATTTGCCCCACACCACATCGCGGCGTTCGCCTGGACGCGGGGTCTCGCCGCGCGGACCGAGCAAGTCGCGTGCATCGGCAACCGAAGCGGCAAGATTACGCTGCGTTGCGCAGCCCTTATTGGTCCAAGGCATGTTCTGCGGATCGCGCCCGATATCCTCGGACCAGTCCGGGCAATCCGGCGCCTCGGCGACAAATTGGAGATAGGACAGCCGCAAGGGCGCAGCCGGATCCCCGTTGCCGAAATAGGGCTCGAGCGCGACCGCAGCAGGGTTGATGCCGGCGCTGCGCATCGCTCTGCGCACCTCGTCATAGGCGCGCATGGCCGCCGTCTCGTTGGCGCCGCCCGACGGCGCCCGGACCAGCAAGCGGTCGGAGCTTTGCGACTTGTAGTCCCGAAGGAAACCGTAGAGCTGCCCCTTCTGGGACTCGTTAAGCCCCGAGGCGCCGGGAAAGACGGCAAGATCGAGCGACACCTCGCCCTGCCTTACGGCAATCGGATGGCGCTCATTCGGATTGGCGAGGGTGAAGGGGGCTTTGAACCGGGGGCTTTTCCAGCACCCGCCGGCGCTCGTCGCCACCACAAGAACGGCGAGGAGGGTGAGCAGAGGCCGGGCGGCGAAGCCGCGCGAGCCTTGAAGTGCCGATACCATGATCTCGTTCCCCTCCATCCCTACTCGACGATAAAGCCAACATCGCCATCGAAGCGGCCGACCGGCGCACGCTCCGGATGGCGCCCATAGACGCGGTTCATTTGCCCAAGCAGATCGGTGTTCACGTCGGATGCCCAGCCGAATCCGTCGTCGGGTTGCGCGAGCTCTTGGCGAGAAACGGGCTTAACCACATAGGGCGTGACCAGGACGACGAGCTCGGTCTCGTTCTTCAAATAGTCGCGGCTGCGGAAGAGCGTGCCAAGGACCGGCAGGCTCTTCAGCCCGGGATAGCCGCTCAGCGCCTGCTTCGACTGATCGGAGAGGAGGCCGGCCATGACTAGGGAACCGCCGCTCGGCAGCTCGACCACAGTCTCGGCGCGGCGCACCTTAAGCGCCGGAATGGTGATGTTCGATAGAACGATCGCACCCTGATTAGAGAGCTCGCTGACTTCCGTCGAAACTTTCAAACTGATGCGCCCCTCCGACATGACCACAGGGGTGAAGGAGAGGCCGATACCAAATTTCTTGAACTCTATGGAAATCGTGCCAAGCTGCTGTGCGATGGGGATCGGAAACTCACCGCCAGCCAGGAAATTCGCAGTCTCGCCGGAGATCGCCGTCAAATTCGGTTCGGCCAAGGTGTGCAGCAAACCATCTTGTTCAAGAGCACGCAGAACCGTCTGCACACGATTCTCGCCCGACAACCATTGGACGCCGCCGCCAGCCACACCCTGAGTTATGCCGGAGGGGCTTCCCAACTCACCTGGAGCGGCTCCGAGAGGGTTGGGAATGAATGGTGCAATTAGCCCCCCGCCCTGCGTGCTAATTGGGAAAGGAAGTCTGCTAAGCGCAGCGAAGGCGAAATTGCCCGAGTTGATCAGGGTGCCGAGGTCGATGCCGAACTGCTTGATGATATTGCGCTCCATCTCCACAACGGAGACCTTGAGCAGCACCTGCTCCCGTCCCTCCACGGTGAGCATGTTGATGAGCTGACCTGCCGCAGTGGGGGTTGACGTCGATTGATTGGTGGTGCCCGCGACTCCGGCTAGATTCACCCCGGAACTAGAGCTGGAAGTCGTCGTTGGCGGAGCGTTTGGGTCGACGCCGATTACCTGCGTGGCGATTTCGCCGGCGCGGGTGGCATCGATTGCATTTTGAACGGTGCCGGAGAGGATAACGCTGCCACTCACCGTCTCGACGCGAATGTTGGCCCCGCGGATAAGGCGGTTGAGCAGACCGGCCAGCGCCGAAAGGTCGCGCTCGACGGTGATCTCAAGCGTCACGACCTGCCGGCCGTCCTTGTCGGTGAAAATGATGTTGGCTTCGCCCGGTGCCTTGCCGATCAGGTAAGCGCGCGTCGAGGTTTGCAGAACCGCTTCCATCTTGTCAGGATTGGAGACCATGACCTCGCGCACCTCGCGCGGCAGCTCGATGATCATCGACTTGTTCAGGCCGAGCGTGATTTGACGCCCCGTCCCATTTCCAGTCTCGCCGACGCGCAAATAGGAGCTATGCTGCTGTTCCGCCAGCGCGGCCGAGGGCGCGACGCCGCCGCAAAGCGCGAGGTAAGCGGCGGCAAGCGCGACGAGCGCGGCTAGCGCGGCTACCGTGAAGGAAAAGCGACGCATCCGATTGCCTCTTGCATTGTCGATCTCGCCCTCAGTTGACGCCGAAGGCGCGGGATGGCACGCCGTATTTCAAGAACTTGACCGAGTTGCTGTAGGCGTCGCCGATCTTGGCGGTGGCCTCAGACTGCCCGGGAGCGGCATCGGCGAGGCTGCGCAAGGAGAGCGAGATCTCGCCCATCGACTGCGCCAGAGCGAGAACCTCCGCTTGCCGCGGGGTAAGCTCGAGCGTCGCGGTCTTGCCAGTGGCCACTTTCTCGCCGTCCTTGTTCTCGATTTCCTGGCCAATGGCGAGCACGCGCACATTGCGCAGCACCGCCTCGCTCACCGGCTCCTCCTTGGAGCCCACTCGCATTTTGTGCGACAAAATGACATCCACGCGATCGTTGGGGAGGATGAAGCCGCCGGCGGCGGTTTCCTCACGGATCGGCGTGGAGATAGCCCGCATGCCGGAGGGAAGAATGGCGGCCATCACGCCGCCTTCGGAGATCTTGATCAGCTTCTGCTCTTTGATCGGCTCGCCGGCGATGAAGGGCGCGCGCGCGACCGCTCCAGAGAGCTCGGTCGGCGCATCCGGGCGGGCGTTGCGGGTGATGAGGCCGGGGGTGACACCCTCGACCGGCCATTGCTGCCATTTGAGATCATCGCCACGGACTGAATCGCCGAGATTGATGTCGGTCGCGGCCACGAGAACGTCGGTGGCGCCAACGGTCTTCTCGACCGTTTCCACCTCACGCGGACCAGACACAATCTTTTTGGCAACCCAGGCTGCGCCCAAGGCCGCGGTAAAGGCGATCGCGAGCGCCATGACTCTTGCTCTTCGCATGACAGACTCTCTCTTTCGACCGCCCCACGTCCCGCGACGAATGGTTCACTGTGACGGTGAAATCTCAACGCCAAGTTAATGGCCGTGCCAAAATTGGCGGGTCAGCGGCTGATAGCGGGAGCGGTTTATCTGCCCGGCAGCAACCAAGGGCGAAGCTTTGAGAGACGTCAGCCGCCGAGCGCGGCCACAAAAGGTGTGGCGGGATAGACCAGCAATCCGGCCGCGGCCAGGGCGATTCCATAGGGCACGCCCTCTCTTGGACTATGTAGGCGGACCAGCCAGCTTTGCGAGGACAGCGTCACCGGAAGCGGAAGCCCACGCCAGATCAGGAGCAGGAGCGTGAGGCCGCAACCGATCAGGGCGGCGTAGGCGCTATAGGTGAAGATGGCTGCGGGTCCGAGCCAAAGACAGGTGGCGGCAAACAGCTTGGTGTCCCCGCCGCCAATCCAGCTGAAAGAGAAGAGTGCGAAGGCAAAAGCGAGCGCGGCAAGGGCGAGCGCCATGTGCAGCTCGATATCGGACCAGCCAAGCCCGGCCAGCGGCGCCACCACGAAGAAGCCTGAGGCAAGCGCCAGCACGAGGCGATTCGGGATCGTCATGGTGAAAAAATCGCTGGCTGCCGCCAAGGCCATGGCGCCGGGAAAAATCGTAAGTATGAGAATGTCTTTGATCATTTGCCCTTGAAGGCGCCGCTTGTTACATGCGGCGCGGAGTGTCGCCTCAAAAACCTGAAGTCGACGTTAATCTAGCCTTCGGCTCGTTCCGACCGCTCGGCCGTCCTGTCGCGGTTCAGGTGTTTGCCAATCCTTCACCTTTTCAGCGTCTCATGGACCAACCCAACTCTAGAGGGACATGAGCGCATATGGTCTTCCTGTTGAGCCGAAAGCTGTCGCAGCGCCTGCTCGTCGCCGCCGTGATTGGTGTGGCTGGTGCCAGCCAGTCGGCAATGGCCGAAAGCAACGTTGTTCAGGTCCTCGTCGACCAGGCGACGCTCGTTCGGCTTGACCGGCCGGCGTCCGAGATCGTGGTCGGCAATCCCTCGATCGCGGACGTCTCGGTGCAGAGCGGCAAGGTGCTCGTGGTCACCGGCAAGTCTTTCGGCGAGACGAACCTCATCGTGATGGATGCCGACGGCAAGGTGATCGCTAACCGGGGGCTGATCGTCCTGGAGCCCCGTACCGGTTTCGTCACCATGTACAGAGGCGATGCGCGGTATACCCTGCATTGCGCGCCGAACTGCACGCCTCCGCTCGTCATCGGGGACAACCCGGACTATTTCGAGGCCATCTCCAAAGAGATCAAGACCAAGCAGTCTATCAGCCAATCCTCGGCCGAAGGCGAGAAGCAGCAATAGGCTGCTACTTTGTAACTCGCAGCTCCGAAAGATCTTGGCCGATCGCGTTGAAAGCGGCCAGGAGTTCGGCGTTAGTACCCGGTGCGAAATATTTGTCCTGATCGGTGGCGCAACTATTAAGCAAGGTGAGCGCACCCGCTTGGTCACCGGGGATTTGAAAAGCCACCGTATAGATGACGACGCCGGCCGCCTTCATGTTGTTGCAGGTCTGCAACGTCCGCTGGTCCATGAACTGGGTCAGCGTCGAGGAGCTGGTCGAGGTCGTGCCTAGATGGTTTTGGACGATATAACCGTAGATGTCGTACCACGACTTCAGGAATTTGCTGTTCGGATAGTAGGTGTTCTGCCCATCGGTCATCAGCACCAGGACCTTGGTGTTGTTCGTGATGCTGTAATTGCGCCCCTCAGTCAACGGTTCGCTAGGCGATAGAGCACGCCAGCCCCACGCGGCCCCCTCGCCAACGCCGGTCGCGCCCTGGGCTGCCATCGCGTTTATCGCGTTTTTGATCGTCGTTTTGTCCGTCGAGAGCGGCAGGATAGGGGCGCTTGTGCACATGAAGTTCGGACCCCCGGGGATGCCGCCGACGGTAATGTTCGCCACGGTCGCCTTGTCGGCGGCAGTGCCATACTTACAGTTCAAGCTGCTCGGTATGCTTTTACCGGCGAAGCCATCCTTCTCGCTCTTGCCCGTGTTCGCGCCTCCACAGTTTGCAAAGCCGCTGGAGCAGGTCCAGTTCGTGTTGGTCGCCGTGCTGCAGATGGTGCTGGTACCCGCATCTGGCAGATAATTGTTATAGCTTTTATTGCCTGTCGGCGCGCAGTTGTATCTCAGGGCTGAACTCGATCCGGTGTAAGAGCTGCTGCCGGAAGGGCTGTTGGAGCAGGTGAAGGTCGTTGCGGTCCAGTTGTCGGGCTCGTCCGGAGCGAACATCGGTACGAAGAGTGTCGATGGATTGCCGGTGCTCGCAGCGTCGTCAGTGGCATCGTAGGGCATGGGTCGCGCCTCGACGCAGCCCGCCCAAGTCACCGCAGCGCCGCTGGAAGTCTTTAGTGAGCTGAACAGCGTAAAATTGTTGGTCGTCGAAGGCGCGCCGTAGGCCTTCTGCGCATCGGCATGGTACGGGTTGTTGTTCCCGGTATCCATCCAGCTCGCGTTAGCATATTGCGATCCGACGTTGACCCCGGCTGCGAAAGGGACAACCGCGATCTTGATGGGATCCGCCTCCGGGCTGTTCTGGGCAACGTCAAACAGCGTGTCCACCAAGTCGTTTGCGGCGATCTTAAGCGCATCGATTTTGCTGCCGGCCATCGAACCCGAATTGTCGAGAGCGAGCACGACTTCGACCGTGCCCATGCCCCGCAGCACTGTGGTCGAGGCGGCGACGGCGACGTCATCGATGTTTGCAATTCTCATGAACGTTGTCGGCACCGACCCTGAAGCGCTTACCACGATCGTGTTGCCGCTGGTCGATAGAGTCAAAGGGGATACAGCGCCAAAAGAATTAGAGGGATAGTTCGCGTCGAAATATTCCTGCGCCTTCGTCTTCATCTCGGCATCGCTAAGGCCGGGCCACGAGCCAACAGCTAGTGTCGCCGCATCGAGTGCGCTCTGCATCCGCTCGCGTACCAGGAGCGCCCGCCCGTAGTCGACCCCGGCTCCCACCCCGAGTGCGAGGGGAATGATGGCAAGACCGAAAAGGATGGCCACATTGCCTCTAACGTCTTGTATGAGACGCTTAAGATTTGGCCTCGTTATTTGCAACATGCAGCACCTCCCGCCGCTTACGCGAGCCAATCACGCGAGGAGTCGAGTCTGGAGCTCCTCTCCTAGCTGGTCCTACCGAGACTAGTCTTATATTCGATATACCGATTTACTCGAATCTTCTACATCTTTTCTAGAACATATTTACTTCGATATTTACCTTATTTTCTATTAACTATGGTTTTTTAGGCAATTCGAGTATATCGAACCTACATGAGCGAGGGCGGCAAACAGCTAGAGAACCGGCTGGGTCAGCGCGGATTGACTCGTTTGGGCGGCTTCGGCCGTAACTCTTCCGGGGCCTCGGCGCTGGAATTTGCGATGGTCGCTGGCCCTTTTCTCCTGCTGCTGTTGGGAGTTCTCGCAGTGGGGCTCGTGTTTGCCGCCAATATGACCCTGGAGAATGCAGTTGCCCAGGGCGCGCGGCTCATCCGCACCGGGGAGGCTCAGAGCCAGGGTTTCAACGCCGGTACGTTCAAGACCGAAGTTTGCAAATATCTGGCCGGTCCGGTCTCCTGCGGCGGTCTCAAGCTTGACGTCAGCTCCTTTTCGAACTTTGGAAGCACGACCCTCACCAATCCGCTGGATGGCAGCGGTAATCTCAAATCTGCATTCAACTACGAGCCGGGTGTCGGTGGCCAAGTAGTCGTCGTCAGGGCATTCTACGAGTGGGATCTTCTGGCCGCGCTGCCGCAGGCCATTCGTCTCAGCAACATGTCGAACGGAAATCGGCTACTCGTCGCAACCGTCGCCTTCAGGAACGAACCCTTTAAATAGGCAAAAGAAATAGGCAAAAGCCGTGGGCGTGATGAAGCCGCTTTCAGGGAGAACGAGGGAATCGCTGCGAAACGGCGGAGTGTGGCGCGACCAGCGCGGCACGTCGGCGATCGAATTCGCCTTGCTCGTGCCGGTAGTCTTCCTGATGTATATTGGTGCCGCCGAGATAGGCAACCTGCTCACCGTGGACCGGCGCGTCGAGACTGTCGCCTTAACTGCGGCGGATCTGACTGCGCAAGTGAAACAGGTCTCGAACGCGGACCTGGCCGACATCGTGGCCGCGTCGACCAGCATTCTCACCCCGTACAGCACGACGCCGCTCAAGGTCGTTCTGTCGAGCGTCGTCGCCGACCAGAACAATAATGGCAAGGTGGCCTGGAGCTATTCCAGCAACGGATCTGCTCGTGCTGTCGGCTCGTCATATGTGCTGCCGACGGGTACCACCGTAGCCAACTCCAGCGTGATAGTCGCCGAAGTCACCTACGCCTTCACGCCGCTGCTCGATCTCCAGGAGTTCTTTAGCCCCGGTGCGTTCAACCTGCAGCGAACTTTCTATGCGCGGCCACGCAGAAGTCTCACTGTGGCCAAGAACTGACTGGGAGCGATGCGCGACGGCGTAGGCCTGTTAAGCGACATCAAATCGCGCCATTCTCGAGCCCGAAGGGACTTGCCCAAAGATCATACTCGTTGCTGTCCTCGACGGCGACCATTAACCGGTCGCCCGGCTTCAAGGCCAGATTTGTGGTGAGATAGACATTACCGTCGATCTCCGGCGCATCCCAATGGGAGCGGGCGACGGCGCCTCCTTCGTCGATCTCGTCGACCATCACCTCGACGGTCTTGCCCACTCTGGTCCCGAGCAGCTCCGCGCTGATCGCCTGCTGGTGCTGCATCAGGCGGTCGTAGCGCTCCTCCTTGACCCCCTCGGGTACATGGCCGGGAAGCGCGTTGGCGCGGGCGCCGTCGACATTCTCATATTTGAAGCAGCCCACGCGTGACAGCCTTGCTTCGCTCAGCCAGTCGAGGAGCAGGTCGAAGTCTTCCTCGGTCTCGCCGGGGAAGCCCACGATGAAGGTCGAGCGGATGGCAAGGTCGGGACAGGTTTCCCGCCAGCGCCCGATACGCTCCAGGGTCTTCTCCTGATGCGCCGGGCGCCGCATCGCCTTCAAGACCTTCGGGCTCGCATGCTGGAAGGGAATGTCGAGATAAGGCAGCACCCGCCCCTCCGCCATCAGCGGTAAGACCTGATCGACATGGGGATAGGGATAGACGTAGTGGAGGCGCACCCAGACGCCCAAGCTGCCCAGCGCCTCGGCAAGGCTTAGGAAGCGCGTCTCGTGGTCCTGCCCGCGCCAGGCGCTCTTGGCGTAACCGAGATCGAGGCCGTAGGCGCTGGTGTCTTGCGAAATGACGAGAAGCTCCTGCACGCCGGCAGCGACGAGCCGCTCCGCCTCGCGCATCACCTCGCCGAGGGGCCGGCTCACGAGGCGCCCGCGCAAGTTCGGGATGATGCAGAAGCTGCACACATTGTTGCAGCCTTCGGAAATCTTCACATAGGCGTAGTGGCGGGGCGTGAGCCTCACCCCTTGTGGCGGCACGAGATCGAGGAAGGGGTCGTGCGGCCGGGGCACCGCCTTGTGCACCTCCTCGACCACGGCCTCGTATTGATGCGGGCCGGTGATGGCGAGCACGTCGGGGTAGGCCGCGCGGATGCGGTCGGCCTCGACGCCCAGACAGCCGGTGACAATGACGCGGCCGTTCTCGCCCAAGGCCTCACCGATGGCTGCGAGCGATTCCTCCTTGGCGCTGTTCAGAAAACCACAAGTGTTGACTACCACCGCATCGGCGCCTTGGTAGCTCGGCGAGAGCTCATAGCCCTCGGCTCTGAGCTTGGTGATGATGCGTTCCGAATCGACCAGCGCCTTGGGGCAACCGAGGCTGACAAAGCCGATTCTCGGCGAGGTTTTTGACATGCCGCCTTATAGGCGAGTGGCCTGCGGGCGTCGAGACCAGTGTGATTGGGAGGCCTGATGCAATGGCGAGGGAAAGGGGGCTGATCTGCAATGGCGACCAATATTGGCCATTAGGCAGAGTCAACCCCCAGGGTACAGCGTCCAACTGCTTATATCGGCTTTCTAGTTCTTCTTAGCCTTCGAACTTGGCGCCTTTGATCTTGTCACACTCGGCCTTCGTCAGCGCGAGGTAGCCCTGGCCTTTGCATGCGTTCTGTCCCTTGCAGGCGTTGTTGGCCGTTTTGCATGCGGTTTGGCCCTTGCAGGCATTCGCGCCGACACAGTGACCTTGAGCTTCCCCGGCGTGGGATGCGGGTGCGAGAGCCGTGCCCGCAAGGATCAGTGTCGCCGCGGCGGCGGCGATGGAAACACCGGACCTACTGGAAAACCTCATGATTGAAATCCCTTTCCTAGGTTGACTGATTTGCGATGCATCCTCTGTTCCACTGGAAAGTGGGCCATCATCGCTTACTTCGTCGGGAGCGCTTTGTTGGTTACCTGCCTTTCGGGCGCGCGCTAACAACGAACCGTGAGTTCGCGGATGTCGCAACTCACGTTAACTTGAAGCGCCCGGCAAAGGCAGGATGCGTGCAATCGATAGCCGCTTCAGATACGGTCGTGGCCAAATCTCAAATCCGAGCCGGATATCGCCGAGTGGTCCCCCTTTGCGATAAACGCCAAGACGTGAGTTAAGGCCTTTCCAGAATTTGGAATTGCCGGCCGCCCGAATGAGCAAGCCCAATCGTCAGCAAGACCGCGAGGAGAGCTGGCGCGTCTTGATGCGCGCCGCACAGGATGGCGACCGTACCGCGTATGCTCGCTTACTATCCGAGTTGTTGCCGGCCCTTCGGCGCATCGTCCGCCATAGGTGCCGAAATCCGCAGGATGCGGAGGATATCGTGCAGGAAGTGCTGCTGTCGGTTCACGCCGTGCGCCATACCTACGATCCGACCCGGGCCTTTATGCCGTGGCTGATGACGATCACCATGCGACGGATCACGGATGCAGCGCGCAAACTCTCGTCGCGATCTGCTAATGAGACGACCGTCGATGTGTTGCCTGAAACCTTTTCGGGTCATG
>Ga0209874_1000288_pt1 | contig 14269 bp, 16 predicted proteins | sample GWRWN1_20_30_FD_187216 | JGI IMG/M metagenome (GOLD analysis project Ga0209874, IMG submission 187216) | Riverbed sediment microbial communities from areas with no vegetation in Columbia River, Washington, USA - GW-RW N1_20_30 (SPAdes)... | ecosystem: Environmental > Aquatic > Freshwater > River... | reverse complement strand
CGTCACGAGGTCCGACGTGGCACGAACCTCCTGGCCCACACCAGCAGCGCAAGCAGCGCCGCACCGATCGTGATGAACAGCGCGAACCGGTTGTAGGCGGTGGATCGGACGATCAGCTTGCCCGTGTTGATGACCCGCCCTGATGGCGAAGTCACCTCCACGTCCACGCTGAACCGTCCGCTCGTGTTCAGTTGAACGTCGAAGTTCACGGTCTGTGTGGAATCGGCCCTCAGGACCAACGATGATTGGGGTGACCCGCGAAGATGCGACGAGACCAGCCGCACGGACACGCGCAGCGGCTCCCGGTTGCCGTTCGTGACCCGGATGGGGACCCCGGTCCCCGAGCTCGAGGTGAGCGTGATCAGCTTGGTGTCTGGCCGAATCTTCCCGAAGACCGATCCGGTCTCCTCACGCGCCGACCCGACGAAGGAGAGCCCGGTTGCCTGGTCCACCAGGAACTGCCCCGACTCCGCCAGCAAGAGCTTGGTGTCGAGCCGGTCCGGCTCGGTGCTCTCGTCGATGAGCATCGAGCGATAGGTCTCGATCCACCTCCGCGTCTGCTTGATGAAGTCGACGTAGGTGCGGGGAAACGTCACGGGGTCGGTCGCGGCGAGCTTGCTTTCGGACGTGGGCGGGAAGGCCTCGGCCATCTCGGAGGCGGTGGACTTCCGGAGCCACGGCGCGCTCGCCACTCCTCGCACCAGCTGGCCGAAGAACGCGCCCGATGGGTGGAACCCCTCGGGGAACGTGATGGCCATCCCGCGGTCTACGCCTGGCTGCTCGAGCCAGATGGCCGCGAGCTCGCCCATTACCGCTTGTGCAGCCCGAACCGGATCCTCCGTGACGAGGTCGGAGCTCAGCATCGCTCCCACGTTCGGATCGGAGATGAGCGCCGTCACCGGTCCAGACGAGGTGCGAAGGGACGTGATCGGCGGAGGGGCGAATCCGAGGGGCTGGCTCGCGGGCGGCACCGTCGACGGTTCGAGGATCAGCAGTCGGACCCCCCGCGCGGCCAGGTGGTCCAGGCTGGCGGGATCGAGGGCCGAGTCCGGTGGGCGCAGGAGGCCCGGATCGGGCTGGCGGCCCAGGATCGTCTGCACGCTGTCCCTGCCCCGCCGGAGCTGGGTGGCGAGGTCCGGCGACAGCCCGCCGATCGAGAGAGAGGGGAGGTTTGGTGCCGCGTACGGGAGCGCCGAGAGTTCCACCTCGGGCGCGCCGACGATCTGTCGGAGGTCGGCGATCGCCTTGGCCGCGGCGGCCGCACCGCCCGTCCCCTCCTTCACCTGGCGGCGCTCGCCCGCGTCGATCACCGTGTAGCCGGGACGCATCTGGGCCAGGTCGGCGAGGAGCACCGGGGACACCGCCACGTCGACGGGCGCCTGCGCCCGGTCCTGCGTCATGGCCAAAAGGGCCCGGATCTCCCCCGCCAGGCGCCCGCCCTGCGCGAGATCCCGCTCCAGCGAGGTCGACGTGAAGACGCCGCTGGGGTCGAACCACACCGGCTCGTGCAGGACGAAGGTCCAGGCCAGGCGGAGCGGCGTTTGGGGTTGGCGAACCAGGAAGATCACCGGGGTCCGCAGAGCGGCGAGCGAAGTGAACCCGGTTCGGAGGTCGATCTTGAGCGGGTAGATCAGCGACTCGGTCGCGCTGATCCCATCGGACTCGAGCGGCAGACGAACGGTGAACACCCGGGATCCGCCGGGCTCGATCGTCCCTTCCTGGACGATGGTGTTCCCGCCGATAGCGACTGCACTCTCGGGGTCGCTGGTCAGCGAGTCCTCGAAGTCGGTACGGGTGAACACCGGACCCCACAGCGTCCATCCCACGGACAGGTCCGTCAGGGGCTGGTCGCTCAGGTTCTGAGCCCTGATCTTGACCTCGAGCGTTCGCTCGATCGTGGAGTTCCACGGGGTCTGGGCGACCAACGTCAGGCGGACGGTTGGCTCCTGCGCGACCGACTGAGGATGGGGGAGCAGGAAGAGCGCGAAGGCCACGAGGAGGAGCCCGGCGAAGCGACGCATGGTCGGCGGGCTCATCCTACCCGGGGCCCCGGACCAGGGACGCGAACTCCCGAACGCCGTAGAGGACCGAGATGGCCAGCAGGAACGCGCCGACGGCCACCCGGAGCGTCCTCTCCTTCGCGCCGAGCGCGATCTTCGCCCCGACCCGTGCCCCCGGGACGACCCCCACCGTGAGGACCAGGAAGATCGACCAGTCGATGTGCCCCAAGGCCGCATGAACGATGGTGCCGGGGACGACGAGGGCGGAGATCGTCACCAGCGAGGTTCCCAGGGCCCGCTTGAGCGGCATGCCGATGAACGTGGTGAACGCGGGGACCATGATGACGCCACCGCCGATCCCGAGGAGGCCCGAGACGAAGCCGGCGACCAGGCCGATGGCCGCGTACTTCCAACCCGGCGTCATCCCAAGCTTCCACGGGACCCTGGGCCGGCGGCCCAGGATCACCTCTACTCCCGTCCAACCGATGAGGACCGAGGTGATGACCAGGAGCAGGTGGGCATTCACCACCTCGGTGAGGGCCGCTCCTGCGATGGCCCCCGCGATCCCTGGTCCAACCGCCCACCGGAACGCCCGGAAGCTCACCTCCCCGGCCTTCCTGTAGGTGATCGCGCCCACCACCGAGGTGGGGAACATCACGGGGAGCGGTGTCGCCACGGCCTGGATGGCCGTGCCGCCCAACAGGACGTCGATAGCCGGCGTCGTCACGGTCCCGCCGCCCACGCCGAACAGGCCCGACCCCATGCCCGCCACGAAGCCGACCAGGACGCCGACGATCACCTGGAGTGGCGTCATGCGAGGCGCTCGGCTGCGCGCTGCAGCACCTCGCGCTCTCCCTTGTACGTTGCACGACGAAGCGTGACCGCGAGGGGAAACCATCGCACGTCCTCCATCTCATGGTCGTGCTGCGAGACGTCACCCCCCGTCGCGCGCATCAGGAAGAAGTGGACGGCCTTTCGGACGCGCACGCCTTCCCAGACGTAGAAGTAGCGGATCTCTCCGAGGGAGGCCTCGACCTCGGCCTCCAGGCCCGTCTCCTCCTGGACCTCACGGACCGCCGCTTGCTCCGGGGTCTCGTCCGGCTCGACCAGGCCCTTGGGCAGGCCCCACGCCAGATCGCCCCGTCGGGTCCGCCGGGCCGCCAGGACGACCTCGAGGCCATCGTCCGAACGCCGGTAGACCACGCCGCCCGCGGAGACCTCGCTTCGAGTTCTCACCGCCGGCCGCGCCAAAGACCCAACCTATACTTGCCCCCCGTGGTCGATCGCATCATCGAATTCCTGCGTCCGTACCTCTCCGCGCCCTGGGGATACGCCATCGTGGGTGCGGCCACGTTCCTCGAGAACTCGGTAGGGGCGGGGATCATCGTTCCCGGCGAGACCGTCGTCATCATCGGCGGATTCTATGCGCGCCTCGGCGAGCTCTCGCTTCCGTGGGTCGCCGTCGCCGCGTGCGTCGGCGCCATCCTGGGGGACAACGTCGGCTACCTGATCGGCCGGCGGTTCGGTCGCGGTTTCCTGGAGCGCCACGGGCGCAGGCTGTTGATCACGCCCGAGCGCCTGGAGCGGGCGGACCAGTATTACCGGAGCCACGGCGGCAAGACGGTGTTCCTGGGCCGGTTCATCCCGTTCGTGCGGAGTGTGGGGTTCATCCTGGCCGGGGTGGCGCACATGCGGTGGCGGCGGTTCCTCCTGTACGACGTCGCCGGCTCGGTGGTGTGGGGAATCGGGAACGCCGTCCTCGGCTACCTCATCGGTGCCTCGTACGAGCGGTGGAAGGGCTATCTCACACCGGTCGGGCTCGGCATCCTGGTGCTCCTGCTCGCTTTCATCCTGTGGACCAGGTGGCGGGGCCGGCGCCGGGAGGCCAGGCGCGAGGTAGCCGAACGCGGGGAGGCCGGGCAGGCAACGGAGCCCGAGGCGGCCGCGGACCTCAAGGTGGACGGGAGGCCCGCCGACGACTGATTCGGGATGGACATCGCCGAGCTGCTCCGATACACCGTCGAGATAGGGGCGAGCGACCTTCACCTCAAGGCCGGCAACGTCCCGTTCATCCGGGTGGATGGCTCGCTCCGGCCGACCAGCTTCGATTCGCTGACGGCGATCGAGAGCCAGACGTTCGCCGCGCAGCTGATGCCCGACCACAAGATGCGGGAGTTCGCCGCCACGAACGAAGCGGACTTCGGCTACACACTGCCAGGCGTGGGCCGGTTCCGGGTGAACGCGTTCCGCCAGCGGGGGAACGTGGGCCTGGCCATCCGGCGGGTTCGCGCCGAGGTACCCACGTTCGAGGAGCTGCTCCTGCCGCCGGTGATGAAGGACCTGTCCGACTCAAGCCGCGGGCTCGTCCTGCTGACCGGTCCCACCGGGACGGGCAAGACCACCACGATCGCCTCGGTCATCGGCCACATCAACCGGACTCGGCGCGCGCACATCGTGACCATCGAGGACCCCATCGAGGTGGTTCACGAGGACGACCTCTCGATCATCGAGCAGCGCGAGATCGGCCTCGACACCGAGTCCTATGCGAACGCGCTCCGCCACGTCATCCGCCAGGATCCGGATGTGGTGTTCATCGGCGAGATCCGCGACCCCGAGTCGGCCCTGTCCGCCATCCAGGCGGCCGAGACCGGCCATCTGGTCATCACCACGATGCACACGATCGACGCCACCGAGACGATCAATCGGCTTCTCGACCTGTTCCCCCCGCAGCAGCAGCGGGAGGTGCGCACCTCGTTCGCCGGCGCGCTCCGCGGCATCGTGTCGCAACGCCTCGTCCCGCGGGCCGACGGAAAGGGGCGAGTTCCCGCCGTCGAGATCATGGTCGCCACCGGCCGTGTGTACGACCGGATCATCGACCCGGACGCCACGATCGAGATCCGCGACGTCATCGCCGAAGGCACCTACTACGGCATGCAGACCTTCGACCAAGCCCTGGTGAAGATGGTGAAAGACGGTCTCATCGCTGAGGACGACGGACGCAGGGCCTCTACCACCCCGCACGACTTCAACCTCGCGCTCCGCGGCGTGATGACCCGGGGGACCCCGCAGCTGATCTAGGCCTCCGGCTCGCCCGCCGCTCGACGGGCTGCGCGCTCGAACGGGTGGCGGCGGTACCCGAACGGCACCGCGAGCACGAAGTACGCGGGGATGAACAGCGGGCCCCACGCCATGTACTGGCGGACATGGTGGCGCTCATGCGTAAGGAGCGTCCCATCGAGCGGTACCGCCGACAGGATCACGAACCCGACGGTCATCGCGCTCCGGTGCATCCTCGACATCACCCAGCTCAGGCCGCGAGGACCGCGATCGAACACGAGTGCACCGCCATGGATCCTTGGCCGTTGGAACGTGAGCAGGCCCAGGAGCACCCCGAGCGCCGTGTTCGGCAGCGTCCACACGAACCCGAGCGCCGTGGCCACGTGGCGCACGCTATCGCAGGGTGCCCTGGTGCCGGGGGTATCCTGACCGGGTCATGGCCGGTCCCACGCGTCCGGAAGAGGGCGCGCGCGTGGAGGTCCCTCCCGTCGCCACGGAACTCGGCGAGCGCTTCCGCATGGCCGGGCACGAGCTGTACCTGGTGGGCGGGGTCGTCCGGGACCTGGTGCTCGGCCGAACCAAGGAGGGGGCCGAGCTCGACCTGGCCACCGACGCGCCCCCTCGGGAGACGATCAAGCTCCTCCAGGGGTGGGCCGACAGCCGCAAGCTGGTCGGGGTCAGGTACGGCACGGTGGGCGCCCGGAAGGGCGACACGGTCCTCGAGATCACGACGTTCCGCGAGGAGGTCTACCCGGGGGATACGCGCAAACCGGCTGTCACGTTCGCCCGCGACATCCGGACCGATCTGTCGCGTCGGGACTTCACCATCAACGCCATGGCTGTTCGCCTGCCAGAAGGGGAGTTCCTCGACCAGTTCGGCGGGGTGAAGGCGCTGGCAGCACGACGGCTCGACACGCCGCTCGACCCTGAGATCGCGTTTTCCGACGACCCCCTGCGGATGCTGCGGGCCGCCCGGTTCGTCTCCCAGCTCGACCTCACTCCCGCGCCAAGGGTGGTACACGCCATCGAGCGGATGCGGGACCGGCTGCGCATCGTGTCGGCCGAACGGATCGGCGACGAGCTGTCCAAGCTGCTCCTCACGCCGAAGCCGTCGAAGGGGCTCGAGCTCATGGTGAACACCGGATTGGCCGACGAGTTCCTTCCCGAGCTTCCCGCATTGCGGCTGGAGCAGGACCCCGTGCATCGGCACAAGGACGTGTTCCACCACACACTCGCGGTGGTCGAGCGGACGGAGCCCGACGTGGAGCTTCGCCTCGCCGCGCTGCTGCACGACATCGGCAAGCCCCGAACCCGTCAGGTGACGCCGGAAGGCGTGCAGTTCCACCATCACGAGACTGTCGGCGCCCGGCTGGCTGAGGAGCGTCTGCGCGCCCTCCGGTTCCCGAACACCGTGGTGGAGGAGGTTCGCACGCTCGTCCAGCTGCACCTGCGGTTCCACGGGTACGGCGAGGGATGGACCGATAGCGCCGTTCGCCGGTACGTGCGGGACGCAGGCCCTCTGCTCGACAAGCTGAACCAACTGACGCGGGCCGACGTGACGACCGGGAACCGGTTCCGGGCCAAGCAGTTCCAGGCCCTCCAGGACGACCTGGAAGAACGGATCGCCCGGCTGGCCGAGCAGGAGAACCTGGAGGCCATTCGCCCGCCGCTCGACGGGAACGAGGTCATGGCGCACCTCGGCGTCGGGCCCGGCCCGGTCGTGGGCGAGGCCCTCAACGAGCTGATGGAGATCCGCCTGGACCGGGGGCCCCTCGAGAAAGAGGAGGCCTATCGCCTCCTCGACGAATGGGCAGCGGAAAAGGGGCTTCGGCCGACCTAACCTCGAAGGAACAACGTGATCTCTCCACCCGACGAGGGAACGTAGAACGCGAAGTCGTAGCCGAGGTCGGGGAGGTCGCTGACAAGCCACAGGTAGCGATCGTGGTCGAACCAGTGGCAGTACGACTCGGCCGAAGGATCCGAGGTCACGCGCACCAGGCCTGTCCCGTCGGGTCGAATGGTGAAGATGTCCGAGCGCACCGCGCCCTGAGCGAACCCGTCGAAGCAAATCCCGGTCCCGTCCTGCGACCACTGGGGGCGGGTCGTCCAACGGACCGAGCCGGCAGTCAGAAGGGAGGGATGACCGCCCGGCGCGGGAACGATCCAGATAGTGCCAACTCCGCCTCTGGATCTGGCGAACGCGATGGCCGTTCCGTCGGGCGACCAAGACGGCTCGGAGTCGTCCGCCAGGGATCGGGCGGTCAGGTTCGACAGGTCCCCACCGTTTACGTCCAAGGTCCAGATGTCAGCGTTGCCTGCGCGGACGCTGGTGAAGGCGATCTTCGTCCCGTCGGGCGACCACGCCGGCGCGAAGTCGTTCCCCGGCTCGTCGGTGAGCTGGCGGATCGAGCCCGGGTCGTCCACACGCAGGACGTACACGTCGGGGTCACCGTCTCGCGTGCTGACGAAGGCGACCTCCGACCCGTCGGGCGAGAGCGCGGGCCAGAGATCGTAAGCGGGGTCGAACGTCAACCTGGTCAGGTCACGCGCGCTCCCGCGCATGAGGTAGATCTCGGGATTGCCGTCGAAGCCGCTCGCCGAGAAGGCGATCGTCGGATGACCCGGAGGATCCGGAAGTGGCGACAGCCGGATCCCTGGCACGTTTCGCGAGCCCAGGATGGGGGCGGCCAACGCGAACAAGGTAAGGAGCGCGGTCGCCTGGACGCGCGTCGAGCGGGCGATCACGTCCGTGGCCTCGAGGAACCGGGCCAGCCGTTCGGTCAGGAGGCCGAGGAGGGCGGCCGCCGCCAGCCCAACCAAGAAGAACGCGGACATCGCGATCGTGGGGAACTTGACCAGCTGGAGTGCCACCGCGATACCGGTCGCCCACGCCAAGAGGCAGCAGGCCGCGGTGATGATCGAACGCCGGGAAGAAGGCTTGATCCCGCGCAGGAGTATGCCTGCAGCCATGGGAACCCAGCCCGGACCCGACTGCCAAACTGGGCCGCGGACAACTCCACCTTGTCCACCGGCCATGGATTAAGGTTCGGCTCCGACCTGCCCTAGCCTGAGGTCAGGCCCCCCGCGTCGCCAGGTGGCCAGATGATGACGAAGGCCCGCCCAACCACGTTGTCTTCCGGGACGAACCCGATCACGCGCGAATCGGAGGAGTTGCCGCGGTTGTCGCCCAGGACGAACAGCTCGCCGCGAGGGACCGTCACCGGCCCATAGTCGCTCATCGAGTTCACCGCCTTCTTCGTGAGGTACGGCTCGGCGACAGGATCGTCGTTCACCATGACGGTGTGATCACGGATCGCGATGGTGTCGCCGGGGAGCCCGATCACGCGCTTGATGAGGTCCTCGTTCTCCGGCTGCTCGAAGCCGAGTCCCTCGCCCAGCCAGTGGAACAGGGCCTCGACGGCGTTTCGATCGGGGAGCGCAGCCTCGTTCGGGTTCTCGAACACCACCACGTCGCCCCGATGCACGTCGCCGAACCGGTAGGCCAGCTTGTTGACCAGGACCCGGTCTCCAGGTACGAGTGTCGGCTCCATCGATGAGGAGGGGATGAAGAACGCCTGGACCAGGAACGTCTTGATGACCAGGGCGACGGCGAGGGCCAGCAGGACGAGGACCGGGACCTCGCGGAGGAACGAGGGCCGGTCTTCGTCCTGCTCCTCGGGCTTCCCGGCCTCGGGTCGTTTGGCGGCTTCGGGCGACGTGTCAGGTTCGCCGTCCTGCTCGCCCAGTGCCGCGGCCGTACCGGGGACGAGCTCGTCGAGGGGTGGGTCGGCGTCGTTCGACTCGGGATCCTGCGAGCTGTCCGGGGCCATGGGCTCCGTAAGGGTACCCGGGAAGGCAGAATGTCTCAGGCCGCTTGAACCCGCGCCACGGCGGCTTCAGATCGCCTGAACCCGCACCTCGACCGCCTTGAACGAGGCCCACAGCCGTATCCCCTCTCGGATGCCGAGCCGCTCGACCGATCCCAGGGTCACATCGGCCACCACCGGCGGAGAGGCGTCGATGCGAACCCGTGCTCGCTCCCCTTCCACGCGGACGGATGTCACGGTGCCCGCCAGCACGTTGCGGGCGGAGGCTCCTTCGGGCGGCCGGACGTGGAGCGAGACGTCGGCCGGCCGAAGCAGGCCGATGACCGGTTCGAGCGCGCCGTCGATCCCGGGGGGCCAGGCCACGACCACGTCACCTTCCGACGTGACGAGCCGGCCGGCTCCGGCCTCGAGTCGTTCGAGCCGTCCGGTGAACAGGTTCGTGCCAACGAGCTCGGCCGCGTACGGCGTGCGCGGCGCCGCGCGAACCTCTCCCGGCGTCCCGATCTGCGTGACCCGTCCGTCCTCCACCAGCACCATGCGATCGGCCAGGTTCATGGCCTCGACTGGATCGTGCGTCACGAGGAGCCGGACGCCCGCGAACCCGATGAGCTCGCGCCGCACGAGCGCTCGCACGTGTGTGCGGGCCCTCACGTCGAGTGCCGCCAGCGGCTCGTCGAGCAGGAGGAGCCGAGGCTCGCGGATCAGCGCCCTGGCCAGTGCAACCCGCTGCGCCTCGCCCCCGGACAGGTCGGCGGGGCGGGCGTCGGCCCTCTGGGCCAGGCCCAGCCGCGCCAGGAGGTCGGCGGCTCTGCTCCGGGCCTCGCGGCGCGCGACGCCGAGAGCCCGGAGGGGGAACGCCACGTTCTCGATGGCCGACAGGTGCGGGAAGAGCAGCCGGTCCTGAAACACCACCCCCACCTGCCGTCGCTCGGGAGGGACGTGCCGGCCGGTGACCACATCGTCCAACGTCCGGCCGTCGAGATCGACGCGCCCGCCCGCCGGGGGATGGATGCCCGCCAACGTTGCGACCAGCGTGGACTTCCCCGCGCCGTTGGGGCCGAGCAGGGCGACGGTCTCACCCGCCGCGGCCTCGAACGCGGCGGCCACCGTGAAGTGGCCCCGGCGAGCCTCGACGTCGACCACCAGGCTCATCGGGCTGCCAGGAACCGTCCTCGGAGGCCCACGATCACCGCGAGCGACACCGCAACGAGGAGCAGCGAGAGCGCGATCGCCCCGTCCGGGTCAGTTTGGAGCCGTTCGAACACGGCCAGCGGCAACGTCTGCGTCCGACCCTGGAGGTTCCCAGCGAACGTGATGGTCGCGCCGAACTCGCCGAGCGCCCTGGCCCAGCACAGCACGAGCCCGGCGGCGATCTGCGGCGCGAGCATCGGAAGCGTCACCCACCGAAGCACGTACCAGCGTGAGCCCCCGAGCGTTGCGGCCGCATCCTCGAGTCGCGTGTCGAGCGAGCGGAGCCCGGCCTCGAGCGCCAGCACGGCCAGGGGGAACGAGACGAACGCCGCCGCGAGCACCGCGGCCGGTGTGGTGAACGTGAGCTGCACGCCGAAAACCTCGTTCAGCGGAGCGCCGAGGAACCCGCGCCGACCGAACACCGCGAGCAGGGCGACGCCCCCCACCACCGGTGGCATCACGAGCGGCAGGATCACCAGCCCTCGGACCACCCTTCGGCCGGGGAAGGACGAGCGGGACAACACCCAGGCCAGCGGGAACCCTAGAACGAGCGACACGACGGCCGCCGACGTGGCCACCACGATCGACAAGCGGAGCGCCGTGAGCGAGGAGTCCGAGGTGAGCACGTCGGCGGCCCTCGACCACGGGGTGCGCTGGATCAGCCCGGCGAGGGGGAGCGTGACGAACGCGATCCCCAGGATGGCCAGGACGACGAAGACGCCTGGGGTCGTCCGTTTCGGCCCGGCCATGTCAGGAGGGCGGGAGGAATCCGAACGTCCGCAGGGTGGCCTGCCCCGGTCCGGTCACGAACCGGACGAAGGCCTCGGCGGCCGGCGCACGGTCGGAACCATTCATGACGGCGATCGGGTAGGTGGCGATGACGTTCACGCCGTCGGGGATGGAGATCTCCCGCACACGGGCCGAGATGTCGGGGGTGACGTCGGTCCGGTAGATGATCCCGGCGTCGGCCTCGCCGAGCAGGACCTTCTGCACGACGCCTTTCACATCCTCCTCGTTCGAGACGACGTTGGCCAAAGTCCCCTTCTGGATGCCGGCGTTCGCCAAGATCTCCCGCGCGTAATCGCCCGCGGGAACCCCGACGGCGGCGAGGACCAGCTTGACGCCGGGCCGAGCCAGGTCGTCGAGCGTTCCAACGTGGGCCGGGTTGTCCGACGGAACGATGACCGCCAGCGTGTTCCGGGCGAACTCGGCCTGGTCCGTGACCCCGGGGCCGTCGGACCGGACCTGGTCCATGTATTTGGGGCTGGCCGGAGCGAAGACGTCGGCCGGCGCGCCCTCCAGGATCTGTGTGGCCAGCCCGTCCGACGGCCCGAAGCTGAATCGAACCGTGACATCCGGGTTGGACTGCTCGAAGTCCGCGCCGATCTTGGTGAAGGCTCCGGTGAGTGACGCGGCCGCCAGGACGGTGATCTCCGAGCGCTGGGAACCCGAGCCGCCGCACGAGGGAAGGAGGAGCGCAAGACACGCCATGCCGACGGGGGCGTGCCTCATTCCCCCACCTCCACCATGACGTTCGTCGCCTTGACCGTGGCCACGGCGTGCATGCCGGGTTCGAGCTGCATCTCGTCCACGGCTTCCCTGGTGATGAGGGCGAGGATCCGGTGGGGGCCGGCCAAGATCTCGACCGTCGCAGCCACGCCGTCCTTCTTCACCTCGGTCACCACGCCAGCGAACCGGTTGCGGACGCTCCTCGCGGTGACCTTCGGCCGATCCCGCCGCTCCGCCAGGAGCCTGGCCACCTCCTCCGCGGGAACGAGGCGCTGGCCGCCCCTGGTCCGGGTGACCCTGACCTTCCCTTCCCGCTCCCACCGGCGAAGGCTCTCGACCCTGACACCGAGGAGCCCGGCGGCTTCCCCGATCCGATAGCTTTCGGCCATGTCACGAGGATATAGGTTCTAGACCACCGAACGCCAGGGAAACCTCGCTAGATCAGACGGCGAAGCGGACGTGCAGGACGTCGCCCTCCCGGACGATGTAGTCCTTGCCCTCCACCCGGATCAGGCCCTTGTGCTTGGCCGCCTCCATGCTGCCCGCGGCCACCAGGTCGTCGAAGGAGATGACCTCGGCCCGGATGAACCCCCGCTCCAGATCCGTGTGGATCGTCCCCGCCGCCTCGGGGGCCTTCGCTCCCCGGCGGACCTCCCACGCCCGGGTTTCGTCGTCGCCGGTCGTGAGGAACGTGATCAGGTCGAGGGCGCGGTACGAGGCGTGCACGACGCCGTCGAGTCCGGGCTCGTGAACACCGAACTCGTCGAGCAACGCGCGGGCCTCCTCCGGCTCCATCTCGGCGGTCTCGGCCTCGATCGCGGCCCACACGCCGACGGTCCCATCGGGAAGCTCGGGCGGCACGTCCGTGCCTTCCTCGAGGTTGGCCACGACCACCCACGGCTTCAGCGTGAGCGGCCCGATCGCGCGGAGCTCCTTCGACTCGTCCTCGGTGAGGGCGGCGTCTCGCAGCGACCGCTCCGCGTGCAACGCGTCGCGCGCCTTGGCCAACGCGCCCACCTCCGGAGACGGCTTGCCTCGGGCTCGCTTCTCCGCCTTCTCCGCCGCGGAGTCCACCACCGCCATGTCGGCCAGGATCAGATCGGCCGTCACCTCGGCGAGCTCGGCGGCCGGCTTCGCGTCGCCCCCGAAGGCCCGCACCACGATGGCCAGCGCATCCATCTGCCGGAGCTGCGCGATGCCGTGGGCCGACGACGTCCCTCCCGGCACGTCGGTGAACCGAACCTGGGCGTGGACGATCTTCTTCGACCTCTCGATCTCCGCCAGGGTCTCTACCCGCGGGTCGGGGACCGTGGCCACTGCCTGGCTGGCGCTGCCGCCCTTCGCGCCGGCGCGCGTCAGTGCCGTGAAGAGCGTGGACTTGCCGGAGAACGGCACGCCCACGAGGCCGATGTCCTTCATGCGCGCCGAGCGTAGCAGCCGGTCCGAGCGGAACGGCTGGTCCTCGCGAACCTATCGGAACGCGATGAGGGCGGGGCTCCGGCCCCGCCCTTCGCTACCGGGAGACCGCTCGATGCTACGCGGCCTTCTTGGTCTCCCAGAAGATCTTGTCGATCTCGGCGATCGCGTCGAGCAGGCCCTGGCCCTGCTGGGGATCCTGCGACTTCTTGGCCAGCCCGGCCTCCTTGGTGGCCTTCCAGAACAGCTCGTGGAGCTTGGGGTACTTCTCCAGGTGCTCGGGCTTGAAGTAGTCGGTCCACAGCACCCACAGGTGCTCCTTGACCAGGTTGGCCCGGTCCTCCTTGATGATCAGGCAGCGGGCGCGGTAGTCGTCCACGGTCTCGCCCTTGGTCTTGAACTTCTCCGGGTCCTGGTACCGGGTCTGGATGGCCTTCACCGACTCGGCCTCGATCTTGGCCTGGGCCGGGTCGTAGATGCCGCACGGCAGGTCGCAGTGGGCATGGACGACGCGGCTTGGCCTGAGCAAAGCTTCGAGGATGGACATGCCGCCTCCTTCGAAAGGGGTCCCAGGAAGAACCTATCACCGGGGCCGCCGGAGCCTCGGCCGAGCCGTGGCTGGTGCGGCCGTGGGGGTGGCCTTCGGCTACAGCATCCTTCGGTGGAAGCCATTCAAGGTGGAGGTTCGCGGTCCGAGCATGGCCCCGACGCTCCTGCCGGGGGACTGGGCGCTGGCGGTGGCCCCTGGGCGGCTCCGGCGGTGGGACGTGGTCGTCCTGGAGCACCCCTCGCGCCCGGGCTTCGAGCTGGTCAAGCGGATCACCGGGATCCCCGACGAGCTCGCGCCGGACGGTCGGATCCTGGAGGCCGGCGAGTGGTGGGTGGAGGGCGACAACCCGGACCTGTCCACCGACAGCCGCCACTTCGGCCCTGTCACCACGGACCGGATCAGGGCCAAGGTGCGGCTGATCTACTGGCCGCCGTCGAGGCGGCGCCTCCTGTAACGGGATCGGTGTACGCCGAGGTCGTCAGGCGCTCCACCGCTCGTTCCAGCCCGGCCACGCGCGAGCCCTTGACCAGGATCACGTCACCGGTGTGCAGCGTTGGCGCGGCCTCGGCGACCGCCTCATCCACGCCGAAAGAAACTGCGACTCGGTTCGGTGGCATGCCCTCGCGACGGGCGCCGTCAGCAATGGCGAACCCAGCGGATCCCATGACGACCAGGCGCTCGAAGCCCAGCGCCGCCACGAGCCTCCCGATCCGGAAGTG
>Ga0209874_1000287_pt1 | contig 14273 bp, 13 predicted proteins | sample GWRWN1_20_30_FD_187216 | JGI IMG/M metagenome (GOLD analysis project Ga0209874, IMG submission 187216) | Riverbed sediment microbial communities from areas with no vegetation in Columbia River, Washington, USA - GW-RW N1_20_30 (SPAdes)... | ecosystem: Environmental > Aquatic > Freshwater > River... | reverse complement strand
CTGGTCGGACTCATGTACGTGCGTGTACAAGTACACGCGCGTCCATTCGAGTAGCCACCAGCATCTCGGATCACCTCACAGCAGGTTCGAGTCCTGCCCGGCGCACTTCGTAGGTCAGAGGACATAGTCCGCGACTGCTCGTCGGGAGTCGGTTCCCCTAAACCGCCGGTTCGCCGCGCGGCCTGGGCTCCCGGTACGCCCAGCGGCTCAGCGATCGCGACGAACGTCGGCCTGGGACCAGTTCGTGCCGTCCCAGTGAAGAATCAACGCGTGGATACCAGCCTCTTGGTAGTCGCCCACCGCCCAGACGTCCTTGGGCGAGACGGCGGTCACGCTGTCGAGCGCAGTGTGCTCCGAGCCGAAATTCGGGCTCTTGACCTGCGACCACCTCGTGCCGTCCCAGTGAAGGACCATCGAGTGGCCGATACCGGCCTGATCCCAGTAGAGACCCACCGCCCATGCCTCGGTGGGCGAGACGGCGCTCACGCCAGTGAGTGTGTTGAACTCCGAGCTCGGGTTCGGGCTCTTGACATGCGACCAGCGTGTGCCGTTCCAGTGAAGGATCAACGTTTCGTGGACAGGGGTCATGAGATCGCTGGAGTCGCCGACCGCCCATACGTCGGTGGGCGAGACGGCGCTCACGCCGTGGAGCTCGTTCCATCCCGAGCCCGGGTTGGGGCTTATGACCCTCGACCACCCCGTGCCGTCCCAGTGGAGGAGCAACGTTTCGCGATCACCCTCGATGTCGTCGTAACCGACGGCCCAGACATCCGCGGCCGAGTCGGCGCTCACATCGAAGGGAAGTTGCCGCCCGGGCTGGGGTCCGGGCTCATTACTTGCGACCAAGTGTTTCCGTCCCAGTGCAGAATCAGCGTGCGAGAGCGGATATAGGGGCCGGGGCCAGGAACGGTCGCCTCCCCCCCGACGGCCGAGGCTTCGGTGGGCGAGACGGCACTCACGCCGGAGAGCTCGTTGTATGCCGATCCCGGGTTCGGGCTCGCGACCCGCGACCAATGCGTGCCGTCCCAGTGAAGGATCAACGTGTCGCTGGAATAGTCGGCGTCGCCGACCGCCCATTCGTCGGTGGACGACACGACGCTCACGCCGTCAAGCTCGTTGAAGTCCGAGCCTAGGTTCGGGCTCGTGCCCCGCGACCATCGTGTGCCGTCCCAATGGAGGAGCGAAGTGTCGTCGCCGTGCCTCCCGACCGCCAGGCGTTCCTTCCAGAGACTGCGCTCACACCGTAGAGAGAAGTTGCGTATGTTGGGGCCCGCCCCCGGTTCGGGCTCACACGCGATGACGTACAGGACTCGCTGGTGACGGCAATCAGGACACAGGCGATGGCGATGCGGCCCGTTCGCCGTCGCCGTGTTCGCGATTTCCTGCTAGGACCCGCCGACAAGGAACGCCCGCGGGAACCCTTCTCGGCAACCACGGTTTGGTCGGCCATCGCTCGGATTGTGCGACCTGACCGAGCAGCTTGAGAACCCTCGATCTTCAGCGTGGGGATTGTCAGACGACGGGCTCGCCGTGCGGCGCGGGCTCCCGTGGCGCGGCGGCGGGATGGACTGCTCGGGCTCGCGGCCCGGGCTGAGCGAGCGAGGAGAGGTTCGTTGCTCTCTCAGGCGCGGTCAGAACCCGGCATCCGTGCGCCACAGCCTCCAGGTCTGTTCCCCTGTCTGACAGCGTTGAGCCCTGAGGTCCTCCGTAAGCCACGGCCAGATCATCGACACGGTGCCCGAGCCGAGGTGTGCATCAAGCTCACCGTGGACATGCAGCGCTATTCCAAGAGGGAATGCGTCCGGCACGATGTCTAGGTCCAGTCGCCCGGGAGGCATCACCTGGGTGGTATCGAAGAAAGCATGCGCGAAGATGGTCCCCCCGATCTCGTCTCCGTCCTCGCACGCGAGCGAGGATCCCACGGTCATGTAGAGCAGGGCGATGCTCGCGTCGGTCCGGCTCGTCCGCAACGCCATCGCGGTGTCCTGCGTGGTGCCGCCACGGTAGTGGCGGATCGGTCCTGTTCCCGTTTGAGCGAGCGTGGTCGAGTCCTGGGAGCCAGCCACCCTGAAGCCCGTCGCGAGCGTCCGTCCCCCTTCGTCTTCGACCGTCATCGCCGGCTTGAGCGAGAGTGACGTGTCGAACCGCTCGACCGACCACATGCCGCCAAATGTGCACACCTGCGCCGCCTGCTCGTCCGCGGTGAGCGCCGGCATCAGGAAGGTGAGCGTGCCGGACCCTCGGAGGCTGCCGAGGCGTCCGGACACCATGAACGCGAAGTCGCCCCAATTCCACGAGACCTCGAAGGGCTCGTTCGTGGGAACGGGTCCCGCGAGATCCCTTGGGAACCACGCGAAGCCGCCACCGGCGATGTCGCCTTGAGTCCCGTCCTCACAGCTGTACGGCCCATCGATCACCAGCACGCCCAGGTAGGGCACGCCGTGCCTGACGATGACGCTGATGGTCAATCGACCGCCTTCCGACGTGGTTCCTACGTAGACGCGTCGTGCGGCATCCGCCGACGCGGCCGTCGCGGGCATGAGGCCCGCTACCACGACCAGGGCGGCGATCGCTATGAAGAATGCCTTTCGCATCCCCTCACCCCTCCTCGCGTGGATCGATCCGGATGGACTCCACCATCTAAGCCCTCTGCCTGCATCACCCTCCTAGTACCGCCGAGGCCATGAGCGCTTAGCTCGAGAGGAGGATTTTGGACCCTCGAGCGCCGGGCCGCGACCCTGGATCCGGCTCGCCGTGCGGCGCGGGCTCCCGGTGCGCCCAATGACCCGGTGACACGCCGAGCCCTGACACCCAATGCACGTCGAGGCCGCACTTCGTGCAGTTCGGCACCCACGTCTCGAGTTCGCGCTCGAGTTCGGCCTTCACCTTGAGCGACTCCAGGCGCAGCATCTTGGCGGCGTCGCTCTTACCCCGCTCTGCCGGACGCCGCCCGGAGGGCATCCTCGAGATGCCCTTCGGGCGTGTCCTTCGGTCAGTCGGGGAACTTGAACGACTCCACGACCGGCGCAGCCTGGTCGATCACATCGTCGAAGTACATCGCGTCAGTGGCACTGATCACGATCGTGACGGTGTCGCCGGCGGGAAGGTCGAGCACGTAGAAACGAATCTTCTCGTTCCGGTCGATCGACCACTTCCCGATGTTGTCGGGATAACCCGTGACGAGCCTGAGCCCGCCCGTGGGCCCGCCCGGGCAGGTGTAATCCCAGTCGTCGGCAAGCTGGACGTCCACCCAGCTGCCCGTGGCCCCGCCGAGCGTCACCTCTCGGGGTGTCGTGGCGTCGAGCGCCGGGTGGGTCGATAGCCAGCTCGTCATCGCGTCGCTCGACCGGCCAACACCCTGCTCCGGCCGATCGGAACAGTCAGACCTTGCCGGCACGAAGCCGCTGAAGACGTAGAAGGCCACCCACCCCTCCGGCGCTTCGGGCGGGTCCAGCCTGAACAACCAGGTCTCTTCCGAGACCGTCCAGCCGGGGGGCAGCGTGTACTTGAACGGCGCCTCGAACAACACGCCGGAGCGGCCGCTCACCGGTGTCGGCGACACGGACGTCGACGGCGGCGCGAGGGGCACCTTCGGATCGGGGTCCGACCCCAGCAAGCTCACGGCGCCGACCAAGAGCAGGAGCGGCAACCCGACCCCCACGGCGATTGCCACGATTCGTTTGTTCCTCGACGTCCTCGCGCGGTACTGATCGAAGCGCGTGAGCCTCTGCGGTGTCTTCGTGCTCCTCGACATCTCCATCACCTCCACGGCGCGGTGGATGCCCTGCGTTGCCCGTCGAGCACGCTCGTCGAATCTCATCGGTCGTCCTCCTCGAGCCTCAGGCGGTGGACCACTGCCTGCCGCCCGTCGTGCAGGTGCTTCTTCACCGTGCCGGTCGCGGTGCCGAGAATCTCAGCGATCTCGGCGACCGATCGATCGTCCAGGTAGCGGAGCGCGATGACCTGCGCCTGCCGTCGTGGAAGGGACCGCACGGCCGCCCAGAACTCGGCGTCGTCGGCATCCAGTGCCGGCATCGTGATCGCCGTTCCCAGTGCGAGCCGCGCCAGCGCCTTCGCCTCGGCGTAGCGACGGCGGAACATCGACATCGAGAGGTTCGTCACGACCCGGCGCACCCAGACGTCGGGGCGTTCGAACCTGCCCACGCGGTCCCAGTCGCCGTGGGCGGCCAGGAGGGCCTCCTGGGCGAGGTCCTCCGATGCAGTGCGACTCCCCGAGAGCGCGTAGGCGAGCGCGACGATCGCTGGGAACTCGCGCGCGTAGAACTCCTCGAACGTCTCCGAGGAGTCCACGGCAGGCTCAGCCCCGTGCGACACGCCGTCGCCCTCTTCCACGTACGTCCAGGTCATCGTCGCTCCACCCCCTCCATCGCGCGAGGAGGCTTAGAGGTTTAGTCGTCCCCGCCCACTCCAGTACCGGCCGTCCTCCCGCAGCATGCCGACGAGCACCGCCCGGAGGTCCGGTCCTCCTCGCAGTCGATCTAGCAGCCCGGCGAAGCTTCGTGCGCCTGATCGGCGTTCGCTGCTGGTGGCTGGGTCGATTGAGCCTCTCGACTCGACTTGACGCTTTCGGACCGCCTCCTCCAACAAGCGTCGGCATCGGCGGATTGTGAGCCAGGCGAGAGCGATCAGGGACACGGCCGCCGGGACACCCACGACCAGTGCTAGCACGTACTGTTCGAGCAGGAGGGCAAGGACCCCACCGCGAATGCCACCCAGGTGACCACCACGATCCTCCGGTGAAGCGGCGACAATGTAGGTGGGCGCGGGAGATGCAAGGACCGCTTGACGTCCACGCCAAAGAGCACATCCGCCGCAACAATGGTAACCATTGGCCGTGACGAAGCAGGCCCATCCGCGTAGACCAACTGCTTCGACTTCATTGTCAAGGAGCTGAGGGGATACTGGGGAGCTCAGAAGTTTCTCCGACTGATTGACGCGGTCGGCCACCGCACCGCCCCTCGGGCGAGCGGGGATCGAGCGCGTCGCCCTCGAGCGCGCCCGGGTAGGGAAGGGGAGTGGCCGATTGGCTCGCGTTCCTCGGTGCTGTAAACGGGTTCACGACTCTCCTTCTCGCGATGGACAGTCGGGCAGTTCCTCGAGCAGTGTCGCCTCCTCAGCAGCCTGAGTTACCGGCCGGAAGTCCCCCTCGACCTGCGGTGGGCTCTACGCTGTCGCAACGGGCTTTGGAGCGGCGACACGAACGGCGTGAATCTCTAGAAGGCGGCGGCGAAGACGATGAGTCCAGCGAGGCCCAGAAGAAGACAAAGCAATGCGACAATCCAAATTCCCAGCCCTTGTCCGCGGCCTCGCCACCGGCGCAGGTTCCGTCCTCCCGCGGGGAGGGCCGAATGCCGGACTCCATTTGCGACGTCCACCAAACCATCGGACAGAGGAGTCGGCGTGCCGCTCGCCCACGCCCCCGATGTCGAATCCCCCCTGGTCCCATGCCAATCCCGCAGTCAACGGCGGTAGGCTCCTGCGCCTAAAGGAGGCATGTTGACGGGCGACCGGATCGCGTGCGGCCTGGAGCGCCCACGGCGGCTCCGTGCGGGAGACCGGGTGGCAGCTGTCACACTGTCGTGGGGCGGGCCCGGCGAACTCCCTCATAGGTACGAAGCGGGGAAGCGCCAGTTGGAGGAGGCGTTCGGGGTCACAGTCATCGAGATGCCGCACGCGCTTGCGGCCCCCTCCTTTCTGGCTGATCACCCGAGCGCGCGCGTAGACGACCTGCACGCAGCGCTCGGAGATCCGGACATCGCTGGCATCGTCTCCTCAATCGGCGGCGATGAGTCGATCCGTCTCCTGCCGATGATCGATCACGATCTCATCGCCGCGAACCCCAAAGTGTTCATTGGCTACTCGGATTCGACCATCACACATATGGCGTTTCGTCGCGCGGGAGTCGTGTCGTTCTATGGACCCGCGATCATGGCGGGCTTCGGCGAGAACGCCGGGCTCTTTCCGTATCTCCGCGATGGCGTCCGGCGAGTGTTGTTCGCGGCAGAGACTCCGCTCGAATGGCCACCGAACCGGGATGGCTGGACGGTCGAGTTCCTGGGCTGGGAGGACCCCGCAAACCAGGGGCGGCCTCGTGCGATCCGCGAGTCAACGGGCTGGCGATGGCTGGGCGGCGAGCTTGCGGAAGGGCCCCTAGTGGTCGGTTGTCTCGAGGCCCTTGACTGGATCCGCGGTACCGAGTGGTGGCCGGATCTCGACGGCGCTGTGCTGGCGGTTGAGACCAGCGAGGAGGCGCCCTCGCCTGAGATCGTCCAGCGGTTCCTCCGCTCGATCGCGGCCCTCGGGTCGCTCGACCGCGTTGCGGCTTTCCTCTTCGGGAGGCCGGGTGGCGCGGATCTGCTCCCTGCCGACCACATCCGCTACGAAGAAGCCATCTTGCGGGTGATTCGCGAGGAGGACGGGTTGGATCGCTTGCCGATCGTCGCGAACCTCGACTTCGGTCACACGGACCCGTTCTGGACGCTGCCGCAGGGTGTGCGGACGCGCGTCGATCCGAGTCTGGAACGGATCACATTCTTAGAATCTGGAGTGCGATGAGCCTTCGGCAAGGGGGACGGCGCTCGGGCGCCCTCCGCTCGATGCCGCGATCACGGAAATATCTGCCCATCAGGTAGCCAGGGCCAATTCACCACGCAACACGGGCGGTGTGCCTATGGTTCGACTCGGGCCTCCGACACCAACTGCCAGCGGAAACGTACGAAGCCGCGCTGTTTCCCACCGCGCAGGTCCCACCGCGTTGAGTGCCGGGGTGTCCATAGCCCGAACGGGTGACGGTCGGGTGGTGCGCGTCCTGTCGGCGGGCGTAGAACCATCGTGCGACATGACCAGCGGCGCAAGCGATGGTACTCAAGGTTCGAAGGAAGGTCGTCTCCGACCATCCACCGGGAGCCTACGGCCGTGTCGATCCTCGAAGGTTCCGCCTCGCAACGGGCTCGGGCCGCCGCGTCGAATCCGCGCAGCGACCGGCTCCGCGTGATCACGGCGGGCCGGGTCGGCAACATGGATGCCCGGCTCGGGACGAGTGGGTTCGTCGTCGTCGCGTCCGCCGAGACGGAGGACGCGCTGATGGATGCCGTATCGGGGGGCGAGCCGGACGCGATCGTCGTCGAGGCGGACCTCTGCGACTCGCTCGAGCACGTTCGAGATCTGGCACCAGATGCGGTGGTCATCGCCGTGGGCGATCGCACGCCCGCCGGCGCGCTCGGTCGCGTCGAGCGAGGCATGTCGGGGACAGCGATGGCCGGACTCCTGCATGCCCTCGTCGCCGAAGGCGTCGGTGCGGCCGTCATGTGGGGGCTCGTGCCCACGTTCCGGGCAGGGGCGCTGAATGTTCCCCAGCGCGTGGGCCTATCGCTGCTGTCCGCGAAGGCGGATCTCGTCCGAGAGCACCTCGCGAACGCGCTTCGCGACCCGGCGCAGCTCGTGGCCACGGCGGGCACCGTCGCGGTGACGGTTTCCGCGAGCCTTCTCGTGAGCTTGAGCCCACCGCGCCCGCACGAACGTCCGGAGCCGGTCCCCGTTCCGGCTCCCACCGTGGAGCGCGTGCAGCAGCATCCGGTCGTCGCTGCGCCCCCCACGACGAGCCCCGCCAATGGTCCCTCGAGGAACGACGGCAAGCCACGCGAACGACCGGGGCAGAACCGCGATGAGTCGAGGGATCAAGGTCGCCACGACGGTCAGGCCGAGAACCAGGAGGGCAACGATCAGGGCGGGAACCAGGACGGCGACGATCAGGGCGGGAACCAGGACGGCGACGATCAGGGCGGGAACCAGGACAACGAGGATCAGGGCGGGAACCAGGACAGTCGGAGACCGCGGACGACCGGATCCTCCGTGGCCTTCGGCATCGCCTCTCGGACCTCGGGAAGGGCGAGTAGATGACCGCGCGACCGAACCGGGTCTTGCGACCGGCTAGCGGACGCCGATCTCGTCGAGGTGACTGAGGAGGTCGGCCGGGTCGTCGTAGACGCGGTACGCGCCGGCGCGCTCGAGCTCCTCGAGGCCGTAGCCGCCGGACAGCACGCCGATCCCGAGGGAGCGCGCCCGCCGGGCGGCGAGAAGGTCCCAGACGCTGTCGCCCACGACGACGCAGTTCTCGGCGGCCATGCCCAGCGCGTCGGCGGCGGCGAGGAAGAGATCGGGATCGGGCTTGGCCCGTTCGACAAGGTCGCGCGTGATGACGGGCACGTCCCCCGGCAGCTCGAGGAGCTTCAGCGTCGGGCCCGCGGACTCGCGGTAGCCGCTCGTCGCGATCGCCCACGGTACGCCGGTCGAGGTCAGGTGCGTCAGGAGCTCGCGCGCGCCTGGCAGCGGGCGGACCTCAGTCGAGCGCTCGGCGTACGCCTCGGCGTGCAGGCGTCGGAGCTCGCTCGCCTGCCGGTCCGTCACCTCGCGACCGGTCTCCCGCAGCAGGGCGTTCGCGAACAGCCCTCCGCTCATCCCGACCTTGCGGTGGATCCGCCAGACGGACAGGTCGATCCCGGCGCGATCCAGGGCGATACGCCATGCCAAGACGTGCTGGTAGACGCTGTCGACGAGGGTGCCGTCGAGGTCGAACAGGAACCCCTGGGCCCGATCCACGTCGTCATGCTACGGGCGGAGGTCCGCTGCGCGGCGGCGTAGTCCCCTCCGCGGTGACTCGTTGCTACAATCCGCCCGTGAGCTGAGTCGATCTCCCGGGCACGACCTGCGCCGACCGGCGCTCCGTGACGCACACCCCGACCAGGAGACGACCCTTGTTCGATCGCCCGACCCAGCCGACACCTCGAAGCGCCCGATGAGCGTGCTCGAGGTCACCGACCTGTCCGTCGAGGTCGCCGGCACGCCGATCCTCGAGGGCCTGACGCTGTCGCTGCGCGCCGGCGACAAGACCGGCGTCGTGGGACGCAACGGGGCCGGCAAGACGAGCCTGCTCAACGTGATCGCCGGGGACGAGCCTCCGCTCGCCGGGCGGGCCGTCGTCCGCGGCCGGCTCGGGTACCTCCGGCAGGAGCCGCGTGGACGGGAGACCCATACGCATTCCGCGCTCTCGCATGTGCTGGAGGCCCGCGGGCTCCAGGAGATGGCCGAGCGGCTCGAGAAGTTCCGCCTCGCGATGGAGGAGCGCCCGAGCGAGTCGAACGTTGCGCGCTTCGCCCGGCTCGAGGAGCGGTACCGGGCGGCCGGGGGCTACTCGGGCGAGGCGGAGGTGCGCCGGATCGCGGCCGGGCTCGGTCTGCCCGACGACCGGCTGGACCTGCCGGTCCGGGCTCTCTCCGGAGGGGAGCGCCGCCGCCTCGAGCTCACGCGGATCCTGTTCTCGGGTTCGGAACTCCTGCTGCTCGACGAGCCGACGAACCATCTCGACAGCGACGCGAAGCACTGGCTGATGAAGTTCCTCGCCGCGTACCGTGGGGCGCTCGTGGTCGTGAGCCACGATCTCGGTCTGCTCGACGGCGCGATCACCCGGATCCTGCACCTGGACCGCGACGGCGTCGTGCAGTATCGGGGGACCTACTCGGAGTACCGGACCGCCCGTTGCGCCGACGAGACGCGGCTCGCCGCGCTCGCCGGGCGTCACCAGGCCGAGGTGAAGCGCCTGAAGACGCTCGCGGATTCGATGCGAGGGCAGACCGTCAAGCGCGCCAGGAAGGCGAAGGCGCTCGACAGCCGCGTCCGCAAGCTCGAGGAGCGCGCCGTGGAGGCACCGACCCGCGAACGCGTCGTGCGCTACCGGTTCCCCGAACCCCCGAGGGCGGGAGCGATCGTGCTCGAAGCCGAGGCGCTCGCCAAGGGGTACGGCGGCCCGCCGGTGTTCGAGGGCATCGGGTTCCACGTGGCCCGGGGTGAGCGGCTGCTGATTATGGGTCTGAACGGCGCCGGCAAGACGAGCCTGCTCAAGATCCTCGCGGACGTCACGACCGCGGACGCGGGGTGGTTCCGACTCGGGCACGGCGTCTCGCTCGGGTACTACGCGCAGGAGCACGAGGGCATCCTCGACGGCGAGCCGGTGCTCGCGCACGTCCGCGCCGAGTCGGTGGACGCCTCGGACCAGGACCTCCGCGGCCTGCTCGGGATGTTCGGCCTCGTCGGCCGGGTCTCGTTCCGGGACGCCGGCACGCTCTCCGGTGGGGAGAAGACGAAGCTCGCGCTCGCGCAGCTCGTGGCGGGGCGGCGGAACCTCCTGCTGCTCGACGAGCCGACCAACAACCTTGATCCGCCGTCGCGGACGGCGGTGGCGGAGGCGCTCGCGGGTTGGTCGGGTTCGATGGTGCTGGTGAGCCATGACGTCGGGTTCGTGCAGGCGCTCTCGCCGCACAAGGTCCTGATGATGCCCGAGGGCGAGCTCGCGCTCTGGGACGACGAGCTGCTCGAGCTCGTTGCGCTCGCCTAGCCACCCGCGGAACGGGCGGAAGATCGGCACCGGAGCCGTGGTCGGCGGCGGCGTGGGCCATGGGACGCTCGCTATGCTCTGCGCGCTCCGTGTTGGGAGCACCGACCGGGAAGGGATCAGGTATGGATCCGAACGGAACCGGGAACCTCGCGTTCGTGAACGGCCGCGTTTACACGATGGACGCCGCCCGTCGCTGGGCGGGCGCGGTCGCGGTCTCGCAGGGGCGGATCGTCGCCGTCGGGACCGACGCCGACGTCCGGGAGCTGATCGGTCCGGGGACGGACGTCGTGGATCTGGGGGGCAGGATGCTCCTGCCCGGGTTCCAGGACGCCCACATCCATGCGGCCGCGAGCGGCCTGGAGATGCTGCGCTGCAACCTCTCCGACGCGTACGCCCTGCCCGAGTACGAACGTATCGTGCGTGAATACGCGGCGGCGCATCCCGACGACGCGTGGATCGTGGGCGGCGGCTGGTCGATGGACGTGTTCCCGTCCGGGAACCCGCCGAAGGAACCGTTGGATCGAGTCGTCGCCGATCGACCGGTGCGGCTGTGGAGTCGCGACGGCCACAGCGTCTGGGTGAACTCGCGCGCGCTCGAGGTCGCGGGGGTGACGCCGCACACGCCGGACCCGGTCGACGGGTGGATCGTTCGCGACGAGGACGGGGAGCCGGGCGGAACCCTCCACGAAGGCGCCATCGACTTGGTCGAGAAGCATGTGCCCGAGCCCACCGCCGGGGACCGGATCGACGGCCTGCGAACCGCGCAGACCTACCTCCACTCCCTCGGGATCACGGCGTGGCAGGACGCGATCGTCGGCGGGCACGATCCGACGTTGGACACCTACGTGTCGTTCGCCCGTTCGGGGGAGCTCACCGCTCGGGTCGTCGGAGCCCTGTGGTGGGACCGGCACCGCGGCATCGAGCAGGTCGAGGATCTGATCGCGCTCCGGGAACACGGCCGGGCGGGCCGGTTCGCCGCGACGTCCGTGAAGATCATGCAGGACGGGGTGATCGAGAACCTCACGGCCGCCGTCCTCGAACCCTACCTCGACGCCGACGGGCGCCCGACCCGGAATCGCGGGAAGTCGTTCGTCGACCCCGAGGAACTCAAGTCGGTCGTGACGCGCCTGGACGCCGAGGGGTTCCAGGTGCACGTCCACGCGATCGGCGAGCGGGCCGTCCGGGAGGCGCTCGACGCCATGGAGCTGGCTCGCCGGACGAACGGTCCGAACGACCACCGACATCACATCGCGCACATCCAGGTGATCCATCCCGAGGACCTGCGTCGCTTCCGCGAGCTCGGCGTCGTCGCGAACGCCCAACCGCTGTGGGCCGTCAACGAGGGGCAGATGCTGCATCTCACGATCCCGTTCCTGGGTGCGGAGCGGTCGTCCTGGCAGTACCCGTTCGGGAGCCTCGTGCGGTCGGGAGCGACCCTCGCGATGGGAAGCGACTGGGCGGTCTCCAGCCCCAACCCCCTGTGGGAGATGCACGTCGCCGTGCACCGCACCGCCCCGAGCGCCTACGAGTACGGGGGCGGGACGGGCGAGCCGTTCCTGCCCGACGAGCGCATCGACCTGCCGACGGCGTTGGCCGGGTTCACGATCAACAGCGCCTACGTGAACCACCTCGACGATCTCACCGGATCGATCGAGGTCGGGAAGCGGGCGGACCTCGCCGTGCTCGACCGGGACCTGTTCGCGCACTCGCTCGAGGAGATCGCCGACGCCACCGTCGTGCTCACGTTCGTCGACGGCGAGCGCGTGTACGACGCGGAGGCCGGCCCTACGTCGGGCGGCCGCTGACCAACGGTCATGGGCGCTCGTTGCCAGGTCCCGGGGCCGAACGCACGATAGCCCCGGCCCGGATCGGGCCGACGCACCTACCGAGCCGAGGAGGTTCCGCCATGGCCTTCGACATGAGCCAGGTGCAACGCGGGGCACGCAACCGCCGCACGCCGTACCACGAGGCCGCGCAGAAGCACGACCCGAAGGGCTACACGGTCTACAACCACATGTACTTCCCGATCCGGTTCGACTCGTTCGAATCCGAGTTCGAGACGCTCCTCAACGGCGTGACGCTCTGGGACGTCGCGGTCGAACGCTGCCTCGAGATCGGCGGCCCCGACGGGTTCCGATTCGCCCAGCTCCTGACGCCGCGCGACCTGTCGACGTGCGCCGTGGGGCAGGGAAAGTACGTGCTGATCTGCGACAGCGACGGGGGCATCATCAACGACCCGGTCCTCACGCGGATGGACGACACCACCTTCTGGTTCGCCCTCGCGTCCTCGGACGCGCTCCTGTTCGCCCGCGGGCTGAAGAACGCGTACCGGGACCTCGACGTGACGATCCGCGAGGCGGACGTCGCGCCGCTCCAGGTCCAGGGGCCCAAGTCGAAGGACCTGATGGCCAAGCTGATCGGTCCCGAGATCCTCGACCTCCGCTACTACTTCTGGACCGAGGCGAAGATCGCCGGAGCGCCGGTCGTGATCACCCGCACCGGGTGGACCTCGGAGGTCGGCTACGAGGTGTACCTCACCGACACGACCAAGGGCGTCGAGGTCTACGACGCGATCATGGCTGCGGGGGAGGAATTCGGGATCCGCCCGACGGGGCCGAGCGACATCCGCCGGATCGAGGGCGCGATCTTCAACTGGGGCGCCGACATGACCTACGAGAACGACCCGCTGGAGATGGGACTCGAGCGCCTGGTGGACTGGGACCTCTCGGACGACGCCTGCATCTCGATGCGAGCGCTGCGTACGATCAAGGAGCATGGGGTGCGCCGCAGGATCAACGGCGTGGAGCTGGACGGCGACCCCTTCCCCGAGCTCAACAACCTGAAGTGGCCCATCGTGGATGGGGGAGGGGAGATCGGCAGGGTGACCTCCGCGATCTACTCGCCCCGGCTGGAGCGCAACATCGGGTTCGCGTGGCTGCCGGTCCGGCGCTCGACGCTCGGCGAGCGCGTCACCGTCGAAACCGAGTGGGGTCCGCGCTCGGCGACCGTGGTCGAGATGCCGTTCGTCGACCCGGCAAAGCAGATCCCGGTCTCCTGAGGCTCTCGTCCCGAAACTGAAGCGTCGTTCAGCCGCACACCGCGGCCCGCGGTCGGTGCCACGCTTGCGGCCGAGCATTGATTGAACGAAGATTCAAAGTCCCGGGGCACCCGGCCGCGGGATCGAAGGGGGTCGTGCCCGCATGGTGAACGAACGGCAGGAGATGCTCGAGCAGAGCGCGACGATCTACTTCGGACCCTGGTACCGACGATCGCCGTTCTTCGAGGCGACGCGGCGCGCGGGCTGCACCGCCTACGACGTCTACAACCACATGCTCCTGCCGGCGTACTTCGACGACCCCGTGGTCGAGTACTGGGCCCTGCTGAACGACGTCACGGTGTGGGACGTGGCGGTCGAGCGCACGGTCGAGATCTCGGGCCCGGACGCCGATCGCTTCGTCGACTCGCTCACCTGCAGGGACCTGACGAGGTGCGCCGTCAAGCAGGGCAAGTACATGATCGTGACCGCCCCCGACGGTGGGATCCTCAATGATCCAGTGCTGCTCCACGTCGGCGAGGATCGATGGTGGATGCAGCTCGCGGACTCGGACGCCGGGCTGTACGCGCTCGGAGCGGCGGCGCGGTCGAACCTCGACGTCGAGGTCTCGTACCCCCACGCGTACCCGATGCAGGTCCAAGGAGCGAAGGCCGCCAAGACGCTCGAGAAGCTCGTCGGCCCCGCCGTGCTCGACCTCAGGTACTACTGGTGCGACTGGTTCGACGTCGGCGACATCCCGGTGCTGATCAGCCGGACGGGGTGGACCGCGGTCCAGGGGTTCGAGATCAACCTGCTCGACCCCGGCCG